>JAAUXU010157909.1_pt1 | contig 78289 bp, 83 predicted proteins | sample 7278151 | NCBI WGS metagenome assembly JAAUXU01 (sample SAMN14350113, study PRJNA611818) | marine sediment metagenome | isolation source: surface marine sediment (1.8m) | place: French Polynesia: Moorea | collected 2018-08
AAGATCTGGTACCCCAGCAGTAGCGAGAGAACACAGTCCAGATCATTCTCTGCAGTAGCGAGAGAAGGCAGACCAGATCTTGACAGTCCAGTTGTAGCGAGAGAAGACAGTCCAGATCAACCTCAGCAGGAGCAAGAGAAGGCAGACCACAGTTATGGAGACCCAATGGCCGTCATCAGCAGTAGCAAATGCAATAGTCCTGATCGCACTTGACTTTGGATTGGAGTCGAGGCCAAGAATTGCTGACTGTCGTTAATGTGTTTTGTTTGCTTGTCGAGTAGTCACCCTCTTGCACCCTTTTGCACTTTGTTCACCCCCTCACAGAACCTAGCAACCTTTGGCCTGGACGATAGGGTTTTGCATGGTAGCACATAGCACCAGAGGACCCAGAGAGTGAAGCCTGGTGGAAATGATGGACCAGGGGACTGGGATTGTTCCGTGAAAGTTTCAGTGCATTTCATCAATGTTTGCCCCCTGAAAAAGTGTAATTTTCAGCCTGTTTGGCATGCCTCCCTCTCTAGATGGCCTCCTTTTGAGCACTGTGACATCAAGATGGGCAGCCCCAACAATGAAGCTCTGTACTGAACATTGTGCCTGAGTATCATATGTACATGTTCCACATCAAAATTCCATCTCAAAATGTCCGAGTGTAGCGCATGAGGTGTGGTCATGCCCATGGCTAATCTTTACGCCAAGGATTGTATATACCAGAGGTGGCAACTCAGGCCTAGCAGACTTGCTGGCATGAACAGAAAGGAGTGGGAGAAAGGAGGAAGTGGGCAAAGAAGATTAGAGAGAGCAGAGAAACAAAAAAACACAACAACTGAAAGAGCAAGGGAAGTGTCTGAAATCAAGAAAGCATGGCAATCCGGCACGAAACATTGCTTGGCCAACATTGGACACAGCTGAATCAGCAAAATTCATGGCAGATGCTGAGGATTGTCAGGATGCTCCAGTGATTGCAGCTCCCGGTTGAGGTCACTCATGGTAAGGCAGTGAACGAGAGTCAAGGACAATCTCGCAAGAGGCTAGGATGTCCCAATCTTTACCTGAAGGCCAGGTCTACGTCGGCTGCCGAAGAAAAGTATTCTTGTTCTTTCCGTACAGGCCAGGGTAACTAAATTTCCCGATTGCAAAACGTCATCAAGAGTGTCATGTGAACACAGGGGATACAATTTTATTGGCCACAGTTTAGACAAAAAATGTTGCAAATATTGTTGTGACCTCACTTTACTCAATGTGACCTCTGTCGGCCTTGATCACGGCCTCCAGGCAACCTCAAAACCCCTTGCAGCACTTGACGATGTAGCTCTGGTCCATCTCATCCCAAACCTTGATGATAGAGGCCTTGAGTTCCTCCTTGTTGCGGTGGGATGTCGCCTGGGCCTTCCCCTGCACGACGCTCCAGATGGAGTAGTCAAGGGGATTGAGGTCGGGGCTCTGGAGAGGCCGCATTGACTTCGGCCAGAAATTTAGATTTTTTCCAGCCAAGTCTTTCGGCACGTGCACACGGTGCAAAATGAAGATCGACTTTCTTTTCTTCTTCTCCATGATGATGTTTACATGAAATTTGGTATCAAATGAAAGCTGATGCTCTAAGGATTCCAAATCTGCTCAAAAAACCTGCCACTGGAAAATTTAGCTACCTCAGCCTGTATGGCATGGTGAAGTGGGCGTCGGCCTCGATGGGATTGGTCCTAAACCCGTCCCATACCGCCTCGAACCACTCGGCTGTGGGCTTTGACGGCAAGTAAATGAGTGCCGTCAGCTGACCCAAGTGTATATGGCTGCACATGAGCACCAGCGCGGTGTCCTCAAGTAAGTAGGGTTTTTAGAGAGAAAATAGGTAGTTGTACATGCATTGCTTTTTGAGTCAAAAATGGCCATGTCCGGAGAACATGTATTAACATCTCTATAAATTACGAATGGTCAAGGTTCCACCAACTCATTCCCTCATGCATCATGTCCTTACCCACGGGGTGCACTTGGAGGAGACGACGCCCAACTTTGGCAAACCCCTGAATTCCACGTAGTCCTCGGCCTATGATCACCCGAGGGCCCTGGGCACACGTAATTACTCGGTTTAAGAAAATCAACATTTCATGACTGACATAATTCAATGCTGTTGGCCATTGGCTACCGACGTTACTGACGGAATTGTCGAATTCGTTGTCGTTTCCGGCGGTGGCGAGTACGTAGCCGCTGCAGATGATGGAGACGGCCCTGAACGAGACGACGTCCTCGCCGTCTTCTCCTCGTTGTCATGATAGCAGCAGCAGCAAAATGGTGGCAGCAATTTAGTGAGGAACATTTAGATGCCGTTTGATGAAAAGGTGCGTTTCCACAAGACGATTCCATTTTCATTGGTTTTAAACTAGTGCGCAGGACAGAGTATGGGACAAACAGACAAAAACGCCTGAGTTCACCTAGGTTGAGGGAGGATGAGATATCTGGAAAGTTGCCAAAATTTGGCTTAACTTAAGTCCGAATCAAGAGAGAGGACACGTTTCAAGAGACTTTTCGAACAGCGAGTGGACTAGTCAATCTTATTTGAGTGGTCACAGGTTGACCATCGATTTGGAGTGTGTACAAGTGTGAACAGGGTTGCCAACCTAGCATAATTTATGCTGTTTTGACAGTACTTTAGCATGACGTAGGAGCCATGACAGGAATCATTATGCAAGCATAATAAAGATGTCACATAGCATATTACGGAATAATGATCCTCGTGTATTGGCATTGCGAACCTTGGAGAAGTTGGCAACTCTGATGTGAAACTAATCGGAAGTCGAAGCTGGGGTCAGCTTTGTCAGCAGCACTTTCGTGCGAAAAATGAAGAAAAGCTCTTCTGACGAGAGCACCTTTATGGAAAACATCTAGAGTAAGATCCAATTCCCATGAGTTCAATGTCTCAGAACTAAGCTACTGTAAGAAATCTGGACTTCTTTAGTCTTCAATCGTGAATGCGCACGCGTGATAAACTGTTTTATCTGCCCAAGCACATTGATTTTGGGACCGCATTTTTTAGCGCGTTTAGAATGATTTCTTAGCAGATCAAGGTGTTTGTTCAGAGGATCAAAACGAAGGAAGAACGCATCAAATGGGTGTTTGCACTTCGAACTTTATCATAGTGGCGCAGTGACACTTGAGCCCCCCCCTTTAAAGTCAAAAGGAGGTCCTCAGAGGCGAGTTTCTTAAACATATGATCATTACAAAAGTGGCCAACTAAATAGTTGCACCTGCAATGCACTGTAGATGCGCCCATACACACACATTGCCACACAATGTAAAATGATACTTTGCTAGCTTGCATCCTTCTATCTGTGTTCACTCTCACTCCAACTCACTCCAGAATACACGCTCTTACTGAACACAGTGTCTGTTGTCTTCAACTCCACCCAACGCACTCAGGTCATTACACACCCAAGTATTGCATTAGGAACCCATCAACATATCATGAAACTGTGGTGGGTTTCTTGAAGAGTGCGAAGTGGAGAGTATCTGATATCAGTGTCGTGATTATGGAGCTGTGATCTTCGGATCACATGTTGCTGGGTTCCTCGAACATTTTGTAGTTGCGACTGCTTATTTAGCAAGTTTGTGGTGACGATATGTTCAAGATACCCGCCTCAGGCTACGACTGCAGTCACGCGTGCATTTTTTCTACCGATGACGATCCGTAATACTTATGGGCGTTGGAAACCAAAAAGAACAACCCCACCCCCCCTCTCAGGTCAAAACTTAAAATGGTATAGCTGTAGCTATAGCTATAGCCCAATAGCAGTTTCGTTCTTACTCTATGCGTATTCAGTTTGATGCGCATCAAATATGTTCCCAGTTATTTTGCAGTTCATGATGTTACGAGTAACTTTTTCGTACCGCACTTAGTGATAATACGAAAAGAAGTCGACCTATGTGCATATCCTTTATCTGTATTTGTCTTGGTCAGTTATTGACGTTTGCTCACAGCTAATTTCTTGAGCCTGTTCGCTCACTTCGGTCAAGTTTCTTCGAACGATGAACGAGGAAGGGTTGGACAAGGCGGACCGGAAGGACGAGGAGGTGGCAGGCAAGGTGGACAGCAAGGACACAAATGAGAAGAAGAGCGAAGGCCCCGTCAAGCATGGCATTCCCTGGAAGATCTACATCAGCAGGGCGCTCTCCGCTTGGGGAGATAGGATGTGGTCCTACGGGGCTGGACTCTTCATGACCGCGTACGGGAATCAGCAATGATGCGTACCGTATTTTGTGACGTACGTATGTTTCTTAAATGAGTAGGGTTTTTTTACCAGTCTGGACGAGTCAGGCTCCCTCCGTTTGGTAGCCATCTTCGGGTTCGTCAGCTGCCTCTCGGTCATCGTGTTCGGCCCCGTTATGGGCAACTGGATTGACAGGAGCAAGAGACTCAAAGCTGCTCAGGTAGTCCGACTATGACAGTCGCCATTGATCACTATAGTTTAGGAATCACTCCTAAAATATGACATATTGATGGCTCAGAAGCATTTTCTTCTCGTTGCTTAGGTCTTCCTCTCTATACAAAATTCGGCGGTGGCCGTGGTGTGCGTGTTCCTGGCGCTCTACTTTTGGAAGGAGGACTGGCTATTGGATAACTGGGGGCGATGGACCAACACCGTCATAGCGGTCATCGTCGTCGTCATTGGTTCAGTCGCTATCCTCTCTTCTCAGGTAAAGATGTTCGGCATGCCCCTCTTATCCATGAATCGGTGATAGCAGCGCATCCATCAGTGACGAATATCGCTGTCCATATCAACGGTCCAGGTGAACCCTCTGTCTGGGTTGCGACGGGAGCACCTCTAAGGCAGGCTTGCCTCCCTTTTACAGTTGGAACCCATAGGGGAAGATATGCTGCATGCTAAGACTGGGGTATGCTTCATCCTTGCATTGAGTCATCCTAAGACTGGGGTATATCGTATCAATAGGGAACATCGCGAAGTCATGTGTAATAGGCTAGGTCAAAAAATGAAAATTTTGGAATGTGACAGAGGGCATCATATGTTTGTTACCTAATGTCAAATGGTGAAGATGTAGTGAAATGGTTTTCCAAAAAAAATGGGGGGACCCCCCTCCTGGGCAAAGAGGTTTTACTACATAACTTCAGACTACAGTGCTTCAGTTTCGCATCTAGAAAGTAACTAAGCAGGTCCACATCAAATTTGTGATGTTGACCTAACATCCCTATGTTCTGCGTCCAAAAAACTTTGAAGGTAGAGAGGGGACCCAGAAAGTCATTATTTTTTCATTCCATTTGACTAGAAGGTCTTCGAGTAGATTCTTGCCACAAATCTAGGGCGCTACAAGAGATTAAAAAAATTGACCTAGCCGAATATATAATGTATATTGTGATAGTTGCGATATATCGGATATCGCGATAACTTGGAGAGGAACATGCAACGCATCTTGCATACTATGCTGAAAGAAGCAGTAGATATTGCTGGGAAAACCCGCGGTCCTTGGGTCAAATGGGGCACCACACATGCAAGCCAAAAAGGCCACGGAAAACCTGTAGAGGTTGAAGTAACAGTATAGTGTGCGGCGCTTATATCGACCGCGCTGGGCAAACTGGGCATTCAGTATAAGCGGAGATTCGCTACATGCGGCTACGGTCTTCCCCTCTGCAAAGAAAGCGATAAGTTTTTAACAAAAACGTCAAGACCCAGTGTTGATGCCTCCAAACCAAGGGCTTCTGCAACTTGTGGATGTATCTGGGTGAGGGGAAGTGCTTGAAATTAAGAAACAGAGCCATTTTTTCTGCTTTTGATCGACACTTGCGTTTGTCTCCCAGGTTGGCAATGTTTAGCATAGGCTGCAACTGTCAATGACGTCAAAACAGTGAAATACTTGTTTCGTTAAAAAAAAAAAACAGTTGATCAACCAAGATCAATGAATGACAGTATTGCCTATCACATTCAGTACAAGCGGAGCATCTTATGAAGTGAATATTTTGTTCCCGGTCATCCCTTCGTTATACGCAGAAATTTGTTGTATCCGGATTCGACACAAACGGCGCACACTGTACTTGAAAGTGTATCTTTTTTTAAAATAAAACATTTAATAAAACATAAAATTTAAATTTAAACATAAAATAAAATTTAAAATAAAACATAAAATATTTTTTAAAATAAAACAAACATCTCTGAATTATGAGCAAAAGTATCATCTTGGCAGTTAATTGGGCATTCTACATATCGTCTTGATTTCTTGTTCTCAATGTAGTGAATGTCGATTGGTTCGGGGTGTCGCATTCTTACTTCATGTGTAAGTTTTCTGTACGAATCCATTGTTGAAGGCAGAGGGCGGTGTGTTACACCCCACCTCCACCACCCTTGATGCTCGCCCATACTTTAGTTCCAAGCTTGAAATGTTGCCTATGTTAGTACCACAGTACGCGCGGGTAATAACGACGTGAACTGTATTGCTGCAGGGATCGAAGATTGTAGTGGAACGAGACTGGATCGTTGTGATAGCGGCCAACGACGACGACCGTCTGGCCACGATGAACTCAGTGTTCCGGACCATTGACCTCACATGCTTCATCCTTGCACCGGCAGCTCTGGGAGTGTTGTTTGACTTCCTGGGTCACGCGCCCTGCGCCCTCTTCGTTGCAGGATGGAACCTCGTGTCCGTCGTCGTCGAGTTCTCCCTGCTCTACGTCATCTACAAGGAGTACAAGGTATGAGCACCAAATGTTTGAGTGAATATACGTTATTGAGTCAAAGAGATGTCGGTGACCCACGGAATGCCTTCGATGTAGGACCTTTCTATCAAGCCTGATATGGCCGAGGAGACTAGGAAGACCTTGGCGCAGAAGGCGAAGACGGCCGTGGCGTCGTGGTCTCTGTACTGGCGCCAGATGGCGCGAAACGCCGGGATCGGTCTCTCCTTCCTCTTCCTCACGGTTCTGGGGTTCGACTCTGTCACCACCGCTTTCTGCCTTCACCAGTGCGTGCCGGCTTCTGTACTAGGTACACCCTGTTGATCATAGAGAGAATGGCACAAAAGAAAACAATTTTAATACTAATGTTCTATATCAAACGCCGATAATGACTTTACTCTTGGTTAGGTGCTGCAATGGGCATCTCTTCCCTCTTTGGAGTCATGGGGTCGATCTCCTTCCCTTTCCTTCGGAGGATGCTCAACGTGCAGAGGACGGGCTTCGTGGGCTTCTTCCTGCTTGTGATCGCCCTCATTCCCTGTGTCGTCTCGCCATGGCTACCCGGCTCGCCCTTCGTCCTCTACCCAAACAGGAACGATACGCTGCCGGCTTTTGGATCCGAAGAGGATTGTCTCGTCGAGAGTAGTGTAAGAAACATCAGACAGAATACAATACAAAGGATACAAGCCGTATAAGTGTCCTAATTATTATACTAGCAGTATAAAAGACGAACTGTGGTACTTCCAGATCTCTGTGTCAGTGCTGTTAGCTGGCATGATCGTCTTCCGCTTCCCTCTGTGGGTTTCGGACATCAGCGTCACCCAGATCATGCAGCAGACAGTGGAGGTGCAGAACAGGGGGACGGTGGGAGGAGTGCAAAGCGGACTCAACTATGGCATGGACATGGTAGGACGACTGCGTTACCTTCAGAGCTGGTACAATGCTTTGGGGGATCACACTCACAGAATAACTTATTATTTAGGCAGGGATAACTGGGGTTTGGAGGTCGATGATAAATAAGTAATAACTGGCTACAAAATGACTGGGCACTTTTCTCATAGGTGAAATTTGTGTTGGTGATGGCGTTGCCCGACGACGACACCTTCGGCTACCTCGTCCTCATTTCGTTTGCCGCCGTCTTCTCCGGCGCCGTTAGCTACTCATCGTTCGCCATCAAGAACTGGGCTAACCTCGACGGGACCAAAGGCGATCAAGGGACGACCGAGCTCGCTGCCGCCGCAGTAGCCACGTCGTCGTCGTCGCCACCGGCCTCCGTCAAAAGTTATGGATCAACGGATCGGTGATTCGGAATAAGCTCCTACGCCGCTCCTGCCTGAAAGTGGCAGAGGACGTGGGCGCGGACATTAGAATCCATGGACAAGGTGGAAACAAGAAACAAACAAACCAAAAAAAAGAGAGGCACTTCAGCAGGAATCTCCGTTGGGTTAAGTATGCATATGGACTTAGTTTAACAAGCTCTGACAGACATAATGAAAATTGAGAAGACGAGCACTTGTGTCGACCAGAGCTTTCACTTTCATGACGATTCCCATGACCGGACAAGAAGTCGATGATTGAGGTTGCTTCCAGACAGTCAGGTTGGAGGGGTCACACTCAGAGAAATGCTTTTGTGCTGTGTATCACGTGAGACTTTCAACGCCACCCCTCGAGGTCGATGCAGGTGATCGGGCTGGCCAATGACGTTGCGGTAGGTCTGGTTAAGTTAGGTTTACGGCAAAGATGCTGACAACATTTCTTGCAAGCCTGAGCACCTCCTTGGACTTTCAGCGATGGCGTTCAACGTTGGCGACATCATGAAACTATGGTGGAAGGAAAATGCTGCAGTTCAGAGAAAAGAGTGGGTCCAATGACCCTACTAAGATTTCTGCTTATGTTGACTCTCTTTGGGAGAATTCTGGGAATCACAATTCTACGTTTCAAAATTAGGCAACTAAAATGAACGAATTTCCACCTAACCAGACGCTGATGATGGGCAGATGTTGTATATTATGTTTTCACTATCTGTGTTGGTCACGACTGCTACGTTCGCGTCCTACAATAAGTGCTGCATGAGGTATCACAAGTACTTCTCCGGAATGGGTCACAAAGACCAACACGCACAGTTCCGGTGTATTTGAGCAAGTTGCGCAGTGAAGCTTTGACGTGACCACGTGGACTGCACGCGTAGAGGCGTCTCAGATGCTTCTGGTCTGCTACTTGGACTTTTTCAGCTTGTCCTGCACCAGCTCGCGGAACTGACCCAAAATCTTGTTCTCGCGCTTTAACCGCTCCTCTTTGGAGAACATGGCCAACGCTCTCTTCTCCTCCGCCGAGTAGATCTGATTCTCCTTCCGCAGACGTACGGCCTCCATGCGCCGGTGCCTCGAGCCTGACATGACCCAGCCTTCCTCCTCGAAGGAGGTGATTTGCTCTGACGTGAGGCCAATCTCACCTCTGCGCGGGATACGTTTGCCCTCAGCCACATATGCTGCCATGGCAGATCCCTCACCAGGCAACAAAGCAGTGCCCATTTCCTTGTGACTAAGCTGCACTTTGGCGGGAAGTTTGGGGCCGATGACGTCTTCATCTTCGTCGTCTTCAATTTGGGAAATCTTGGAAGGCTCACCTTCTAGCCCGACGCGAGGCTGCAGCTCCTTCTCCACCCATTCGTCCTCGCAGGACGATGAACTGTCTGAAGAAGAGCTGGAGGAGACTTTTCTCTTCTTCTTAGAAGACCTTTTCTTATGTTTTTTCTTGGACTTCTTGCTCTTTTTCTTTTTAGAGGACTTTTCCTTCTTTTTCTTCGTCTTCTTGCTCTTCTTCTCCGCCTCCTTCCTCAGTATTACCTGAGTCTCATCACCTGTCGAGTACAGATCGGAGTCATTCTTGGCCTGGAGATCGGGAGATCGGCCCCACACCTCCGGCGCTCCGCGCTCGCAAATCTCCTCCCTCTGCTTCCTCCGGTGGGTCATATAATCTTCGCCGAGGTCGCCGCCTCTAAAGCCTCCTCCTCTTCTGCCGCCAAAACCTCCGCGTTCCCGCTCCAGGGTCCTAAACCCATCCTTGGGCCACCGATCGACGTCGCCGCTGTGATCGCCGTTCTTGGCGACATTTTTCTTGTCGCGTTCGGCATAACGTTGTCGCTTCGAAGACCTGTCCGGGGATGACCTCGGTGATGACGACGACCATGATGACGAGGAGGATCTTGACCTCCTCTTCTTTGTCGACCGTCGTCGCCTTCTGTCTCGCGATCGCGATCTGCTTCGAGAGCGAGTCATCTGTGACTGCGTCCAGACCCCGGACTGGACGGTGGCGGCTGAGACAGCGACGGATGCTGTTGCTGCAGCCGCGGCTGTTGTTGCCACTGCGACTGCGACTGTGACTGCGACCGCGGCGCAGGGGGCGCGAGGGCGCGAGCCACTAAGGAGAACGCAATGAATTTGGCGCCGCCGGAGCTGCCCTCTTTTCTCTGATCGGGCGGCAACAGCTGATTGGTCCTCCCGTCGGCCCCGATGGGAATTTACGGCAGATTCGGCATCTCTTTTCCCACCCGTCGGAGTCGGAGCTTGTGTCGCAGTCCTCCATCTTGCGTCCGTTACCTTCGTTGGCTTCTGTAACGTTTCCCCAGTGGAATTTGGAGTCGGAGACGGCCGCCCAGGAAAAGTTCGCCCCCTTCTCCTTCCCTGGATTGCCCCGCCCCAGTGAATCCTTGGGCAAAGACTTCTCCTCGGTCCTCCGGCGCCCGGGCTACGGCTGCGGCAGTGCTGTCGCTGCGCTCGGTCGCGACCTCTGTCGTCGTGTTTCCTCCGGCCGACGCTCCCGCCCTCTACGAAAAACATGAGCGAGGTGACCAAGAGCGAGGAGGCGACCTCGGCGGCCGCGTTGCCCACCGGAGGTCAATACTTCATCGACCAGACGACCGGGCAATATTACTACCAGTCGCAGGACGGCGAGACCATGACCGTGGTTCAGACAGTTGGCGACAATGACGAAGAGCAAGGTGAGCCCGAAGATGGGGTCGTGATCGCTACGACAGTAGCTGCAGTCAGAGAGATGGTGAAAGGGTCAGCGATGCCAAGTATATGAGTACAGATTATAAACTTTTCACATGGAGCACTGTGCGTCGTAGTGTACGCTTTATAAGTACTATCAATAATTAGTGCTAGGACCCACTGCAGCTACTTCAAGAGTTTTCTGTGTGCCACCGGTATTACATGGGTAGTCTTCTGTACGACGTGAGGGCCTATGGCTCCGTCGAGATGCAGAGTACGTGTACAAGTGTATGTTTCACATACGGACTGACGTATCTATCAGTCCTTACTCCTCTTGTAATTAGTAAGTGTCGCTGTAACAAACGCCATTAAGTTCATGTTCTGTATAAATCACTAGGTTCCGAAGATGCTGCTGTGGCCAGCAATCAGGTAGTCCTGAGCACCGGCGGCGATCAGTTTCAGACTGTCACCATCGTGCCGAGCGACGGGAGCGCCACGGGCAAGTCCAGTGGCGGAGCAGCAACAACCGGGGGTGGCCCCGCAGCCAACGAAGTCTCCTACGTGCTCATCGTTCAGCCACCCTCCGGGACAGCGGCCTCGACTCCTGGTCAGCGCAGCAAGAAGGCTGTAGCCGAGGGTGAAGATGAAGACGATATGGCCGTGTACGACTTCGACGCTGAAATGGACTTCGGCGGCGATGGTGGAGGATCTGCCTCGGTCGCTGACGGTGGGGATCTGGATGACAAGAGCAAGCTCATCAAAATGGTACCCAAGAGGTCCCAAACGGTAAAAACTGCTTTATGGAATAATCCATCACCCTTGACATGGTTGCCTGACCATTTGATTAACCACAGGTGACTCAGGCCCATATGTGCAACTATTGCAACTACACAACTCCAAAGCGTTATCTCTTGTCCAGGTAAATGCTCGACTTCCCTCATTGATTGCCCTCACTATGTTGTCTTGACTAAACTTTTCTTCGACAGACATATGAAATCACACAGCGAGGAACGACCGCACAAGTGCTCTGTCTGCGAGAGGGGCTTCAAGACCTTGGCCTCGCTGCAGAATCACGTCAATACGCACACAGGTCAGAGAAAGCAAAGAGTACGTCGCGACTGAGCTGGGCAAACTCCAATTTGTGCTCTTCAGGTACCAAGCCTCACCATTGCAAACATTGTGACGCAAGCTTCACGACATCCGGCGAGCTGGTGCGGCACGTGCGGTACAGACACACAAGGGAGAAGCCGCACCGATGCACTGAGTGCGATTACAGTGCCGTGGAGTTGAGTAAGATGAAGCGGCACATGCGCTGCCATACGGGCGAGCGCCCCTACCAGTGCCCGCACTGCACCTACTCGAGCCCGGACACCTTCAAGCTAAAACGGCATCTGAGGATCCACACGGGCGAGAAACCGTACGAGTGCGACATCTGCCACGCGAGATTCACGCAGAGCAACTCTTTGAAGGCCCACAGGTACGTCAAAGCAGGCCTCTTCATGACCACTTTATAAGCGGACAGTACACATGGGGTGCATTTCAAAAGGTTAATGTCCGATGTAATAGTTACTTCTTAGTACAAGAATGTTGGATGCTGTTCGCAGGCAAATTCACACCGGCGACAAGCCCGTTTACCAGTGCGACTTGTGTCCTACGACTTGCGGCCGCAAGACCGACCTCCGCCTCCACGTGCAGAAGCTGCACACGTCCGAGAAGCCCATGCACTGCAAGATGTGTGGGAAGACCTTTCCGGACAGATACACACTAAAGGTTAGCATTGGGGGCAGTTGGATTCAGCACTCTCAAATTTGTTCCCCATCATATGATTTGTTTTTCTCTGTTTTTGCCTTCTGTAGGTTCATAAGAAGACTCACGAAGGCGAGAAGTGCTTCAAGTGCGACCTCTGCCCATACAGTTCGATCTCTCAGCGCCACCTGGAGTCGCACATGTTGATCCACACGGACCAGAAGCCTTTCGCTTGTGACTTGTGCGACCAAAGCTTTAGACAAAAGCAGCTATTGAAGCGCCACCAGAACCTCTACCACAATCCAAACTACGTCCCACCCCAGCCGAAGGAGAAAACCCATGAGTGTCCCGAATGTGGCCGCTCCTTCCGCCATAAGGGCAACCTTATCCGCCACATGGCGCTCCACGACCCTGAGTCCACGGCCCAGGAGAAGGCCATCGCACTCAAGATCGGCAGGCAGAAGAAGATACAAATCATAGACGGCCAACAAGTGGAAGTCCTTACAGGCGGTAAGAACGATTTCTCGTAGTCAACAGAGACTGGTGCGTAAGTTCCCATTTTTTGGCAGATGACGAAGATGAATTCGACGAGGACTATGACGAGGACGTTGTGGACGACCCTCCTGAGTCGTTGCCTGGGACATCCGAGGGGTCCACCCCGGGCACATCTAAGGTCACAAGAAGCTCGGCCGCCAAAGCAGCGCTCACCTCGTCGCGGAGCGACAACAGCAGCGAATATGTGGTCCTCGAGGTGATCCAGATGCCCGAGGGCAAGGAGGATGGCGTGAACGCGAAGAAGTCTTTTCAGTCAGACAAAAAGGATGACGTCAAGAATTGCTTCGGATTTGATGAGGTGCGTATCACACTTATTAAGTTCTTAGTGTTTAATGAAGTAAGTTATGTAGTGTTTCTTTGATCTTGATCGCTGCTTGCAGTTGGTACCTATACTTAAGTAACCAAAGATATTTATTCTGTTTCAGGATGACGAGGATGACGACTGATTTTCTGGTTGATTGATCACTACCTATCTTAATAACTTTATCAATATTAAAAGCTTCTTACTCGCATCGTGTTCGAGGAGGGGAAGTTTTCATTATGAAATGTAGGAATGTATTTAGAGATGTCCCTTGCTTGTTCCAATAAATTTGAAGCTTCGATCGGCTCCAAAAAAATGCTTTGACTATCGTTCTCCTCCGCGCCACGGACACGAGTCGCTTTCTATGCAAGCTGGCAGGACACTTTCTCCGTGGTCAGCAGTAGCTCCAAGTATCAAGGCCCGCGAAACATGACAGATGAAGGAGCAGCGGGGGACGTCATAGGCCGGAACAAGGAAAATTATGCCCTTATGCAACTGTGCACAACTCGCCTTGCCCAAGCTCCGTACATGGAAGCCACATCGTAGTCGATGCTCCTGTTTGCTGCGAGAGGCCAAGTCCAAGCGTCATGTGTAGGATCAGGCAGCCGCGACTCCCTCTCGACTTCCTCCGTAAGTAATGGAGGTAGCGCCGAGATAGTCTTTCCTTCCCTGCACCAGCGAAGTCTGGCATGAGTGGTGAGCGGGATATTCGAATGTCATGATCATCAAAATATAGCTACGATATAGGAGACACATCGGGTCCCTGGAGATAAGGAAGTTCTTGTGGCCCAAATAATATTTAGATACATCGCCAGTATCCAGATGCAGCGTCAATACACGGGGTTCTCCTTCAAGTAGGACCGAAAAACTCGCGTGAGGGTCAAACCCGAAGATCTTGGCTCAAAGTTCTCCTGACGCGATGTGAGGTTGAGTGACATTCTGAGGGAATGCTACAAGACATAATCTCATGCCAACGAACCCAAATCGAATTCGATTCAAAAGCACATAAATATCCGAAGAACTGGACTCGATACGAATCGAAACCTGTCCAGATTTGGCACATGCCTACTACAGTAGTAAAGAAACGAATGAAAGTAGACAGCAGAGAATACTAAGGCTACTGGCAGCCTTGCGAGGATACAAAATAACAGATTAGAAGGTAGTTGGTACAATCTCCACCATTTGTGGATAAACGTCCCCGTAACGTGAAGTTATTGGCTTATGTTTCCCTTGCGCGAAGGTTTAAGTTGGGCTGGGTTCCATTTTATGCATGAGTCACCCTCATACGGATCTCCTTCCATGATTTCTTGTTATTGGCGTTGGACTTGAAAGCCTTGTGTGCTTTGCCTTGACGGAGACCATCCAGTTTCTCCAAGTTATGGTCATCTTCTCCTTGTCTTCGAAGTCATCCGGAGCAACATCAACTTCTTCACTTACCCTTTGTTGCCTCGACCTACTGTTGCCACAAGTGGGACTGCCGAGGGTGGGTGCGCACCGGTAAGCACCGACTGAGTCAAACGTCAGTGGACTCTATCCGTTTGTCCGGCCAGACCGGGAACATGGATCAGCTGCTGTCACCCTTGCAATAAAAAACCCCTTCCCAACCAATTGCTCGCCCGGCGGCTTTCTCCTGTCGGCATGTTTTGGTAGTTTTCTTGCCAATTCCGTTGGCAACTCAGCCGCATTTAGTGGCATTAGACGGCAAAGCCGCAAAGCCAAAGCAAAGCGGGGAGAGAGAGAGGAACGAAACAACGCTTCGCGCCTCATTTCTCCTTTAGCCTGTTAGATTTAGCTTCATTTGAGTCAGTTTCCCCCCTTTGCATCTTCCTGCGTGTGTGTGCGGGGGAGAGGTATGTAGTTGCCTCCAGGATCTCGCAATCTTGAGCGCACAGCTTGGACATCAGAAAAACACCGGACACAAAAGAGCTCCTGTTTTTAGGTAAGGTACGAGGAAACGCTGGAAGTCTTTTTGCATATCTAATCTTCCGACAGCTGCCCTTTATCAGTAGCTCTATTTTGCTTGACCTTCCCATATTTGGCACGCCAGGCCAGTTACTACAGTTACCCAGGCGGCTGGGACGTTGGCAAATATGGTGCTAACGGTGCTAAAACCTGTATTTTTCCTAGCAAAAATCTGAAACGAGACGTTTTGCAACTTGTGCAAAGTTACTTTTGGAGACTGACGGTATAGAAAGAGGAGCACCTTTCTTCCCTATGTAATTTCTTGCTGTCTTGATGGGACAGCCACCTGTGGAAAGGTTGATGACAACGAATCATCCCATACAAGACTTGCATTTTTCATCTTGACACCAGCACGTTGACAAGCTGTTCGTCCTTGTTGAGTTGAGTTGGAGCTTAAACCTTTATCGAAGACTAGCGCGTAGTCACAGACTTTGCGGCTGCTTGGAAACACTTGAATTGTCTTCATTCTCACCTGTTCTCCTCTTCTGGTCAGAATATAGGAGCTTTTGCAAAACCACTTCAGTAAAGGCAAGATTGCTTGCGTAGGTTTCGCTATCACAACTTCGGGAGCTTGCGCAGGAACATACTATTGCACTTTTGCTGGACGCTATTGATTTTTCCTCTCCCATTATAATACATAAAAGGAAGAAAGAAAGCCCCTGCTCTCTTTCGAGTTCCCTTGCTCATGGCAAAGTCATGAGACTTCAAGAAGGTGGGGGACTCTTCTGTGTAGGTGAGCGGGAGTAAGTGCAGAAAAGTCGAACTTTCGAAGGAAGCAACACAGAAAGCTGACCCCCAGAGAAACTAGGATCAAGGAGTGAGTAAACTCTTCATGGTATCTGCGACCTTGACCCGGTCAAGGTCAAATACGTGATCTTACTGGATAACGTTTCCACGGTCCCTGGTAGCCATGAGTGAGCAACTCCTATTGCTTTCATTGGACCTGCTCTAAAGAAGAAGAATTTTCATCTACCCAATAGTTCAGCGGTAGCGTGGGTGCCTTCTCGTTTCTCGCTTGGGCTCGAAAGTGACTTGGGGGATGACTGTCAGAGGAGGGGGCAGGTTTTTTGTTCATTTGTAGCCAAAGACCTTGCCTATGCAGCTGACGTCAGAGTAAGGTCACGAGCACCAGAGATCTACTGAAAACTCAGTTGGCACTTTGGGCAACCTAAGGTAAGTTGCTTGACATCTGCCTGTTGACAGTCAACAATAGGGAAAGAAAGAGTTCATGTGAGGCCCTTCTCATCACACCGACATACTGTCCCACCAACTGTGGGCAGAGGAACTGTGAGTGTGACGTGCGGACATTCTCTGTGAGACTCGGCACACATGAGAGGAAGCTAAAAATAAACCACTATACTCTGAGGGTTACCCACATGTGCAAATTCACTGACCCTGCAAACCAGTGCAAAACTCATATTTGAATTAAGTGTCTTGATGTGCGCAGTGGAATGTGAATCATATATCCATCCATGATTCGTATAAGCAGTGTTCACTGCATTTTACAGTAGACTACTTTTCAGCATTTATCTGTCAGCAATGTCGGATCTGTACCAACCGCCTGAGCGGGTCCGCATTGACGCACACATTGCGTCAGTCGCCGATTACAAGACAAAATATGAGGAGTCGATCAAGAACCCGGCCAAGTTCTGGGGCGCCATCGCGTCGGAGTTCTTCTGGAAGCAACCGCCGTCTGAGGAGAAATTTCTCGAGTTCAACTTCGACGTGACCAAAGGACCCATTGACATCAAGTGGATGCAGGATGGCAAGACTAATATTTGCTACAACTGCTTGGACAGACATCTGGACCAACATGGAGACCAGGCAAGCTACAAAGTCCTTGTGGGAATATGACTCCATTATTTACTGTTAAATACATTCTTTCAGATTGCATTTTACTGGGAGGGCAACGATGTGAAGGATGAGGGCAAGATCACCTACGCTCAGCTTCATTCGGAGGTGTGCAAGTTCGCCAACGTCCTCAAAAGCAAAGGCATTGGGAAGGTGAGAAGTGGACACAGAAATGGACTCAAACTTAGTGTTTCATTAGTCGGAAGTGTTGCTCACTTTACAGGGTGACAGAGTTGCTCTGTACATGCCCATGGTTTTTGAGCTGGTAGTGGCGATGCTGGCTTGTGCCAGAATCGGAGCAATCCATTCGATCGTGTTTGGCGGCTACAGCGCTGACTCTTTGGCCACACGCATCGTAGACGGCCACGTCAAGCTCGTGATCTGCGCTGATGGCGTCTGGAGAGGCGCCAAGCTAATCCACTTGCTTGAGATCACACAGAAGGCGCTCCAACTCGCTGAAAAGGCCGGACATAAGGTGGATGCCAACGTCGTCGTGTCTCACTTGCCCAGGTCAGATCTCTTGCACGTAGTTATGTGCTTGCTTTCAAACGACATTACAGTTTATTTACGACATTACTAACATACGACTTCTCAGGCTGCACTCGACCGACGAGAAACAAATGCTTGAGTACGAGGAAAAGGTGAAGCAGGACTGGAATCAGTCCAGGGACTTCTGGTGGCACGACGAGATGAAGAAGGCTGAAAGCAACTGTAGGATTACCGGATCAGAATACTTTTAAGTAAGTTTTTATTACTGCTATAGACCGCTTTACTTCTTAGGTCCTGTTGAGTGGATGAGCGCTGAGGATCCTCTGTTCATCCTATACACGTCTGGTTCCACGGGTAAACCCAAGGGTGTCCTTCACACGACGGCAGGGTACATGATCTACGCGGCCACTACGTTCAAGTATTCATTCGATTACCATGATAACGACATCTACTGGTGTACTGCTGACATTGGTGAGTAGAATCTTGAAATTTAAGGCGTAGGATGCACCATGCGCAGTATCAACACTTGTAGGCTGGATCACTGGACACACCTATGTAACATATGGGCCGCTGCTGAATCGGTCCACGTCGGTGTTGTTCGAAGGCACTCCCTTCTACCCTACCAACGAGCGGCTCTGGCAGGTAATGGGGGTACAATTTGCTATGACCTATGCCTTGACACTTAGTGCATCTGTGTTTGTACTTTAGGTAATTGCCAAGTACAAGGTGACAAAGTTTTACACAGCCCCCACCGCCATCCGTGCCCTCATGAAGTTTGGTGAGGGCTTCGTGGACAAATACGATCTCTCCAGTCTGAAGATCTTGGGCACGGTAGGAGAACCTATCAACCCAGAGGCGTGGATCTGGTATCACAAGTTCGTGGGGAAGGAAAATTGCTCCATTGTGGACACCTATTGGCAGGTAAGTTGCACTGCTATTGGAGTGTGGCCACGTCACTTATTCCTTCGTCTTTAGACTGAGACCGGCGGCCATGTATTGACTCCATTGCCTGGGTCCACGGTGCTGAAGCCCGGGTCCGCTTGTGGTCCCTTCTTCGGCGTCATTCCGGTGATTCTCGACGACAACGGCAAAGAACTGGAGGGCGAGGCCGAGGGATTCATCGCCTTTAAGAAACCCTGGCCAGGGATCATGAGGACGGTCTACGGAAACCATGAGAGGTTCCAGAACACCTACTTCAAAAGGTCAAGACACTCTTGTTCATCTGCACAGATGCGTGTATCAAGCAATTTTTTCGAAGGCTAGTTGGATTTTGCTAACTTTATTCTTTTCCGTAGGTTTCCCGGCTATTACATGACCGGTGACGGCGCCAAGAGGGACTCTGACGGTTACCTGTGGATTACTGGCCGCATCGACGACATGCTCAACTGCTCGGGTAACAAAAATAAAAATATGTTCATGCTAACATTATCTGTTCACGGCGAGTACAATAATGCGTGCTTATGTGCTGAACATTCTTAAATCATATACTTGAATGCAACGTAAAAGCATCTCCCTCCGGATATGTACAGTAGCAAGGTAATTTCAGGCCATCTGATGTCTACGGCGCAGGTGGAGTCCGCGCTTGTTGAGCACCCCGGAGTGTCGGAGGCTGCTGTAGTAGCTGCGCCGCACGCAGTGAAGGGAGAGTGTCTTTACTGCTTCGTCACACCCAAAGACGGGCTTGCTGTTGACCAGAAGATGACGACGGAACTGAAGAACCTGGTGAGGGAAAAGATCGCACCATTTGCCACTCCCGATTATATCCAGGAGGCCACTCATCTCCCCAAGACACGCTCAGGCAAGATCATGCGACGCATCCTGCGCAAAATTGCAGAGGGTCAGACCGACCTGGGCGACACCTCCACCATGGCCGATGAATCTATCATTCCAGCGCTGCAGCTCAAGAGAAACGAAATCATGAACAAAGCTTGAATTTGATGCATTGATTAGTAGGTAGTAAAGAGGGGTTCTAATATCTATCTAAAAAACTGACTTTAATGATCGAAAGGAAATACTGTATTTCTGTACTCATACTTCTTTACAACAGAGAATTTTCTTCAGTCAGTTCTTCCAACATAGGATGATTAACTGTTCCTTTTTTTAAAGGGAGGGAGACCTTAGTAAAGGCCCGATGAAACTTCTTGATAATGGACCAATTGGTCCATCCTGTCATCAAAACAGTCAACATCACGTCGCAGTTTAGCTGGGTGGCGTTGTATTCAACCGACAAATGAGCAAGTCGACTAATCCCGTAAAACAGGTTATTAAGGTTCACTCCCCGTCCGTGAAGAAGTCTGTTGTCGAAGTCCTAGTGGGTCCACTCCAAGAATGTCACCAGCTGATCTGGTTGTCAGTCGGAAGAGAGAATTTTCATCACATTCCAATTGGGTGATAGTCATCTCTCCATCGGTTTTATGCAACAGCAAACCATTGTGCCCATAGGCAGTCCTTTTGGAAACAATTTTGGAACCCGAGAGGAAGGGTCCGAGTTCTTCCAGGCGGTGTAAATCCTCAGATGCAGCAAGGACAATGCTTCCTCCTTCTCTCAGTTGGTACTTGTATTGGATCTTAAATATTGGGTGTCTTTTCCAGTCAATTGATGTTGTATCAGGCCCAAAATGTTTCTTCATTTTTGAAGTTGTCATGTTGCAGTGTTCTAGCCGTTGTCCCTCAGAGACCCAGAAAAAGTCCTAGTGGGCCTTTGATGAGTTCGTCGTAGGAGATCCAGGTTTTTGATGTGATATTCCTTTGATAAATGTTGTAAGTCTCGAAGAACACGGACACTGGCATCCTCGTGTAAGATCTGTGTATATTTCTGCAGCTGACAGTCGGTCTCAATGTTACTAGACTCTTAGTAACATTGGTCGGTCTGCGGGACAGTATTCCACCGTCGCTGACAGTATCTCAAGTATTGCCATGCTCCTGCACACTCAGGGTTACTGTATTGTTATCACTCACACTAGTTAAGAATGGGAACGAGGATGTCGATCGACTTTTCCGTTGAATTCATCTTTGCCTTTGTTGTGTGCGATCTCTCGTACAATAGAATAGGAAAAAAAATGATATTACCAAGCACTATGAGAATGCTACCCCCCTTTACTATCTACTTTGATTGTTGTTTTCTATACATTAAGTATGTGTTCCGACCCATGTTAATAGATTCGTCTTGTTTCAAATCCTCCGCAAAACGTGTCGATTTGCAGTACATCGAAGTGCCAGTCGGGGCCGAGCAGTATAAAGAAGCAAAGAAATGTATATTCTCTCTTAATCTTTTAGTCTACACAACATTAAGTACACCTTCACAACTATACATCAAAACCGGCGTACATACGTAAATTTGTCCAACTGTTCTAGAGATGAAATCATTCTACGTACTACATAAAACGTTGATGTCGACGATGACTGGATTAAAGGATCGCACATGCGCAGCAGTTGCTCCTCCCGGTCTTCTTTTCGTCATCTGGAACCAGATGTACGTTTTAGAGTAAAAATTTTGCTTCCTGCCCCGGAGCTATTACGACAGAACCTAACATATTAACCAACTACAGTTCCTCCGCTAAAACAACAGCTCCCCCTCGTAGTCATATCGGTTACAGTCACAATCCTCTTATAGTAAAGAAATCTTGTCATCCAGAATTTCTTCTTCGTACGAAGCCTAAATTTAAATCGATTTTACATAGACATCAGATTTTGACTAAACAGTGAACTCCCGCTCATGGAGCAGCTTCAGGCGGTCGGAATTAATAGCCGGAGCATTCCAAAAAGCATAAGTACAGACTAAAACTCCTAATGCCCCTTCCTAATGCTCATGCTTATTCGTTAGGAAAGAACTTGTCAGTGGTTGACTGTCTCATAAAAGCACTCAACTGTATGGACTCTCCCATGCGAACTTCGTAAGCTTTGCTAAATCAAAATTTTAGGCTTCCAAGCAGCTCCGAATAAAAGACATGGCATTTTTATTGTTGTTCTGAGCCAACTGCAAATTCTCAACTTTGAAAACAGATTTGAATTGCTCTATTAAGCGGAAGACTTGACGTAGCCAAAAAAACCTTCCTAATAAATTTTGCTCTAATAAATGAATGTCACTGATACTCCATTAACGAGGGTTCACTGTGCTAGCCATAATTTTCTGCGGGTTTTGAAGACTAATATTTGTTTGAGATACTGTTCAGGCAATGAATGCACTGTATCATATCAAATTTGTCAGTGAAAGTTTCCAGTCAACTTTCCAGACCAACAAGTTTTCAAGTAAATTTCTGGGCCTAAGGTAGCAATCAAGTAGCAGGTAAGGTGGCAGCTTGTAAGACCATGACTGACATTCTTATATATAGCTGTGCATTGCTGGAAACATGCATACAGGATACAGGAACATTCTGGCCTCAAAAGTCGCCGCGCAAAAGCCATGACAGTATGCAAACTTACTGAAACGATAGAATGATGCAAACAATACCATTTTGTTGTTACCTTGAGAATTTGGCTCTGGCAAGCTCTCTCTGGGCACGAGATGCATGACTGTTGTCTTGTTTGCCGGCAGTCCCAGGGCCGACAGAGTCACGTTGCCGTGAAGGAAGCGGCCGCGATAGATCAGCCGCAAGATCTCAGCGCTGCTTACCTTCTCTTCTTGCCAGTCTGGAAAGGTTGCAACACTTATCAATTGATGGCCAACGTGTGGTTTAATGACAACGCCTGATGACATCAGTAACCGATTGTGACCAAATGGGGGGGGGGGGGATCAGAGGTTTGTCTCCCCCCTGATGTCTGATGTGACTCATCTGGAGATGGTCGCCATTAGTATCCCCACACTTTTAGATGAGGCGCTATACAATATTCATAGTTCTTATGCGGTAACCTTGTGGGTTGTTATCTTACTCCTCCCAAACGGATGGATCAATCCTGGTTGGCCCAGGTCCCAATTAACACTAATCTGGGGATCGCTACTGACAAGTCGAAATCTTGTCCCAAGGTCACCTCAGGGAGTCCTCATGGACCGTCCCGGCACCTGAGGGAGCTGCTTATGACTTTCTAAGCATTTGTCATCTATTTTGAGTCCTAGTTTGATTACTTGCCTTCACCCAGCAAGACATAAGGTTATATTGTACATTTTTTCGAATGACAAAGTCCATGTCAAAACTCATCATTCAAGGGTAACCTTATTGTTTACTGAGAGTCCTCTAAAAGCAAATGGACATCAGAGAAGAAGAAAAATCCCAACACATTGTAGACTGCAATGAATAACACGAGGACTGTGAATAATGCTGACCAGAATGAGTGTCACAAACTGCAATCGAGTCCAATGCCTAACAATTTCCAACGAGCAGTATGAGCAAAGATTATCCCCATGGTCGCACCGCATGCTATCATTCATTCCCATCAGTGCTTTATGCCTTCCACTTCGTAGCTCTGAAAGCCAAACGTGCAGACCTAGGGCCAACAAATAAAGCGCTCTGCAGGAGCTGTGGGACACAAGGCTCAAAAGTGGCCTTTTGCCCAGTAGTACGTGAGAAAGGAGCCTTCGCTAATGACAGCTACGGCACACCGTGCAGCTCTACCTTATCTATGAAACCCAAGCTGGGTCGGATCTAACGCCAATACATAACTTATGCCAGTTGCATTCACGATGTACAGCCGATTCTCAAGTTCACTTAATCTTGCATCAGCAGCCAACAATATCGTTAAATTAAATAACATGGTAAATCAGAGTCAACAGGAGTAATAGCATCATAAACCTATCTCTAATGTCAGAATTATCGTTTATCGGAATTGAAAATTGATAATTGGAGGATCGACTGCACCGTGAACACCTGCCCAAATGCGCTATTGGTACTATGATTACGTCGATTACTAGTGATGAGACATAATTATTCTCGCTGATAGAAAGGAGGCCATTTTCCCCACAAAGTTCTGGCGGAAGCAGATTTTCAATTTGATTTTGTACTTACCCGCCGGCCAGTTCTCGAAGACATGCTTGGCGACGTCCGCTGCCGTCTCCGCGGCAGCGAACTCGAAGTCTTTGGTCTTGCCCGAGGTAAGGATGAGTCGCAGCCTTACGGACGCGCAGGCTGCCGCCGCAGCTGCCGCAGCAGCCGCAGCTGCGGCCTCAGAGGACGACGACGAGGACGCCGCCGAGCTGCCTCCCTTGGTCGGTGGGCGCCCCCGCCTCGGCGAAGACGTCGAGGACGAGGAGGACGGCGGCGAGGACATGACGACGGGCGAGACCCGCGTGGCTCGCCGCTCCAGGACTACGACTCGGCGGCGGGCACGGGGCCCTCGGAGCTCATGTAGCCCGCGTCTCCGCCTGCTTGAGAGCCTCGGATTGGAACCTCAGGGCCAGAAGGAACGCCTTCGGCTCTTTTCTCAAGAAACTGTTCAGTAGTTGTGCTATTAAGTTCTCTCTCTCTCTCCTTGTCTTCCTGTTAATTGTGGTGTACCTAGGGCCGGCTCGCGGCCCGCACGCTCCAAGGCCAAAAGTCCTTTGGGTAAGTCCGAGCGGCTCAATGTGAGGAGCTTGGGACCGTCGAACCTGAGGAGACACTTCGTCGCATGCATAGTTCAATTTCCATGGCATTGGTGCACACCGGATGGCGCCGCAAATGGCTTCTCAGGTGAAAGGCGTAGAATATTAGTTAGTGCCACCTCTGTCCGTTTCATCTCATTGGACTTCACTCTTCACCATGACGATGAAGTTGATGCTCTAGCAGCACCACACCGAGTATAAGTAGTTTCTGGATCACCTTATGCCTTTGGAACGGGCCAAGTTAGCGCACAACTAGCATCAAGCTGGCAACAGAGCAAACACCGGGCTGGCTCGAGTCTGGCAGTTTGTAGGTTCGCTACACCACTACCTATTACATGACTGCAGTGCACTCTTCTCAGGCAGATGAGGCCGAAATTGATTGGCTGAGCTGCCCAGGGCCGCGCTGAGCTACAACTACAACTGTGCCACCACCTCCAAGGAGACTGACGTGCTCAGCAGCCCGGCCTTGGCTGCCCACGCGGCCTCTGTCACAGCCTGCCTGGCCGTCCTGCCAACTGGCTTCAACAAAACAAGCGGATTCAACTACAGCTGACTTTGAGTGGTGACGACTGAAGATGGCCTCCGTCGCCGTCGACTAGAGGATCAGACAGGAGAAGTGCCAGTAGATCCTCGCCATCCCCATGGCCCTGTCCGTGTCGGCCTCGACGGTCGCCCGGAGCGTGGCATTCGCCGGTCGCCATGCGGCCAATCTGAGTGAGTCAAATATTCTTTTATCCTACATCTTGGCCAAATGAGACCAATACCTTCTTGGCGTCCAGGCGTGTGCGCGTCGCAGTCGGCCCCGGCGGGTTCCCCGTCTGGCCGCGAGCGTGGTGATCTAGCAGGCGCGTCTAAGTTGGCGTCGCTCCGGAAGGGCACCGGATACCGTTCCTCCTTCTCCGGCCTCGTGACCACCGTCTTTGGTGCCTCCGGCTGCATAGGACGCGCTGTCTGCAATCGACTCGGCAAGGGGGGCTCACAGGTAATCGCAAGCGCAAAAAATAGTATACAAGCTAAATAGTCTTTATCATTTCGACACCATCACCTCAGATCATCGTGCCCTACCGAGGCGATCACTACAAGTACATGCGCCTCAAGCCTTGCACAGACCTCGGCCAACTCCTCTTCACTCCGTACCATCTCAAGGACGAGGAATCGATAAGGTAAATTTAGGTCATTCAATCTGCTCAGTCCAACAGACCGACCACTAAACCGCTTTCAGACGCTCTCTACGTTACTCGAACGTGGCTATCAACTTAGTGGGAAGCGAGTGGCCCACAAAGAACTTCTCGTTGCGTGACGTCCACGTCACCGGGGCCGCCAGGTTGGCCCGAATCGCCAAGGAGTGTGGAGTTGAGCGATTCATCCACATCTCCCACATCAACGCCAGAGAAAAGCCGCCGGTATTCATGCTACTGTCGACGCGAGCAAATGTGCACGTGCGTTTTTCATGCGATCCCTTCGTTATGTCGTCCTTTTTTGTATGATCACCGCAGAAACTCTGGAGCTTAAAGGGCTCCGAATTCCTCCGCTCCAAGTGGGAGGGCGAGGCCGCCGTCTTCAAGGAGTTTCCCGACGCCACCATCTTTAGGCCCGTGGAATTTTATGGGTTCTACGACACATTCTTGTAGTAAGTAGTCGGTTAAACGGAGGCGGTTCGGTGCAGATTTACATGGTATTAAGGCAACAGAGACCCACGCTGTGTGAAGGAACTAAATTACTTAGTACGGATTCCTCTGAAGACTCTTCTTTTGTATGGTTAAGTATAGTATACTGTGCCGGCCACGTAAATCCGGACATACTTTGGATGCAAAGTAAAGGGATTCGTAGAGGGATATGTAATACACTGGGGGCATGATCGGGGGTGTTAGATACAAAACATCTAGTCACCTACTGCAGCAACAAGTAGTTAGTGGGGGAGAAGCAGAGACGGTTGGCAATTGTCGAACTTCACATGGCGGGGTGCAGGCCAGCAAAGATTGCGAGGCCATTCAAGTACCCCAGTAGCACAGTCCACGATGTCTTCAAACACTGTTGTCCCAAGGAAGTGTAGCTCCCCCAACTGCATGGACATTAGCTCTTATAACCATTACTAGTGGGGAGAGGGGAGGAGATTGCTTGTCCCACCAGCCTCAAAGCATCTCCCCTCTCAAGAGCAGTCTTACCAAAACCATGGCCGGATCGGATCTTGCAGAGGTGGCAAGAGCCACAAAGGCGTTTGGAGTCACGTAGAGGTTGTCCTCCAAGCCAGTGCAGCCATTTGGAGAAAATAAATCGTCAGGTGCATCTTCTTCCAACTTTTAGTTGGCCAATAATTGTAAATATACAAGGACGAAAAGTTAAGCCTGATTCTTTGGTCCAAATTTACGTGGCCATCACCGTATGTTCGTCTTACAGCAACCTATTCTCCTTTGGGCGGTGCGGTCTTGAACGCGGCACCTTCCCATTCTGGAAGAAAGGCGAAGACACGATCAAGGCTCCCTTGCACTTCTCTGACCTCGCCTCTGGCATCATGAACGCCATCGACGACCCGACCACTAAGGGAGAAATATTCGAGGCTTACGGGTAACGGTCTGCACACAGATTTGCATTCAGATTTCTCGATTATTTTTCCTACAATCAGCCCCGAGATGTACTTGATGTCCGATTTCATGGACTGGATGGCATCGATCTCCCAACGGGACGTCAAGGATTATGGCTACAAGAGGGTGGACCTGAGGCTCTGCCCCACGGCCATCGCGAAATCATTAATCATCGGTAACTTACCTATTGGCACCGCTTGGTTAGGAAAGAATACGATTGACAGACTGGAGAGGGTGAGCAAGTCAATGTGGAAGTCATAGAAGAGCTGTAATGCTATGATTTTTTTTTTAGTCCAACATGTCAGATCACATCCTGGGCTTGCCCAACCTTGAGGATCTGGGCGTGAAGGCTTCCACCGTCAAGGAGCGTATGGGCATCGAAATCCGGCCGTACCGCGCCTTTAGTCATTGGATGCCCCAGTCCACGGCCGAAGAGATCCCTGAATTTGATCTGAAACCATTGGACAAAGTGCAGATAAAGGCCATCAAGGAGAAGGCCGAAGACTCCCCTTTAAGGATGCTCGGACTAGTAGTGGACTAAGTGAAGCCAAACACAGACAGAAGAAATAATACATACTTGCTTCTTTTGGGCCAATTGACAGCTATCCGCTTCTTTTAGGTTTATTGTGACACAAAGAGTATACGTAGAATGTGGGTGACTTATGGACAGCAGCATCAAACTCATTCAATGGTAAGGTTGTTAGAGGCCCCTTTTTGATGATACCATTGCAATGATTACATTCTCTGCATGTCAATTTCGTTGGCGATTTGGCACATGCTGCAGGGGTCGCAGCAAGTGGCTACGATCACGTCTTCGGCAAAGGTGCCCTGAAAGACAACCAAAGATCATGTGAGCAATGAGAAAGCAAGAACCAGTCAACTTCACGTATAGCTTCACCTTGATGCCGAATCTCTCTCTCGCGAGTGACCTGAGCGCGATGTTCATGGGAAATCCGCACAACTTGAGGCAGAAGTACATGACCGGATCCTCCTCCAGGCGGGATGCGTTCTGGCAGAACAGACAGGGCTCGCAAAAGAAGCCGCAGCAGCCTGAAACGGAGCCCCAGTTTCTGAGATTTAAACTTTCTCTAAGTGATGGGAGAAAGAGGCTCACAAATTCCAGGCGAGTTGCAGCATCCCAGCAAATCCTGTCTCCACTGGTTCGGCCTCTTCATCATCATGGCGTTGTTGTTCCTGGGCAACACGCGATTCGTCTGTAGCGTGTGGTGCCGCACTTGCATCTGAGGCTGCAAATCTACTTAGTCTTGACTTGTTTTCTGACAAAGTGTCTGGTCTTTGCGCTCACCCTTTCCTTTTGGGACGCGTATCCTTCACTATCGGGCAATGAAAGACCGCCGGAGCTGTCGCTGATGACCGGAGGGCTCGTCACCACCGGGTTCGGCTGCGGGTCGTCCGGCTCGAACATGGCTAAACGGGAAATATCCGACGTTACGACGACCGTTTCAAGGACAAACGCTTTGTCTTACCTCGACTCAAAAACAGCTTTCCCAGCAACGACCTCGCCAAAGATGATAGAAGGACTTTTGACTCTTTTGAAAGCACAGTAGCAACCTTTCGTAGTACTGCAGGCTGTCGTACGTCCTGTGCTACATTATCAATACATGGTGGTACCAGTGGCAGCCAAAGCTGCCTCAAGTCTCCAGGGTGTATGTTTATTCAGCGTCTCACCATGGCGACCTACTAACTATAGACCCATGCACACACGGTGACGTGAGCAACTTACCTGCTGCTTTTATATATTTGACGGTACAAAAGAGCGACTGAACATACCACGTGCGTAGCAGTTGCTTTTGCGGATAACGTTAAGTCCGTTTTCAAGTGCTGAATAATCGACTTCGACATAGACAGCAATTACGTGTAGACAGAAGACGCCCTGACATAATAACGGATAATGATTTAGTTATGCATGTCTAATAATTGTGGAGGAGCAATGTTTAATAGCCATTTGTTTCGTGGTCATTTTAGTCAATTTTTTCATGCTGCTTCAGCCCAGAAGTCGCCGAGTGGAAGGGCATTCTTTATAAGTGAGAAAGGTGGAACGTAAGTACGCGAGTCGTCAAATTAGAGAGACAAAAAGAGTTTCCGATCAAACCTGTGGCGCCTTCGTCTTTTTCGTCCATGATGCAGTCCTCCACGAGGCAATGATAGCCCCAGTACTTGACGAAGGTCTCGAAGGTGTCCGTGAACTCCCTGACGTTGCACTGGTTCCAACCGTACATGAGGCTGCCTCTGGTGCTGAAAAAAGATACATTATTTTAAGGTCATATGCTGAAGCTGTGAGTTGATTTACATTTTTCAGTAAGGCTAGGAAACTTTTCGTTGCAAATCCATGTTATGAAGCTTAATGATAAATAGTATCCTGAGAATCATTTGAGACATAGGTTCGTCCGTAAAAAGAGGACAAACCTTGCGTCCATGACGCTTGGACCGCACTCAGCCGATCCAGGGATGTTGTGCACCATCCCCAAGGTGTGTCCCAACTCGTGAGCTAAGATGTAGCCAGAGACCGCGGCGTCGATGGTGAACTCTATCACGCTGACCATCCTCGTCTTGACGCAACAGCCGGACTGCAAAATCATTGCTCCTCCACTTTCGAGGGTCCAGCTATAGCACACAGTACCAGAAATGCCTCCCCAAGTGTCTCGTCGCCGTTGGAGTCGCAGAAGAAGACCAATGCGTCGAAGCAGTCGTCTTGACGATCGGAGTAACGCTCTGCAAGTCTCACCGAGTCAGTCGCGTCCAATTCTTCGTCCTGAAAATGTGGTGGAATAGTAAAGTGACCACTTCGACCACTGTGAAAATGTTCACCTCGAACTCGTGCCGCATGCTCTCCAACTTGAACTGCTGCATGCCTACCAAGTTGTCGTAGTGCCCCTGGGCGTGTAGCATGATCTCGTCTATCATCTGGGACGACTTCCAATGGTCGTTCCCATTCAGACGATAAAAGGACTGGTCGTACTTGACCTGAGAATGAAGTCTATTCATTTTGGGGCAAAATGAACTCCGACTTAACAAAAACAGCCTTGACAAATTCGTTGCGACAACATGTCAATGGGAGTCGTTTTACCTTCATGTGCATCGTGAGATTCATGCTGCCGATGTCACAAGAGACAGATCCTCCTCTGGTCTTGTGACACCCTTTGGGGAAGGTCTTGTTGGACGGTCCAATGAACATCATCTGGGGCAACGTGTCCTTGGGCACATCGCCAGTGAAGTCCAACGCCAGCTTCGTCTGAGTGGACCCCGTTGAGGTGAATGTTGAACAGGACGAGTGAAACACGGATCTTCTTATACTATTCCAGGCACAATTGTACCTCTGTGGTGTATCCGTCAGTCACTCTGTAGAGGTGGACGCTGCCGTCATCTCTTTTTCGCTGTGTGATAGCTAATTCTTGACCAGGGCAACCTGATACAGTGATGGTGCAAAATTCTCAGGAATTTGGCATGCAAATCTCCGCTGCTCACCTGTGACGGTGAATTCCACGTCTTTATAATTGGTATGGGCGCACGGGGAACGACGAAGTTGCCGATTTGTACTAAAAACAAAGACAAAGTAAGGATAAGATTTTGCCATTTTACACGCTTCACCTTGTTATAGCTTTTGCTCTGTCTTCCTTGAGGCTGATCCTGATTTGGGTGGCGTCGTTCCTGTCGACGAGCATCTTTAGCTGTCGGCTGGAGTCGTTGGTGCCGCTGGACAAATGAAAAATAGGCACAGAATCTGCGCAACAGAAGCATCACTTTCCTAGAGTCAATTTTATCAAGTGCCCACAGAAATTTACACCTGGGTACTTGCAGCAACTGTATTCCTCGGGAAAGACGTCACTGTCGATGCACGAGCCTCGCTCTCCACAAACAAGCCCTTTCTGGCAGTCCCAATGATCTTGGCAAGGACCTTCGTCGGCCGCGCAGCCGAGGCCGTCACGGCAGCAGTCGGGTTCGTGAGGGTCACACTTTGGACCTAAAAATTCAGTCCATTTCAGAGGACCAAGCTGAAAGGGTCTCGATACTCACTCTCCAGACAATCGGTTTGACTTGGACGGTGATGACAAGGCTGAAAAATCCTTCCAGGATCCGCCGTTGACTGGTCCAGGTCGCAAGAGAAATTGGCCATGCTGCGCTTGATCTCAGGACCAAGGCTGGAAGCAATGGAGGCTGCCATCTAACGTCAAGTGTAACATCGAAAATCAGCCAATTTTAACTGATTTTTCGCTGTTACTTTTGCTGCAGAGCAAAGAACTGAGTGATGAGACGTATTGACGTATACAAAGCTCTTCCTGGGAACTTCGTCGTCCTCGTGCTGGCAAATGTACCCGAAGTCCTCTTCGTCTGAAGTCCTGAGTTTAGATGGAGGAGGAAATGCATAGAACGAAAACGTGAGCGCACCCTTATTATGCAAGAGAAGACTAGTGACTAGTGACTCCTTATCATACCATGACTGATGGGCCAGAGCTTCAACGAAAGCAACATGGTCGATCTCACTTTCGACGTCATTTTCAGTGTCCACAAGAACCTCCCGATCAGCTGAGAGGCCAATATAAAGAGACATTTTTGTTGATATATTATTATTAGTATCTAGTTTATATTGCTGAAGGAGTGGTATTGTCATGCCTGTTCTGTTGACTGAAAAGAAGACTGTGACTCTCTTGACCACTGGGATGACGTTGGCCATGCTGATGAGATAAGGCCTTGAGTGAGTGACCAACAGCTTCGTCCACATGGACACCTCCTCCCGCAGCGTAAATGAGGACTTGAGCAGCGTCGAAGACAATGACAACTCCAGCCTTAGCACGCGTGGCAAGGGAGACCTACTTCTATAGCCAAATGAAGATAGTTTAGGCTTAATTTACTTCAGGCTCATACGCCTTATTGCATGTTTCCGTTTGTTCATTCTTCGCATGCCCAAAGCAGCTGAGTCCCTCCACAGGACCGGACTCCCTCACTCTGAACATGGAGCATGGGATGGGCATCCCCTGATGTTGGCCGACAAGCCAGGTCATCAGGAACTCTCCACTGCTCGGACATCCTGTAACCGCCACATTCACTGAACCACGTCCTGTGGGGGATGAGACACAGACTACACCACGCCATTCAAAAAGAAAGTCTCCACATTTAAATCTTTTCCACCCCATTCGTAAGGCATTCGACGAAAAGTTAAAGCCAATTTCATTTTTACCGGCTCACCTTGTGGCAAAACTCTTTTGCCGACGAAGAAGCAATCGTGCACCGATATCACACGGTGAGAAGACTGCTGATCTGGTCTTCTTAGTCTGAGGTCCAAAACTCCAGAGGGCACAGTTTGAGCCATGACATATAGGACTTTCATAGGAAAATTTTTGCTTCTTCATACGCCCAGCCAATGAGCGTGTGAGCCACAAAAAATTGTACTAAAACGGAATGTGTGACGTGGAAAAACTGTGCCTGATAAGATCTCTGAGAGGTCCGGAATGGGGATGGATCGACGCAGGGACACGTTGAAAGTGAACGAGTCCCAATACTGGACGTGGATCATGGGAGGCTGTTGCTCTACGGAAATTTTAAAGGGCGGGTTAGATATAACTTTTGTTTTTTTCTTTGCATTATTGTTCTTTCTCTTCACTTCGAGCCCAGGAGATCTTGAGTCCTCGTAATGAAGTCCCTACGCTTCTGACGGCCAAGATCGACACCAAGTTGACCTGGAGAAAGAGGACGACACTTTTCACTAGGAGAGCACTCATGATGGACAATCAAAGGAGAAGGGAGAGTGCAAAGCATCGTGAATCGCAGAAGGATAAACATTAAACATTCATTCACGGATGCATCCACATCGCGTGAGGCGAAAAGACTTTTCGGACCGGATCTCTCAAAGCACCTTCACCTTCAGGTTCTGCTTAGATACGTTCCCATCACACTTTTTTTATTGGCGCTCTGGATTTGCCTGGGATTTTAGACGCCAACCCCTGCACACAATTTCAGGCTGTATTATAGGGGGAAGGAGTTACCGCAACAGCAAACATGAAGTGAGCTCCCAATGAACGTGTCACGAAACCTTGACTTCGCGGCAGAGTCAATTCCTCAGTACTTTATAACCAAAATAACCTTACTCCCACAGGACTTGGATGGTCTTAGGACTTTAGGTTTTAAAATCATGACTTCTCTCTTCTTTTCCCCGCTGGTTTAATCCGCGTAACAGTCGCCTGCGTATGTCTGCTTTAAATGTCTTCTTTGCGATGTGGTGCTTTATTTGTGTTTACTCCTCTATAATGCACCAGCTAAGTTTCATCTCATCATGTCCGCCATCACTGCGTATCTATCAAAAAGTTTCGCTTGTCCAACACCGATTTATCCCTCACAAAGACGCTGCTGCATCACTCCGTCCAGCTGCTGGAGCACATTCGGTCTTTGATCGCACGCATTGTACGTACGAAGCATAGCTTAGAGGGTGTTTTGGAGAAGTCACGTGTGGCGAATCCACCACCGAAGTAGGCTGCCAGGGTCCGCATCTTCCACCATTTCCCTCACCTTGTTCCTCTCGCCCCGGACTTCACACGTAGCGTTAACGTGCGCAGGGAAAAAGACGCATTCTACCGTGGCAGAGAATCTGGCATTTAGCTGCTGTTGTAGAGGCAACGCAAAAAGGGAAGTCAAATGGATATGGATGGACACAAGGCGCCTCCTCTTGGTATTGAGACAGGCACGTTTGCTATCTTTATCGTACTACCAAATACCAGTGCGTGTATGTATAGCTACTGCAGCCATTGACCGCACGGCCAGAAACTCAAGGACTTCCGTGTAAAGCGTACGAGTAGCGTGCCTGAAGATCACGGTCAAGGGCAAACGATTGAGTTGATTCTAGCTCTTATGCGCGCACTCACAGTTATAGTACAAAGGGAGTCAAACGTATGATCATAAATGTCAAACTGTACATATCTTCTACTCTGCGCCGATCTCGTTCAGTTGGTTAAAGTTCTAGGAGATTAACAACGTTTACGTAGGATTAACCATAACGTCATTGAACACCTTAGAATAGAGCTTTAGCTGATAAAGTTGAGCCCAAAACCTGCTTTGTGAATGGAGAAGACTTGATCTTTTTTGGCCGTAAAAGAGCATTTTTATATTTCCTCGACTTCATCAGCTAATTGCTCTTCTCCCAACCTACATGGCTGCTTTCAACTAAAAGTTTTGAATCTCCTCTTTTATTTTCAACTCATGAAAATTAAGCCTAACACATCACAAGACGTAAAAAGATGGAAAAGTCTTTGCTCTTTGAAAATAACAAACTGATAACCCATCCTGTACGTAAGTCGTACGCACAATTCGGTACATCTAGTAAGCGGTCATTAAAGAAAATGCCTACTCTCAAGGGAAATATAGATCACGTCATTACGTCATTAGACGGCGGTCTTGGATGGATGCATTCCCTTTATTGGAGCTCCATTCAGTTGGATGAACAACTGAAGCATGCACTGGCGGCGGCCGCCGATCATTGCTTTTTTGGCATCAGTCGAGCACAGGCGCTCCGGGAGGTAACATCTTTGGCCTTTTGCTACCAGGAGTGCAGTGTGTATGTGTGCGTGTATTACGTGTTAGGTCAGTTAGGAGAATGCAATATCTAGTAGTCCTGTTTGCAATCTCTGCCCTCTGTCAAGGGCAACCTCTGTCCGTCGACAGGGCCAGGAAGTTGGCGGTGGCCAAGGGAGCCACCGTGGTGACCAAACAAAAGAATGGGCTGAGGCTAAAGAGCAGCAGAGATGAATTGTTGGAGCCGCTGGACAACTTGGTAGAACCTGACTTCGAGGTGGCAACAGAACAGATTGGCCTTACATTTGCAGCAGCTTTAGCGACGAAGGTACCACCACCGTCTGCGCCGTCATCACCGCCGACGGTTCCGACTGCCCCGGCGAGAAAGAGCCCTTCGGACTTCGTTACCGGCCACCGCATTCCGCTGGAGCTGTTTAGCGCGGAGACGCAGTCGCGCATACGCGGCTACGTCGATTCGTCGGCATTCAGAGTGTCGCGGCCGTCGCCGCCGTCGCCGCCGTCGCCGCCGTCCAGGAAGATGCTGCCACCACCGCCGTCACCGCCGCCGGCGAGTACGTCCTCCACCCAAGGCCCACCTCGGCTTTCACCCCACTCGATCGAGGGCAGCAACTTTGGCCTCGAGACGTCGCCACCAGTGCTGGAGGGAGGACTCAGCAATGAGAAGGACTTTGCGTATTTCGGGTCTCTCGACGCTTTCGTGCCTCCAGACTTCTGAAAGACTAACCCATGTATGTTCATCGTGGGTGCAAAGTTTATCATCTTTCCTTGTACTTTTAATAAACTGGAATTATAGGTGTAATCGAATTTGTATAATTACTAAAGCGTACACCAGTGTTGAACAAGCATACCAATCTCTTATGCACGATTACATAGATGCGCATTCCATTCTAGCCAAGGTACCTGTCGCTGATCGGACCATTATGAGACTAAAATAGACTGACTTGACAACTTTGAGCTTGACAACATGGTCTTTGGTCGGCGGTGCCAATCTCGCACGGTTTGGCCGTCTACACGGCGGCCGCCTGTATGTCAACAAACTTCCCTTTATAGCATAGATGGCTATTACGATTGAGATCTTTATTTATACTATCAATACAAAAGTCCAGCCAAAACGTTCAAGTACTTCACAAATTTTCATTCTGTCCACCTATGGCTGCAGTGAACGTTGGTGCACACGTAGTAAAGCTTCATCTCATCGTCAGCTCTCCGGGACTCAGCCTACAAGTATAAAGCGAACATTAGGACATAATCACGGCAAAATATTCCCTGCAAAAAGGGGCGGAAGCTCACTCTACCAGATAAGAGTGAAGGATCTTGTTAGAGGTAGGCAATAGCAGAGCTTGATTAGTAATCAAGCTCGAGAAAACCTCGGAGGAAACTGTGATTTTGTCACATACTCCACGTACCACTGCACTGCACCTTCTGAAATCAGTTAATTACATTAATAATGTCATCATATAACAGTGGTATATGCAGTCCGAGACTGAATCACACTTCTCCTCCGAGGTCTACTGATTACAAGAGTTAGAACGACGGCAGGATCAAAACCTGATGTCTGCACGCAACTAATAAAGTACAGATAAAGTACAGACAACGTATCTGATTATCTGAAGAATATTGGGAAATTCCAATACTAAAACAAGAGAATAAGGGCTGGGGGAACGTTACTAAACATTTGGTCATTTTTTTATGATTTTCCACGCTGACAAACTTTGCCTAAGGATTAATGTAGGGTGGACAATTGAGATTTCCAACGGTTCCAATGTTGTTTTCCACCCTTAGCATGACTTGCAGTTCACCATGCATGAGGTAAACCAAGATGACCAGATCACCTTTCATAACAACCCCTCAGTGATGTCTTGATTATCCCAAAAGTACCTTTATCTAGCTCTTTCCTCTGAAAATCAATGAAATATCTCCAAACTTCCAATACTGTACGGACTTTCTTGCTCTTACGCTCCTGAACAACTGACAAAAACAGTGCTGAAAGACTCTAACACAGTTTTTTCTTGGTGATCTGCTCGTCTGGGGAATTCTTTAGCAAATGATGCTTCAGCCCTCAAATTGGCAAGAGTTTCTGATTGCAAAACAGCTGCGAAACCATCTCACCAGGGATGTTCCCCAGAAACAACAAGATTGACAACGGACTCAACTACCTTTCCACACTACTCTGACCATCGATGGGCACAAATAGCATTTGTGCACACGTAGTAGAGCTTCATATTGTGCTCCACGCGCCTTGTGTGAGCCTAGAGACAGAGGCAGGAGGGAAAATAGAGAACAGAACATCACCAAGAAAGGGACTTGCAAGGCTACCAGGAAAATACAAAGGGAAGAGTGAGAGTTCACGCTCGTGTTCATCTCTACCTGGAAGAAAACAGCCTCTCTGTGTTTGCACTTTGGACAGGGGTGATCCTCTGATCTGGGAAGAGTGGGGTCTCCGATCACATCAGCAACAATGTTAGTCAGCTCATCCACCTACAAGAACAAGAACAAGAACAAATTTTGAGCAAACATCCTCACGCTGGAATGACCCATGAGTGGATTAGCTTGGTCTGGTCAAGATCAAATTCCTACCTCGTGCATGATCTTGTTTACGTAGATGCAGTTGCTGTCCGCGATCTGTTTGTAGTCACAGTTGCGGCACGCGTACATCAGGGCCCGGTTCTCCTTGTCCTCCTTCGGGTACAGCATGTTGTTGCACTCCTGTAGGAATGGAAGCTCGTTGGAGGGGAAAAACATTCTTTGCGCTTTTGCCCATATATATCACCTGGCAGAACCGGATACCCACGAAGCCGGGGCCGCCGGAGGTGCTGGTGTCCATGATTCCCCAGACGAATGTTTCCAGTTTTCAGCTTGTTTATTTTTGTCTTTCCTCCTTCGGCTGATCGAGGCCGAGGGGCAGGCCAGGCTGGGCAGCTCATCTTGGCAGCAGAGCTGCCAAGAAGGTTTGTCCAGCGACCTTTTCTACGGCAGAGTCTATATAAGATATGCATTTTAACGACCCTCTCTTACTGGTGAGCACTTTTTACTTTCTAGTTTTAATCGGGTCAGTACCCCTACACCACCTGCTGCAGCCGCAGCTGCTGCTTTACCGCCCGGCCGACCGGACAGGAAATAAAAATTGAGCGTCAACTAGAACCGGGGCGTTAAACTACAAATGCACTCCTGGGCAAAACTTTCACGCCCTCTTTGGATTCTGCCGCTCTCTGACGTTGACGACACTCGGGCGCCACTTCTTCCTCCACCTTCAACCACCACCAAAACCCCAAGCCCTTCTTCCTCGGGTCGTGAACGCCCGAGAGCAGCAGAATCCAAAATGGGGCGTAAAGTGCTACTTCCTTGGTTGTGCATATGTAACTAATACACATCCTTAGTATTCCTTGCTCTGGTGAAAGCAGAGTAGGAAAAAGTCAGAACTTGACAGTTACATTTATGTTGGAGTGCAAAACTCTTGTCCATTTTTTTCAGCTCTTTGGCAATCCTGTTTCCGTCGCTCGGACTTTCTTGCTGCCGGCCGGACTTTGCTTCGGCATGTGCTCCGGCTCGAGCTCGGACAATGTCGGACTATTGCACTACGAGCACGTGACTCGAGCCCGTGGTTTCAATTGAAAACTCATCCCGACTGGCGTGTGCTTAGGTGACGCCGATTGCTGCCCTGATCGCTTAGACAGCATCAGACCAAAGCGAGGCACAGCAGAGCAGAGCGGAGGCGCAGAAGAATCACAGCGATGAAGTTGTACGTGGGGAACCTGGGCGACCAGGGCGTTATCACTGCCGACGACCTCAGGCCGCTCTTCGAGAGATTCGGCACCGTCACCGAGTGCGAGTGCATCAAGACCTACGCGTGAGTACTACGCCAAAAATCAACCAGGGATTTGAAAATTTGTGAATTTTTTTGCTGTATGACGATTGAACAATCAAAACACGCTACGATTCAAAGAATCTGTTTTTCCCTAAGATTCCCCGTTTTAAGGTTGTGGTGCTGCTAAAACTGATGATTTGTTCACGTCTTTTCATTACAAGTAGCATTTGTGAAGTGACAAACACTACTTACCATAGTAAATCGAAAAAATGCTCTTCAGGTTTGTGCACATCGAGGAGGAAAGCGGAGCCAACGAGGCTGTGCAGGAGCTAAATGGGACGACCATCAAGGGCAGGACCATCAAGGTACGGCTAAAAACTAAAAAAGATAGTTTTAACATTTGAAGCAAAATTAAAAATGCGTCAACTCTCAGGTGGAGAAGAGCGAGAATCGGGGCCCGCGCAAGCCCAGCCAGAAGCTGTTCGTCGGCAACATCAAGGAAGGCACCACAAACGAGCAGCTGAAAGAAATATTTGAGAGATATTGTCCAGTTGTAGAAGCCGACGTCATTAAAAACTTCGGGTGAGTGAGCTTAAGAGGAGCAACCGCCACAATATATAGTACACTGGGTAGAAGCAGTGATGACTGTTCAGTCAATATTCGAGATAGACAAAGCCAAGATTAGCGAGATATTGGATATTAGCAACCTTTCGATAGGAAGTGACGTTGATTGAAAAGCTCCAACATTTGGAGCTGCTTTTTTCGATCTGTAGTCTAGAAAAGTCGGTGCTTTCAGCTGTTTCATCCTTCTTTGCATGCTAAGTATCTGGATGAAAGTTTCACGAGGCTAAGCTAGCGATATCATCTTTATTCACGCCAAACTTGTAAGAGGTGTGAGGACTCTTCGAGGACCCTGGGACTGGGAATGTCCAACCTAAAATAGTTTCATCTTGTCTCCCCCTTCCCTCCAAGACGGCACAAACATGATGTGATGAATTTGATATGAAGTAGCAAAATGACACTTTTGCTGCTGATCCAAATATTATCTGATAAATGCTTTAAATGAACTATGCTTGAGGGAAATTTTGGCCTCAAAGTAACAATGCAGGTCTCAAGCAATGTGTGGTCTTCTGCTCAATGAGTAGCATCTACACAATTTAGAAGAGCCCATATCAGTATGACCTCATAGCAGAGACAAAGCTCTACTACAATCAAGGGTGGGGAACGCTGGAGGTAAAGAAGACTTTAGCTTTAAGAATTGTATTGATACTAGCACTGGAAACATGCTACATCCCCCGAGAGGTTCTCTTCTCCACATGATAGGTAAGGTCAAATTTTCCCCCAAGCATTGTTCTTTCAAAGCATTGATCAGGTACAGTCTTGATTAGCAGCAAAATGATCATTTTGTGGATCGTTGTTATTTTTGTGGTACTCTTGGCAGGTGCATCTGCAGCCATGGTTAACAGTCTCAGTGGCCTTAAATGAAATGGTTTTTTATGTGACTTCTGAGGCAAAAAATTGCAAGCAAAACATATGTGGGAAAAGATACGTCCACAATTTCTGTGATGCATTATTTGGGGCAATTTGCCATCATTTGACTTGGCCAAAGGATCACGACAGATTCTCATCAGAAGTCACGTCGAACTTCAAGATTGTGTCCATTCTCCCCTTGATCGGACTTCGTATCCACAAACGCATTCTTGTCTCGAAATAACCTATATTTACTTGTTATGTCGAGATTATGCAAAACTTATCATGTCTTACCTAGGCTAATATTACGGAAACCGTAGGCCTGGAATTATCATGGCAGGCTCTATCTTTCCATCTGCTGATGGGACTTCGCCTGTTTGGACTCACAAGTTCTGTCAATTGTCAGGTTTGTTCACATCGACGCAGACGCGGGAAGGGGAAAGGTCAACCAGATCTTGCGGGAGCTCAACGGCTATGACCTCAACGGGTCTCAAATCAGGGTCCAACTATCAACTTCAGGGGTCCGGCAAAAGCCAGGAATGGCAGGAGACGCCTGCTACAGGTGAGTCACTGCAAATCTTCTGGTCATGCGCAAATTTGCAGGGGTGAAAAACTGACCGTTCTGCTTGTTGCCATGATTACTTTTATGAATATTTGTTTTAGATGTGGCCAACCCGGCCACTGGTCAAAAGAATGTTCTATGGACGATGACCGACGTGGACCAGGAGGGTCAGCACAGACTGATTGATTTATTTACTGCTCGTATTGAAAAAACAAATGTTCTTATTGTTTCAATTAGTTACGGCCGCAACGGAGGAGCGGGACCGATGCGGGGCAGTGTTCCATACGGGGGCCGCGGCGGCGGCGGCGGAAGCGGGATAACCATGGGCCAAGGCGGCTACGGCAGCAGCCGCGGCGGCAGCGATCCCTACCCCGCCCCGATGCCACCTTCCTATATGCGTAGAGAAATGGCCGCCGCGGCCGACTACGACAGCGGCTACGGAGGAGGCGGAGGAGCTTATGGTAAGTGGACGCAAATGGCATGATGCTGTCATTTATTTATGTCACCACTAGCAGATCCGACCCGCTTCTCTGGTAGTTCCAATGAAGCCCATAACAATAAAGTCCCTGCCTGTGCAGTTCCCTGCCCATGTGGTCCCTGCCTATGTAGTTCCCACCTGTGTAGTCCCCCTAGCCTGACAGACAGACACTCACACACACTATACATATGGCAGGGGGTCCAGCTTTTGAGCTGGCTGGACCAAGTCAAAAGTGCCAGGAAGAGTTTGTCAGAGACAGTTTGACTTGGCTTATGCAGGCAGACAGACACGCTGACAGACAGACTACATAAGGTCCGACTGCTTTATATATTAGACTTATTTATTTCTCTAGGCCGTGGGGGCTTGGGCATGAGGGACATGGACCCGTACTACGACCGCCGTGGCGCACCAGACTCGTCGATGTACGACCAGCGAAGAGTCGCGGCGTCCGGGGTCGATCCCTATGGAGGAGGGGGGTACGCGGACAGAGACAGGGGCGGCAGGTCCATGAGGGCCTCGGATCCGTATACTAGGTGAGAGAGACCTTGGATCCCTTCCGTTTGACTCCTTTCCAATGCAATTTCCTATTGCTACGCTTCTTTTTTTTCCTGTCCTTTCTTTGACTCCCACTGGTCTGTGGGCACCGGGCGGTGGGCATAAAATGCAGCTCTCAGAGGACCTCATTCAATCGTTCATAACTTTTCAGTGTTTTGGCCTTCAGAAACGGCTCATGTCTCTATGGAAAGCATAGACTCTTCTCTCAAGTCAAACGTTTACTAAGGATGGCGTAATTTCTATACAATTGAGAAGACGATGGTTCAAAAGTGTCAGGAAGCTTTTTACAGTCTTTTTCTGTTAACAATTCAGTCATCTTTGACCTTTTTTTGCTTGAACTCACTGCTCACGAATGTCAGCTTGCAGCTCGGAAATACTTCACCAAGATCTGACCACTGAGACTTACACACCAAGCATTACTGTGAAGACCAGAAGACGCTTATGGTCTGTGCAATTACTCCTTCACCACCCAGTCCATTTTTTACACGCTCATAATGTGGTCAACCTTGTAAGCCCATGACTTTTGACTGAATTGAGACACAGATGTGGTTCAAGCCTCTTTGGAAAGCTGAGATTCTCCTCTGTAACTGACCGGAAATCCACTTTTCCTCAAGGACCCCGCAATTTTTTGTCATATTGCTGTACCCAAAGTGTTGCGCGTTGCCTGAGTCGCCTGTACCACATTGATCTTTTCCATCCAAGCAGGGGTGATATGTATGGTGGCGGCGGCTCTTACGACATGGGCTACAGCTCCAGCGGCTACAGCACGGGCGTCTCCTCGAGTGGGGCTGCTGCCTACAACGGCTCGGACATCTACTCCAGGCGCTCGTCGGGATCCTACCTGACCGGCGGCGGCATCGGGGGAAGCGGCGTCGGGTACCCCGCGCCCGGCAACGGCGGTGGCAGCGGTGGGATGGGCGGCGCGCCGCCCGTCTCCGCGCGCGGCTACGGCCCGACCAGCCGCGGAGGAGGTGGCGCATATGGCGGCGGGTGAGACCAGCAAGACTTTCTTCCCGTACAGTTTCTTTTCCCGCTTTTTTACGTTATTTTTCTTATGGGGAACGTCGCAAAAATCCGGCTGATTTTTCACTCAGGGTCCGCGGAGAATATTATTGATGAATTGGCCGCCGTCGTCGTCGAAAGTCGAATCCGCCGCAGCCGCAACCTTCGCCGAGAAACGACGACTCAGAAGCCGCGAAATCGATTTTATCCGCGTAACACAAAAAATCTACGCTACTACTTGTGTAAAAAAGAATAACTTCTTTCTTCCTGCGTACGCACGTTTTTGTTCATTTCACGTGCTCATTTTTCCGGCCTCGGCTTCAGTTCGAACCCACTTTTTCCCCCTCCTGCCAGTTGCTTCAAGCCTTGAGCGAGGGATGTGCCTTAAGCCTTCAGAGTCCTCCCCAGCGCTTCAAGCGACGTCGACGTAGGCGGTGAACGAAAAACTGGACCTAGCTGAAGTTCTTTCTCTTGTGTGACGTGTTTTTTTTTTTAGTATTAAGGATATTAACTTGTTGCAATAAATTTTTCTTTGCCCGTTGAGATCCGGGAGTGCCTCCTGACGCGTCCAAAGTAAGTTTGCTTTTGCGATGGAGATTTTGCGCGGAATTCAAAGCTGCAACCTTGGGATTATGGTGATGGTGCGAAATGTCGCGCGCGTTGGACCAGCTGAGGTAATCACACTACTGTAAAACTTTGTCCTGTCCGTTGTCAATGATCAAATAATATCCTTCCGAAAATGTGCGCGGAGAGAAGTGTCGAAACAGGGGTTCTCTACTGTACAAGTACCGGGTGTCACGGAAGGGGGGGGGGGGGGATGACTGCCTGACGTGCTTACACCCGTCGACTTGAAGCAACAGGGTGGCCGAGCAGAGATTTTCTCCTTTTTATCCGTGCTGTCGACACGGACTGTATGAGCAAAAAAAAAAGAGTTACTTTCGTCTTACTTTTTTGTGATTCATATTGCAAATTCAGAGCACTTTGTACACGTTGTAGAAAGTGTCTTAGTACATCAACTGATTCTCTCTCTTTCCATAAATTCCTTGACTTATACGCAAACACAGCAGATGCCAAACTTGACTTGCAGTTCGAGTTCGGACATTCTCTGCTAAGAACAGGCAGAAGCTCGACTTTTTTTCAAAAAAAAAAAGAATAGATGCGGATCGTATTTTTGAAAACTTGGCAATGACACACTGAAATATACACCTAGGACAGTGTTTTGCAAGATCAGCAGCAGTTAAGAGTGGCTTCTGATGCCACATTTTCAGCGCGTCTCCACAGAATTCTACACATTTCTTAGTTCTATTCATTAATAGGACTGAGCATTGGTGATGATTATTTGGGAGGGTGGCTCAGATTCATCAGATCTCAAGTCAAGTCAGACATTTTGACTGAATTAAGTCAACTTGAAGAGTTATTCGAGCTTTGACTGACCAGGCAAAGGCCCGTTTCATAGTCATTTTACATACTTGCAGACATCACTAGTAGGATTGAGCCTGCACCAGACTTGCCAATAGTATGTGGAGGTTGTGGCAAAGCGGGGCAAAGGAATGGCCAGCTCCCCGGGACGATGAGCCCAAGCATGCAAAAATTACCTGCCATTCTGTGCATAAATATACGTAAAGCACGTTAGTCCCGTCACTGCTTAGACCACTACCTGATTGTTACATCCAGTGACGCCTACGTCCGTAGTCCAGTTAGAAATATTGAAGTGCTTAGGAATTTTTTGAATGCTTCAACGGATGAATGAGTTTTGTCCATTCTCGCACTTCCTCATTCGAGAAATTCCCGTGAGTATCAGAATTACTTATCACGGTTGACCCGACATCAATGGCTGGGTTCTTGCTGATAAGAAATTCTGATACGCAGAGGAATTTCTGGGTGATTCTTTTCCAAAATCTGGATGAATGAGCTCTTTTATACAGTGTCACACCTCATTGAGATATTGTTGTGGGCTGAATAAGAAATTGTTATCATGTGTGTCTCCCACTCACCACTGCAGACACCGCAGTAAAACCTTACAGAGCCTTACTTTTTTGCATGCTTCTCAAAACATGAGCTTTGCTCTTTGCGGAATCCACCAGGAACCTTAGCATGAAAGACATTGGTCATTCTGGTGTTGGATGTCAGACATCCTACTTCAGGAGCCGTGTGAGTGATGTAGGAAATTGGGGTGGTGGTGAAGCCATCGATGATCAAGTCAAAAGAAGGAGTCAAAACTCATTCTTAGAAGAAAAGCGAACTTTCTATTTTTGCAATTTATGCGGGTAAAGGCAGAACTAGCAAATAGAGACAGACAAGTCTGGCCAATGAACTCTGAAATTGAAGTACATGCAAATCTTCAGAGAAGTAAAGTCTTTTTCCCTTAAACGTGGAAAGCGATTCCAAAATTTGCCCCTCACTATTCACTGATCACAATATACTTAGAAGACTCCTTGTCGATCTGCAAGTCAATCGATGTATTGTGCGCCTTAGTTTTTTGTTAGAACAGCAGGCATCTTCTGGAAGTCCGGATTTGTGCCCGAAGTCTTGGTGCTCCGTGAGAGCTCCTCTGTCTTTAAGGTTGCGGATAATTTCGCGCGCTTTTTTTTTGGCAAAAGTTTCTTTGCGGGACTGACTCCCGCTTTTTTTCGCCAGGTGGGTTGACTGTAGCCGAACTCCTCTGAGACTGCTGAACCGGTCGGTGCCAAATTTGGCACGGAGCCGGTTCTCCTGTTATTTTTTTTTCTTGGCACTGGCAACTTTCAGGCATTTGACATATATCTCTATGACTGCGCATGAATGACTAATGAATGGGACTTCATGCACCAGCACCAAAGAATAAAAAGTAGTGGACTCCGTATCTTCCTGAGTCGGAACAAATGAGTCATTTCTAAGTTTTGGTGCTAACGTCCTGCTGTTAGTGAAGTGAAGAGAAGACGAAGTGGTCGGTGTCAGCAGCACCACTGAAGGCAACAAGTAACAAAGGAGTTTAAGGAGTGAGAGAGTGATTTTATTTGCGGGTCATCAGTGCAGAGTTAGCAAAAATAGTTCTTTTTGCCACGCAATAATGCTTTTGTAGGCCCTTACTACGTCACTGCAGTGCGGTCAGGATCCGCTCAGTGGGCACAAAGACTTTATTATTTGTGTCGTTACTCCAGCAGTGTGTGGCAAAAAGGACTATTTTTCCTCACTCCGGCCGGTCCGGTCGCGATCGAACGTGCCGGGGCTGGCGGCATCAGCCGTTAAAGAGGAGGAAATGCTGTAGCAGACGAAGCGACTGTGATCTGTCCGTTCTTGAACTCCTTCGGGGCTGCCGGATTGATCGGTACCAAACTGGTAGGGAGGGGGGATCCGTCTGGGCGGTGTCACAAAATATTATTTCGTTTAATGTGATTTATAGTCATAAATGCATGAGGGTTCACATGAAGTTGTACACTCAGACCATAAATCGGTACAGAAGTCAGACCAAGTTGATGCCAAATTAAAGGGTGTGACAGCAAAAATGTCACTGAGTCTCTCTATCTCTGGCCACACCTTGGTGATGGAGTCTCCTAAACTCGGACCGGGAGTCAAAGCGTTTAAGGAAGAAAATGACTCGAACAATTTGACTCTCTGGTCGAGTTTAGGAGACGCCATCACCAAGGTGTGGCCAGAGATTCAGAGACTCATTGACATTTTTGCTGTTACACCCTTTAGCTAACAGTGATGTCGATCGAGTGTTAAAGGTATCAACTATGAATGGCAGCACTTAAAATCGTTCAGAGCTTCCTCGCAACTGTGCAATGGACCGAAAATAACACTGCAGTGTACAATTTGATGGGGAACCCCCCGATATGCATATATAATGGATCTAGGAGGCCGTCCAAGCTTGATCAGAAGCACATTGTGGTATGCTGCGTCACATAAGGTCAAGACTGTTCCTTTGGGCCGCTTACTAAGGGGTGAAAGACCTCAGGCATGTGACCAAAGAAAGGCCTACCACTCCTGATCCAGTCATATGGGTTACCAATTGCAGGCCCTACGGCCCACAGCGCCGGGAATTGCTAGTCTTTTCTATTGCAGGTACTTCACTGCGTCCTAAACCTGCACAGGAGCAAGAAACAGAAGAGGAGCAAAAGGTCTGTGATGCTGGCACCTGGAGGTGATGAGAAAAAAAATTCACTCTGAGAAGAATCCATATGCGATTGTATCCTTTTGTTTAAAAAAAAAAATTCATATTGCAGATAAAAAGAAGAGAATATAGATTTTTTAGAACAAAGTCTTGATTCTGTGTTCTTGAAGTTTTTTCCTAACACTACTGCATTCTCTAAGAGGAGGTACTTTCTTGGCCAACCTCCCTAGGGTCATAGTATAACACTTTAAAGTCTCTTCCGAATGCGATGTAGAGCTCGACCATGTCTTGCATGGTCAACAGGCTGAAGAAGACGGTGTAGCCGCAATTGCCTGCGACCAACTGGGGATTCTCGTCTCGTCTTCGACCTTATTCTTCCTGTCTGTGGAGGTCCAGATGTGACCAAGCCGCTGAGGTCTTACAGTGCCTTAAAGATCGTGCTCGACCAGTGGACTACTACTTCTGATGAAATATAGCCTGGGCCTGAGAGAAAATCTGAGGAAATAAAGAGGAAAAAATGAAGTTGTGTCATTGTCATGGTCGAGGGAAATGCAGCCTTCTCCTATGTTGATGTGGCTGTGGCAATGTTGCCTGATCAGGGTCAATGACGCGAATCTAAGGTTTCGATTTGCACTCTGATTCCCAATCTGATCATTGTCTCTGGATTTGACAAGGCTAAATCTGGCCTTTTTCATCTTGATGCCAACGACTAAGGCAATAGATTTAAGTAGCTGATATGTCCGATCTTCTTTCAGCTGTTGTCGCTGTACTGTAGACGTCTACTGCCTGATCAGTAGGCATGATGGCTGCCAATAGAAAATTTCTTGGTTAATGAATTGCCAAATATGCCCTAAAAATGTAGCAGAGTTGGTTGAATGCGTTGTAAGTTAGGCAAATGTGGTCTGGAGGACGTTCTTAAAAGCAGCAGCAGCTGCACGGAAAGTTTGATAACATTCAAAATTAAATCTCACACACACCCTGAAGGTCGCAGTGTCTCCATTGACGTTGAACTCTGTAGGACAGAGCAGAGGTGTGAGGCCAGCAGTGACGACAGATAAAATGCTCCAAATGCAGTCACAACTACTCCTTCGACTGGCGGCAGGCAAGTCCCTGCAGACTGTTCACTTGCCAGTGTGGCAAGGACCGCATCACAAGTGTCAATGCCTCATGCGCTACAGATTTTGCACAAGTCATGGTTGACATAGCCTTGAAGGAAGATTCACTTCAAACGACTTCATTTTTGTTGCTGGAATCTTACCTCTAGTCCCAGCAACTTGTATAGCTTAGACTGCGGTGGCCGAGATTGTACGTTTCGAATTTAGAGGGTGGCCTAAAAGTTTTCTTACATTTTCAGTTGGCTCAATATGACACCGGCTTTTATGATAGCTCGAAATACTAAACACTACACACACTACAGTACTACGATACAATACAGAACACTAACACTACTCATTTCAAAACACAAAAGCCTCAAGCAAGATTTATTTGAAGTGACAACCTTTGGCCTGCAGGGCCTGCCCTTAGCTAATGCCAAGGAAGGCCTCGCAGCAGAGGAACCACAGAATCCAGGGACTTCAAGGCCCTAAAGCTGCACTGCAGCTTTGCATGTGCCATGTTCACGGAGAGAGTCATGTCAACGTCGAAGACAGTATCTCGTTAAAAGGTGTTGCCAACTGAATCCTATGGAACAAGTCGCAAAATTTGTTGGCCACCCTGTGCATGTGACTTAAAGTTGCATCATTCTCGTTAGGTGCCTTTTGGGTACGTTGGAAAACAGATGTGAGGGTGAATAATCTCAGTTCCTGAATCAAGTCGTCGCAAAGCATGTCATATGCATGTCTCTTCGGGTGAACAGGTCTACCACATGTGGCAAAGATGAGAGAGGAAGCGTCTGGCAGCCCTGGTCTTTTAAAAGTAACTTGCGCCAACGCACCAGACAATATGAATCAAAGTGTTATTGCACATGTTTTCCTCTTGTTGACCTGGGTTGTGACCTGTCCTCGGGCTATCCTCAAGGCATCCGAAGCTGCTCTTCACGAAGTGACAGGCCGACATTTCACTCGGACTACACTGGACCTTTTCTTTTATGCTTTCCCTTGCAATGTTCTACTAAAGGGCTAATTATGCCTCAGCTCTGCCGTGGACTGTTCAAGACAACATTTCAATATCCGAATAGTCATGTGACGCTGTAAGGATGACCTCGGGCAGCGGCAACACTCTTCTTGTTTCGCTGCTTTACGGTTAGAGCGGTTACACGAATAAAGCGATCTCTACTTCTTAGGTCCTAACATGATCTTTCCTTCGACATTTCACTTGCGCGAATCTACATCTGCAAATCTCGGGCTCCGAGTCCGTGTGTATATCCATACGCACACCAAATCTGACACAACGAGAGCCTTGAACTTGGTGGGGGGAGGTGCTGCTCGACTTGCTCCAACTGACCCTCACGCCTGACCCACCCTACGCGCAGGTGACGGAGGCGGAGTAATTTCCTCTACGATCGAAAGCTTGAGCGGTCCTTCAAGAGCTCATCTTGTACGTCAAGTGTGTCCGCCTTGACAAAGAAGTTACAAAGTCTCCACGGATGGAGTGTTTATTTTCCCCCTTCTAACTGGTCGTTTTCTGTTGCGTTTGCGGCCTCGGGACCCTCATGGGGAACCTCGGGGGCGGGGTACGGTCCCTGCGCGCCTCCTTGGACCTGTTCCTGACCACCTTGGAGTGAATGGCGCAGCTGACGCAGTAGTAGAGCTTCGCATACAACTTGGGAAGTTGGTAATTGGAGTACACAGAAGCTTCAGAGATGTCGCGTACGGCAGCCGCCTCCACGATGTTGCGGATCACGAACCTGGTCAGATCAGACAAAGCATACTTTAAGTAGTTCCTAATGTACTGCTGACTTGAGAAGTAATTCTGCTCATCTACTTAAAGAGTTCGTCAAGACAGGGAAGAGCTTCTTAGAGGTCGTTGACAAGACCGACTGGTGACAGTGACCTCCGCGTAAAATCTAGTCGACGCTTTTCCAAAGCTTCATACGTCGCCTAGGCTATTTCTTAAAACCTGAACTGAGAATTACTATGGGGAGAGTACTTGGGCACTATGGGGGCACTACTTGGATACAAGTAGAAATGCAAGTGCAAGTGACTTCGCATTGATGAAGTTTTCCATTCACCAAGGCCGGACAAGAACATATGACAGAACCTTTGCCGTCCTTCGGCCTTTGCCAACTCACTTTGAAATAGCCTTATCCTTTGGGCACACCCTGGAGCAGTTGGAGCACCTGATGTAGGAGACCCTCCCGCGGCCGTGCTTGTTGCGGCCATTGTTCCGGCGCTTCTGAGTCATGTTGAGGCTGAAGGGAAAACTGGCCTTTGAGCACAGGAATCGGTCGGAAAAAGTTGGCTGCAATGAGACACCCTCGACGCTACATAGAAGAGCGAAAGGGAAAAGGAAGTAGAAGCTGCCACCAAACAGCTGACAGAAGAAAGAATCTTGCTCCAGAGTTGCCAGAAAGGCTGGTTTTGCATTATTGCACACGCGCCGATCATTTCCTGCTACTTTTTAGCTACATTTAAGCTTTGTTGTTGAAGTCGGCAAGACGTTCAGAACGCCTGTAACTAAGGGAAAAAGGTAAATTGGTTCCCAGAGAGAGAATTTTTTCACACTGCATGAGGTCCTTGGCAACCCTACACACGTACGAAGTTGGGAGACTTCGTATGAGTGTTTCCGTTCCAGTTCGACGAGCGTCACTGTGTGCAATAACATGGCAATTCTTAAAGAAGTCGATTGGAGGCCTGACGCATTCGGAACTCCTACAATTGACAATATGGAGTAAATCAAGGAACGTTGTTTTTTTTTCTTCAACAGCCTTTTATTTATATGTGAATATATCTCATAAGCGTTACTCTAATTAGAAGACGATATAACATTGGTACGCAACAATGTTTGGTTACTGCTATGGTTACACACGGGGGTGGGGTGGGGTGGGGGCCTGAGGGGGGTTGAATAGAGATACACGCTAGGATACCTTGAGAAACTTGAGGGCTGAGGACAGAGCTTTTTTCCACATAAAAATCCAGCCTCTTGATATGGTAATGAAAACGTGATCACTGCATGGTTTTTATATATAAAAATGGCGGCTCTTCTCTCTTGCTGGATTCGAAGTCATTTTTGCCCTAAAAAACGCGCACAATTTCCTCTTTTTTTCTGACTCACGCGATAGCAACAAGAAGAAGGGTAACAGAAAGGGGGGGGGGGAAGGGGGGAAGTGAGTTTTGGTTTCTTTGTGGCCGCGGTGTTTAGTTTAGCTGACAAAAAAGTTGTTAGGTCGATGGAAATAAAAGAGATCAGAAGTTTGGTGGTTAACTTTTTTTTTTACATAATCAAGTTGTGTTGCTGCCTCAATCTTCGGTGATCCATCTGGTAGTGATAAGGCAGTGAGGAGTCAAAGTGGGAAGGCAATTCCTAAAAAGAAAAAGATAAATAAGTTGACACATGTTAGGACACGTCCGGTAGTTTATTTTTGCTACAGTGTGCATCAAAAAGAGTCCTCGACTTTGCTTGCTTGAGCTCTCACACAAGACACAACTGCGGGCGTAGGTGAGAGTTTCCTAACAGGCTCAGGTTGAGGTGCAACTTGACATACTTACATATCCCCTGATGACGTCACACTGCCCTGAGATGTTGTACGGGCCGTTGGAGGAAGCCAATTGGCGGTTGTAGCAGTGAGGGATGTCCTCAAACGATGGCGAATCCCTGGAAGAACAACGAGAATGTCACTGTCAGCGGCACATGGGAAAAGGGGGCCTCGGCCGAAATGGACACGCAAGAGGTCGACGACCGAACTCTGACTTCCCAGAAAAAAAAATAAAGACACGGAAAAGGGGAAGGAAAGGACATAAGAGGGTCATGATCGGACAGGCACTAAAGAAAAAGTTGTTAACGGCTCCACTTTTCGGCTGAAAATTGCTCCAAAAAAGCCAGGGTCTTAAACTTTTTTGTTCTCTGCACCCACCTATTTTGCTGCTGCTGTTGTTGGTTCCTGCCCCTGTTCCTCCTTGCTGTGTAAATGGCACTGACGGCGGCGGCCGCCAACACGATGAGGATCACGGCCCCCAAGGCCTGTCCGCCCCGAGAGCTGCCCAGCATGAGTAGTCGCTGGCGAGTAGCTGCAAAGAGAGGAAAATTTTTTTGAAGTGTCCTTGAAAACAATGTGTCAAACAAGGATCTTCCTTGTTTTTAGGAAGGGGGACAGTACAATAGTTTGTTTTCCTCCTAATACAAGAGGGAAACAAAGTAGCAACAAAAAGAATTCGACATTTTTGCTGAATTTTTGCGCAAAGGTCACGTCTGTTAAGGCCTAAAACTTTGGCACGCCCTTGGAGAATTGTAATTTTGGTGCTGAAATTGCACGAAAAATAACTGACAACAGATTAGAAAAAACTTACGTAGGTAAGACCCGTCGAGGTCCTTGAACTCGCAACGCTGTCCCATGTAACCGTCGGCGCACCTGGAGAAGAAGAAGAAGAAGGTGAGAAAAAGGCTGCTGTCCTGGATCTTGTGCAAGTTCTTGCACAGCACCATCCACGCTACTTACTCGCAGTTGTAGAGTATGGAGTCTGCGATCTTGACGGTGAAGCAGGTTGCGCCGTTGAGGCAGTACCAGGCCGCGTAGGCCGGCGGGCAGGCGTACGTCTGGAACGTGATGTTTGGGCGGATGGCACTTTGGCTGGGCGGGCGGGGCTTGGGCGTGGAACGGGAGGAACAAGCGGCTGGAACAGAAGCGGAAGACGACTTGAAAAACGTGGGCGGCGATCCAGAACGAGACAGACGACGACAAACAAACACACAAAAATTGCGCTCTCATCGATGACTGACCAGAGTTAGAAGGGCCGACTCGAGTCGGTCCGAGGCTGCAGCTGCTCAGCCGTGCGTTTTCCACCGGCAACGGGGGAATTTGCTGGGAATATTGCATTAATCAAGGCCAATTCGGCCTCTACCTTTTTTTTAGGGGGATGATAAAACTGGTGTGGCAAATTACAATTCAGGACACTTCAGAAATCGATTTCTACCGTCCATAAATTTGGCCTCTCCCCCCGCATGTTTACGATATTCATTCTTGCGTGAGGGCTGGACTGACTTGACTGACTTTTTGGAGGTCTTCTAAAGAGGCCGATCAAAAAAAAAAAAATTTTTTTTTTTCAGATCCCAACACAACAAAGCTCATTAGGACAAGTAGACAAAGGGTCTTTGGTCATAAACTTTTCGGACTCCACCCTTCAAGCTCAATTGCCTCTTCATCCAAATTCTGTGTGTGCCAGAGAAAAGCTGTGTCCGAAGTCACTCACCTCTGAACAAGAACAAAAAGAACAAAAAAAGCAACTTATTTGGGTCAGGATCTTTGCACCCCTGAACTGCATCTTTTTCTAAAAGTTTTAAGGAGTCAGATTTCAACACTTCTCTGGGGGAGGAAGGTGAAGAGAGAGGTGAGTTTGAAACGTTATTACATTTGTAATGTTAGTTTTGGTGGCCAAAGCCTGATTCTCATTAGAGCTCAGCAGTTTTCTTTCAATTTTTGCATGTGTGTGTGCAGTACTGAAGTAGAGAGAGAGATGAAATGTAGCTGAGAGCAATTTCTTTTTTTGCCAAATGGTTTTCTTCTTCTTCTTCTCTCATCTGTCCCACATTTTCTTTTTTTTAGATGGGAGAAAAAGAAGAGGGGTGAGTGAGTGTGTACAACAGAGAGACGGGATTTTTACGAGTTGGAACCACAAAATAATATTGGGAAGAGAAATAGAAGCTGCAGGAACTCGCAAGTCTCCATCAGACGCGAATTATCAAGCATTCAAGCGTCTCACAGAGAGATCGTTTTATGCTGTTTCCCCAAAAATGCTCTCACTGCCAGACATTTTTAAGAACAACACTCGTTTCCCCATTTTTTTTTTTTTTTGAGGCTGTGTTTTGATTTTTGAGCCCCTGTTGGTGTGTGCCTTTGTGTCGTTGCGCAGGTGCGTTACGCTCGGCTGGAAACACATCTGCTTACTCAGCCAAACCTCCTTCTCCACCTGCTTTTCGAAACTTCTCCCTCCCTCTCTCTCTCTCTCTCTCCCTCCCCCCAGCACAAGCAGGAACGATGCTTATGTTGACAGGGTGGTTCAGGGGCAATGGCAACATTAGCGCCTGCTGCTTGCCTGGCCCGGACTGCCGGAACGGTGGCCCAGCCAGCTGGACTGCACGACCGACTGCCTGGTGAGACACGGTGACCACGCCAACATATACGTACACGTGTCCCTGGCATGAAGGGGGAGGGGGAGGGGGGAGGAGGGTACGTGCCACATGATTAATTTGCATGGAGGCTTCTTATTTGCTGCATTCGCAAGCAAATCTGCAAACATTCTCGGTGCAACACAAAATATGAACTTTTTCGACGGACAAAGAGGCAAATTGCAAATGTGCCCTTTTTCTTCTCTTCGTTCGTTGGTGCATGATGATGATGATTTCGATAGAACAGAGATGTTAGATAGTGAAGCGGAAACGAAGGAGAAGCAATATCGAGGAAAGTTGCACGTGCGATCATTTCGAATATTTTCTCTATGCAACATTTTTTCGGGAAAAAGGAAAAAAAAAGAATCTTTGGCAAAAGGGCCACGCCCACGGGTGGAATGTAAGAAGGTCGCAGGATTGAAAAATGGCAAATTTTTGCGTCTGGAAACCTTCAAAAACTTAATTTTGACGGCCTTGCGGTCTCAGCTTAGAAAATCAGACCTGAGTGACGAAATTCTTAGCCTCCGTTAATTCTCAATGACTATGGAAATAATAGTGCGTGCGTGCGTGCGTGCGTGCGAGAGAGTGAGAGCGTGCGCGCGTGTTAAGAGGCCCTCCCTGCCCACATCATTTTCTGTGTGGGCGGTTCAAAGAAAACCTGGGAAGCTGTAGAAAAAAACCCTCTCTCTGCATTAAGACTCCTCTTCTCCTCATGGCAGAAAAGGCGGCAGCTGCTGCTTTGCCGCGGTGTGCAGTGCTGTGCTTTTCCTTGCTTTGCCTTTCCCTTCCTTTCCCTGCCTTGCCTTGCCTAGCCTTGCCTCCTCTTCCTTGCCTGCGTTGCCTTGCCTGCCTGGCCTGGCCTGCATTGCTTGCTTTACCTTGCCTTACCTTGCCTTACCTTGCCTTACCTTGCCTTCAGCAGCAGCAAAAGGTGGTCAACTATGACTCTATTCAGTGTCACTATGGTTCAGGCAAGGCACGGGCCAAAAACCTGGGTAGGGTTACCAGCACCTGCTAGGAAAACGCTAGCATCAAGCAGTCCTTGGGTATGTTCCATCAATGTCTCAGTCACGGGGCTCTGGAGAGTGCTTGGCCGCTGCAGACCACTCGTAACTTTACAGGGATCTTTACATATAAAGGTAAAAGTGTGAAAAGCTGGTGGCAACCCCTTTAGTAGCCGGCTGCTCCCTCCTAATCCACACTGAAGGGAGGGGGGAGGAAGAGCACCTGCTCATAAAATGCAGCCAACCTACCTTACCTCTCTTAACTACTACAGTGAAACCGCCGTAACAGCGAAACTAATTGGGCAACGCAGAAGAAAACACACTTTTTTCCCCCTCACGTGCTTAAAATAAAAACCTTATAGATGTAAAGCTGCTTCCGAGAAATGCCAGTCAACAGTTTAAAACACTGCTAATATTGAGGCGTAACTGTGCCGGTAACATATGTACAGCACAGGGAGGAAGAGCTACACACATAAAGCTTTAGAAAACCCTCTCTAGGCTTTACCTTTTCCACGTGGAAAGACGGTGGCGAGCCAAAAAAGGGGTGAAATTGCATTATTTCCTGCCAGAACCACGGTTTTTTCCTCTCTCCCCTCCTTAGCATAGAGAAGCTGCTCAAACAATGCGAAAATTCCTTCAAATTTCGTCACCTGCATCGCGCTCTCTCTCTACCCCCGCTCAATAAATTGGGCGACCGCCGCCACCACCCCATTTTCTGCTCCCCCCCCTTTGAGTGTGGATTTTTGAATTCTTCTTCCTGTGAGGCCACTAAAGCGGTCAAGACCACCGGCAGAGCTCTGCTGACAGCAAATTGCTTCATCTTCGAAAAGACATTCTTGAAAAACTCCGCCGACGCAGTTTGAGTTTGATTTATGGGGGATCCTCCACTGGTTGGGTTGGGAGGGGGGGCAGATATTAATGTCTCCACCAGACAAGAGCAATCGTTGTACTCGACCAATCGATTTCTTCGTAGTTTCCTCACCTGCTGCTAGGGAAGGATCAGGAAAAAAGGGCCCCCCCCCCCAAGAAAAAAAACCCTCATCGAACTATAAGAGTGAGCTAGGAAATGCCCAAAAGTGCTTGACAAAGTCTGGCAACGGTGAAGATGTATTTCTTTTAGCTAAGGGCAGGGTCAGAATGAGCTAATTCTCGATATGAGGTCTGCTCCGACTCTTTCTTTCGTTCCTTCCAAAAGCACAAGCTGGCGCTTCCTTCCCAACTTTTGTTGTCAGATAAGATAAATATTGGCCCTTTGTGAGGGCGCCTTAAGGGGCGTTGCCTTTCAGCGATAAAGTTCCAATAAACGTGCGATAAAGTGCAGTAATTAGGTGGTCAAAAACCAAGAAAAGACAGGCACTGAATAGGAGGACTTTGGACCGACGTCAACGGTTTTTTTTTTTTGGGGGGGGGGGGGAGAAAAGGTCGATTTGGTGTCTCCCCTCCCCTCTCTGTGCCTCAAAAAACATACTTATCAATGAACCCAAAAATGCGGATTTGCAACTAAAAGTGTAACCTACAAATGATAACAATGTTGTCACTCTTTTTCTTCTTACCTGCCGGCTGTAGGAACCCGGCTGCGAGGACTAGCACCAAGACGAGGTTGGCCGAGTAGAAGGGCGTGGCCTTGTAGGCCCTCGAAGGCGTGGCTTCTTGGGCCTTCACAGGCTTTGCTATCTGACTATTTTCATCTGTGAAGAGACACTTTCTTCTCTTCTCTACTCGGTGAGACACGAGTCCGTGAGGCCACAAGTTCTCTTGCAAAGTCACGCAGAGCCTCAAGTTCTGGGAGTATCTGAACTCTTCTCGATGCACTTCGCCTAGAAAAAGAGATAAAATTTAGAAAGGCCATTCCATAAATGTTTCGCCTTGAAGTGCACGCGCAAGAATTACTGTATCATCATTGGGAGAGACGTCTCAAGACATGGATTGTTGTCCCCTAAAATAAGCCTGCCTCACACAGACAGACAGACAGACAGACACAAAATGAGGACATTGAGCAGGCGCCCATTTTCCGGTGGCTCATTTTTTTTGGGGGGGGGGGGGGGAGGGCAGTGAAATCCTCCGTTATCACCAGAACTTCTGAATTAGCACCTCTGCGACAAAAATCGGGCGGACTCTTGAGTGCCAGGCGCGTGCTACAATGGGGATAGACAGAGAAAAATGTGGTGACGACTCAAATTTTGAGCGGCAAAGAGTAAAAAAGAGAAAATAAAGTGAAGTCGAGACGGACGTCGGCTGTTGGAGCCGTCGTTCGTAAGAGGAAGTGGACTTATTCGAGCCTAAGAAATTGAGCCCGATGCGAATCCCTAGGCTTTTTGAGTGCAGCTGCCCCGACAGGAAACGCGGAAAACACTTGCTAAACAGATAATGCTGGGCGCAAGCTGCGGCCAAATTCTTGAGGGGGGAGAGGTTGGGGTAGAAAGGATAGGGGGGGTTGAACAGCCGCCAATGCTCTCGATGCTAGACAATACAGATCCAGAAAGTGCGAGTCTCACCCTGTCTCTCGGCGAAGTTTTGCTAGATTCTTAAAAAAGGGGGACTGTTTGAAAACAGGATTGTTGGATTGCAAAGAATCGATTTCTGGAGCAGTGTGGAAAAGCGGTGGTGTTGGAGACTGCTGAGGCTTGGCAGGGCCCCGAACACGTCATTACGCGTCTCCATGCACGGGCGTGGGCGAGAACAACTTGGGGAGGAAACGTTTCTTCTACCACGTTTCACTTTTGCGGCATTTCAAGCATTTTTGTCGGAGGAGGCGGAGGCGGCCGCCAAAGGGGGGATGGCAAGACCTAGCGGACCGTGTCGCGGGTGTTGCCGCAGTCGCACAGGCCGAACGAGTCGCACAAGTTCGCCCCAAGTCGCTCGTAGGTTCAGCTAATACGTATGTATGTACATTCAAAGTTCTCTCACCATGTTGGACGCGGTGGCGCGCCCGCCATCGGAGCTCCCGGGGCTCGGCTGCTGCCGATGCTCGCTCACGGCCGATGGTCGCGGCCGTGGCCGCCGGTAGCGGCGGCACCCGCTCTTCGGGGTCTTCTCTGGTCGCAGCGGTCATGGTCTGGGGGTGCGACTCGATCACCGGGTCATCCCGGGCACTTCTCCGGGCCGTTGTCTTCGTCGTCGCCGTCGTCGTGCACCGAGATCTTGGAGAGAGTCGATTTTTTTCTGCACTTCCCCTTTTATTGGCCGGAGGACCTGGACCTGGAGCAGAAGGGGAGCTTGGCTAGAATGGCTTGACTGAATCGGGCCAGTACAAGAGTATGTGGGAAGAGGAGACCGAGGCAGGGCCAGATGGCAAAAGCAACTGAAGAGAGAGAAACGACGGCTGCGGCGGGGCCAGCAGCGTCGGCGTCGGCGTCGGCGACGCCTGCGCCTTCGCCCTCGTCCTCGCCCTCGCCCTCGTCTGCGCCAGGGCCGGCGTCGTCGGCGCTCCTTCTCTTTTTCTTCTTCCTCCTCGTACCAGCCGGTTCATCTAGCACGAGCGCGCGCGCACGCAGCTGCGTGTGTGTGTGTGTGTGCGTGCGTGTGTGTGCGTAGGTGCGTGCGCGCGTGCGTGAGTGCGTGCGTGCGTGCGCGCCAAAGTACCGAAGACACCGCTGCCATGAAGAGGTCATTAACAGTGCTTAAGAATCCTAATTGACGCATCATTTCTGGCACTGCCTCAGTACTGTCCTCGACACTGCTGTCATGCCCCCAAAATGAGGGAAAAACAATGGGCATTGATCAACTGCCCCAACTCTGCCAAGTTTGCCCCGGCCCGCCCGGCGGCGGCAGATGGCTCTCTAATGTGATGCGCGCTCGCGCACGCCGCCACCTTGACGGTCGCCCCGGCGCCCATGGAGTTGGAGCACACGCACGCGCACGCATGCATGCGTTGCACACACATCTGCCGGCCACACACGAGCACACGCACAAGAAGAGAGAGAGAAACCGGCGATTTCGACTCTCTTTTATCCCTTGGAGTGCGCGCGCACGCATTGATCATGGACCTGCTTAAATAGACTGTGCCAATCTTACCTGCGATGACAATTATTCAGGTTCGATCCCGGCCTCGGGAGCTTCTTCAAGCTTCCAGTGACTTTTCATCGTGTGAGTCAACAAGAAGAAAAGAGAGACAGCGACATTTCTGCAGCTGACAAATGTTTTCTTCAGCGAGAAAGAGACGTTTTTTGGGCCTGCTCAGAGGCCTGACAGACCTCCCCACATGTTTCTTCTCCTCTGCTTCACCCTGTATGAACGAAATGTAAAAAGAAAAAAAACTTGTCAAGTACAGTTTACTCCGCTTAAACGGGATCTAGATTTATTCAGACTTTCGGTTGATCGGGATTTCATCTTGTTTTATGTCAGTGAATCCTTCCTCAGGAGCAGGACACGAAAATGTAATTTCTCCACTTAATCAGGACTTCTGCAGCCACTCACACAGGCGGTTTGTTCTTCCTGACTTAGACTTATGATTTAACATTTCTCCTCCATCTTCTTGTATTTCTCTGCAGCAGCAGCCGCAAGTATCCTGAGTAGTTCAAGTTGTCAGCACTGAAAAAAGTACAGTGGACTCCAGAGTACCTGGAGTGTCCGACCTGCAAATGCACACATACTTTGCGTGCGTGGACCGTGTAAAAAAAAGCGTGGTCCTAGACACAAAGTGCGCATCAGTTGGGTACTCGAGAAGAGCTCAGCTTTCCACAGCAGAAGCTACTTCTGTAGAGAAACCTAGTAAAACGTTATGGCCAAAACCAGAAGTCGGCGCTATGTACTTCATGTAGTACTACTCTACACTTCACGTAGTATTTTGAGTTAAGAGTGCGCGTAGTAAAAAGTAAAAGTCCAAAAATTACACTTGGTATAACTATGGCTCAGGCCGACTTCCCACCCACCCCAAAAAACAGACGTGACATCTTTGAACTAGACGATAATTTAAGACTAGACTATATAATTTTTGTTTCGTTGCAGTGGAAAAAAATTGGCTTCGGGAAGGTGAGATTCATCATCAGACACCGAACTGATCAGCGATTTTGACTTGTTCACAATACAGTCAAACTTTTATAATGTAAACTTTACAGCAGCACCCAAATTGGTGCCTTTTTTGCGAACAGACATCGTGATGATGATGAACATTTTCCTGCTCTCACTTTAGTACACGGGATTCAAACGAAGTGAAATTGAATGTTTCTCTGCCATAGAACTTGATAATGAGAGAAATGTTGGAACTCGTTGTTATCAATCATTAGCATGCGTCCAATCTTTCCCAAATGGGTGCTAACAAGTTTGAAGGGGTGATTTTTTTTACGTTGAGCCTAAAAAGTTCTTTAAAACACGAGATACAGAAAAATTAAAAAAGGTATGGCCGACGTTGTTTGGTCACTAATAAAAGGACATCTGCCTCGAGGTCAGATTTTCAGTATAATGTGTGGAAAAGTCCTATATTTCGAGTGGGTGGGAAATTTCGAGCCTATCGAGGCAAAAGATTTTTGAAAACTTTGCTGAATTCTGTGGAGTTGGTTGAGACTGTCAATCTTGAAGCTGTTACTCTTATTCGACTGCTGCCTTTTCATGAATTTGACTATTTATGGTCGACAAGGTCGAATTTCTGCCCCAAACGTTTCTTTCGGCAGGAATGTCACACACACTCCTTGAATAACATTCGGAAACCGATTCGGACTCTAAAAATCCACCACTGTACAATAGCGTGCACAGAGATGTGAAGCAGCAGCAACTTGTTTTCAGAGACAAACGCGTATTATACAGGACAGAAATGTTGCTCTGTATTTCCTGCACCTGCTTTTTCGACTAAGGAGTGATCAGTTTTTGCATACCAGGCTTTACTCCGTCAACAGACATTCAGATCCACTCGCTCGTCATAGCAGCCTTCAGGGTGTTGTTGTTGTCATATCTGGTGGCTTAAGACGTCCTCAGCACATGCGCCCAAATGGAAATGTCCAGATCACCTCACTTTTCATGGACTCCATCCTCGCCATCCAGTCCTTGGTCTGCCTGACCTCGGGGCATCGCCGGATGCCCTTGGCAGCCCTGGCGCGCTGCTGGAGACCGCCCTGATAGACCCGGAGGCCTGGTCGGAGAGACGCCTGCTACAGTCAACCCCACACGGAGCAAGATTGCCATCTCAGTTCGGCTCCATCGAAGAAATGCAGTCGTATCCGACAAAGCTCACAAAACAACCCCATTTTCACCCTCTAGACTTGTTCTCGCACTCTTATTCTACGCAAGAGGTCACTAGAACCTCTCCAAATTTGAAGAAAAAGCGCGTGAATGTTACTGACCGAACTTTGGGCAGAGCCCAAAGACCGGGCGTGTGCACTCGGACACATCTACCCAGCAAACGGTTCAAAGCCACCAATATTTATCCCGATTTCATCCATTTGCCATACCTGATTGTCACTTCCGGATCAACGGGCATCTTTGCCTCTTCGGATTAGGCGGAGTTCACTGTAACTGAAGTAAGCGCGTAGTAACAGGTGAAGATTTACCGGGTCAAAAGTTTTTTTTACTGCCGAGAAGCAGTGTTGCCAATTGGCCTTTTTCAATGCCAGTTTTCCCAAAAAACAAGCACTTTTCGAACTGTTTGGGATCTTGTTTGAGAACTCCTTTGTACTCTCTGGCACATGTTGAAAGCATAATAGCGCTTAGAATAGATTTGCGAATCTGGCATACTTTTGAGGACAGTTAGGTATGCAGGGCCTGGCAACTCTGCTGAGGAGTTGGTCAAAGACAGACAGGCTGTTAACCTTGCCTTAAATCCGTCACTTGAGAAGTCGCATTCCACAATTTGGGTGACTTTTTTCTCACGCCGCCAATCAAAGTATTCGTGACTTTCGCCTGCAACAGAGGATAAACTTTTTTCTTCTTCTTCCAAATTCTCGTTTGGAGGTGGACGGAAAACTTGCTGCAAAACCAACCTGATCTGTGCTCTACCATATACTTGGGTTCGACGTTGAAATAAACATGCTTTGTTCGTATTCAAGGCTGCTTCATTGCTATTAGGAAGTTACGAGAGCGTTTCGAAAACAGAGTCATTTGGCTTGCTCGGAGTCGCTTCAGCTCTCAGCAGATTTCTTTGACGCAGCTTTTCTCGTGTCACCACACAAATCAGACTCAACTTCAGCTGCTGGAGCATGATCTTTCTCGTCAACCAGCACTAGCTCGGTTCAAGTCAGCGGGCTGTTCGCTAGGAGGGAGGGCGTCTCAGCCAAGGAGACGTATGAGGAGGACCTCGTGGAGTTGGTGACCGTTGAAAAAGAGGCTAAGCATGGCTTCTTTGAAGGGTCCCCATCCAGCGAAGAGTCCATGAAGGCAACCAATGTGCACTGCACTGGAGGGGGTTTGAGCTGAAAATGATCCTTTCACTCTCACACACGTATCTCTTTAAGAAAAAAATCTTTTTAAACCAACATCTGGTTCGAGACAGGACTTAAAAGACCCTTGAAAAGGCTGGTGTGGAGTGGGTTTAAGCATCTACAATTCATAAAATATTCCCGTGTTGCTACCTCCTTCATCCAGGGCTTCTTCAGGCCCTCGACATAACCTTGTTGAGTTCCACGAAGTGCCAGGCCTACTTCTAAAGGGACGCAGACATCTTAACGTCGAAGGCGGACAGTAGCATGTTAAGGAAGAACACGGTCAGCAACTGCTTGGCCATTCCTGCCATTCATTGCCTCCGTCGACACATTGCAAATGTTTCTTTGAGAGGACAAAATTCGCCTCTATAATTGATAGCTAGACCTCGCGTTGAGATTCTTGTCCACCTTCTTCATGGTGATGCCTGCCCATGACGCCTTTGTCAACCACACCCTGGGCAAGTGCAGCTGTTGGGGGGAAAAAGACTCCTCTCTGCCCCTGGGGCTCCGTCTTGACGAGAGCAACCATGAGGACGGTGGTAACTTACAGGTGAAGATATGTGTCACCCTGTAGAATGCGGGCGACTGATATTGACAAACTTTTTACGCAGCAGAAAGATAGGGTGAAACGTTCATTTTCATCCTGAGCTAAAAACTAAGGTCAGAATAAAATTAACTACGGTCGCCTCAAATCATAAGACATAGCCTAACCTTCGCTACAACGGGAAATAAATGTTACGTGATTAGGCTACGATTAGCATGGACCTTTCATGCCCCCTGGTAAAATGGTTTGCTAGCTCATCTTCTGCACCTTAGCCAGATATCGTAGCTCTGAGGGCATCAGAGCCTCTCGGCATCAGTGCGTAGCTCAGCAAAATTAAGCGTCTCCCTGTTTTTTCGCTCTTTTCAACGACTTCAAATCATCCATATGTTATTTGCGCCCTCAGGTAGGTTGAGCACATTTGCGTCACCCGGGCCTTTCCTCCTGCTGCCAACCAGTTGCTCTCAGATGTGGTGACGTAGGGAAAAATAACCAACTGAAGAGGAACCGAAAGAAAGCACTTGTGACCGCCACGACTGCACCAAAAACCACCAAAAGTAGCCACGGAGGCAGACGAGTATGGACAGAGCAGTGTACGGGAACAAAGTGTCCAGCATTGCCGACAGCAGCGCAAACGTAGGGATGGTTGTAACATGAAGGATTAACACCCGAGCTTAAAGAAGCCTCCACAGAAACATCGATTCGCTGCCAGAAGTTGGCACCGTAAGAATGCGTGGGAGGCAAGATTTGCTAGGTTTGGTCTACGCGGCGTTGGCATTTCTGTCTGGGTCACCCACGACAGTGTGAACTGTAGAACCCAAGCAGCACAGAAAAGTACCCTCCGCTTACGCATTTGTGTGCACTGTGAGTGAAAAAAAACACCTAACTGCACTACAGGGGTACCATGTGATGCACAACGACAGGCCAACGCCGGTGACATCAGAGGGCATGATGATTGGGACGAGGCGATGAAATAGCTGTCAAAAATGAAAAGTCAGCGTCTGTCGTGGCTTCTGTATACAGACAGGATCCACGACGCACGTGCCATCAGTAGATGATGGAGTCCGTCGGGGTTTTGCTGCCCAGCCTGTTGCTCACCGTGGTGCCCACCTCCTGCCAGATTGTGTGTGGTGGTGGTTCCTGAGTCAGTCAGGCCGTCTCCTATCACATATAGGAGAAGAAAGCACTTGGCTTTCCCCTCTTTTTCTTCTTTCTCGATTCCCTTCCTATCTCCCAGCATTCATTCAAGGTTTGGCCTCCATATGCTAAGGCCGTTGGCTGTGGTGGCCTTGGCCACCCTGGGGTGCCTGGGAGCCCCAGAGATCGAGTTCAAGCATCACAACAATACCGAGCTAGCCGAGGCCCTGCAGCACGTGCACAACAAGTGCCCGGACATCACCAGATTGTACACGCTCAGCGAGACCAGCGTCAATGGCATCCCCATCTACGGCCTCGAGATCACTGACAAACCCGGGAAGCATGAGCTGCGTAAGACTTTACAGTACATGAGTGTTTGAGAGACCATATGTGTTTTGGGAGGGTGTCACTCCCCGGACACATGGGGGGGAGAAAACAGGAGGTCATACCTAAATATCAACGCCGATTTTGCAGTGGAGCCCGAGATGAAGTACATCGCCAACATGCACGGCAACGAGGTAGTTGGGCGAGAGTTGTTGCTACACCTGGCCGAGTACCTGTGCAACGAATATCTGGCCGGCAACCAAGAGATCAGGCAGTTGGTCGACTCCACCAGGATCCACCTGCTGCCCAGCATGAACCCGGACGGATGGAGGATCGCCACAGACAACGTAACAAAGAAAAAAATCCCTGACTTTTCCTGAGTTTTAATTAAAGTCTTCAGCAAGTGTCGGCCAACTTTTTTTTAGCACCCGCCTAAAAGTTTTTCCTTTAAAGTCTCCTCGGAGCTTGCGCGAACTCTTTTTCGCACATCTCGAATGAGGAGAAGCACGACGAACAAACTGCTCTTTCTTTTCAAGATAAATTGACCACTTCATAGACGAGAGTAAATCTGCATAGTGAGGTGACGCTCAAAACCTGGAGCTCGACAGACTTTGTTCGGGAGTAAAATTTTCATTTCTGCTCAAATTATTATGGGGTTATTTTTTTTGCTAGTCTGCATGTCATTAACGAGGTACGCTGAGCACGTACACCGTAGGTACATCCAGTATGTGCCCTTCGTGTGCACTGTATAACGAAGTACGTGATGCTACATATGTGCAGTGGTGACAAAAAGTCTTACGTGTACAGGGTGGCAAGGACTTCTTGGTCGGGCGCTCGAACGCCAACAACGTGGATCTGAACCGCGACTTTCCTGACTTGGACCGCATCGTGTACTCACGCGCCACGAAGCAGAACAACCACATCATGGACGTCGTGAGGCACTTGGACCACAAGGTGCAACCGGAGACCGAGTCCGTCATGAAACTGATCATGGAGCACCCGTTCGTCATCTCGGCCAATATTCACGGTGGGGATCTCGTCGCCAACTTCCCCTACGACGAGGGGAAGGACGCCTCCAACAACCCCACCGAATACTCGGCCAGTCCAGACGATGAAACCTTCAGGTCCGCAATACTGAACATGAAAAAGCATTTCTATACATTTTCTCCGCTCCTGCACGTATACGCACGGGAGCGGACAAAAGCATGGAAACCCCCAATGACTCTCAGTGTTGATCAAAACTTTAGAATAAATGGCAAGAAAAAGCGGAAAAACTTTGAATACCAAATGTGAATCGAGTCGACAAAGTTCCATATGTCTCCCGCTACCATCTCAAGCTGAATTGGACATACTTTTGGACTCACGAATTCAGTCAGTGCTACTGTGCAAACTTACCCCAAAGACGAGGATGGAATAGTTGCAATATCAAAGTCAAATCTGCTGCGAGTCTACACCAGTGTGTCTGCTACTAGCACCTAAAATTTGTGCTGGAAGTTCCAACTTTTTCACTTTTGCTCACACTTGATTGTAAAGTTTTGATCAGCGCTATAACTGCTCTACTTTTGTCCGCTACGGCGCACTTCACCTACGCAGAATAGACGTATGTACTGTGCAAGTATGTTGCGTATAATTATTGCACAGTACTTACTGTACATATCCGTGACAAGCCCAGGCACGATGGAGGAAAAAAGTTATATATGCGCATGCAATTGCCCCAGCTAAACTTTTTGAGACATTTTCATTCTGCAATCCTGTGAGATTCAGTGGTTCATCGATTCCCGGGGGCAATATGGATGAATTCTTTTCGCCACCGGTTGTGACGGTGCATAAGACACAACATATCACTTTTTTTTAGGTTCATCGCTCAGACGTACGCTTCCCACCATCCGCGCATGTCCGACCCGAAGACTCCGGGATGCGACAAACCCGAGAACAGCTTCGCTAGTCAGGGCGGGATCACCAACGGTGCAGCCTGGTACTCGGTCGACGGAGGTAGGACGGTCATAACCATTGCTACGAGTACGCTTCCGTAGTATCACTGTCGCAAGTACCTTTAAACTGCTCCAGGCATGCAGGACTTTAACTACCTCTCCTCGAACGACTTCGAGATCACCCTTGAGCTTGGGTGCGAGAAGTACCCGCCAGCGGAGAAGCTTGAGGGCGAATGGAAGGACAACAAGAAGCCACTGATCGAATTCATCTGGCTGGTCAGTAACGGAAGAAAAGATGGACATTACAAAAAGGCCTTGGAATTTTTTTATCTTGAGCTGTGTCGTAGGCCTATGGGACCATCTGAAGGTAATTTTACTGCATTGTATGACTTTCTCCCTGTCAACAGGCCCACACCGGCATCAAGGGATTGGTTCGCAATGCTTTGACAGGCGAGGGCATACCCGACGCAGTCATCCACGTCAAGAACATCACCAGAGTTAATAAGCTCAACAGGCGGAATTCCAACATCGACCATGACGTCACCTCTGGTAAGATACCTTAACTGACTCCCGAAGGATCAAAACAAGAGCAATGTTCAATTTTCAGTGCACGACGGAGATTACTGGCGTCTGTTGACGCCCGGGGAATATGAGGTGACAGTGGGCGCAGCGGGTTTCGAGCCCCAGACGAAGCTCGTGGAGGTAGACTCTCCCGCGCCGGGAGGCGGAAGCCACCCGCACCAAGAGGCGGCGAGACTCGACTTCGAGCTGGTGCCTCAGGAATTGATAGAGCAAGCGTACCAGCCACCAGAGGAGGATGAGGAAGAAGAAGAACAGGAAGAGGAAGAGGAAGAGGGCGGGGGCGACGAAGAAGAGGACGTGTACTACCCACAGTCTGTCGACCAGGTAAGGAAAAGCACGAAAACTCTGCAAGAGAGACAAACAGATGAGTCTTACTCACAGCTGAGCAATCTGGACTACCTTCTGGACTACGACAACAGCCTAGGCAGTGAGAACTACAACATCCCGGACTACTACTACTGAACTTCAGATCTCTCTGATGCAGACAGAGGGCACCAATCAGCATGAAAATCAGTACTGATCAGCACCTTCCGACGGGTCGAACTCAAGAGCTACAAAAAACAGAGATTATTTTAGCAAGTGTTATCACCTTTACAGAAGGAACTTTTGAGGGGTGAGGATAAGGACCCCCAAGTCTTTTCCCCGAGCAAGTAATATTTATCCAAAACAAGTCACCCTCCCCCAACCACCCATCAAAGCCTTTAATTTTTTGTGAAATTAGGACTCTTCCACCCATCTACTTTGTGTGCAACGCATCAGCCTAAAATGTACGTAGATAACTGGACGCGAAGAACGATGTGGTTTATGAGAACATAAAAATATATTATTTCCTCCCCATCCTGTCACCTTCTACTCTATGCAGTAGAAGATGTCGTACTGCACGTTGTCGGGGTTTCTCTCCAGCAACTCCAGAGGATTGTTGCAATTCTTCTCGTCTGCAAACGGGACAAAGTTTGCCGTGGCGGCGTCGAGCTGACGCAAGCTGCCGCCGCCGCTACCACCGCTAGTGCCGCCGCCAATGCCCGCGCCCCCACATTTGCACTTCTGCTGCCAACGCTCGAACGCGGCCACCAGCCGCTGCTGCAAGGAGGCCACGATCTCGGGTGAGATGAAGCATTGGCCTCTCTGTTGCTGCTCACTGTGGGACAGGAGCAAGGCGAGCAGCGTGGCCGACGGCCCGTTGAGTTGATTTTCCACATGGTTCACAGTCTGGAAGAACAATAGCGGACATTTCATTGCAGAATTCCTGCAAAACTCCTCTGAAGGGAGTAAAAAACCGGAGAAAAGTCATCAAATGTTACCTGCAATGTCTCTACCCAGATGTTGAACAGTTCCACCTTCTCGTGCTTGGCGCAGTCGTAGAGTATGGAACTGAGCAAGTTATGCTCCTGATCTTGCTGGAAACCTTCCAGGAAGACCTGACTGAAGCCCTTGACGATCGGGTCTGAAGAGAAGCTTCGCAGCGAGGATGAACTCCACTGAAACGTATTATCCCTGCTCAGGGTCTGCGCCGTCATCGAAAGGAAGCCCAGGGGGTCCACTGAATAAGGCAGACAGCCTGAAAAAATCATGTGAACCGAAAACAATTCTCACATGCCTTATCTACGACTTGCCAGCTTTCTGCTTGATTGCCAACTCTCCTTGGCACATTGTGAGGATGTTTTGTAACTGCTTGAGCCCTTGGTGGCCCAAGAAAGTGAACCCATGATATCGGTCGTCCACTAGTCTCACCGAAGATAAGTACTTCAGCTCGGGGAGCAAAGCCGGAGCGCGCAACGAGAGCGTCGTGCTGGGATAATGGGAGGAGGCAGCATAAGTTACCTGTACAAAAGAAATGATAACGCACACAAAGAATCTCCTCAATTTTTGTCATCACCTCGAAATTTGCGTATGCTGACACCCCAGTAGTGGAATCCCTCGGAACCAAGAGCCTTGGCTCAGCCGCCAGGACGTACAGGTGCCGTAGAGCCTGAAGATGATACCTGCAACAAAGGTTAGCCCAACATACGTGGGTATTTCATATAAATACTCAACTACCTGTTATCATTGGAGTGGGTGGGGAACTTAGGATAGAAGGCACAGATCATGGCGGCCACAGCCATCGGTTCCGTGCTCAGAGTCAGTCGTCCTCCCCCCAAAAAGAGCAATCCCAAAGCCAGATGATAAGCCAGATGAGACCCATAAGTCACTATAAAATGAATAAAAAGTCTGCTTCCACTACTTTCGCACTGCGAAGGCACGTGCACGAACCTGTTGAATGGTTTGCCCCAACTCTGGACCTGAGGTATCGAACCGTTCGAATGAGCTCTAAGTCGCCAGTCCCAGCCATGAGCATCCCCTGGGCCAGAACGAGGACGCAGATGGCCTGCTCCACGGTGGCACGCCCTGCCAGCCCTGCCACTGAACGTGTGGACAACGCAATCAAACGTTTCGTCATCACATCAAGAGCCTAGAAAATGCGACCAATCATGGTTTCTCTTCCTCACTGAGGACACTATCAACTAATCCGCTAACCTCGAACGCCTTGGCATTGGCTGACCCGGCGAACCGGAGGCCCATGGCCAAGGCTGCTCCAGCAACCAGGTTCAGGTAGGCCTGAAAAAAAAGCCCATCGTTTTCGACACGTAATGTACATACATTGAGGGGGCGGGGAAATTACCTGGTTAATGGTCTCGTAATCTGTCCCCTCTGGGTGCGTCTCCGGGTCTGGCCTGATTAGACAATAAGGTCTTATGGCCTCCGGGACATGCGATTCGAGCCACTCAAGCGATGGCAACACCTCGTCCCAGAGAATGAGTCCCCTTGCAACAGCCCGGAGCATCAGGAGGTCTGGTCGAACGAACTCCAACAGATGCTGCGTGGCCGGAGCCAACATCCAGTCAGCAACGGTAATGTTACCTGTGCAAAAAAGCACAACCAGTGGCAGCAAATATGGTATACGCTTAATCCTGCCTTACTGGAGTTAAAGAACATCATCCCCAGGGCCAAGGTGGCCCCGGGTCCGGTCACGTCAACATTGATCGAGTCTCCCTCACGAACCTTTAAAGGTAAACAGGAAAACTATTCACTACATTTTGCTATACTTGCTGAATATATCATGACATTAAAGAAATTAGAATTTTCAAGCTACTTGTGGCCTCAGCAGACCTGAAACGACTGGTGTTGGTATTTGGCAGCTTTGGCCCCCAAAGCCGACCGCGGGCCTCCCACCATGTGATAGTACAGCACATCTGCCAGGTCCAGATCTGCCAGGGGCCCACGCGTCAACTCAGGGCCTGGAGAGAACGAAAGCCTACTTCTTCTCTCTTTCTTCCTAAAAGTGAACTGAAAACGAACCTTTTCCAAACGTAATCATTCCTAGAGCGAGCCCCGCTGCCAGAGAATAACTTTCGCGATCGGTGCAATTTTCCAGTTCCGGACCAGGAGGTCGACCGAGCTCGCCCAAACACACCTGGAACACAGATCTTACGACGTCAACAAGCAAAATAAGGCCATTACGTATGTGCGTAAAAAAATTCACCTCAGTCATGTGCCTGTGTCCGGTCCCCTGGTAGAGCAGTCCGACACTCATGAGCGCCGCAGTCTGCGTCATTTGCGTCAGCGGTAGCTCAGTCGCCGACGGTGGCAATAGTGCCACCAGCTGGGTCGACACCTTCTTGGTGGCCACGACGTCCATGGAGCCCCGTTGCGAGGCTGCCAATCCCAGTAAGACCCCAATAGAGATGTGTTCGTGGCCCTTCATCAGGTACTCGAAAGAGTCCAGTTTTCCCAACTTGGTAAGGTGGCCTCCAAGGCCAAGAGCAAGCAGTAGGCCACCGTGCTCAATCTGTACAAAATAGTCATTCTTCCCCTTCAGTCCTTCCCTTTAACAGGTCCTAGAGATACTTGCCATAAGATTGGACGATTCCCTGTCTTTAGGTTTGTTAAACACGATCCACGTGGAGTCGATGTACCTGGCCCTGGGAGACATCCGAAGTCCAGCGGCCACCCCGTTGTGAAACAGAGGCCACCTGTACAATGACCACCGATAAATATGTGTGATCGTGGTACTTTCAAATAATAAGTAAGACAGTGTGAGTCACCTGTCCATGTTGGGCACGATGTCGATGTGCTCCATTTCTACAGCTGCTCCCCTTGGCGGCGCCTTCCCCGACAAACAGAGCTTAGGGATGGGCATGGGCTCGGTCAGCAAGGGAGAAGACATAAACAGAGTCAACGCACCTATATGACGAAGAGAATTGAGACAGGTCCTCATGCACACCTACGTACTGGACGGTCGACAGGCTCAGCTATAGAGGCGACTCATAAGGACATTGGTATTGCAAATGATCCACTGCAAGTTTCTTGCTCACCTCTTCCGACCGAGAGTGCCATCGTCCTAACACAGATGCTGTGCAAGCACCTCTCTTGTTCCTCGACGAATTCGTGGTCCGAGATCTCGGGTCTTTGGGTTACTGTGATGGGCACGGGCAAGGCAGACTGCAACATGCGGCGCACCTCGACCAGACGCTTGTCGCTTGGCCACCTAAGAAGTAAAGAAAATGTGATGTGACCCTTCCTAACCGCGACACTATCTCATTAAGTCAATGCTTAGAATTGGCACATTTAATTTCGCCTTCACCTCAACTTTGCGACCTGTTCCTCCTCCAGATCCTCTATTCCGTCTTCCGAACTTCTGGGGATGGCTCCGTAGCTCTCCATACCGGGGCTCGAATGGCTGAATAGATCATCGCGACCTAAAAAGAAGAAATCAACAGGAATTTAGCCCTTATGTCTGAATTTACTATAACCCGATGACTTGTCCGTCAGGCTAGTTTGGAAATGCCAATTTTAGGTTGTTGGGAAGGAAAATTGGCGTTAGACACTGTTACAGCTGGTACGAGTCTTCAAAAAGAATGGTTTACACCCTCAAAGTTTTTTCACATACTGTGTGCAGTAACTGAAAGTTATATGATATGCTGTATGTAGTAAGTGGAGTAAATTGTTCATTAATTATATGGAAAGCTAAGAAGCTCCTCTAAAACAAAACTGAAATTCACTTTTACCTTAGGAAACAAACTCATTTGTTCACAAAACAGTCAAACTTTTATATAGTAGTACAGTAAAGCTGCAGCAGAGTTCTCATAACCTTGATCTCACATTGTGAAAAAAGAAGTGGTTCAAGAGCAAAAGTGAAATATCAGTTTGGTTTCGGAGGAGCTTCTTAGCTTTCCATATAATTAATGAACAATTTACTCCACTTACTACATACGGCATATCATATAACTTTCAGTTAAAAGTGCATGTAGTCTTTGAAAACAAAATGTTTTTAGTACTATCTCAATATTTCGGCCCAAGGCCAAAAGGGAACTCAAAAAGTTTCATTTGCCAAAGAAACATAACTTTTTGAATTAGCCTATGTCTATAAATGATCGATTTACCGATGAGCAGGTTTTCTTTCTTGTTGAATAGTCCTTGACAGCTGTTGTCTAGTCTGGATTTGTGGATCGCCTGCAGGAGGGGCAACGTGAGGGCTGAGGGAAACGTCTGCAGACTCAGCTGGTCGTATCTCAGGTGCACAAGGGCCTTCACTACGCGCGCGGTCGCGCACAACGTTTGGGTTTCGGACAAGAAGCGCCTCAGACCTTCGCGCTCAGGGTCGCGGGAGCTCAAGCACTATAGATTGGGTAAAACTCATTGTGGGTCGAGGCAAAACATAAAATTCGCACTTGTTCTCCGATGTCCTCTTTGTTGGCTAGGATCGCGTAGCACACGGAAAAGTCTCTGCTTCTCCTGCTCACCTCCAAAGAGAGGAATGGGTAGGATCCGCTCAAGGGTCGGTTATATAAGATCTGCAAATATTTCATATTCCTTCAAACCCAATGAAAATTTCCCCCACAAGTTACCTTCGTTAAGTACTGGAAGACGTCAGGAGGATCTGCAGGCAAGGTCGACATCATGTTTCTGAACCTCCTGAGGTCGTTGGCGCTCATCTGGTGGGTTTTCGCGCCATCGACGTGAGGAGGACAAATGTGAGGAAAGTCACGCCAGTAATGGCGCACGTATGGACTAAGCTCCAGGTCGGCGGTCAGGCGGACCAGCAATCCAGCCAGATATTGAAGACCATCAGTCATACACTAAGGAAGTCATCTGTTATTGGTGAGCAACATTGCAGCTAATGTTTACCTTACCCTGTCCAACTTCATGTCCTCGTACAACAGGTGCAAGCTGTGGACAACTTGAGGCAGGTGAGAAAAGAGGATGGCGCTCTGGTCCATGGACACGTTGCACAAGTCCTCGGAGTTGCTCTTTATCGGCCTTGAGCACATGCGTAAAAGTACGTTAGTATCGGAGGCATGTAGGTCGTTTTCCAATTGTTTTTACTTACGAAGTGACAGCGGGAAGTCCGAGCAGCTGTGACAACTTCTGCCCAGCCTCCTGGTGATGGACGGAGGACAGCAAGAACTCCCAATCCCCGTCTGACCCCGATTCGATCTTTCGAGGCTTCTTGGAGTTGCAGGCGGCCGGAGACGCTGCCTCAGAGGAGGATGGGTCGCTGTCCATAGGCAATAGCACCAAGTGCTCGGGGTGGTATCCGAGCAACCCAAGGAGGCATTGCGTGAAGAGCCTCCTCTCCTTGTTCGGGCTAAGGCTGGCAGGTCCTGGTGCGTTCCTGCACGCAAACCACCTGGTGCTCAGCTGAATGGCACAATCCTTGGGGAGAGCAGCGCAGATGGCGCCAACGCAGGCGCTCACCAGAGGACTGCAAGAGTCCCTGGTGGGAAGGTATAGACGCAACCAGGATCCTGAGGCATATTTCAGGTGCACCTGGTTGGAGACGCAGGGTCCTATTGACTCCACAGCGGTCATCTTGCCGCCAGTGGCCAACTCGAGCTGTGCGGCAACTGGCGACAGCAGGGCCAACTGCGAATCATCCAGGGGATTTAGGCTTCTTCTTCCTTGCGCTGAAGGAGGGCGGGATGAAGTACAATAGAAGGGAGATCCTGGCAGGCTGTTTGCTGGGGTAGCCACATCCATCTGAGGAGTCTGGGGTTGACTACCTGTAAAAGTAAGACCCCCATTCTAGAAAAAAAAAACCCTCGTGACCTAGGCCACAACCTTTATGTTCGTACATTTTACAGTAGACCACGCTTACAAGGCTCACATTTGTCTATAGCTAGGTGAACCTCAAAAGCGTATTTCCAGACATATCCGCATTTGGTGCACAGCTCTGAATTTTCGCCATACTTATACCCCTAATGAACAACATTCTGAGGTTACTTAAGGAAGACATCGTACGTTGGATACTCCTTTGATAGCTTCACCTTCTACAACACGACCACAAAAAATTCCCCAAATGCACTTCTGTGTAAATCAGACTATTTGTGAAAATACTGTACTTATCAATTTGTGTTAGTTTGGAACTTTGGGTGATGGTAGAATTCCCTTCCATCAAACAGTCACCAAACAGAGTGGCAAGAACAATTTTTTGCTCTTCTTATTGAACTTCTTCCCGAGAAGGAACTTATAAATGTATGCATTTATTTACTGAAATGGCCAATTGGATTAGGTTCCTGGAAAAATGGGCCTAATAAGAGTCTGAACCTTATATTCAGTCAACCTTATAAGCTCGTTTAACTCTTCTGTAACCATACTAAAACCTTTATATTTATATGATACAGACATCCTTACTACTCCCACCAACCTAAGTTCAAGGCTGAAATCTCCTGGGCAATATGTGACACTGGAGGAGCCAACACTGGGGATGCATTGAAGTTAAGGCGGCCAACCTAAAATGACTCCAATTGAACCTTGTTGTAAAAATAGCATTGTTGACTCGACTCGCCTTCACCAGACCAGAGTAGAGCGAGATCGCTTGTCTGCTTAACTCCAGGACCACGATCATGTCCAAGGACTGAACAGGGGCAGCGTCCAAGGCTGGAAGGTGGTTCACCGCACCCAGGCGGTAACCAGTGGAAGAACCAAATCTAGTAAAAGTTAGGAGGCCATCAAGCCTAACGGGAGTAAAGACTAATCTTGAATTTTGGCGCAAACCTGGCTAATGACAATTGGTTTGTCCGCAGATAACACAAATAGTTGTCAGCGGCCGAGTCTCTCGCCAGAAAGGCCTTTTGGGCACTTTGCAGACCCGACTGCCTGGCCACAGCTGCCGGTTCCACCCACACCAGGTCCAGGCATAGAAAGATGTCCGGGCTCACGGTGGGAGGGTCGGAATTCATCATGGTGGTGTTGCCGCACTGCATTCGCTCCTACGACGTAAATAAATGCACGATGCAGAAGAAAGCTCTACGGATTTTTGTCTTAGTCACCATGAGCTTGGAGTACGTGGGGGTCGCTTTTCTAAATGACGCCCCGGCGAAGTGGACCGACGATGACGCCGGCGACGCCGGCGAACGCGTAAAGCTTGCCAGGGCCGACACCGGCGACTGGTGGTGGCTCCGGAGGGTGCGAGAGACATGAGAATGAATGAGGGAACGAGAAATGCAGCTAAAGGAGAAAAGAAAGTATAAAGTAATTCTCTCAAAAGTCTGATCGAGTGACGTCGATCCTCACCCGCTACTGCTTGGCGTGGGTGCCGACTGGTTAAGCAACCTTGTAGGCGTATTCATAGGTGTCTGGGACGCCAGCGAAGTGTTGCGTAATAGGTCCGAGGTCTCGTCCACCGTGGCCGGTCTCAAGTGCCACACGTGATGTTGACCCTCGAAAAAAGCATTATCACACTCCTAATATGATTAAATGCAATACATGTATGACAAGGTCACTCACAGATCTGGAATTGAAGGTGAGACACAAGGAGGGGTCCTTGGAGACGAAGACCACTTTGTGGTTTTTATCCGTGGCCGATTCTCTGGGTTGCTTCATCATGATCTAAGTATTGGTGCTTTTTTATCATTGAGCTCATCAACTTCGCTGAATATAGCTTACTCACCTGGGTAAAGTCGTCAAGAGGATGCAGGAGACAGAACCAGTTAGGGATGACGTTGGCCCGACAGGAGCTGTTAATATGCTGCACGTTGCTGGTGTTGCTGCTCTCGCAGGACTCGGCCTTGGGGTCTCCCTCGAAGAGCAGTCCGTAGCTATAAGAAATGTCTACCATTTTGTGGGAAAATGCGAAAAAGTATTGAATCTCCTCACTGTGTGGCCCAGCACGCACTAGCTTCAAAGGGGATGACGACCCTGAAGTCTTCGCCATCCTCCCTGAATATCCTGAGGCAACCGTCGCTGTCGTCTCCGCTCCGCCGTTCCTCTAGCAGGCAGACAGCGGCCAGCGGAGAGTCACCCAATTGAGCAGCCTCGTCGGGAGCCTTCTCATTGAGCACGACTGACGGACGCCGTGGGTACGAGTGGAAGTGGGTGGCCAGGCTCAGCCGGACTCGGGTAGATTCGCCTGGAGAGAAATACATTCGAAGCCTTCTAAGCACAAAATTACATGAAAAAGACATTGATTACCCTTGAAGACCTTTAAGACGTTGCCTCCCCTGGACCACACGACTGTGGCCTTGGATCTGTAGAGCTCGTAGACGCAACCGTCGAAGGAGTACAGCTCCCAGAACTCCTGGTTGGAGGAAAAATAAAGCTCCCCTGCTCTCTACCAATTACTGTTTTCCTCACATCTTCCTCGTCGAGCTGCCCTGGCCTCCACTTCTTGAGGAAGTTCCTCCCGTTGGGTGTGCCGTCGCACGAGTCGATGGCAGACAGCATCCTTGGCTCCTCGGCCTAAGAGATGGCATCAGGCCCGGGAGGGGAACGAGAGTCGCCCAAAATCAAAACGAACAACAGCTGAAAGAAACAGCTGCACATAGTCAGGCATGGGCAGCATACTGAAATGCGCGGGAGATATGAAAATGCCCCACCGCCCGGATCGGTTGTACTTCTTATCCCTGATCACTTGCTTCACCCCGATTGCACTTCCTTTTGTCCCGTCTCATCCCATCCGAAGAATTATGTCATTTACAGAGCTGATTTCGGTACCTTTCGACCCCTGATTTCTTTTGTAAAGTTTTGCCTGATGTGAACTGAACTGTTCACAACTGTCACTGCAGTCAATCCAGAGAATTAAGGTCCTTGTGCAGTGAACTACAAATTTACAAAAATACTGTAAGACACCAGTGACTTTTTGAAACTACACCCAGGCTTAATGTAATCTTGAGCTTCATCCTGTCTTTGGTCGTTATTGTAAGCCTCACTTTGTTAAAATTATTTTACGTCAAATTGTTCATTTTGCATTCATTTCGTTTGTACTAAGGAGGTCTAGAAAAGATCTGCTTTACAACACAGCTTATGTACTGGGAGCGTGTGGTAAAGATTTTTACGACACACTCCCAGTACATAAGCAGTGTGGAAAAGTAGAGGGGAAAAAAGCTCGAATGCGGCCACCGATATGTGGGAAATGCAGTGCGACCAGATACAAAGTGACCAGAGCAACCAGGTACGAAGTGATATGAGCAACCAGGTTGCATTTGGCGAGTGGCGTAAATGAACAATGTGACGTAAAAAACGGTACACGTATTTGGTACGTAGCATTTTACAAACCCTCGGTCTTTGCATCCCTCATTGCTATCCTCGTTCCTCGGGCAGCAAACCTTCGGGTTGCAAAGACCTCGGGTTTGTAAAATGCTACTTTACCAAATGTACGTAATGTACTATTTCGTTTGTTCACTGCAGGGCACAAAAAGGCTCCCTCCGGGAGCCTTTCTGTGCAGTGCCCATAGAACAGCGACGTCATTCCTTGTGCACATGCACACACACACGCGCACTCGCACATGCGCTTGACGTTTTCAAACTTTAAAAAATCAGGAGTCGAATGATACGAGAGCCAGATCTGTTCGTGATATAATGAGAGAGGCACTGAACACCGTAGCACCGGACTTTGCCGTGTAAGTAAGAAGCAATCTTCTTTACCCAACAACACTTTACCCACAAGCAACATGTGTCCGCTACAAGCAGGAAAACGCCACCAGCGACATCGTGCACATCGTCATATACAAGTTAAAAAACTGTTCAAATGCGGGGGCGATTCACAGAAAATGCTCACCATGGCCGACATCGTTGTTATGTCTAGTAACGTAAAGAATTGTAGTTAGCAGCCGCGGCTTTGGGGTCGTGCTAGTGGAGCGCCACTACAGGCTGGAGGGCATCATCAACAACGGGGACGAGAAGGTGAAAGTGTTTAGGGAGAAAAAGTTTTTCCTCGCGAGACAGAGAGATATGGATTGAATAGTGTTTGAACTACACATATTCAAGGAGGAGGAACTCGAACCTTGATAAAGCCGACCAAAGCAGCGGCAGCAACGCGCCGAAGAACTTTTTCGACACCCCCAACAAGTTGTGCGTCAGCGTCAAGGCGAGTAATGTGAGCGACAAGGACGATGAATGAAAACATGCCTGGCCATTAGGGGGCGTCATTTTCGCCAAAATTGGTCTCCTTCAGTCAAAAGTAGAGGATGCTGAATGTACTTTGAACATCCAACATCCTCTACTTTAACGGTACCAATGACAATATTCTTGCCGCTAACACTGAAAACATGCCGCACCCCCAAAAAGGGTCCCTTCTCTACAGGGTACTTCTGCTGTCATTGTTATAACTATGTAATATGCATATAACTAACTAACATGTCTTGCGTCATTGCAAAATGAACCTAAAAAGTTTTATATGATAATGAATTAAGCACAATTTATAAGATAACAAATGGTGGTGAGTCAAATTTGCAATCAGACTTGCATTCACCAGTAAAAATGACACAACTTTGCCTTGTTTTCACCTCACTAGGTGCCAAGGAATTGATTTTAAGTGAGCTTATAACCTTTACTCATGATATTTCCCTAACAGAATGTGTTTGGGCCAAGTGTGGCCCCAGATTTGGAGAGAGCATGGATATTAGGAGGATTTTGTCTTCTTGCCATGACTGTATGTGCGTCATTGGTGGTTTTAAGTGAGTTATTAACATGTGAATATTGAAGGTTATGGGCTCACTTAAAACCACCAATG
>JAAUXU010088511.1_pt1 | contig 78145 bp, 77 predicted proteins | sample 7278151 | NCBI WGS metagenome assembly JAAUXU01 (sample SAMN14350113, study PRJNA611818) | marine sediment metagenome | isolation source: surface marine sediment (1.8m) | place: French Polynesia: Moorea | collected 2018-08
CGCTTTTTGCTAAAAAAAAAAAAAAAAAAAAAAAAAAAGACAGTGGCACCACTTATTGGATTAAATACGACAAGCATGATTTTTGATCAAAATGAGCACCAGGAACAGGTAAAAAACCCTATAATGATGTAAAATCAAATTTCCAGAGGGGTCTCTAAAGTGATATTCTTCTCTAAAATGTCTCCTTGGGGCAGAAAATCAGAAAAGTTTCTTTTTTAATCAATATTCTGCAAATAGCCAGTCATTGTGCAATTTTTTGTCAAAAGAAGTTGTACATAACAAAAAAATGAAACTTTTTGGTAGGGTCACACTAGTGATGTTTTTGGCAAAAATCAAAGGCTTGGCTACCCCATGAGATTGTTGTATGTTTTTGGTCTTGTGATCTTCAGCTACATTTCTGCTAATTTCTCCTTTCTCCTGGATTTGCCTGAGCTGATATTTTGGTTATAGGTATAGAGATAATAGAGGTTATAGGGGTAGATAATAGAGGTTATATAGAGACAATATGAGATCTGCTGTGTTCCAAGGATGAAGAGGGACACTCAGAGACATTCCAAAATATTCAATTTTAAAAATTTCAAATCAAAATTTGACCCATTTACAGTGGTCAAAAATCATATTGTCTTTTTTTCTCTTTGAATTGCAATTGCCTTGGCTAGTATAATGCAGAAATGCACGAGTCTTTGATTTTAGTTTGGATTTTAGCCCTTGTCAATCAAAGAAAGGTCAAAATCCTAAAATTAGCCACTTTTGATGGCTTTTACCCAGTTTGACGCACTTCAAGTGAACAAAAGTAAAAAAAAATAGGAAAGTATGTCTTGGACCCTAATGGTTCATCTCCACGCAAAACGTTTTGTCAAAAGATGGAATTTCGAAATTGTCCCTGATCTAGCACACTGCTTGTTACAGGGTGGGCAATGCAGCAGAATTTGGTGATTTTCTCGTCGTTTTCGCCAAATTTGGCGGTTTTTCCGGAGACAATAAGATAATTTAGTTGCTGGCCGCGGCCTCGCCACAATGCATATTGAGATCAACTGTCAGATAACCCCAAAATATGTTGCATACATTGTGAGTTTCTCGTTCCACACTGGGTTGAGGTTTGCCTTGATAGTCTTGGTCTTCTTCTTCATAGACGCGTCTGCATCTGGGATCAGCTTGATCTTGACATATGGGTCACTGTAGCCGTTGGGATCCATAGGGATCAGGTTCTTGGCTTCTAGCACTGAAACATTTAAGCCAGCTATTAAGCGGAAAGCGTGGGAGATCTTCCCAAGAAAAATTATGTCCCTGCATGAGGATTCCACAGGAACGCTCAGGAGCAACGAAGGCAAAGTAGGTGTTCCAAGTCCCTCTGGGATGCGCGCGGTTAAGGCTTTGCCGCAGAATTTGTTTAGCTTCTTTCTCCCTCCCGCGGGGCCTCTTAGGCGCTACAGTAATGGCATTCATACATGGCTACATACTCAGTCCCAGTAACTATTGCTGACGGTACAGCCTGCACGAGGAGCCCGGCCTGGGCCCAATGGGGGAAAGACGCCGTTAAGAGAAACTTGCAGTTAATGGCTCTGTGTGTGTGTTGGGGGAGGGGGATTTTTATTTTCTACTGAAATTGAAAAAACTCACGAGCTCTTATAAGGTGTGTTCAGGTTTGCCACGTGGTGCTGGCTGGGCACACTTTGGGGCGTCCATAGAATGAGACCTTGAAAGGGGGGAGGGGAGAGAGGTAGCAAAGAAGCTCTATAAAAGCTCTATAAAAGGTGTGCTCAGGTTTGCCACTTGGAACTGGGCGTCCATAGATTAAGGGATTCGGGCACAGGCGCAGTTTATTTGCCTTTGGGCAGAAGCTGCTCACTCACCTTCACATATGAGCTTATTTCCGGAGCAGTTTATCTTCAGATGAATTCGTCCCCTCCTCTCCGTGTGGTCGCAGCCGCACAAGTTTGGGACCGACTCCTTGCACTTCTTGTGCACGTTCATATCACAGGCTGGAAAGAAGAAGAAGAAGAAAGAGGTAAAAATGAAACGCTTCTTTATCAGTTGGTTGGGTTCTTTTTTCTTACACTTTGGACTAACTTGGCAGACATGATGGAAAGTTTTATTACAAGGCAACACAACACAGTGCGCACTCTACAAGGATCCACTGTGCAGGACTATGAAAACTATTATAAAAAGAAAGAAATCCAGACAGAATGCAATTTCGCACGAAGGAAGGAAAAGAGGAAAAAATAGCAGTAATATTAGCCCTGAAATTATGCATAGAACAATGACTACGAGTCAGTCATGAGCTACGGTTGCGCACAGTCCAGGTGAAGAAAGATGTCCGACATCTACAGAAGGTGGAGCATGAGTCTTGCAATGATTTTGCATTATTTCCACACCGTAGCGCCTCGAAGTTGTTCTCGGACACAAAGTTGCAGGACTTCTGCCCCATCCGGTGGAAGGGGGGGGGTTACAGGTGCGCGCAGGTGAGCATTTTTGTGAAGACGTCAAGGCACCGTCATGTTAGTTATGCTCGTACATCAGAGCTAACTTAGTTACCGTCACACTTAAACCCCTGCTTCTCCAGACCGTACATGATGGATCCGCACTGGTCGCAGAAGGTGCTGCTCGGCTTGTACGAGTACTCCATCCACGTGTGGGGTTTTGGGTGCTTCAAAGCAAGAAAAGTGAAAGCATGCGAAGTGGAGAGGAAGCCAGAAGAAGCATATCTTAGTAGGTCTGCCACTTATGCTCCATCCTTGTTAAAAGAGGGGGGGGGTAAACATCAACGAGGGTCTAGACGAGGGAATTAATTAAGAGATATGAAGAAAAGAGACTTGTCATCATGAATGTTTAAGCGAGTTCTTCCTGCTCCGACGACGATGACGACCCTGGGTAGGATGCCTAGGTAACAGTCCAGGCCTAACCCCAACAGGCTGGAGGCATCTTCACCTCCTTGTTCGTCTTCTTCGTAGTCAAAACATGCTTGGTGACAGAGAAAACAAGCCTTTGCCAACACACACACACAGAGAGAGAGAAGAAAAAACACCGCCATCATCAAGCAAAAGCCCAACAGTAGCTGTAGTACGAACGGCAATTACCGTCACACTTGAGGCCCTGGTGGATGAGGCCGTACAACAGGGAGCCGCAGTGGTCGCAAAAGGTCGGGCTGCCATAACTGTGAACCTTAAACTTGTGCCTCGTCCGGTTGTCCTATTCGTCGCGGAAGGAATAAAGGAAGGATGGAGAGGGAGAAAAAAAAGTACATGAGATTTGTTTTTTCGACGACCCAATTTGCCCCCATCGGGTATCCCGGAAAGCCCTCACCCACTCGGCGGGAATGACTTTGACAAGATCAATCTCGGCAGTCCTGGGCTGGAATATCTCAAATGCAAGTTTGAGTAGGCCCATTTGAGAGTCGAAGATCGACCTAGACACCAGCAGCGTTGCCAAACCAACGCCTGTCAAAAATAAAATGGATGAAGACCTTCCGGACACCTGGTATTCTTCCCCGCCCTTTTTTTCGCCCCCATTCATTGTGTCATTAACTCATTATGACGGTAAATTGCCCACACACGCACACTATTGTGCACATGTTGACCCCGGCCTACGAGTGACGTCAAGGACGACGAGATCTGGTGGAATTAGGTTTGTGCACTAGACATTCTGCAGTTTATGCCGTCGTCTGCAGATCGAGTATGCAAATACAATTGAAGTCTCTATGTGCGAAAAGTGCGAGCACTTTTTTGCAGATTTCCTTTTGCTTCAATATCTCGCGATCTTCGCCTTAAGAGAGAGAGATTCAATTTTAGAAAACCACCGTAAAGTGCAGTACACGACATTGAAATTATAGTACAGGCTTTACTGTACAGTGCACGCATATATGCGTCTGACATTCTCCGTTCTCAATAGGCACAAAGACTTGCGAAAAGTTCCGCATCAGAACTTTTCTCTTGTATATACTTTTTATTTGAGGGAAAGGAGGTAAAAAAGTCACTGAGAAGTTTACATTAGTTGTCTCAGCACTGGTTGTATCATGGCTAAGTTGGAGTGCCCTTTTTCGGGCTTGGTCACCTCAGCCTTTGAAGCTTTGTTTCTCGCCAGATGTAGTCATTCACTTCAAGTACTGCAACGGGATTCACTCAGGAAAGGAGACATTCTTGAAAAAAACACAGGCACACATGAAAGCTGGTCTTGGCCCACCGCTTTTGTGAAGCGCGGAGAACCCAAACAAGCACCCGACCCAGGTATGAACGAAACGTGTGACGCTTGTACAGATAGCACAGTGGACACCGCTTATAAACTGGACAGAAGTTGCTGCTTGAGTGGTCTGAAACCACCTAGATTCTTGGTCCCTAGGCAAAAAAACACGACGTTCTTGTTGTTGTTTCAGGAGAAAAAGTTAACAATGCCTCAATGATTACTCTACATGCCTGCCTACCTTGGATGAGTTTTCCCTACGTATGATCACGCACCGTACGTGGTACTTCTGCTACATGAACCTAAAACTCGATACATTAACAATTTAGGCCATGGTGCGGTCTCAATGCTTCCCCTCGGCTCGGCTGATACTTCGTACCATTGTTTCGTACGCATGGGCTCGATAAATTAACCATTTAGGGCCTCGCCACGGCCTCAATGACGGCCAGTACTAAGGGCTTCGCAAGCAGCACAGTACCGTTGTATGTGTTTTCACGAGATAAGATCGCCCACTGTCCTGGTCGGTTTGCTTTTTTACGTTTGTTTGACTTCAAAAGTCGACACATTAACGATTTTTGCCTGGTTGCGGTCTCCTTCACCTTCAGGGAAAGCCTCTAAAGGCTCTGCATACTTCAAATGTGTTTCCACAGATAAGATCACCTCTGCAAAAGGCGAAGCCAAGTCACTTGGAAGCACTTTTAATTTATCACTGAGCTAAATCAGAAAAGTTTATCTATGGGTCTGGAACTTTCCTTGCCCCTCTCTTTCTCCCTCAAATTTAATCGGATCTGGAAAGATTAAAAAAAAAGAAACCCTTATATACCCAAATACTGAGAGCGACATGAGTGAGGCTCGGATTTCACAGGGATTTTGTCACAGACTGCTTAAACCAATGCACTGAATCCCGTCCGGGAGGGTGTTCCTCTTGAATTGCGATGACAAAATCAGCCTGTGACAAAATCACTGGAAAATCCGAGCACTACCAAGAAGAAGCTTTCTGGATAATGAAAATGATGTTCACGGTGAGGATGATTTCACTTGAATCTGCCAGAATGAACAGTTCTGTCTTTAGCAAAAAAAAAACTTACACGGAAGTAAAGACAGGTCAGAACCACAACTTTGTCAGTTTAAAGCACCTTTAAACGTCGCATTAGAAGCTGAGTTGTGGTGAGTGAAACCGCCAGTTTTTGCCTTTGAATTCGTGAAGAAAGAAAGTGAGTTAAAAGTAGGGATTCCAATTTTCTCTCATGTGAACTTTGACTCATTCGCTCAAAGCATGAAGATTGAAAAAGATTGAAAAAGGTGCCTGCCTGTACATCTGCTTAAGTTGGGGATGTTAGCCTCTTATGTGAGAGGCACATACCGGTAGTTGATAAGTATGAAAGCTTGTGCAGAGCAACCGACTTCACCTTACAACCTTGCTGAAGTAGATCACTCTTGGATGTTCTTTTTTTTTAGATGAACAAGAAGTTTTCTTTCTTGCCACAGGTGTTGCACCCACTAAAATTACCTTTCCATTGGTGCAAGCACCGTTTCACTCCATGCCCTCATGCTTGGGCAGTGACTTGATTCAATTCAAGTACTTGGCAAGGACCTCCCCATCCTCACTTATGTTACAGATTTCTTTTTCGTCAAGCTACTTTACAGCAGTTTTAGAGCAAATTGCTGATCTTCATCATGGCTCTCTACCTTTCTCCTCTCTTTCCAGCTAAATGCTCTCTGCTATGATTCTCCCTCTGCTGCTTTGAGCTCCTCTCACCCCCCCCCCCTGCTGATGAATGAGTCTCCACAGACACTGACTGCATTGTAGTAGGCCCATTGCTGATTTTCTGGGCATTTTTTTCATTTCCACTCCTTCACTTAGTCGTGTCGACGTCAGCGCCCACCTCGTTTGGGTTGTTTCTCGCGAAGTGAAAGGTCAGCAAGTCGAGCTGCCTCATTAATAATAAGACATTCTGTACATACTCCAGGTGGGAGGTAAAGTCCACCGAACAGTCCGCAAGCGAACGTAGAGAGAAAGAATCTGGTGAAAGCATCGGAGATCTGGCATAAAGTAGCTTTCGTCTCTTGGGACTTTCCTACTACACTTTCCGACAGCAACGCCCAAGCCTTGAAAGGCGAGTTGAGCAGCGTGAGGTCAATTAGATAGTACTCGAGGTTCCTGCCTCGCTTTGTCAGGCCTCCTCCTCCTGATATGCTATTCAAGGCTGAAGACGTCATTTGACTTAGTACATCAGTGTTCATGGGTCTCTCCTCCCTTCCTATTCAGGGCTGACTTTTGCTTCTACACCCTTTCTTACTGCTTCTACCCGTCAGATTCTGCTTAATGCATCAAGAACTTGGAAGTTGGAGCTGAGAACATCAGATTTCGTTCTGTCAGCGGGGACTTAGAAGAGGGGAAAGCTGAGTGACGTCGAAGACACAAGGATTGCTGGTTATCCGCGTGTGCAGCAGTCCCGGCCTTGAAGGCAGGGTCACACGAGACAAATTTGAGGGACAAAAAGTGCGCGATTCACCTAGAAATCCGACCTCTCCTCACCAGCCGCAATGCAGCAATGCAGCATTCGGAGGGGAGCTCGTCGAATGCACAATTGTCCAGGCCCCCATTGCTCCAGACTCGGTTTTTAGGTGAGTCGCATGTGCTTCCGCTCTCCAGCGGAACTTTTTGGTCGGAAATTCCGGGCAGGACGAGAGGAGCATCTGTTGACGACAAAACAAAGCCAACCCGCCGCAAGTCCTCGTACGTACACAGGAATACCTGCACGGATGGTAAATTCCTGATTGCTCTCAGAAGCTGGCGGTAAGAAAGGATGATGGGAATATCTGATGAGAAAGTTTCATTTCCATCACAAATCTATGATCACAAGAAGTTTTTTTTTCACCAAAGAGAAATTTTTCCCTAGGCCAGGCTGAGACGTAAAGTCCTTGAACAGTGTCCCACTTACAAGGACAAAAGTTGCACCGATCGTCGCAGATAAGCTTCTTAGCAGCAAAACTTTACAAAGCACCACGAGAGCACACCACGATTGGCCACTTGAGCCAGAAACTCAATCAGACTACTTATTGTTACTTAAGCATCAAATGAAAGCTTTCACATCTGAGCCCGGACATGCAATCACGCTACTTTCCAGGGCTGCTACTTTCCTCTTTGTTGTGTTAGGCGGAGAGGAGCTTTTAGTTGATCAACCATTACGAGGTTTTTGGAGGCAAAAGTGGAAAAGTTTTCCGTTCCCCTCTCCCCGAGGGCGGTCAGCTGAGAGAGAAAAGAAGGGATTTTTCTATCCCCCAACGCATTTAGCAGGATTTTCTTTCGCCTTCAAGCGGAGTCTCTCCGACCAGGACCCCTCGGGCCTGAAGAAGAAAAAGACCCGCCTCACCTTGACTGCAGGCAGGAATGATTGTCAGGGAAGCGTCTGAGGAGCATCAGACAACGAACCTTTCCTCGTGACACGAGGAAGTGGCAGCCAATTCACGTCCATGATAAGTTTAGGGTACCAAGAAAAATTGATCAATGGACGTCCTCGGTGGAAGATGCTTTCCAGGCAAACATTGGTGGGAAGAGAAAGCCCAACAACACATGGGTATATGAGTGCAAAGAAAAAAAGAAAAGACCTATTTGAACAGTATCTTGGTACTGCACACACTGTGCAGAGACAGGATCTGGTCGAGAGGTACGACATCGGCTGCGTGCTTATCGGGGATTTACTCGGGATAGGAATTGTGAGGCCGAGGAATCTCCTCTTCTTTTGACGGCTCCTTTTTAAGGCTGTCAATTCCCAGGCTCATCAGAAAATACAGCAGTTGCACCTTTCTAGCCTTTTCAGAGGCTAGAAAGGCCGTACTATCCTGCACGTGCAGTGGAATCCACATAAAAGGGATCACAGGAATAAGGCACATTTGGCCAAACACACCGATGAAGCTACATGGAGGCCTTCCAAGTTTTTGTCATGATGTTTGGTGACTTCATTTAGTTCTGTCTGACCAGAGAACCCTTGCAAACATAACCTGACACTACTCGTAAACACAGGGGGGATCAGGAGGGATCCTTAAGCTTTGGCTTTTTGATGTGTTTTGTTGCACTAGTCACAGATTGAGTTGTGTTTCGCCATTCTGGCCTCAAAAGCCCACAAAACCTCTCGGTTAGTAGAGTACTTGAGTTCTTTGCGGTTAGTACAGATGTCAAGCAAATTCCGAGGTCATAAGTATCCGATCATATCTAGACGTTACGTGGAAAAAGCAACCAATGATCGCAATTACACCAATCTGGTTTTGCATGAATGCTATAGATAGTGCCAAAAGCATTCATGCAAATTCCTTAAATCTTCTTTCTGCTTGCCAAATTTGATGCAAGGTTCCCTTTAATTCCTTTCTACCCCACTGGAATGGGGAAATTATCAGCTTCAGGATTGGATTGCATACTGAGAGTCACTTTGACGACGTCCAATTCAAAGAGTTTCATTTTTTGATCTCTCCTCACACAGAATATACAGATAACGCATGTTTTCCTTCGTCCCGTGCTAGTTCTGATGCTACCTCAGCATTTACGAGATTGACGCGAGGATTTTGTGAATATTGTCCTGTCATCCGTACTCTCGTGCAGATACTCCGCAATCGCTTTACATTTTTTTTACCAGTTTACACAGCGAGGGCAAGAGCAAGCGCAAATGTGAGAGTGAGAGAAAGAGCAAGCATGCAAGAGTGAGCACGAGAGCGAGTTAGGACAATAAAGTAATCACTGCACTATATTGCCCACTCTCTGGGCTGACCGGCCCGGCCCGGCTGGGTGGACTTGACGGGCTGGACTCCAACGGCTGAAGTCGAGCAATCAGTAAAACACAGTACTGCCCACACTTTGGGCTATCCAGGCTGAGTTGGCTTGATTGCCATTTTTGGCCGATATGGTTGGCTTGGCTTGACTTGTGCATTGTAGTGTAGGGGGTCACACTGGGATATATACGTATGAGTGAAAGAGTGATATTGACGATACCTCCGCGTCAAACTACAAATTCCCCTCCCGGCCTTAAGTGCCTTAATTACCGCTTAATGAGCCCGCTTGATGGCCTTCGGGCAGTTTGATTTCCCTCGGCTTCGCCCTCGAAAATCAAATCTGCTCTCACGCCATTAGGCCCATGTGAAGCCAACAAAGCGCTGCTTCACAAGGAGGGAATATAAATAAGTAGAACGGAGCTGATTTGGGCACCTCTAGACTCCTCTTGATTTAGTCTGATGTTAGCACCGGTTGCAACACTGATCAGTGCTGGCAATAATGAATTTTTCACTTACTCCACCTCGCCCCTACACTCACTAGCACCCACTCCATCCCTCTTTATTGCGTATGCCCACTGATGCTCTGATGCCATACAAAAAAGAAATGGTTCAATCTGTCTGCGTTCCCCGAGATACCAGATACTTCAAAGCACGCATAGTACAGTGCCTATTTGGTAGAACACTTGTAGGATGTTGGAAAGTTTCCCGTCTTTGCCTTCTTTTGTCTAGCACCTCTCTAACGAAGGAAGTATCTTTCTCCACCTCCTTTCCTTGTTCTTCGCCACTTGCGTATGAAAGGGCTCCAGCTCCTCGTTCCAACCTTTCAAGTCCGTGCAGATACAGCAAGGCCTACTTCGGCATCGCTTTCACATCATACATTATAACGCTTAAATGGAACAGTGGAAGCAACAGTCGCGTACAATCCACCCCGACCCCAGCGCATTTCTGTTTGTAGGTCGACGAGATTGAATTTCATTGCTTCCTCATGGAAAAGAGAAAGCAGACTTGAAACAAAAATTTAGGCAAAGCTTTTTTTTGCACTGGCGTGCAATTTGCAACGTACGGTATTTCAACTTACGTCTGAGTCAGCGCCGTGATCGACTCCTGGACACACGAAGGTGACAAACTCGTGGCACCTCTTGTGGACGACGAAGCTGCACACTGGAAAATAAGGGAGGAGGAAGTGGGAGCATGATGCGAAGAGACGTCAGCGCAATTTTTTTTACACTAATACGCAGTCTGTTCAGGATAAATTGTTAAAGTAGCTTTTTTGCCTTCATGAATCCAGATCTAAAACTTAAAAACTTTTCTCTAATCTTCTCTAGCACAGTGGAAAGCCCTATCTAGTGAAGGGTCACTCTTTTATGCAAGCTGACGTCACGTGTTCCATAGGTTGCTGTAAGAAATATGTTGCAGAGATTTCTTTGTTGAACAAAAATACTTCATACCCCTGGGCCAAGAGAAAATTGGAACTAGCGAAAACATCGCATTTTCGTACGTAACAAACAGATGCTTCAAAGTGTACGAACTCAGTACTAGGGACGTATGGACAAACTTTATCAACAAGGTGGACGTCGTAGGTCGTGGACACTTTCAAACTTCTCCTCCAACATGTTTAAGATGACCCAACTGAAAGCTGTTGGTGACATTTTCAACATTACAGGCTCTTTTTTGTATTTCTACTCCTCCCCAGATTATAGGGCTTAGTCTCCAGGTAGATGGGGAAGAAGTGAACTCTAATCCCTCATGCGATATGATCACTGATCATCAAGCAGTCCTGGGCCACAGGAAGAATGAATACGAAGAGTTTGGCGGGGAAAAGCTCTAGAAGTCTGAACAAAAATCTCTTGCAGTCACCTTAACTTAGGTTTGAGCAAGAAGTGAGGTCACACTCCTTAAGTAAACTCGGCCAGGAGGCCCTTCTGCAGTTGTGGTCAAGGCTATCCATTCCTTCATCCTCCTCTTTTTCGATTCATGAATTTTAAAATTTAACACTCCTAAAAATTGGATGCAAGCTCTTGATGCCCTCGTAACCACTCCATGCAGACACTGTTGAGAGTACGAATTTGTTGCAGAGCCATGTAATCTGCAGTGTGCATGGTGTTGTCACATTGTACTGCTAAATTTGGTGCCAAAATTTGCATGGACTTAAACTACTTCTGGGACTTATTTAACAACTTAAACTGGAACAGACTGTCCTGAGTACTTACTCAGCACATTGTGCTCGCTACATCAACTTTAGTTGAGCAGAACTTAGCAGAGGCATGTTAGCATTTTGTGAAGGTTGGGTTGCTGCCTTTTTTTTTCTTCTCCTACCTTGACATTGGTATCCCTGCTTTCCAAAGCCCCTGCAAAGAAGAAGCAACAAATTACTTACATTAGATTATGCATGAGCTGAAACTTCACATGACAGATGCTACTAAATAACCAACGTTACTTCCAGCCACCTTCATGTCTCACAGTCACGCAGCTCACGCGCAGTGGCTTGAGCGGACATAAAAGAGGCCTACGTGTGTTCCATGCACATTAACATGTCCACACTCAAGTTACACGAGTCCATGGGCAGGCAGGCATGCTCATGATTAACCCTCTTTTAAGTAAGTTGATACGACGACGCTGTTCTCTTACTTCACTACTACAGCAACAAAAGAGATCCCCAGGTGTGCCATATCTCTCTCTCTTTTAACGGACAGACTCTATTTGCTACCTCAGGGGCATGTGAAGAAAAAAAAACCCTTCAGGGTCCTTTTCTAAGCTGGATATATTTACCTGCACTTGCGGACCGACAACAACCTTGGGCGTTATGTTACTAAGGACACACTCAAGTCTAATCAGCGCAGTCATTTCTTTTAATTACAAAAAGTAACCCGGCCCTATCATTGAACTTCTTCTTAGTCTGCACTTCTCCGAGGCCTGGCGAAAAAAATAAAAAAAAATCCGCACAAAGCCCAGAGAATCACGTGTGATAGAAGGCTGGACAGAAGGTGACGAGAAGTGACCTTGAAGACCCAACTGAGTCCAAATACCACAGAATTTCTCTCTCAGCCTCGTGAGACATTCTTGGGTCTCTGACGCCACAGAATCTGATCAAAAACGCACAAAGAGGGAGTATTTGCCAGTAAACTTCCCACCCCACCCCACTTCTCAGACAGTTTCTTCATCTCCTCAGGGGGAGGCAGAAGCAAAAGCTTTCGACTCGCTTTTTGGAATGTTCTCTGTCATAGCATTTTGCTCCGCTGCCTACAAAAAAGTTATTCTGCAGCTACGCGGGAAAGTTCCCCCCTCTCGAAAGTTTCAATATCATGAAAAGTCCTTTTTTCCTCCTTCACTTCTTTCCTCAGGAAAGTAACAATGCTCGACTCGGGATAGTGTACTTGACAGCTCGAGGAATGTCAGAGGTGGCCTTGCTACGTACAGCATAATGCAGACGCATCCTAAGCTGTCACTGAAGTATTCCGTGTATTATTAACACATGTGGTAAGAGCAGCCCCAATCTCACGTACGCATGTGTATAATTTACTCATGATTAAAGATTGCCTCCCGCTCAACTTCTTTTCTGTCTATGTTTGTTGTCGTGAAGATTACAGATTTGCTCATATCTCAGTTTGAGGAGGGTGAAGGACTTAAAATTTTCTTTTTTTTAAAAAAAAAAAAATAGAAAGAAAAAGAGATTTGTTGTGCATGAAGCCACAGCTAAGGAAAAGCAAAAGTGTGTGACTTGGTTGTCTTTGTCACACGTCCGTCTTCTCCCCCTCACCAAATAAAATCCTTGCAGTGTCCGCAAAAGACCGGCTGCTTGAAGAACCTCTTGATGAATTTGTGATTCTGCACGGTGCGCACGGTCTTCCTACGGAAGGCACCGGCGCGAGTCATCATCTGGAGGCTGCCATGAAAGATGCGAGACCGTCTGCTCGAGGACCCCGAGGACGAGGAGAAGGCATCTTTCTCCAAGTCTGACATGGTGGCAACAACGCTTTGATACACCCTTTCTCCCTGTATCTCTCTGTTCTTTTTGTGTGTGTTCAGGCTAAAATCCCAGTCTAGTCGGTAGCATAGGCAGATGCCTTCACTATGCTTCCCAAAGGCAAACTGAGCTGTTAAAAAGGAAGAAGAAAAAAGAGCGAATTGAGCGACAGTCGAATGCTCCCCCCCGACAGCCTGGCGGGCACGTACACGAAGCTGCCGCCCCTGCTGCCGCCGTGGAACAGACTGCGAACAGATAAGGAGCGCACACGTTTACGTCCTAGTAGGAAGAGGAGAATCGCACTTGTGCCCTTTTCGCCCTCATCTTCATCATCGCGCCGCCTCGGCCGTCGCAGCCGCAGCCGCAGCCGCAGCCGCCGCTGACGACGACGACGACGACGACGACGACGACGACGACGACGACGACGACGTCGTCTCCTCCTGGCCCGTCCTAGCGGCAAATTAAAACACGTGAAAGTAAACACGGTGGACAACTGAGGAACGTCCGCCCCGCCCGAGCCGAGAGAGTAACACGTGTGTGCATACTAAACATGTGCAGGCGCGTACGTCTACGCACGCACGCACGCACGCACGCACGTCTACAAAGACATGGGCGTCCAGAGCAGGAAAGGTAGGGAGGTGGGTCTTTTTTTTCGTTTCTTTTGCATGCTTCCTCTTCTTTCCATCACGTCGACGTCTCGTTTCCTGGAGTGCAGACGACATTCGACGAAAGAAGATTACGTGGTAACGAAGAAAGAGAGCGAAAAAAAGAAACACCAAACGTCGAAGTCTCCTCCCCCCTCTTCCCTGGGTGAAAGCAGGACGACGACGTGTGTGTCTGCAGCAACGTGCCTGGCAAAACACTCGCAGTCCCAAATGTCTTCCACGCAAAACCTGCGCAGGGTCGGAAAATGGCGAAACTGCGGCTCTGTTTCTGACAGAAGAGCAAAGACTCACGTTCCCCGACACCACTGGAGTCGACTCGTTCCTTAAGAGGCCCAATTGAAATGTGTACAATGACGATGGAGTCAAGTCGAGCCAAGCCACTCGTCTGTGACGTGCGGAGCGTTTCAAAAGTTCGAGCGCGTCCGGTCAATTCAGGCTTCAACGATCGCTGCTCCCACCAAGTGTACAGGGTGACGCACTGCGCCGTTAAGTGGAGAGTCCATTGTGTCTGGGACCGCAAAATGAGACACATTAGACTGCAAAGTGAATGTTTTTGCCCGTCTATTCTAAGAGTTTTCTAAGAGAATCCGTCTTTCTTAAGCAGCCATTTTCTGCAATCACAGAAATCAGGATGGAACAACGAGCTTGTGCAATGACGCGAAAGGGTTGTGTGACTTTCGAGCGTTAAAAACTCGTGCCCTCGCCCATTCTAATGTCGTGCGAGACTCTTTTCCACCAGCTCCAGCGCTTTCTGAGCTACAGGGACTTAACTTTAAGATCTTGAAACACTGTCTCTGTAGTGCGGTGCATAAGGCACGGACGCGAACGCACCAACTCCGATTAATGGGCAAACTCATTGCAAAAAAACGCACGAGTGCCCACCTGGATTTACTACGAGTGGTTAAAGGAATTGCACAACGCTCTACGTACTGAAGAACGTTGCCACGTCATAGATGCCTGTCGCTGCCAGGCCTCGCCCTCAGGGCGACTCTTTATTTGACTCGCGGAAATGAGTAGGTCGAAGAATTGAGTTCATATAGCTATTGTGGTTGCCAAGCAACCTCAATACATATAGAAATCCAATTTGAGACATGTCAAAAAACGGGCCTTCGTGGAATACTCCTTTTTCTACCTTTCCTCGTAGGCCCACACTTCAGAGTCAGGGGTACCCGGACACCCGCATGATGTACGCGAGAGTAACCACCTCACTGGGACGCACAAGATGACACGAAGATGCGTTTTCCGCCAACCCTGGCACGTGCTCGACGTGCACGGGGTCGACGTGCACGGGGTCCTGCGTGCGCAGGATCAGCGTACTTGGCAAAGTACGTACAGCAGCACAGACGATGAACGATTTTGCCACGATTTTCTCGAAAGTTCGGTATTGCTCCAGACTCGCAGCCATCAAGTGGAAAGTTGTCTTTCCTTTTTTTTTCCCTCCGAAAATCGCACTTAACTTTTGGAACACAAACTTTATATTTATGCTCCATACCATAAAAGCGTGAAACTTTCCACTATGCTGATTTCGCCGCTACGGCCAGAAACGCACACTTGAATGTCATTTAGAAGTTTGCTACCTTAAAATAAAAAGCTTTTAAACCTTAAAAGCAGACCGAGCTTAATGAATTGGGCCCCACGTACGTGCTGTGCGTGCTTGAGCACGGTCTGCACACGCAGACGTACCACAAAATGTGACTGCGAAATTTCACAGAGGCGAAAATTCTTTCATCTCATCACGCCTGCTCTGTAGCTCCCATAAAGAGGAGCATTGAAGCCCTTTTTCCTATCTCTGTTCTCTGTGCTTTAAAGCCATGAAGACCCAGCTCTTCTAAGGCTGCAGCGGAGAAATATACAACAGGCCCGACAAGCACAAAAGAATTAGTTAAGAGACCCCAGGAGGAGAAGCCATAGCAGTTTCTGGCACGCTTACCTTTGGCACAGAAAAGATTTTCTTTCTTTTTCTAAAACTTTTGTCACATTACTATGATGGCACAATGAGGACAGAAGTTACTTGCTACGCATCAGGCAGCACAGACAGTTCATCATTCTGCAGGAGTACAAAGCTCGAACCAGCCAGGGGGCCCAGACAGATAGAGCTGCGGAGTCTGACGGACGGACCTGCAGGGAAAGTTCATGTCACTTTCCTCGTTTAACACATAAAAATTCTCTGTAGGAGCATGGTTCACTCCTCAATGCAGCACCGGTTCGCCCACCCCGTGGCTTTCCTATTCCTCATCATTTAGGTGTTATTCCCCCCCCCCCCCCCCCGCCAAAAAAAGGGAAGACGCCCCTGTACTTTCTAGTCCATCCAAGGAATGGAAAGTACGGCACTATCGAGCAACCAGCTTTCATGCTGCATCTGTTTGCACGGATGTGCCGGGCTGGCCGGAACAACTGTACACAAAAAAAGATTGAAAATTCAAACTTTTCATCAATTTCCATACGATTTCCTTATGATAAGAATAACGAAAGCAAAACGTCTACACAAACAAGTGCACTTTCCTGGGTACACAACTCGAGTGGCAGACAGTCCAGGCCCTGCATCCGCATATGGTAGTCGAGGAGGGGGCTGGCGTGGGCTGAGCTAAAGGGCCAGAACTCATTCGCCCCCGCCTTTTGTGGCCACAAACTTATGTGTGACCTTGGACTTGTGACAGGGGTCGATGTTAGCCCAGGATTAGCTCGCGTTGCAGGAGTTGTGGTCAGGGGCAGACCATGAAGGTTTTCATTCCTCCCCCCCCCCCCCAAAAAAAAAGTTGCTTTTCGATTTGGCTTAATTCAGTAGTCGAGTCTCTTCTCCCTCAGCAACGGGACCGAGGTTTCCACTTTCAATGTCCCACTTCCAACTTGATCAAGTGTCTCATGGTGGCCCTGGGCGCATTGCCATCACAGTCAATTAGGCGTCACGGTTCGTCTCTTATTTCCCTCGATTGAGTTGATCACAGATTTGATCGGGGTCGCCGTGCCAGCGATGCACCCGTGGGCCTGGGAGGACTCTCCCGTGTGGGTGCCCAGAGGGGCATTGAAAGTGGCTTTGTAGGCGTCCGTGATCTCCTTCGGCTGCTGCCTTAAGGCGCATCCAACGTTTCCCCCGCACCTCATGGTTCCCCTCGGAGCCAAAAGAAAGAGAAAATTGACAAAAGAAAGTAGAAGAAATGTTCGTATGCCATTGTTTTGGTCGACCCGGTAACATCCTGCACGCCAGTGCACACGCACTCGGAGGCGTTGGAAGACCTCAGGTCTCTCGTCCTCAGGTCGGACGAAGAGTCAGAAAACTTTGTTAAATGGGAGAAATAGTCAGAGAAAGCTTCTTCCACATTTCTTCCACACCAAGTCTACATCGCCCCAGATCGTACGAGGCAAGTGCGTCACCGTCGGCAACTTCTCATTCATGGTCTGGTGGAAAAGAAGGCAAGAGGAAGGAAGGAAACGACGATGAAGAAGTCAAAGGTCGCATGTGGACCACAAAAGGACCTTTCTAGAATAGGCGAAGGAGAAGGAGAAGGCAAAGGAGAAGAAGGATGCCTGCCAAATGTGCAACATTATTTCTGCTGACCTTGGGAAGAGAAGAATTGCCCAGGAAAATGGTAATTTCGACGATGGCAAGTCTGAAATGTGGTACCCACATGCACATCTAGTGGAGGCAGAGGAACCTTTTGGTCGCCACACACTGAATATTTTACGTCCGTCGGTCTTCAAAAGTAAAGTCACTCCTTCGTGTTACTGGGGAATCCACATCCAATTGAACAGTGTGGTGGCATTTTTGGTCCGGCTTTGAGGAGGCTTTGGATGATTTCAAGTGTTGCCATTGATACCTCCACTTCTCTGATCTGTTTACGGATTCCTCGATTGAGTGCACAGTTTCATGTAGAACACACACACACACACACACACACACACACACACACACACACACACACACACACAGACACACACAAACAGAGTCCATCCTCATTTCATGTCAGTCAATGCATCTGAGTCGACCTTGACCAGCTTGGTGAAAAGTCTTTCGGGCCGGACGGGCCGCCTTGACCCATCCCTAGTGTGAAAGGTCACGCGTGCAATAGGTTGAGTCAACTTAGTGTCCTCCGCTGAAAGGCAGCACAAGGTGGATTCAGCCTTCTTCGGCTTGATGCATCGTGGTCATTTCGTGCAGGCATCCATGTGGCTGCAGTGACAGTAGAACACATTACGTGTGTGTTCCTTGCCTGATGCAGCTGGCACACAATTTCCAGGGGAGCCTCGCGAGAGAGAATAATCAGAAAGGTACAATTGTGTCAGGCTTGACTTCAAAGGCGAGAAGAATAAGAAGAAGTTGGAGGAGAGATGGCATCAGGTCGTGCTTCCTCTCTAAAATCACATGGGAGAGCATCAGCAGGAGGCCACACACGATGTACGAAACTTATTCTGTCTGTGCGCTGTGTCACATCGATATCGGATATCGCGATATCACACAGTGCATGCTGCGCTGAGAGCAGCAACGGATCATGCCGTGCAGAGGCCGTAAATAAGACAAAGAAACAGGGAAAACCTGAAGATGTCAAAGTAGCTGTAATCCAATCTTTGAACTAGCACACGGAGTATCAATCGGGCATTCTCCGTGTGGCATCGAATATCGTGGCGTCGATGTTCTGAGTACCACGATATCCACTAATTCGGAATATCACGCAGTCATACGAATGATTGTAGTTCTTTACTTGAGACTCCCTGGGGCATGACGACGTTGAACCCTTTTCTGGCAACAGAGGTCACGCCTTTTGAGCAGCATTTTCAACTTTTGCTCATCCTTTACAAGTGATGCTTTGAATCTTTCCTCTTTCCTCCCTCTCTCCCCATCGGCACTACAAAACTGAGATGATGCAAAGTCAGGATAAAGTGAAGGAATCTGTTTGTTAAGATCTCGAAATTGCATCCTCTTCAGGTTGACCTAGCAGAGGAAATCTTGCCTCTAGAAAGGAGTAGTGAAGAACCCCACTTATAAGGTCATAGTCCGGGTCAGGCAGCTTTGACCTTATAAGCAGAGACCTCGTATCAGGGTCAGAGCAGGTCAAAAGGTGGGTAAACAAGGCCACGATGAACACTTTTCAGTCAAGTAATTGGTTGTCTTTATCTAACTTGTCGACTGCAGACATTTGAAATGGAGAATGTCATGCCTGGAATTTGACGTCTTTTCTCATTTTGGGGGTCATATTGACCATTTAAGCGGAGTCTTGGACCTGACAAGGACAATTTCTGGGGAAACGTTCACTTCGAATCTGGGCATTGAACTTGACCCGCGGAGAGAACTTGAATCTGACGACCATATAAGTGGAGTGTTGTATTCCAAGCTATATGTAAACGTGATAAATGGGGCTTGAAACTTGAGACGATTCACCTAAAAGACGTTGATTTTCACCTTAAACGTTGTTTTGTGGGAAAAAACAGGAAATAAAGAGCCACCCACAAATGCTGCATGTGAAAAATTGTCATCTAAACTGTGACTTTTTCTTTATATTGTCCACCGGTCAGATGTCCAGTGATCAGGCCGATCAGGCCGGTCATGCCTACATCTCCTCGGCTCAGTCTGCCCCACCTCCCCTCCCCCCGGTTCAGCATACTCAGCATTGTCTGATGGCTTTTTGGGGGGAACCCAGATTTCAGGAATTTGGCTTTTTCCAAAACAGTTTCCTTGTGGAATTTTTGGACCCTATTTAGCTATCGGCTCTATTTTAAGACCCACCTTAACGAAAAGCAACGCAGAAATGCTTATTTTTCTTTTACCACAACACTTGAGTCATCGAAGACGTCGCAAAAAATCGCTACGAACCAGTGATAGCGGCCATCAAATCGGGTTTCTCTCTGATTCTAAAGACACATGTATAAATAAGTTAGGCTAGGTCAAAAAATGAATGTTTTCAAATTTGACTGAGTCCATCTTAGGTCTTTCAGTTAATGTTCAATGGTGAAGATGCAGTCAAATGGTTTTCAAAAAAAAAATACTGGGGGGACCTCCCCCCTCCATGGCAGTGCATAACAAGGCATTCATAAGTTCAGTGCATAACAAGGTCCTCAGGTGTTGACAACCCTGTGACAAAGCTGTAAACTTTCATTCGATTAGCAGTTTGCTTCAGTTTAGCATCTAGAAAGTAACTCAGCAGGTCCATATCCAATTTGCAATATTGACCTAACATCCTCTTGTACTTTGAAGGCAGAGAGGGAACCCAAAAATGTCATTATTGTTTCATTCCATTTGACTAGAAGGTCTTCAAGTGAATCCTTGCAACTCATCTAGGACGTCGCAAGAGATTAAAGAAATGAACCTAGCCTAATATAAGTATACACTGGTATACTATAGCCGTAAAAAAGTGACAAAGACGCACACAGACGTTCGACCGTGCAAAAGCTGGAGTTTATGTCCCTCCTTTGCCTCTCTCCTGATGCGTATGTCCCGTTGTCCGAATTCGCTCTGCTATGTCTCTGATTTAGCTGACGTTCCAGGTGGTGGCGCTGGATACCGTCTACTACTTAGTAGCGGATGCTTCACACACGAAAGGCGGTACAAAATTTTGCGAGAGAAAATAACCGTGAGTTGTTGTTCTTCGTATAGATGGAACTGTTACTACATAGGTGCCAGATTTGGCTCCATCTAGATAGGCGTAGAAAACTCCCATTGTTTGTCCAGCCCTCTTCCAGGAAGAGCCTGACTCTTTATGTAAAAAATATTATATTATTTTCGACTACGGCTTTCAAACCGCTGCGATGATATAAGCATTCGTTGTTTTGGCCACCTATTTTGTCATTTTGCATCGCATGAAAGCGAGAGAGTCGGGCTAAAATCTTCACCTAGAATCTCGACCCCAAGGGAGGATGAAAAGACAAATCCTCGATCGATGATTGATATGAGAGCTCCATTTTTCACTTCAGCTTGTCATTCTCCCTCTGTCTGGTGAAAAAGCAATCGCCATTCATAGGTTAGTGCATCATTAGCCCCTTTCACACATAGAGAGAAGAGCGCAAAAGCTTTTTTCCCCGCCAAGCACTTCACAGACAAAAGGCCCCAGCCTGACAAAGAGTGCAACAAGTTGCTTATCCTGACCAAAGAGACTGGAGTAAAGTGACGTTTGCCCAAAAGTTAGGCATGGGCACCCAACCGACGACCCGCTGGGGTGACCAGCACTGCCTACCAGCTGGGACTGGGTTCCGGTGGAGGCCACAGTGACGCAAAGCGTTGCTCAACAGTCAACCCAGAATAACATCATAAGCGGTTAAGCAGTCAGTGTTTGCAGTCGCAGCAGTCAGCACTTGGTCTGCGTTCCGCTTGGGACAACAGCAATAAAAAAAGCAATGCTAAATTTGCCAACTCATCCATTTAATTTCACGGTTAACCGTTTTTCGATTAATCGGTTGACCGCATAATCGCGACTCAACATGCCTACTAACAGCAGCCATTGAGTTGTTCGTTGAGTTACGCTCAGCCTTTGGCCTTAATTGACGAGCCTTAAATGCCTCCTGCACCCCATTTTGCTCCTCGTGCAGCACATTTTTTGGCCACAGGGATCGTTTTTTTCGATGGGAGGGGGAACCCACAGACTCTGCCAGGCTGGTCTTCGATGTAAAGGATTCCATTAATGTTGTGCTGTCCCCTCCCCAACATAACTGTGTTTGCATGCACACTTTGTAGAAACCTTGTGCTCAAACACGAAGGACGACTACAGCGGAGCTGCTGAAGTGTGCGTGTCGCACAAACAGTAAGCTGATACTTAGCGTCACTTTTAGGAAACGTGCGTAACCCAATGCACAAGCTTGCTCGTAACCAAAGAAACATTACTTTTAAGTCGCACGTCAGATTGCGGCGTGGAGAAACCACATTTCTCCGTACTTCCAAAATCCACGTACTTAAATGGTGACAAATTACGTCTTGAGAGAGTCCTTCAGAAATGATAAAATGTGGTTTTCTTTTTCTGGCCCCAAATGGGCGAGTTACACTGGCTGTCTCAGCACTGACGTTTCTCTCTCTCTGCCCCAATGGAGAAATCAAAGTGCCTGGAGGGCCAAATTTCCCCCTAGTTGGTGACAGGTTGCCTTCCAATCACCGGGCGAGTACAAAACTTTCCCCTCCTTTCTCCTCACATTCACTCAGTAGCAGAAGGAACATTGTGCAGCTGTACAAGATCTCCCTTGGGATAGATTGCACTGAAGTGCTCATACCTCACTCTAGTATCCCTCCTTTGCTCTGTCCATATGATTGAGCTCTTTCCTCACATGTTGATGTGTCCCTGCCCCCCCCCCCAAAAAAAAATAGAAAAGATGACGCCAAAACGCTCGGGACCACTTAACTTCTTCTCTCATGGTGTGCGGAGCATTCTTCAGATAGGACTGAAGGAGATTGGCTTTTCTGCCAGGGCCCAGGCAATAATGTGCCAGTATTGAAGACTGTCAGCCAAGACGACGCCGTGCATACCAGAGACAGCGCCGAAGTACACGAGCAGCGAAAAGGAGACAGCCAAGAGGGGGAAAATTGGTCTCGCTGGCTGGAAAGACTCGGAAAGTAATGTAGGTAAAGCGGGGAAAGTTGATGCTGATGGGAACTGAAGGAGGGAAAGGAAGGCTCGCATCAACAAGGGAGCCAAGGACTCCGTTTGTATTCCCCTTCCTTTTCCTTTTGTGGGCAACTTTCTAGGAAGAAAGTTAAGTTGAGGTGCGAATGACCTCACCAGTGCATGGACGCGGAGCCGGAGAAGGAGAAAGTGTTTGCCTACACGCGCCCCGTGGACCCGCGGCACTTGTTTGCTCAGCGCGGGACCTGCGCACGTGCAATTGCGAGATGATACCACTTTCTCTCACTCTTAATCATGATGTGCGTACAGTGTGCGTCACCAAAGATGAGATAACGGAGCTGGCAGGACGGGGCTGACACTTTTTTCTGACTCGCACTGTAAACGCGGACAAGGCCCAATCAAGTCATAATAAAACTGCCTGATAAAAGTATTGGGCAAACTCTACACAGCATTCGTCCAGCATGTGCTGAAATATCGTACTTCACCCAGTATATAATCAATGTCGTGAGCATTAATCAATGGGAACTATGCGAGGAAGCATATGTCTTGGAGGACTGGAGGACGGAGGCCAACACCCAGCTCACAGAGAACAAGAGCAAAGGGTGTGTGTTCTTCGACAGTATGCATCATCATCTATCCGTCATGCTGCAGTGCAGCCTGTGCAGCGCGCAAACAACTTTAATGGAGTCCCAAATGACTGGATTAGCTTTCCTCGTCATACGCGGTGAGTTTCTCACTTGCAAACGTTAAAGCTCCTAGACTGGTGGAGAGATTTTACGCGTACTCGCATGGACGTGCAGAACGTCTACGTGGACGATTATGTACGCACAAGTAGACATGGTGGAAAAAAAGACTACGTAGTCTCAAATGAGACATATTCGACCAATGTCTTGCAACAGCTCACGTACGTTCGGACATAACTCAGATCTCTGATCGTAATCACATGTCCGTGTGGAGCTCCGTGTCCACAGCCCGTGAGATCAACATCCTGCGCCGGAGTCGACTGACGCGCAGACAGTGGTTCCACTCTCTAATGCAATGCAAATACCAACACACGTGCGTAAGCTGGGCTTTGTGCATGACGTGACGTCGATGGCGCGTGGCACCAACTGGGACGCGCACACGCAGTTGAAGAAGACTCACCAGATGAAATCCTTGCAGTGGCAGCAGAAGGTCGGATGTTTGAAGAACCTCGGGATGAACTTGTGATTCTTGATCTCGCTTATGTTCTTCTTTTTGAGGGCTCCTTTTCTGATCCTGGCTCTCTGCGCGGCCGATGAGCCGCCGCCAGCGCCATTCGAGCCGTTGGCATCGGTCCCCGCAGCCGCGCCCGCGTCACTCACGCGGCTGTTGCTACTGCCGCCGTCGCCGCCCAGAGTCATGATGGTGTTGACACCACCTCACTCGTCGAGAGGACTTCTCCGAGTGTTTGCTTCAGTCTGTCTCTTCGGGGAGCTTTAAGAGGTACGAGGGGGCAGAGAAGAAGAAGCAGAGGAAAGAGGAATCGCGCAGGCGCAGAAGTGAGTGTTCGAAGAAGCGCGCCCGAGGACGTAGGACGGACTCTCCTTCTTCCCAGCTGTCTTGCTGCTACCGTTGCTCGCGCACGAACCCGTGCGCGTGTGGATGAGGAAGAGGGAGGGGGGGGGGGGGGAAAGGTCCCTCTGGCTCTCAGCGACCTTTGGTTATGTGGAAAGCGCGCGCACGCACGAAGAAGCCTCTAAAGAGCTAGTGGAAAGACCGCGACGACTTCCCCGATGCAGCAGGGCTTCTTCTTTCACTCCGTGGTCCCGCTCGCTCGCTCGCTCTCTGCGCGAGCCTCGCGCGTGCCTGCGCATTTGTGTCCCGGAGATGCGCGCGCGCACAATTTCCCGCCCTCCTTCCCCCCCATCTATTGACTCCTCTCTTCCTCGACGGAGGAGACGCACCCGAGCCTCAAAGTTTGGCATGTGTCGACGAAGCTTTTTGCCATCTGACTCTACTTTCACAGATTGTACTGGTCCCCGACAACCTCTTCTCGTCACTCCTCTTTTTTTCCGGGACAGCCTCGACGATCACGCACTTCCTGATCAAACACTCAATTGTGAGGATCACACAGCGACGATTGGACAAACTTGGATCCCTCCTTTGTCTCAGATGACGTTGACGGAGGACGCGGCTTCCTGTTGAGCACACTCGCGTACGTGGGCGCTGTAGGCGCAGATCAGGTACGAGGAGAAGACGTCACCGATTGTGGCCAAACATTTGGACTGGTGGTGGCAGCAGCAGGAAAGAAGAAGAAGAAGAAAACTGGATTTCTATTCCACAGCCCAAGACGTTCTGAACAGCCTGTTTCGGTTACGTAAGGACCGAGTCCGGCAGCACCTCCTCCTACTTCTCGTACCCTGCACACCCTGCCGCGCAGGTACCCGACCGTGCGGACGGAACAGCACGTGCACGTGTAGGTAGGGGTGGGGTCATGCGCCACTCAGAAGAAAATCTGGATGCTCCTGTAAATTCCCTAGGAGGCTGCATCATTTTCTGGAGCCTGGTCACATGTGGTCTATATGAAACCCCTGCATTGTTCTTGGCGGCAGCTGCAAGAGCTCTTACAAAATCCAGGCGTAACTTTGGAACCCGTCCTATTTTTCTTTCCAGCTCCAATGTTGTCAGATAAGCACACGTGTTTGTTTTCTCCCTGTATTCAGCAAGCCTCATTCTGAACAATCATCCACATTTCGTACATACGTCACGTAACCACGGACTATGGGAGCTCGCGACAACACAGAAATGTCATCAAAAAATGACTGAGGCGTAAAAACGTCTGCTGGGGCCTGCGAGGAAGCAATCTGGAGGTGATTGTGGCAATGAGGCAGTTCAAGTGGAATAACTTGGGGAGGATGAGAGTGTGTCAAAAGACAAGTAGACGGCATAAAGACTTGAGGGGATAAGAGGACTTTTTGACAGTGCGTATGCATGGTTCGTCTCGGCTGAAGTCACAACTCGTACACATGGGTAATCTTTAGAGTGCCAGTCAGTAGCGATGAATATTCTCCTTTCTCCCCAGTGTGTCAGGTCTCGCAGGAAAAGTCCTCACATCAGACTCTGGGCTCCTTTGCCACAGTTGGTTGGGCAGCATGCTTGGGTGACTAGACTGGCATTGCCAGAAACATTACTTTTATCTCTTCCTGGCTGATGGTCACTGATAAGCGGCTTTTGAGCAACCGAGCCAAATGTGCAACTTTCAGTAGAGTTACCAGGATCCACTTCCAGGGACACCACAGGTAAGTTGATGTCGTGGTTTGGCATGTCTGACTGCCGCTGCATGCAAGCCCTGTTGTCATAGCTGACTACAAGTATAGGAGTCATGGCTTCGCAAAATCGTGCGCGGACCTAAAATTGGGACAATAGTGTACCCGGACTTACAATGTGACCACAGCCACGCCGACCCAGAGAAGAGTCGCATTATTCCTACATAGTTGTTTTAGAATAAACTTTATCTTCCTGAATTTTAAGGGATGCGCCCAAACCAAACAAACTTTCAAAATTAATTTTCACAGCCGCCGCCTCTGGCCACCGAGCTCTACTCTTCACTGCGGCTCACACAATGTCAACATCAAGATTGTCCCAAGTCTATTGAATGGCTTCCTTCAGGTCGATGACGCTGCTGTATGGTTTGGTCTCCACCTCCTCTTCAGAATCGACTGCACTATGAAGTCCATCGGGTTCTGGTCTGGAGTGAAATGGGCCGAAAGTTTTTCAGCCAGAGCCAGCATTGATGGACTTTTTGGACGGTGCAGGACGGTGCCCCATCTTACTGAAAGATCAAGGGGTCCGAAGGGCATACATCACCCAGAAGAAGGAATCACACTTTGCACAGACTTGCTAAAGCAATTTTGAAGAAGTCAGAATCTATTTTCCCAAATCACCTCTATGGGCATGCAATAGAGCCTCCAGCTTGGTCTTAAGCCTTGGTTGAGGGGTTCCACCACTCTTGCTCAACAAACGCCTTGAGAATGGCCCCACATCCTTTGCCCCAAGGACACACCAGCACCCACCCACCAAAACCCCTAGAAGATTAAGGTAGGGACTTGAGATATGCTAGAGCTCATGGGGATAGAACTCCTGGAGGTTCTCCCTGAATCATGTCTGGACTTGGCCAAGTGCACCATGTTGTAGTGCCACTCATATGGAGTTTGGGTAGTTGACATTCATCCAGGACTTCACCATTGTTATCATGAAACCACAACTGCCTTACTGCCAGTACTCCTTACCCCCGCCAGGAACCGGAAGCTGTCTGATGACACCACACTCAACATTATGGCAGATGGAGAGTGCCTGGAGGGGCAGAGAGGGGGGAGGAGGAGGCAAGATAACTTGTTGGCATTTCTGACATGGTGAAAAGATTGTTAAAAGATGGTGCTTTAACCATGTCAAAAGGTCCTTCTTGATCCTGGCATCACTGTGGGCATCCTGCCTCTTATGCTGGACGTAACTCTTGAGTGCACTCATTGCCCTCTTAAAAGATGGTGCCATCCTCCCCGAGGTGAGCTTTAGGATTGATGTGGTGAAGTGAAGAACCTTGAACCTATCCTCCAGTTTCATGATTCTGTCATTGTAGACTCAATGGACCTGGCTTGATACAGGATGCCTGTTCAGGCCCCCTATCATCTCCTGTATGTCTCTAAATCATAGTCCTGTAGCAATGAATGATGTTGACAACATCAGAGATGGGGTTGTGAGGGTCAAGTGAGGACCCCTTGAGCTTTACTTTACTCCACCTTCTTGTGACTCTCAGTGTTCATTAGGCTAAGTCAAAAAGGGGTCAACTTCGGAAATTCACTGACAAGGTCTGGGGTTTGTTACGTGGGGTCAAAAGATGAAAATGTAGTCAAATACTTTTGAAAAAAATTGTGTTTTCCTATGCCCAACTTGATTTGAAATTTATGTAGTAAGCTACTGTAGTAAATATGCTGTGAAAGTAGATTTCAGCTCTGGTGGCTGTCAGAAGCTGCCAAACGGGGTGAAAATCACTGACCAAAATGCTGACATGCTCCAGTTGGTCAGAAAAATATTTTACAGCAAGTCCAGAAGAAAAAATATTATAACTTATTTTACAATATTATGCAACTTTAAATGCATTTGAGTATAGCTAAAACTCCTTTCTTTCACTTTCATTTGACTACAAAGTCTTCACATGATATGCATTTACAAATTTTGGACACCCGCAGGGAATCCTAATTTTCAACCCAGCCTAGTGTTCATGTTACCTTCATGCTCCTTTTTGCTTTCATCAGCAGCTGCAGACTATCAAGTCACACTTTAAAGGTATTTCAAATGACAGATAGATTTGCCCAAGTTTTAGGTCCTCACACTGTACAGTAACCCTCAGCTTGATTGACAGTATCATTGCTCAAACATGAAGAGAAACCAGCCCCTTTTCAAAGTTATATCTCAGCAGGATACCAACCAGGATTCCCCACACCAAAAAGCACACAACTACCCCTAAGCCAGTAGGAAATTCTACATACCATGTTTCATTGACTAGAAGTCCCTTCTCAAACAGTGATATCCAAGAGGGAGAGGGGGGACATTTGAATACAACTCACTTCCATGTCACAGTTTGAACAAGGGTCCCCACCCCGTCTAATTTGAATTTCCTGCCACTGGTATAGGGGTTTACACGATGTTTCTTCATTTTGTCATTTCCTGCTGAGCAAACACAATGACAAAAATAAAGTAAGCCTCAAATAAAGTTCAAGATGTTGGACTGCTGTCATGCGTAAACTTTTGTAACTTACACCTGGCATATCCCTTCGCCGTGGCTATAATTTTGGGATATGAGTCCCTTCTTTGTAGGTTGGGTTCAAATAGAGCTGCTCTCAATCGAGGAAATATGAAAGGTCAGAGCACCCAAATGTGTTGTCCTCAGAGCCTTAGAGTAATGAATTACATTTTACGTAATTGTAATGTAATTCCACTACATTTTCAGGAATAGTAATGGAATGACATTACTTTTCAAAACATTACTCACTTAATTGGTTCAAATAACTTTGGCTGCACAGCTTGGCAAATGTCTGGTGACCCTGGCTGGAAACTTTCTGGCTTCATCTACAACTGCTTTTTCTCAGTGACTCTCTTGAAAGCCCACCACCACCACCACCACCACCTCACCTTGTCACAAAAAAGTTACTATCTGAAATGCAGCTACTCATGCAAGTAAAAAAATGCCTGGAAATAAAATTTGCAAAAGACATGAGTGATGTAATGTCATTCCTTGTCCTGAAAAGTCATGAATGGGCAATGAAATTACTCTTTCTGGAATGTCATGAGTGATGAAATTAAAAAAATGTCATGTTTAAACCCCTGGTTGTCCTTCACCCAAAATGTCTTCAATTTCCTCGACAATAGCCCGGGGGAAAATTTATCTCATCTTATATTCTCTGCTTTTCATGGCATCAAACTCAGTCGATGTTTTTTCACGTGTTATAGCAATTCTCGGAACCATTTTTCAGGCGCTCGTACAACACATACACACAATATATGTACGCTTAAGGAAAAGCGTACTCTACAATTATACGGGAGAAGCAAAGGATGAAGAATGGGCAACCAACATTTTCTAATGAAAACCCAAACAGCCACAATGTTGGGCAAACGCAGCAGCAAGTATCAGAGCACCAGAATAGCTCTCTCCTGCACTTGTCCCACTAGGTCTTAGCTACCACCCACCAGGAGTGACTCGAACTCTATACAAACTATGCTTACATAAGTCCCCCATCTCAATGGCCCCTACACAAGAGGCAACAGGGGGAGGTGAGGCAGCAGGTCTTGCTCGCCATTGGTGTGTCATCACCCTGTAGCCAGCCAAATAATCAGGCGAATCCTCTTATTCACAGCAGTTCTTATTTTCTCGCTGAACAGAGACTTTCTTTGTCAGTTCACCACACACTTTGGCGTCAATTTGAGTTCTTTTTCTCTCCTTGTAATTAGGGATGGGTAATGAATCCTAAAATGGGACTCATGATTAATATGTTTCTTTGGGATTCTTGCAGGAATGGGAGTCGAATCAGGATTCATGAGCAGATGATTGGGCATTTTCATGAATTAGAACCTTAGCTTTTTTTTAGTGAACTAAGCATATGCTGCAGCAAGTGTATGCACATTGAGCCCAGACATGTGGCCTAACTGTGGCAAGGCATCAATAAAAATCCTCTTAAAGTTAGTCACCCTAGTGTTAGAAGCACCTCGGAAAAGAGCCATTTGTTTCCAATAATGGGGATTTGGAAGAATGGGGGACTTTTAGATGAGAAACTAAAGAACCAAAGTGTTGTCAAATAGTTGCTCACGACTCCGTAAAACTTCACACATTGCTTCGGCGTTAGAAGTCTTTCCATGAGGTTTCACACTATAAAAGACCCTGCCTGGTCAAACTTCACCAGCCTCAAACCAAAGTCCTTTAATGGGGGAAGCACTTGCAAATTCTTCTCTTGAATATGAAAGTGCTTCTCTATGAAGCACTTTCATAGAGCTGTTCTTATTTTGGTCCAACGGAAATTGCTCCTAACACAGGGCTTTTAATAAGGGGTTGGTTGTACTAGCAAACAAGCGCTATTTCTAAATTATGACCTCCTGAAGTAGGCCCTAAAAATGGGCCTTCAATAGGCCACACTGCGCTCAAGGAATTTGATTCGAATCTCCCTGACTTCTCTCTGGAGAGTGGCTTAATGTGATTCGGATCTGAATCCTTCAGGATTTGTTACCCATCCCTAATTGTGATGGAGGAGGAAGGAGGACGGACTCCGTATCGTGTCTCACTACGCCACGCCGTTGGCGCCGTTCTCGACGCTGCCGTTTCTCCTTATTTTGGCAGCCGAGGCCAGTTGTGATGAGTACTGGCGATCCTGCTTCCTAAATCTCTCGGCCGGTCCCCACAGCCTGACAGTACCGTCGTCAGAAGCAGAGGCGAGCACGCGTGGATACACAGGGTTCCAGGAGACGCAGTTGACGGTCCGGCCGTGTCCAGAGAGCACGGCGATGGGCTCCTCTCTCTTCACATGGTACACGTACACCTTGGTGTCTTCACTGCCGCTGGCGACGAAATTTTGCTCCTCGCGGCCACCACCAAAGCAACTGTGGATGGTGTAGAAGCCTTGCGTGACTCCCTTGAACTTTCTCACCAGCGTGTGGTCTTTGATGTCCCAGAGGTGAAGCCCCTGATTGGCAATGTTGAGCAGGGCGTAGCGATCGCTCTCGTCGATGGAAAAGCTCATGATGCCCTGGTCCTCTTGTAGCACAGAGCAGTCGGTGAGGTCATCAAAGCAGTAAGAACGAATGCGGTGGTGCGTATCGGCCGCCAAGATGCTTTTCCCATCGCGTCGATACGCCAGCGCTTGCACTCGCACGCCTTCCCAGGAGTCGTTGACTGTGCCCTTGGTGTCGCACTGGTAGAAGTTGCCACGATTGCCACCACAAGTCAGCTTGTTACCGCAAGGCGACCATGACACAGCGGTCAGGGAGTCCTCTGTCGAGTGAGCGATCTTGCCCTCGCTGGCACCAGTCTCCACGTTGTAGATGCAAACCTGGAGGAAGACGATAAGCATCCGCTGTTAGAAGACACCTTTGCGGTTAGAATTTCACTGTTCCAAAAAGGGTCGAAAACTACATTTACAGCTATAGTGGAGTCCGCTTGCACCCCAAAAGCCACAATCAAATTTGTTAAGGACAATTGTCAGCTTTTGGGGATTCAAGCTCAAACACCCAGCAGTCAGCACAACTAATATCGTTGATGGAATCTCATCTGAGGTGATCAAGACACACAGTTCATCTACCTACTAAATGAGCTCTCTGAGGCTGGCGGCAATCAATGCCAACAAAGTTCACTTTTTAGCTTTCGAACTCATTTGATGAAATGGCCCAGAGTAGCTTTGTAAGAAGCATTTAGTTCTTTAGTAATGGATATATGTAAGCAATAGAAATACTAGCTGCCACGGGCCAAGATATTGATTTTTCGCTGTAATCCATAAAATGCCATCTGGTCCCAAAAGTGTTACTGTAAACAGACTCGACTGTGCTCCATGTTCGACTCCTGTTAGAACTGCATCGTGTAACCCAGGAGATCCGACATGCTTCTCTTTTTAACAAACTGCCGTGCGTATTTTGATACAGGTAATTCGGTTCCCTCCATTAAAATTGTAAAATTTTTAATTTCTATTCACCTCATCACAGTCTTCTGGTCCGCAGATGGCCAACCTGATACTGTCTGGACTCCAGGAGAAGAAGGAGACACCGTGAGACTGTCGCTCCAGTGTACGGCTCCGCCTCACTGTCAGGGTGTCCGGATCAAAGTCCCAGACGATCACGGTGTGATCCTTGGAGCCGGTGGCTAGCTTGAGTCCGTCTGGTGAAAACTTACAGTACCACACCTCCTCGTTGTGTTCGCCCAGCGTCTGCAGGGTCTCGCAGGGGAAGTCCTCGCGAGAGCATTGGTGGTCGACTGACAGATACTCTGGGTCGAGGGCAAGTCCGCTCTGTTTGTGGAAGAGACAGCGATCTGATTGGTACTCTGCGGCTTGTTGCAACAGCGCGGCTAAGCGCCGCGGAGGCAGCATGATAGACGCCGGCAAGAACGACTGCAGTCGCTCCATCAGGTCCTGGCGGCAGACGTCTCTGGTCACGTGGCTGATGTCGTCGGCCCGAGAGAGCATAAGGTAAGAGGCCAACTCATGCGTACGATTCTGGCTATGCTTCAGCGGCGTCAGCTCCTTCTGCAGAACCTATGGAAAAGCTCTTATAACTTTTCAAGCGCAAAATTCCTGTCCAGGAGCGAACAAAGGATTTTCTACAGGACCATGATCAAGTCCGGCGAGAAGAACGGACTTGTACAGGATTGGCCATGAGTGATACTTCTACGCAAGATAATGCGTAGGACTTGGTATCACTGACATTTGAATATGGCACCCGTCTGCTTGGGTGTCCTCCAGCGTGTCCCGGAGGTTGCACAGGACCAAACGCTCCTTGAAACATGTTCTCATCCACATTTAGGAAGCACCATACCATTGCAACGTGTCATTCAGGCAAATGGTGGACTTCTTCATGACGAAGAAATAAGATTGCCAGACGAGGCAACAAGCGTCTCAATCATGGCCAACCCCTGCGTTGATGATGGACTTACTTTGAGTGCTTCCACTATATTTTGCTGGGCGAGAAGCTCCAGATACTTTTGTTCCAGGAGGAGAAATTTCATCTCGGTCAGATTTCGAGGATGCTCCAAATGGTCCTTGAGGTCGTCCAGGGCTAAAAATGTTAACATGTTCATCACATCAGTGGCGGTGACAAGTGACGTCTGAGCTATGCGTAGGCAGGAGCAGCTCGGGTAGACAGAAGTAAGGGCAGGTTTTTCTTTGCGATCGATAGAGCAAAAAACCGCTGGGGGTGTACATAGGAATGTAACCGCTCATAGAGCAAATACTGCTGCTCCCCCACTCCCTGGCAAAAAGGACAAAGGTCTTTGTGTCAGTCAAAACTCATACTTACTCCTGACGGCTTGTACCCAGTCGCCGTTCATAACGAGCTTCCTGAAGAGCGCGGCCGTGGGGTGATCGAGCCTGCAGCCGGCTTCGTGCATGAGCACCTCGGCACTCGTCTTTAGTCCGATATTGGTCAGGTGCTGACCAATGAGGCGAATCACTTCTCGGTCAGCAGGAGAAAGTTGCTCCTTGCGACGGGGGACCTTGCGCAGGAGTTGCTGCTGTGGCGAGGCCGATGATGCAGGCACGTATTCGCGCTCGTCGACATCCTCGCCGTCGAAGTAAACGTCGCTCATCGCGGAGGCACTCGAGCGACGCTCCTGTCGGAGCTTTAGCTTACTGCCGCCAGCTACCGCGTCCGACACATCCCCGTCGACGGCGGCCGAGGAAGATGAGGAAGGGGGCGGCGGGCTGTTAGTGGCGTCCGCGATCATGCTCTGCTTGACTCGTTTCCTAGGAGGCGACTGCGACGACGAAGAAGAAGGGGAAGACATGGGCCCCTGGTCAAAGTGGCGCCGTCGCCGTCGTCGATACCCTCGAGCACCTCGGTAGGTGCTCGACGGGGCGACGGAGCGACGACGACGATGGAGGTCGGGGAAGGTGGAGGAGAGGGACCGGCGGGCCGGGGGTCGAGGGAGGCATAAAAATGCGAGGGCGCGTGGAGTGGGGGGAGTGGGGGGAGGAGGAGGGGGGAGCGGATAAACGATGGGGGCGCAAAAAGTGACGACGACGACAAGCCCGAAGGGGGTGGAGAAAGAGACGACCACAACGAATGAGCTGGGGAGATCACTCTTCTGGACCTCGAAACTCCGTCTCCCGTCGGAGAGGGCTAGAGATCCAAGTAGAACAGAGATGCAAAAGTGTGAATCGGAGGTCCTCCAAGTCCTCCACCGTGGTCCTGGAGGCGTCTTCTCACGGAACGGGGGCCGAGTGTGCTCTCGCTCCAGTTGCTCCGTTCTGCTCTCTAGTCTTGGCTTCTGTTCGTCCCGAAGTTCGTCGTCCTTTGCTCGCTCAGTTCGCCCTTGTCTTTTGCCTTCTTCCTTCCCTCGCCCTGGCTGGTCAGGACCAGTCAGCCTCGGCCGTGTGCGCCAGCGCGTTCGAGTGTGTAACGTCAGTCTTCTTCTGCTCTGTCTTCTCCGATACGCAGAAGACGAACACAGGGGTCGCAGGCTTGCTGCCAGGCGAGCGAGCAGCCTGCAGGGCGACAGCGGCTGTGGGGGAGGGGGAGGGGAGTTCGGCCGCGTACTCCTTACACGACAGGGACGTCTAGGAGCTTATCTGGAGGAGATGACGGTTGGCAAGGTCTGTCAAAGGTTCGTTTGGTGCGCCCTTCTCGTATCGACGACGAGGAACTGACTGGGAGGGGGCAGTGCCTGATTACCGGCTGGAACGCGGACAAGTTCCCGTTCGACTGGCGGACCCGATGACGTCGTTCCTCCCGCTCTTTCGTACACCTTGCGGCTTGCGAGCGAGTGACTCTGCTCAGCTGTGTTCACGCCTCTTTCTCTGTGTCGGAGCGAGCCCGTCAAGCCGGTCCGGCCGCTGCGCGACAAAGAGCTCTTATCTCTTAGGGTGCGTTCACACTGGCGGACTTGATGGTGTCAATTGTGTCACTGAACAAGATCCGACATCAAGGACTTTCTGGACTTGCTGCAGACTCTTCCTTGTCATAAAACTTAAAAGAATAAGCCGAGAAACGGAAAAACACTTCTTTGTTCAAATCAAACAGTGTCGGAAGTTTGCATACTCGCTTCCCCGCAACCTCTCCTAAAAAATCCTCCGTCGGCCACTTCCTGTGGGGCATGGACGAGTGAAGCCACGATCGTTGCACATCTTGTTTGCTGAATTTGGATAATCTAACAAAAAAGTTGCACTTTTCTGCGGCAACGTATTTGCAACTTTTTTGCTCAAAATATCAAGCATGCAGAGCAATCAAAACATCGTACACAGAGATCAGGTCACCCAATGAAACACATCCAGTGCGCAGGCCATCATCGAGGCCTACACGGTCTATTTCGGGAGCTTTGTGGTCATACACAAGTAAAAATAGTTTGGGCAGGGTGTGACATGGTCTAGTAAAAGACCCCCAATGGACTTCGAGGCTACGTTGGGGCCACGTTGAGGCCACATCGAGGCCGTTGGTTTGGATGTCAGACAGTAATGTAAAACAGTCAATATTAGACACTAGCTGAACCCGCACCCGGCTTTGCTCGGGACAATTCTATAAGTTCTCCTCGTCCACCACGTACTTCACGCTGTCCATGCGCCTCGACCTCACCATGCACTTCACGCTCACTTTTGTTGTTACTTTTGGAACTGGCTGATCCTGATTCCTGACACTCTTCTGTTCTGCCCAGCCCGTGGCAGTGATGGCAGCGGGCCGTCAGTTGATGGTTCGAGCCCCAGTTGGGCTTGCCGGGTTTGTCCAGCTCACTGTCCACTTCAACTGACTCCTTCTCCAGCCACAGAAAGCTATTGATAAGTACTGGTGCCACACAGCTAAGTCATGCAGGCTTGGCTGTACCTATTGGCATAGCTATCTATGACCTATGTAGTAAATGCAACATCTGACCTCGATTTTGGCCTCAGAACAGCCTCGTAATGCAACTTTGCATAGCCTATGTCCTTCTTATTGACACAAAGGTCTCACATACCAAAAATGAGCCAGATCCGTGAAGAACTGAGAGTGCTAGAGGGGCACAAACAGACATACCCAAACAGCTTGATTTATATAGAAAAAGAAGATGGTGACGCCAGGAGTGACTGTACTTGACGATATCTCAATAATTCACCTCACTGAGGTCCTCCACTTACTCGAAGTTATGCACCATGTCGAAGGTTCTCGTGCATCAAATGGGTCAATTGTGGAAAGCATTCAGAACGTGCGTAAGAGGTCCACCTCCATGTCGGAGTCATTATGTTGATGTTTCGTTGTTGTCTCCAAAAAGTTGTATAGCATTATTTACACGTAAAAGCAAACTTTAAAAAAAATCTGGCAATTCTTTCTGGAAAGAAAAAAGCCTACATTCCCGCCCTCTCCTGGGAATGCCCCGGCTGCAGCTAACGAAAGGAGAGAATGATTCTCGTCTCGACGACCTCGTGGGTGCTCGTTATGAGTGATGTGCGTTTGAAACGATTTGCAGACAAAAATCTGACACGTCTCGTTAAGGAGCTGCTGCTCTTTTTCTCTCCATCTCTGTCCAACCCCTCCACAGTGGGTGCATGAACTCGAACGGTGCGCACAACATTAGCAGAGATTGACTGACTGAGCGATCTGATACGACCTGACTGCGTACTACTGGCTGTCCGCGGCCGCCAGGGGGTTGGAGCTGGAGCTGTGCTTACTCCATTCCGGTCTGAACGCGTACGAAGCGCATATCTGAGGATGCATTTTATGCAACGATTGTACTAATGTTTATCCAGAACACGCAAATAATGATAATGTACGCACTGCGTAGTAGCTAGATAACAGTTCAAAGTACGGACGTGCACTGCGCACGTGTTTGATTACGAAGCCTCCTGCTTGACCTCGGCGGGCGAGGCCCTGGGAGACCTTGCGCTTGGAGAAATCATCGGAGAACGAGGCAGCGGCGGAGCCGTGGGAGGCGGCGGCGACCCGAAAGACGGTGGCAGCGGACGATTTTCCGCGGCTGCGCTGTTCGACGCTGCTGCAGCCGCCGCGGCCGCCGCGGCCGCCAATATGGTGGCCTGCTGTTGGTGTTGCAAGTGCGATCCCATCAGAGACGCCGCGACTGACGGCGGCAACACTGGCGGCAAGGGACAAGACACAGACGGTGGCGGCGGTGGCGGCGGCGGCGGCGGTGCTGCAGCAGCTGCCGGGTGAGGCGGTTGACTGGCGGCGAGCGGTGTCCCGTTGGGGTTGAACAACCTGGAGGAAGACCTTACATATGCGTGGTTTATCGGAAACTTATGACGGTTGACAATAACGCCGCTCACCACAAGCGATCGCCGACGAACATTGGTCGCGGGGCGAAGACTCCCAGGTTGGAGTAGTACTGCTGCGCCAGCAGCTCCAGATCGTTGGTGTATTTGCGCTTCCATTTGGTGCGGCGGTTCTGGAACCAGATCTTGATCTAGAGAAGAGAGTGATTTTTTTCAACGTCAGCGCGTGATGATGATGATTTCGTGAGCCGAAATCATGACTATGACAGCAATCACCTGGGTCTCGGTGAGCTTGAGCTGCTTGGAGAGCTGCATTCGCTTTGACACCGAGAGATATTTATTCTTCTCGAACTCCGACTCCAGGGCTTTGATCTGCGCCGCCGTGAAGGCGGTGCGCGGTCTCTTCTTGCGGTCGTCGCCGCCTCCACAGCCGGCGCCGCCGCCGCCGTCGCCTCCTCCAGCGTGGGCTTCGTCTCCTGCAACGACAACAACTTCGTCATCCGAAGCCTCAATAAAAACGTCACAGTTCCAGCCGGCGCCAGCAAGGTATTGGCGAATTGTTCCATCATTCACCCCAAACCTTGCCCCGAATCCGGGCTCTCCTTTCCACTTTGATGCATGGGACAAACTTTCACGCCGCCGTAATTGAGAGTCAAATGGTGTTCTGTCAGCTTAAAGAGTCGACGGTGTCGGATGACGCTTCCTCGACTGGAAATTTGTCAGTGTTGAGACAAAGGGGAGAAGGGTTGAAATTCCTGCCATGCCATCTCGCCTCATCAGGTCCGCCCCGGAACGAGATAATGATTTGGCAAGAGAAACATTGGTGATCCCAACCCTTTCTCCTGCACAGTGGTGTTGGTGAAGACCTCACTCAGACAGACGTCGCTCCCCTGGATGCTGCTGTCCAAATTGAGCTCATTGGAAACTGGAGCGCATTCCTCCCTAATTAGAGCCCAACTTTCTTTCGCCACATGCTTTACGTACTTGAGCAGCAACGACGAGTTCCGCTGTCCCCGGCCGCTGTCCGGCACCGTCTTGGCCGTGTTCTCCTGCGTGAACGCGGCCAATTATTCCCAATTAGGATGATCATTTGCCAAATAGTGCGTGCGTGCGGGCAGCTCTTGTGCTGGGAACAGTGGAGAAAAAGTCATCATTGCTGTCGGTCCCCAGGAATGCCGTCCTCGTTGCTTTCTCGCGTACTGCTGCACTTCTTGAGCTCTTTGAGAAAAGAGAGTGGCTAAGCAAGCCTCATTGCTCAAATCTCGGCCGGGTCATTAATGCCCCTCGGGGATCTGGTTAACGTCACTTAGTCCCGGCCTCTCGGAAAAGATGAGCATCGTCAAGTTTGCAGACACGGCCTTATCACTTCGTAGCCGGCGCCCCCGAGCAGACATTTTTCACCCGTGGCAAAAAAGAAGACAGAGGAGGGCGAGAGAGACATGCTGAAGGAGCGGCGCATATAATTTGAAAGAGCTTTTTCTGGCTACTTGCACGCCAATAAACGCGTGTGCTTTTTGGCACGATGCGACTTTCATTTCTCTGCCTTCGCTGATCGCTGTTTTCTGCATCGTCTTTTACACGAGGTATTCAGGGAGTTCAGTCGTCTATGAGACCACGGTCGGGATCATCGTGGATGGATTGATGGGGAGAGAAGGCGATGGCCGCAGACACGTGGACGCCTTCATGGCCGGCAAAGTGGCCAAAGAAGCTGGCAGAGCTTTCAAGTACCCAGGTACTTCTTTACTGCACATGCGGAGGGGAGAGGAGTACTGTCATAAGGGCTGCCAAATTCAGGCAGGTCATCGTCACTCATGTGACAATGCCAAAATTTGTTCGTATTGATCAGTCTTTACTTCGAATGATGTCCTCGAGACAAAACGTAAAGCACGATCTAATCTAAAGTACTGCAGGAAGTACTGCCAAAAAAGTACCCAGTGGAGGGGGGCAATTGTTGTAGAGAACCGAATTACACCGTCGAACGCTCCGGTAGCTGGTACTTATCATCGTCAGATCCGGGCTCTCAGTTTGCTGCGCAAGTACTGTGCAGTGTAACCTTCCTATAGCAAGGACAGCCTCTCTACGCATAAGGATCAAGTCATTCAACCTGACTCCGACTGGGAGGTTCGGCTGTATTGCGTACTAACGTTGACACAGCGGAACCCCTCGAGAAAAATGACGTCTGTACGAGCATGGAATTGCTTTTAGGTTTCATGCCTATGAAAATACCTGTGTATAAGGCTAGGTCATTTTTTACATCTCTTGTGGCGTCCTAGATGTGTTGCAAGAATCCACTTGAAGATCTTCCAGTCTAAATGGCATGAAAAAATGACGACCTTTTGTGTCCCCCTCTGCCTTCAAAGTTGTTTAGACACAGTACATAAGGGTGTTAGGTCAACATTACAAATTTAATGTGGGCCTCTTAGTTACTTTCTAGATCCTAAACTGAAACACTGTAGTAAAATGAAACTAAAAATAAAGTGTTTACAAATTTGTCATAAGGCTGTCAAAATCAAAGCACCTTGTTATGTACTGAACTAAGGTAGTATTACCCTACTGCCATGGAGGGGGGGTCCCCCCCCATTTTTTCTTTTGGAGAACCATTTGACTACGTCTTCACCATTTGGCATTAGGTAACAAACCTAAGATGCACTCAGTCATATGCCAAAATTTTCATTTTTTGACCTACTGTGTATCAATTTTTTCCATTGTGGCGTCCAAGACGTGTTGCAGGCTCCATTTGAAGACACTTCAGTCAAATGGAGAGAAAAGTTTAATGAGTTTTCCCCTCTCTGCCTTCAAAGGTTTATTTATGCATTAGGATGTTAGGTCAGCATTACAAATTTGAAGAGGAAGAAATTTTTAGTTTCTTTCCGGATGCGAAACTGCTGCACTGCAGTCAAATGAAACCAGAAACAAAGTGTGTAAAGCTTTGTCCCACGGCCTTCCAAATTTGAGCACCTTGTTATATAATGAACTTACTAAGCAAAACTTTACTTCAAGCGAGGAGGTCAAAAAAAATTGTTAAAAACCAGCAGCCCACAACATTTTCCCTTCGAGCTGATTCGTACACTGTACGTACCACAACTACATCGTATGCACCTACGCACCCGTATCAAACTCGCACAGATACATCCAGTTTCCTGTGGAGCCACAAATCAACTGCGTACACGTATTAGAAGATCTGCAGTGAAATACTTTCTTAAGCCCCTTTACCATGAGGAGACTTTTAAGGCCAAGACATAGATTAAAGTCTTGTGTAATGCACCCCCGACCGATGGACAAGATCAGCGTACGTATGTACGTTCCTACGTACAGGGTGTCCCGCGAATGGCGTCACTTATGAGCCAAGCTTTCATTTGTTGTCTGATCTTTCTCCCCGACATCTCATTTTGAAGCTCATAAGTGTTTTTATTTCATGACTGCAAAAGTCCAGCGAAGCATTGAAAATGGCCGCCTTTTCTATTGCATCACAAGCTCACACTGTTTATGCCGCACGTTGCAGATTGCAATCGACACAATCATATCTTCCTCGTGTTGGAAATGTCGAAATTGTCAAGCAGGATCGGTGAATCAATGATCAAGTTTGTGCCACACGAGAGAAGATTTCACCCTCTAGGAAGCTCTCATCACATAAGTGTTCGAAACAGTGGACGAGTCTCCGAGGCCACCTTTTTTTATTTAACCTCTTACGCTTTTAAATTCATGGATTGACATTTTTGAGCTTCAAATTGAGATATCAGAGAGACAGATCAGAGCTCAAATAAGAGCTGCAGCTGACAAGTGACGCAATTCGCGGAACACCCTGTACAAACGCATAATAACTCCTTTTGAGATGACTTTCTCGGAACAATGATTTCGAATGAAGGAGCAAGAGCTCTTTTTTTATCCATTGACCAGTCAGGTGGTCTTCATTGTGTACACGCTCTGTGCGTCACGTCACAACATACAAAAAGATGACAGTCGTGAGCGACTCTTCAAGAGTGCGCATGCGTCCTGATTCAAATTGCGCATCCCATTTTGGGACTTGCAAGCCATCCAGGTGAGAAAACGACCTCAAGCTGACGCCAAAGGACGAGGCAAAGTGACGAACAAAAAGGAAGTCTTTGTCTATGCGACGAACTCGGAACTGCTGTGAGTAAGAAGATTTGCTTAACTCTTTGGCTGGCTACAACGTGACAGACTGATGGGCAGCCGGACCTGCTGCCACCACCAATCTCTTGTTGCCTCATATGTCTATTAGGACGTCTATTAGGACGAGATGGACACATGTCAGTCACTCTGGGGGTCTCATGTGACGGAGGTGCCAGTCACGGATAGAAAGTTCGTTTCAAGCGAGGACGTCGTATTCCAGCTGACAAAAAAGGCTGCAACAGAACTTTCCACGTGGGCTATTTGCTCACTCCTGTTTTGACTGATCAATAAGCATTATTATTCTCTACGCTACGAGCTGTGCCCGTTGCGTGAGAAGGCGCTCATCGCTTCAGCCTTAAACACCCGCGTGCAAATACACTTTAAAAAAGATGTAGCGATCACTGAATGTGTGTATGTTAAACATGGTGAATGTTATGGACGTAAGATGGATGGATATGAAAATCATTGGATAGGAGGATCCCCACAGGGTCGCTGGATAAAAGCATCCCTGGACCTCTTTGTGACAAAATCATACAAAGTATTCGCATATTACATAAGGGACGACTTCTATGAGGGTCAGGTAGGAACCATAGAAAGATGACAAGACGTAGGGGGAAAACTTTAGTAAGTCTGTTGAGACACTCCTGAAAGTCATGAAAAATTTGGTCGTCCCACCTTCACCGAGTTTTTTCTCATCATGTTCGGTAAATGGCTTCAAGAAGGATGTTTAGGCTACTCTGGCCCTAAGGACTATTCGAGCCAACGTTAATAATATGTTTCCAAAGAACAAATGGCATGTAAGAAGGTGCAAAGAAGCCTTTGTATACGTAACTTACTATGGAATCAGATGCTTATATGTTTAAATCATAGTTTGAGGGAAATTCAGGGTGGCAAAAATGACTAGATTTAGCTGCGCAAATCTTAGAAACTCACCAGAGTCTTGCTCTTCCACTCTCGCCTCGTTTGACGGGGAAGAAATCACGCTGGTTCCCTTAGGACTCGGCGACCGCGTCGACTGCTGCAGCGCCGTGCCAAAACTTTGTGCCGCCAGCAAGCTGTCCGCGACGGGAAGGACTCTCTTCTCGTCCGGCAGGAAGCAGAATTGCGTGGCCAAGGACGGCGGGGGCGGCTGCGGGTGCTGCGGTTGCGGCGGATGCGACACAGCAGCGAAGAACCCGGGAACCAGCGGCCCGTGCGGGTGTGGCGGAGCCATCATCGAGGCCGGGACTGTCTGCTCCGACCTCGGCGGCGGCGGTGATCCCGGACGCAGGAGGTGGGCTATGGAGAAGGCGGCGAGTTGCTGGTGACGGCGGCGTTCCTCGGAGGACTCCAACTCGAACTCCCTCTGCTGCTGTTGCTGCTCCTGCAGCGGCGGCTTTTCCGCGGCCGCGGCCGCCACCGCCACCGCAGCCGCCGCCGTTGCCGCCGCGGCCGCCGCTGCCGCCGCAGTGTCACTCATAGTTTCGACCGAGACCAAGTGCGAAGAAGAAATGAAGCTTCTTTCACAATTTCCCCCCCCCCTCTTCTTGCTTATCCCCGACTCTCCGCCCTCAGACTCCGCCTCCGCCCTCTCCTGATTGGCCGCCGGCCGGGAGAAAGATGGACCCCGAGCAGGCGGGCGACGATCCTAAGGAGCTAAATGTCTGGCAACTCGCTTATTTCATGGACATCGGCTGGCGTTAATCGTGTGGCTGTCAGACTGCGGACAAATTTGACGCTTGAGGCAAGCTTCACCACATGCAACAGTATCATGGTGAATGCATCATCCTTAGCATGAGGGCCTCGTGCGGGTCCGGAAAGTTGCTCTTGCAGCATCCAAGGATCGCGGCCCCGACGTCGTCGAACCCCGAGGAGTAGCAGTTTCCCCCACACCAACTCCACCTTGGTGCACGTAGAGCACCAAAGTCATTCATTTCTTTCCTCCTCACAGTCTCACGCTCAGCTGCAAAAGCTCCAACGTCAATGCGCTGCTCATGAGCAAGAAGGGCGAGACGCTCTGGCAGCTCGACCCCGCGGGTCGCCTCGCTCTAATGCCGCCGTCGGCCGCCGTCTCCGCCGTCGTTGCCGCTGCCATCGGACTGACCTCCATCCTTTACTAGGATATAAGAAGAGACAGATCGGATGTCTGCAGACGCCAAAACGGCGGCCGTTTGATAGGCTTGTCGCGGAGAAACGTGAGAGCTCTCGAAGGAGGAAAGAAAAGGAGTGGCGACGACAACTTGTTTCATGGGAGAAAGCGAGGGAACTATGCCAAAGTGCGAGAAGATAGGTTTTCTTATCCAACACATGTCGAGCAGAAGCGTCGTGACTTTTCCGCTCAGCTTTTCATAGTTCATATCGCTGCTCGGCCGAGCTTGGAAAGTCATCCTGTTGACCACGTTGTGCGCCAGGACTTGCAGGCAAAAACACATTTCTGACGTGGAGAAGAGGAAAAAGAGAGGAAAGACGCTGACCTCCTTGTCTGACCTGTCATTTCTCATGCACTAATTGGCAAATTAAGCAAATGGTGATCCGTGACAACCTTCATAGTCCGCGTTTGCTGCGGGGAAAATCCTTTAAAACACCTATGACGTTTAGAAGAGCTCCAGCCAATCTAGCTCAACCGAAGCCGGCGCAGTGGACGACGCTTAATGCAGCAAATCGGAAGAGTCCCGGCTTACTTGGGCATGATGGGTCGACTTAGTTTAGGCTTGGCTTTGAGGGTGAGGTGAGGTCAACGCGTCCGTTTGTTCCACGCACATTTCAGTAAAGCTACAACCTAACCTATACAATGTATGCTACTGGTGGCAATGCCTCCCCTAACGTCCAGGTCTCGTCGGTTCCACTGTTGGACCAAAATCCGTAGATGACGCATTTTACATGCTGAACAGTGATGGCAATCAGTTGGCATCTCTGGAGTAACTGCAACTCAAGGTTGGCAGCAGACTCTTCTGTAGCTTCAGGTATATTTATAAATGATTATGGTACGCAAGACACTGAGATCAGTGTCTACTTGTGACGATTGGTTGATCTGACATGCTCAGCATTCCTGCACCAGCAGCCGTGACATGAACTTACAAAAGAACCTGTGACTCTGACAGTGACGTAAAAAAGTAGATGCTTTTCTGAATAACCTTTGATGTATAAGTGTCTGGTTGAGCAAGTCAGCGGTTGCCCGAAGAACCTGACATGGGAAAGGCGTTGAATACATAGTTTGGCCCAACATTGTGTTGGAGTGGACGCTGCTCATCGTTGTAGCAGCCTCAGGCCATAACAGAAGTGTTGCACTAACCGAAGATTGTACTTTTCATAACAGTGTCTAACGAATAAATTGATTCACACTCAAAAGCAAGCACGTGTACCAACTAACGAAAATATACAGTGGGCAACGCAGGGTATGAACCAAAAGACTACTACAAAGATTCTGACGGATGGATGAATGAAAGAACTGCCAAAGTTGCATCAAAGCAATGGCTTAATTTCTGTGTTTGCAGCCCAGTGAAGAGTAAAAAATGAAGCTGCTGCTTAGGATAACTCAGTCAGAAGGATGTATTAACCATTCCAATGTGAATTGCAAGGATGTATGATAAAGACCTCGTTGATGCACATAAACGTGGTCCAATGCATTTCCTTTGCAAACGTTCACTGGCCACTTGCACCAAAGTGTGTGCTGTACTCATGTTGTAGTGGACGCCGTTTCATTGAGCAAAGTTGAGAAGGCCCATTTCAATGGGGAACTCTTAAGGAATAAACGTGCATGTGACTTCTTCAGATGATCTGTTAACCATATATGCTGTAGTGGACACTTTCATTCACCCGGTAAAAGTATATAGGTCTGAGACAAAAATGATTGTATCCTTTCGCCTCCTTCTGTGTCTGTGCTAATGACAGCGTGTTTATACGACAAAGAAAAGGAAGATGAAAGTGTGAGAAAAGATCAATCTTTAAGCAGGTCGACTTTAGCCCCCGAGGTCGCCAAAATAATATCGGTGTCTAGTGCACTCGAACAGTGCCGGGTGTTTCAAGATTCTTGGAATTTTCTTTTTTGTGGACTCAATACCACTCTCGAGCGTCGGAAGAGATAGAAAGAAAACTATTACAGTTTAAGTACTTTTATCACAGGTTTCGTTTCTTGGACACGCCTCCTTCAGATGCAACGTTACACTGAAGGCGCCTGCAAAAGGCCTTAGAAAGATTTTTTTTAAAAAAACCTGCTCCAAGAATCCTGCACAATCGGTACTTAGTGTGTGAGAAGACTAGATTTCTAAATATGCACTAGGTAGATGTCATGTTTATTTTTAACGATGAGTCGAATACATTAATTAGGTCGCAAATTGTTTTTACTTAAGCTACTGTATGTACCCCTGCATGTGAGAGAGCACATTCTTCAGGGAGCGCTTGAACCAGGTCGCTTTGGGTGATCAGGAATGTAGATGAAGGATCCTGCTTTTGCTTGGAAGCAACCTAAGGTGGCAGCGGTTTCTCTTTTCTGCGAGAGAATAGATAGGGTTTTCCGATCAGGATGCTTTCGAGGGAGGAGGAGAGGAGGTGGTGACGTTGGTGGAGGAGAAGGCGTTGCAAGACTGACATGAGATGATGATGAGCAAACCACATGAGAGCAAAGCTGAAAGTGTGCTTCTAAGACAAGATCATGAGGAGACACGGCAGGGAAGACGATGGCGGGGACGACCTGACGTGGTCACTGCTAGAAGAGGACAGCGCTCCAGACGTCGGACTAACCAACAAGATGCTTGTGACGGCCATAAAGAAGATGTCCCCGCCATTTTTTTTCCTATCTTCGTCCGTATCAGCAATTGCCGGTAGTGATTTTGAGAAGACGAAGACGTCACTGAATGGAATTTAGGACGGACATGCTAGCTTTGCAGTCCAGCGAAGAGTTCTCTCCACTCGAGGGGACAAGACCAAATGTGCCAAGAAACTTGGCACATTCCTCCTTCGACTGGAACGCCAACTCTCTTGTAATATGTTCGACCGGAACGGAAACGCGATATCTGCATAAATAAAAAGAAATTGATTAGTCCAACCCCTCCCACACCCCTGTACTAATAAATGCACACGCATCCTGCATGTGCCGCTAGCACAGTGTAGTAACTAACTGAATGTAAAAAAGAAAAGCAACTAGTGCGTCCTGGAAGAGAGAAGGAATTACGTATACAGGTACAAGTAAGTCCCTGCGGAAGGTAATACTTCATGATACATACGATTTGATAATGATCCTGAGAGCCGCCTTCCTCACTCGATCCACGAACCAGTCGATGAGGAACCCTGACATCTTAGGCGCCTTGAGATAGAGGCAGAAGAACCTGTGGTAATTCTGCAAGCTCCAAGCAGTGCGCAGCTTCAGGGCAAAGGCTACACAAGGATCAGCCTTTTCTTTAGCATGAAGCTCGGCAAGCACTGACGTCAAATCTAACGTGAGAGAGAGCGAGAGCGATTCGCATCATGTCAGATAGACACCACTGACATCACAACCGTTACCTAACGTTGCATTCGTGTACATGTAGTAGAGGATTCGGTAAGCCATGAACTCCAGCCTGTTGGAGCCGCCTATGTCGTGATACAACATTTTTAGCTGGGACTGGCACTGATTGAATTCTGTGAAGTCTCCTTTCTCCAGTGCAATTCTGGCGTGGGCCTCGTATACCTTTACAGTGAATGGTTCCCGAATCCCTTGCACCTGAGGAACACAAACAATAAGAACATGCTGCCTGTGCTAAGCGACGTCGAACTTACGGTTAGATCCTGTCGGATGGACTTCATCTGATCGCATGCGTAATGATAGTCTTGCTTCTGCTTCCAGTGATTAATCGTCATGGCCAGCGATTTCTTCAATACCTCCAGAGGTCTCACGTTATGTGGCTCCGGGGCCGTGGTCAACCTTAAAAAGGGCTTCTCCAGATCTTCACACGTACCAACAATGTGCCAGCTCTCCCAATTGACGTTGGACTCTTCGATATTATCTGACGACAAAAGCTGATCGTTTAGAGAAGACAACTTGATCTGCTTCCTCGGAGCTGTCTGCTTGGCCTCGGAGGACGCGAATCGGGCGGCGCGCTTCTGCTTGCGCTCTCGGGTGGCCAAGTCATTGTCGACTGTCATTCCTCTACTCTCCGAGTAAAAGTAGGGTACTTCTTCATTGTTACCACGTAACCCCTTCTGCTTCTGCTTACCGCCGCGGGTCTTGCCGACGCGACTAAGCATACTTTTGGCATTTGCCTTGGACTTCAGCTTCTGAGAATTCCCCAAGGGGATCCAGTTCGGGTTGTTACCATATTCCGGACTGGATCGCCTTTTGGAAGATCTCGAGTCAGAGGAGCCACTGGAATCCCTCCTCTGCCTTCGTGTATTAGGAGAGCTCGCCTCAAAGCGACTTCTCCCGAAGCCTTCGCGCGCTCGACCTCGTCCCCGACCGCGTATCGTCATCGGGGTGATTGTGGTCTTCTTCTGTACCATGTCGGAACTTAGAGTACTGCAAGGAGACCAGAAATGAGGAGTGATTGGCTAAGGAGAAATGTCAAGTTACTGACCCTGGCAGAGGTTCCGCGTCCCAGTTCTTTTCCCACAAGGTGCCGCTGCTAGCAGCTTGGGTGATCTTGCCCTTGAGAATGATCTCCACCTGGTCCTTATCGACGTCTGTAACGCACTTGGAGAAGCAGCGATTCACGTACTCCCTGAAAGAAATTGAAACGTCGTCACCGTAAGTTACTTTTTCCTCTTAGGCAACAATCGTACTTTAGAGAAGGTGGCCATTCCGCCGCCGCCGCCTGCCCGACGCCGCCTGGTTTTGAGCTTTCACTTGGAGTTCCACCACCAGAAGTTGACGGAGGAGCCGTACTAGACCCCGAACTCGATTGCTGTGGCTGTGGTGGGAGCGGGGGTACAGTCGAAGGGGGAGCCGACGAAGGCGGTGGCACTTGTTCATAGTAAGGTTGCGGCGGGGGACCGTCCTTTTTCTTCTTCTTTTTCTTCTTGCCACTTTGGTACTGATGCTGCTGCTGCATCAACTGCGGCGGGTACGGGTTGAACCCGGGGATCCGCTGGCCGGCAATGTTGAACTGCACGCCATTGACTGTCGCTACCGGAGTGGTGTCTTGCGGTACTGGAGGTGGTGGCCGACCCGCCTCCTGCTGCCATGAGGAGAGAAACGGCTTTGGACCCGCTGAGTTCGAGGTATTCTTGCCGCCGGACATCGTGTTGTCTTCGGAGGTCGGCGCTTTATGGGCTTCCTCACCTGGCGGGGCCTCATCTTCTCCTGGAACCGCTGGTTGTGACGGCGGTGGGGGTACCGGCGGCCGGCTGTTGTAAAGCCCGCCGCTGTCACAGCTGTACCCCATGGGGGACATGTACGGCCCCCAGGGGGCTCCGTGCGACATGAAGGGCGGCTGTCCAGGCGGAGGACCCCACTGACCCATTCCAGGCCCACCGAAGCCGTACGGGGGCATTCCGGAGCCCCATCCCCCCCACTGGCCACTCATAGTGCCTACGTTGACGTGAAGCTTCCTGAGGACGAGGAAAACCTCCTCAAGCTATCGCAATTGAGACTGAAAATTGTCGGTAATTCATTTTCCAAAAAAAAAAACCCAACCCCACCACCCTTTTTGTTAAACACCTCTGGATTCCCAAATTCTAACTGATCTGTAGCTTGGGAGGGGAGAGCAGCGACGTGGTGCAGTGCAATTCAGCTGTTGTCAGCACTGCCCCCTCGCTGTATTGCTCCTTCTTCTCCTCCAGGACGCTCTCATGGATCTCGGTGTTGCAGGAGAAGGGGGAGGCATAAGTGGGGTATTCGGCCTGAGTGCCTCAAGTGCCAAGATTGATCAGGCAGGCTGGGGGCGGCCTACCTCGGCAGACTAGGACACTGCGGATTTGACGTGGGCCAAAGCGATCTATTCCTCAATAGCTTTCTGAAAGAGCATCCTGTTCACTGCTGCTTTAGGTCGAGAGGCAGCTGACGTTCTGGTCCAAACAGTAATACGAAGGACGCCCATACCTTTTTTCAGTAGAAATGAGGTCGTTAAGAAGTGTCACAATATTGGGAAGGATGCTGCAAATATTATTCCATTTCCTTTTGACCAGAGGACCTAGTTAGCATATGATATTTAAATGTCAAACTGTTCAGGCTGTCCACCATTGTTTCAGAAGCACCCTCTGGAGGGAACATTGCAGAGTGTGCAGCGTAATTTGTGGTGCAAATAGAAAATACCTTGGGGCTAAAGAACATTCAAGACCAGTCTCATTTGCAGGTCGACTTTTTTAGGTAAGCTCAAAAGCGCTTTCCATGATGGGGTAGTAACTATCTTGGTATTTGTCCATTTTCTCATCATTCCTCCGACGAAGTCGTCAGCTGACTCACCGGACGTGAGCGGACGAAGATGCCCTTTCATAATGTGCAGGTTTCATGCACCTTGGTCCACACTGCGCTTCCTCTAGCGGTGGCTGAATGAATGATAAAGGACACTTGTTTCGTTCAAAACGTTCCGTAAATCAAAGTCTGTGTCTTTGATGTCCTCTGATATCAGAATTTTTGACTTAAATATAGCGTTGTTCTAAAGATGCTGTTGACAATGCCTCATGGTCAAGTCACACAATACCGTAGTTTATGGTCTTTATAATCATACTCATCCTGGCATGAACTAGAGACACTGAAAATAATGAGGCTTGAATAACGAATGAAGTATCTCCAGCACGCGGCGTCGTAATAAACAGACGCCGCTCTGCCTAAAGGCCTTTCAACACTTATTTTGAGCCCAGGTTAGCTCAGGTTGATTCACTGTGAAACTCGATTAATTGGGCGACTCGGTTTATCGGAAAGTTTGAGTAGAGCTAACGTGCACAACAATGCTGAATTACGATATAAAGTTTGTGAATAAAGGAAGAATGAGTTCCACGGAACCACGGAAAGATCGATTCTTTTTCTAAGATTCTGGTCAAATTTTCCATTGTGTCTGCGTCAATTTAGAAAAACTCACAAGACCCAGGGTGAGTCCCAAGCTGGTTCGTGGCTCGGAATGCTAGACCAGCTGACACCAAATGAATCTTGTGGTGGCTCCTAGGTCGTCAGATCAGAGCTTGAGCGAGCTCAAGTTGTATCGTCGTCTTTCTCCCATGATCAAGCACCACTGTCATAAGCTTGGTAAATCTGGCAATGATGTTCCAGAAGACTCTCCAGTCTAATTGTATTTTGCCTGTGTACATTAGCAAACCAGAAATTTTGTCCTGACTGCAGAGGTTGAAAAAGAAATAGGTCTGGGCTCGGATCAGCTCGTAAAAATTGCCCTTCGCTTAAGTCAGCTCGGGTAGGTCGGAGTTGGGGTCGCGAGGCTCTTGGCTTGTCTAGCTTGGGCTCCAACACGCTTGAGCTCTTGGAGATCTGAGTTCGAATCACGCCTCATAACATCTCAATTTTTTTGCATTTTGCATCTCAGGTCTCAGGGTAGGTATCTCTGATAACCCTTTTCGCCTGAGTCATGCTTTAGCTGTGGTCATTCTGACAGTGGTACCATTTCGTCGGGTGAAAGAACGAGGACCCATGTTTGTCGGAAGCTCTCTGATTGGTTCCTATTGAGTCAAGGAGTTTGGGCCAGTTGCTTGCCAGTGTCCAGGACACCCACATCTCCACGTATACCTTGGGGCTAATCTGAGCAGAAGAAACAAGAAAAGTTAGTACGTCGGCTCAATCTGCGCAACTGATCTGTCCCATCGTAGGTACACGGGCTATTAATAGATTTCCAGCCTAAAACCTTTAGTCCATCTCCAACAGCGCAGTTCAAAACTGTATGAAAGTTTCCTCGTCGGTCCGTCAGTCTTCACAGTAATTAATTGACCGTCGATAATTACTTAAATGGTGAGCTCAATAACTTAAATACCTTTGATCGAATTTTGGTTTTCGGATTTGAATCCCATCACTAAGAGGCATCTCTACTGCGCATGCGCGAAATGTAGGCCTGCTGTGCAGACGGCTAAATACATTTTCCGGCAGTTTTCCTGGTCAATGCAGACAAGAACAATTGCTGATCGAGGAGGACGGACGAGTGCATCGAGGCCCAGATATGCCCAGGACGGATGGGGAGGACGTCGCTGACGTTCTGGCCGTGCCCCTGGCCACCTCGACCTTACAGAGGCTACAGAAAGAGACCAACGACCTCGATGACGACTCTGTCGACGAGGTCGTCGTCGGAAAACTCGCCCACCTCAACATTGGTAAGGACAAGGAAGCAGGAGAGGAAGAGGAGGAAGAAGAGGAGAAAAATGGTGATGTCGTGTACACGCCTAAGGGTCCCATCAGGCGCCAGACGAAGGAGGGCTCCGTGGCTCCCTATGGCTCCCGTCCTGCGGCAATTGGCGTGCAAGACGAGATCAGCAGAAGCTTCGACGAGGGCCAGTTCGTCGACGTGGTTGAGGAAGTCCTGGGTGTGATCGGGGACGACTTCGGCCTCCCAGGACTCCCACATCGAGGCGGGCCTCGTCTAACACAACATCTTGACGAGATTTTTGTCGGCGCCGCTGAGAACTCGTGGATCATTATCCGGCGTCCAGACGAAGAAGGAATCAAAGGCGATTCCTACGACTACCTCCCCACGACACTCTCCATAGTCATCGACGAAAAGCTCGACAGAATTGGGATCAAAGTCCCTCGTCAAGTTCTGCCACTGTCGTCAATTCCGAGAGTCGTTCCAGAGGACGGCAAGATACCGATCTTCGTTCAGTTGGATTCCAGAGCGTCGAGGATCATCAGATGCAGAGCTGCTGTGGAGCGGAAAAGAGAACAAGTCTCTGGAAGAGAGTGCTGGACCATGAAGTAATGTCTTCACCTGAGTCTGTTAGTTTACATTAATTGTGATTTCATTACTGTCCTAGGTCGCAGTTTTTGCGCCTCCAGCCATTCCACGGTCCCAGCAGCCTCGGAACTTTTCTGGATGGTGTTACCGACCAGGATCTGGAGACGGCCAAGACTGCGGTATCCCGTCATTCCCTGGACAATCTCGTGAAGGTTTACGAGCCCAACAAGGTCTCAAACGTTATCATGCTGAGACGACGAAGGCAGAAAGAAACTTGTATTCCTCCCCACAGGACACTAATTTGACGGTGCTTTGTTGTCAGACCGACAGCCCTCTAGGAAGAGCTAAAATCCTGGCACTGATCAAGAAACTGCTGGCACATCCAGATCCTAAGCTAAGGCAACAGGTAAAGGTTGACAACAAGCGCATGCGACGACATCAGTACATTCTGCTTCTTCAGGTAACTCTAACCAACAAGGTTGGCTCTTCTGCCCTCGACTTCACGGCCCTGACTAACAAGACCGTGGTAACGCGATTCCTGGCCGAGATTTTTTACATTCTGGGCGCGGACTTGTACGCTGCGGATTCCCAGGGAAACACTCTCCTCCACATCCTTGCGAGGAAAGGCGATGAGGTTGCAGACACTCTCGAGGCGCTGCTAGATCTGAATTTAAGGGATGACTGCCGAAAGGTTTACCAGTCCGAGATCGCGCGCAACAAGAAGGGCGAGCTGCCCATCCACATCGCGGCCAAGAATGACAAATGTCATCACAGAACTATTCAGCTACTCCGAAAGGTACTTTTCTTTCATTCATGTTCATGGGCATTCACCATGTAGTGCAAGTGACACGTGCTGTTCTGCTGCACAAGCGAGAGCGTGTTGTAACAATGCGTCTTATACTAGTAATGCATTGACAGGACTTTCCTGAATGCTTCTCTGCTCCCATTGACCGCGGACTGAACGCGGGCAACTTGCCCCTGCACCACGCCTGCCAGTACAGCACCGACCCAGCACTCGTTGCCACCATCCTCTACTACCATAGAGCCGCGGTCAACGTTTGTAGAGATGACGGATTTACTCCTCTCCATCTTGTTGCTTCCAGGTGGAATTTTTTATGATAGTTACTAGAAATCTTCTTCATGTGTGGATCTTTCTCCTCAGGCGCGATCTCAACACCTCTCTGGGCTTGGTCGCTTTGTCAGCTTCCCAGCAGATCCGTATGTTGGAGCTCCTACTCGAGCATGGAGCGGACAAGAGTGTCTCTGTTGGGGGCTATTTGGCCGTTCAACTTCTCCACCACGAACGGGTGGAGGCTGCTAAATTGCTGCGAATTACTTCGGGGAAGTGCAGCCCCAGAGAATCTTCACCAAACAGTGAAAGTCCGACTAGTCAGGTGAGAATCCGACCTGGCAATGCAATCTCGCGTACTATGCTTACAATGACACAGCGCATAAGGCCGTCAGAAAGATGACTGTCAATGACAGGAGCATATTTCGACCCAAGTTTGTCCGCTTCAGGTTGGAGAAGGCATCTCGCAGCCTCCGCCGCTCCACAACCGGGCGAACATGAGCCCGTCCGAGAGCAGCGGCAACTTCTTCACCGGCTCTCCTGTGGGTGAACAGCAGCTACCGCATTTCCTGATGTCCCCTTTTGGCAACGGCAGCTTGACGAGTGGCCACAGGTCGAATTCCGACGAGAGCAATGACAGCAACGACAGTAACTACAGCAATGGCAGCAACGAGAGCAATGAGAACAATTTGAGCCAGGAGCAGCTGGATGCAATCGCTAACCTTCTCTGCGCTCATCCGGCCATCGAAGCAGCCATTTTGGCAACAGAAGACGAATAGGGATTGCTGAGGTATCTTTAATCTTCCTAGGAGTAGATTGTTGTTGGGTGTGATGCACAGTGTCATGTCAGTCAGAAAGTTGTCCGACGGATATGAGGACAAGTTCATGGAAGATGCCAGCGTAAGAAATGGGATTGATGGTGCCATGAGGATTAAGAAGGTGTCAGAATTAAGTTAGAAGGGGTAAAACATGTCAGCCAGAGGATATCGGACTCGCACTATCTATGTTATGCGTGTAGAGAGGTAGAATACAAATGTCTGTGTACTGTGTCATAATTTATGTTATTGGCGACTGCAACCTTGACTGTAGCAATATTACACGTAATAACAGCTTATGACGTAGTCACGGAGATACCGCGCTCTTGTGCAGAGCAGGCGCGAGGAGAGTGTCGATAATGACGAGTCTTTTTCTTGGAGCGAAGTCATCACAAGAAACTTTAGCGTCATGTCAGAAGAAAAAACCAGTGTCTCCACCGGCGCCTCCGTCATGTTCCGACGGCGGTTTCTGCGGCTGGAAATGAAACTGGTTTTCCTCGATGGTGGGGGCGGCCACCTTGGAGTCGTTGTCGTCCTCAGATCCGAAGTAGTGCTCTATGATATCGAATGCCTTCTGGTAAATATCCATGTTCTCGTGCGACTGCAGAAACTCGATTTTGTCCAGGCCGTAGCACTCCTCAATAAGATTGGCGTAGACGTTGTTCCCGCTGCCTACTGGGGACTGTTTGGCCTCCTGCTCGCCGGTGCGCAAGATGTTCTCCAACCCGGAGAGCGACACCTGCACTATCTTGGCGTCCATCACCGTGAGCAGATCGCACATTGGCGGGATGCAACCTTGGTTCACCAAGTAGCGAATTTGGTCAGGAGAACCTGAAGCAACGACAAACGATCATTCGAGTGAATCCTTCCAGGAGACACTGTTCATCCCTTACCCCCTGAAGTGGTGTTTGTGATGGCCCAAGCAGCCTCCTTCCTGGTCTTGAACTCAGCCTTGCTCAAGATCTCTATAAGGACAGGAAAGATGTTGGCATCTATGACCGCCTGGATTTGTTGCCGGTTGCCAGCGGTGATGTTCGAGATAGTCCAGCAAGCCTCCTTGCGAATGCTCTCCTTGTTGGCGTTTAGTAGGTGCAGCAGACACGGAAGGACCGAACAGTTGAGGATTACCTAAGCGACAGGGGAAAATTTCATCCATCCGGTCGTCGAGAGACGCTTTCATCGTTTACCTGAGTCTGAATGTCATCTCCGGTAACTATGTTTCCCACCGCTCTAAGAGCCGCCGACACGACGCTCTGATGCGTGTGCATGAGGAGCTCCACCAACCTCCTGCAGACTCCTGAGTCTATCACGGCCTGAATCTTCTCGTTGGGTCCATCGGAGAGGTAAGACAGCGCCCAACAAGTGTCGGCCAGAACGTCTGCGTCGACATGAAAGAGCAGTCGGGCCAATATGTGCAAAGCAGGCGACACCTTGTCGAAGTCAGGAGGAGGATTTTTTCCGCGACAGAGATTGGAGAGACACCACACGGCGTTCCTGGTCATGGACACGCGAGTCGTGTTGTTCAGCACTAGCAGCAAAGGATTGAGAATGCCCTTGGGGAAAGATGTACGAGTTAACAGACTCGAGAGCATTGCAGTAAGGAGGACAAATTCACCTGCTCGATGACGTAGTCCCTGCAGTCCGGAGAGTCTCCAGCAATGTTCCCCAAAGCCCATATGGCCTGCTCCTGCACGTCGTCGTGCGGGGAGGACAACAATTGAACGAAGATTGGCACTGCGCCGGCATCGATGACCATCCTCGTCTGCACCGAAGTACCGCTGGCGATGTTAGTGAGCGCCCACGCCGACTCAAATTGCAGAGCGGAGTTGTCGGTTGTGCGTAGAAACTGGACGAAGCGGGGTACGATGCCCGTGGCGATCACCTCATCGATGGGAGGATTAGGCTCTCGAGACAGCAATTTGCGAAATCGCTGAGTCGCGCCCAGCTGCGCCTCCGCCGACTCCGAGTAGAGCCCGGATATCATCTCGGGTGTGATGACGCCGTGCGGGGTACTCACCACGCCTGATTCTCCGACCACCACGGTTCCAGATTCGGCATCCAACCCGGAGCTCGTGACCATATCATCCTGCAGGGTGTCCGCCTCGCTCACGGTTACGTTCCTCCTCTTGGACAGCTGCTGCTCGCGCTTTTGCTTTCTTAGCTGCACCCCTTCTTCCTCGCGACGTCGGCGTAGCTCCTGAGAGTCTAGTCCGGCGTTCTTATACTTGTGCCGGTGTTGCTGTCCTCCGGTCGAGGCGGAGGAACCCTGCGACGAAGGCGGGGGAGCTCCGGACGACATCACTGCGACCGTGGACGATCCTAGAGGGACAGAGAGAGGCCGGCGAGGACGAGAAGGTCACAGTTGTCCAGTCGGTCCTCTCCTTACACGGGTCCACTCCAGTTCCAGTCCAGGTCTAGTCGACAGCTGTTGTTCTGTTGCTAGGGTGTGACTGCGCGCGGTGCTGCGCAACTTCCTCGACGGCCACAGCCAGTCGGGCAGTAGCGGCCGCGAGGTGGAGGTAGGAGTACAGCATGGTCGAGGAGATGAGTCACAAGCAGGAGAGGTTGAGTGTTTGTTGGCTCCTTGCAGAAAATATGGCAAACTTAAGTACATACGAATTGTGTAGGGTTTTTTGTAGTTTGTTGACATCGAACATCGGTTTCAGTAGAGATAAAGAAACCATGGGCTCCCCTGTCTGCGCCACCTCCGCGTCCGAGTTCGACGTTCCCATCGGGTTTGAAGTCTTGTCTTATCTACGCGATCACCCTCACGGCCCGCTCACGCCCGGGCAGACTGGGCTGGGCTTTTTCTTCTTCGACGTTTGTTTTCCTTTGCTGCCTGTTCCGGGCGGCCGCGGCCGCGGCTTTTGCTGAACCTGCTATCTCGTCCCTCCTCCGCGGGGCGCGAGCGAGTGAGTTCGGCCTCTCCACATCGCCTCCCTCCTCCAGGAGTGGAGAAGAGTTAAGACAGGGTGAGTCAAGCAAGCCACGACGAGGCCGGGGGCGAAGCCGAGCCCGAGCGAGTGAGCGAGCGAGGAGACGAGAGCTAAATTTACACCACACCTTGGGAAGACTCCGCCGGCCAGAAGGTTCAGCCGTTGGACATCTTCACCGTCATGGCTGGGGACGACGAAGGTATGACGGGCAATCGAATCTCGAAGGGGGACCCAGTAGCTACACATTTATATGCAAGATACATAGGTATGCATAAATTCGATAATGATGTACCGAACAACGCCGCACCTCTCTCTTGATTCCCCATGGGGAACTTTTGGTCCTTGGGGGGGGGGGGCAATGACCAACAGTTTGGGGTCTTGCTCGATAGTATTGATTTCGCCAGCCAAGTGTACGATTCAGCCTCTTTCTGCCCGAAATTGACCAGGAACTTTCGACGTCCAGAAAGGCAATATTAGGAGAACATTTTTGGGAAGATTGACCGCATACTTTCTTCTCGAACGCAGAACGAATTGTGATGACGCCCAAGAAGAAGACGTCGAATTCCACGACGCTTCTGATGGAGCGCAAGAGCATCTCGACGCTGAGGGACGGCGACGACAAGGTTCATGTCGCCGGAGGAACGAACCGCGGCATTGTGGTCAACAAGAGACAGCTTAGTCACAGCGGGGACATCCAAGAGCCTGCGCAACTATCTCTCGAATTTCGCGTGTTCCTGGTGAACGCCACCACGAGGAAATACACTCAGGAGAAGCGGTTGCTTTCCTACTGGTTCAAGGAGGACTTTCCCCTGCCCCTTAGGGCGTCAGCGGCTCAAGACTTCTTCAAGAAACTCGTCAGCCCGGTCGACTTTCCAAGAGGTATGACCTGCATGACCCATAATACTGTTCAGACTACTGACCACAGAACTGCTTCCCAGATTATGTGGGCTTCATCAAGAAGATCATGAAGCTCTTACAGAAGGATTACCCTATGATGTCCCAGCTGGAGGTCCAACTGACGCAGGAGAAGGAGATGGAGAAGCTGCCGAACAGACCCAGTAAGTGCATGGGAAGCCTCCCCATGGCACTTGTTACTACTCCATGTCGCACATATGTTTCTGGCTGTTTCTTTACCACAGTTTTCGGTTTGTTTTATCATTTTGTTCTTTTTCCGTGCACCCGACGCAGCTCTCAGTGGTGCACTTCTCCTTACAGTTGGAAGAGCTCTGCCGCGAGCCCAAGGTTTGGTGATGGGATGCATTTACTTAATTTGACGCTGCTTGTGCACTTTCAGCTTTGTCTTAGCGTAGTCGAATAACTCATGGCACTTGGTTAGTAGGAGCTATTAACCTTTCATGAATGCTGTACTAAGCTGTCATGCGCCTTGTATACGCTCAGAAACAAATATGAATGCATGCATAAGTTTGTCGTATGAATACCATACGCTACTATATGACCCATCTACGGATGTTTCTTCTCTGTCCTAAGTCAAAGTTTGTCATGTTGCAGCTGAAGAGAAGGAAAAGACGGAAAAAGTGACCACGGAGCAGTTGCTGGTGGCCATTGAGCAGTCGTATCCCAACTCGTTGACTGTGGACGACATGGCCAAGTACGACTAAGTTTACTACTGTTGCAAGTGCTACTCCAATGACCATCAACTTCTTTTAGGCGCTTCACCGTGGAGAAGGAGCTGGTGAAGAACATGATGATGGAGCTGGTCTCGAGGAAGGTGGTCAAACAAGTAGGAGTCGTTGGAGTTCCGGGTAAGCTTTCTTTCTGGATGCTGCTTGAACTTCAACAGGTCAACTGCTTGAGTAGTCTTTTTCCAAAAACAAAGTGCAGACTTTTGTCGATATACAGTGTCTGTACCCAATCTCCTCACAGGTGTGGATTCTAGTGCTACTGCGTACCGACGTACGCACCAGGACGAGGACGCCGTGACGGTGGTGAAGCAGATGCCTCGAGTGGAGAGGGCGTTCCAGCCTACGATAGCGGTCATCACGTCGCAGTACCACGAGAAGTTGGCCGTCGACGCCGTCATGACGAACAAGCAGACCTTCGTGAGATATGCGACAGTAGGTAAGACCAAGAGGATGCACGTATACCAGATGTTTGTGGCCTTTTTGTTGTCGTTGTTATTGTTTTTGTTTGACCTCTGTACCCATCATTTCTACACCTACGTACCCATTTGTAGACCTGAATTTGTGCATGGCTTTATTGTTTTGTGTTATCATGACTATGTTTTTGTGTTCTATTGTTTCGCAGGTGTCATGTTTTTTATTTGACCTTGGCAACATCATAGAACATCACCACGAGCTACTTCCAACTGCCGGACGGAACTCGGCTGGTTTAAAGTATAAGATCAATTGGCAGGTTTCTTTTAGACCACATGCGTCATAGTGGCCTTTGTGACCCCGAGGAAAGTCCCTGACTTTCACCATTGCTACGACTGTCTCTTTATTTTAGAAAAAGATCGTTTTCAGCTAAAGTCCTTAAACTTGCACATGAGTTTCAAGTGCTCCAAGTACCTGCTTGTACCATGTACGCATGGTCAGAGAAGCCGCTAATTGATCTTATGACTTTCTCTCCACAGAATGGTACGTGTAGATCCATCTCTTCCTCCTGTTCTTTCCATCTCACTCTGTCTTCTTTATTTCGACTTTCTTCTCCAGTTTTGACGATCAAAATTCCATCTGTGGGCTCATGAGAGCGGAAAATCTCTTGTTCAATTTCCTCCACTTTTCTCCTTCCTCTCTTTCATAACCACAGCAGCCCATTTTCCTTGTCAAGTCGGTAAAACTGGAGCTATCTGTGCAGATCTCAGAACGTTTCTTTCCAACTGCTTTGAGATGTTCGAGGTATGAAAGATTTATGTGTTCTTGTCAGGTGAGGCCAACGTGTACACGTTGGGCGACCTGGGCAGCCACCGAGTGGTGACCACGAAGCTGCCAATAACTGGACACGGCAGGGACGCTCTGATCGCCAGCGGCAGCACCACCACTCGTCTGCTGGGTACCTTTGGCGGGGTGGAGCACGTCTTCCTGGTCGGCGCCGCCTCCGCGGTCCCGCACTTCACGGACTTTGACCAGCATGTGCGTCTGGGCGACGTGGTCGTGTCAGCGCCGCCATCCAAGGACCAGAGGTACATAGTGAGACTAGGGTGACCCATCAGGAGAAACTGCTGGGGCGAGTACTTGTGACTAACGCACTTGAGGCTGAAGTGAACTTTGCTCGCGAAGTTAGTATTATCGAGAGGATGTGCACAGGGGAAAACTTTGATAGAGCCTTGATGGAAGAGATAGAGAGCTCTTACGTCATGTGATGTGCAAAGCCCGGAGGGCTGCGGATGAAAATTCAATTTCTGCCAGCGGTAACAACGCCGGCGCGGAGAGAATGGAGCGCAAGACCTTCGAGCATACGCACATGGACGAGCTGGACACGTGCAACGTCGGCGACAACGACAAAGTCGGCGATGGTCAGTAAATGTTATTAAAATTCCAGGTACATCTACCAGTACTGCGAGAATGTGAACCTCTCGCCTGGCGGCGGCCTGAAGTTCGAGACGCGCTCGTGGTGTCCCGTCGACCTGGGTTTGCAGGAGCTGGCGAAGTCTTTGGTGCAAGAGGTACCTACGATTCTCCTCCTTTCCCTCTGCAGTGACGTTCAGTTGGCATCTGAACTTTCTCGTTCTCTCCACATTGTCTTACACTGCCATAAGATTGCCTTCCAAGGCCTGTGATTCAATTTCTCCCAATCTCCTTGCTATACAAAGCAAGAGGGAGAGAAATTAGGCGCGCTTTTTCTTTTCTACTTGTAACCAATTTTCTTCTTGCTGAACTACCTGAAGTCTTGGACGTGATACTTGTGTGCTAGAGGGGCAACGGGAGGGTGTCCCCCTTCATTGGCTCCTTAACCTTTCAGGCCCTGACTTGGCATCCTTGATGGAAACAGTTGCTTTTTGTTGCAGTATGAGTCGAATCCGGCTGAGGCTCCTTGGCTTCGCCACTTCCAGTCCGCCCTGAGCGCCCTGAAGGCTGAAGGGCAGCCAGAGGAGGCCTGGCAGAGGCCGCCAGCAGAGTCCGATAAGCTGTACATGTCGGTGGGCGGTGGAGACGTGATCGAGGTGGGCCATCCTCAGCCGAGAGACGGCAGAGAGGATCTAAGGTAGGGATTACATAGGGAATCTGATGTCTAAAGAAACAAGAGTGTGCACAGCGCCTGCGGCAGAAGAAACTGCGTGTGAACATTGATCCTTGGGATAAGAGGCAGGCAGGCAGGCACTTCCATAAATAAGTCACGGACGTACAAGAGTCACATATGTGCATAAGTATGTATGTCAGTACGTACACTACTAGTATGTTTATTTTTCTATTTCTTAGGGTCTTCGGAAAGCCGAAGATCCACTTTGGGTCAGTGGCCGCAGGCAGACAAGTAGTGGAGGACGATCAGCTGAGACAGGAGTTCTCCGCCCGTCACGGCACAAAGTGCTTCGACGCCGAGCTGGACGCAGTCGTCGAGTCCATCTACGGCAACAGGAAGGACCAATACATGCTCATCAGAGGCGCTGCAGCTTATGGCGGCGACGGTGACGACGAGTGGCGCCTGCACGCCTCACTCATGGCCGCCGCGGTCCTCCGGGCCGTCGTGGAGGCAATGCCTGAACCCGATGCGGTCTCCTAGCTCCTGCCAAGCAGAGCGGCGACCGACGCAGGCAGCAGAGTGGGACGTCACAGGCGCCTTTCTCTTCTTCTTCATGCTTTGCGAGATCAGAGTGCGTACATCCGTATGTCCGTACGCACTCACGTGTGTACGTACAATACATGTGTCAGTATGTAGGGAAGAACAAGTGAGGCAAAGAGCTCTTGGACGACGACGAATAAGAGAAAGAGGAAGAAAAGTAGGCGTGAACAGAAATCCTGGAATCAATTTGCAGAATGAAAGGCAGTCTGGTTGTCTCGGCCCCGAGGTTGAAGTGGGAGAGAATTGGAGTAACAGCATTTTCTCGAGGAGCAAAGATCAGTGACTTGAGAGATGATTCAGTACATTTCTGTCTGAAAGAGGATACGTGCGTGTTCTTTGCAGACTTTTTCCTGCCCCTCATAAAAGACTGCACCGATGTACTACTGTACCTAAGCCTAATTGGACGTTAAGTGCATGTGATCTCTATTCTTGCATGAAGTCTGCCTTCTGCTGACATCGATTAACGTTAATACCTCGTTATTACTTTTTTGCGAACACAATAAACATTCATCATGATGTGTACACGTATGCATATCAATGTAAGTACAGCGGACCAAGTTCTGTATTGTGAACACTACCATTCCACTGACAATCTTGCATCTACCATTACTTCTTTTCCTTCCCCATCTCCTGCTTCTCCTTCCTCCGAAAACTTCCTCTTCAAGCAGTACAACGTGTATACATAGGTGATGCACACACATCAAGAGCAAAATGTTTCTGATGAAGGAGGGAGGGAAGAGCTAAAAAGAACTTTCTCTTCAGAACTTCAAAAAGACGAAACGTAGGAGGAACGACGACGACGACAACTTTATGCAATCGTAATTTCTTCCCCCGTGGATGCCAGAAACACGTGCTTCATCTTGCTCATTACCGACGTTGGCGTCGGCAATGAAAGTAACAGGACTTTGTGGAGTCGCTCTTGTTTGCTCACTCGATGAGTCGTCTTCACTTCCATCAAGGGTCTCTTTTCTGACGCTGCTCGCTTTTCTTCCCCAGTCTGGTCAGTTTCAGGAGAAGGAAGTGATTACCAGAGAAATATGTATTAGGGCGTTTCATTTTTTTCAGGCTTAAAAAGTGGCAACAGGGCAAAGCATTATTGTTTCAGTAAAAAAACATTCTTCCTTAAACGATTTTCTGACACCCCTAAAATGACTTCAAGTTCTAGGACAGGACAGTAGTACACAGGACATACAACCGATTGAATTCACACTTTCCAAAATGCTTTGTTATAAAAGCATCTGCAGCTAGGCTGAAATTTCAGGTGCTAATTGTAGCCAGTGGCCAGTATTGGCACCTAAAATTTCAGCTCAATTGAAGAGACTTTTATCACATAGCATTTTTGGAGCTTCTATTGCCTCTCTCTTTCTACATAAAGTTATGGTCAAAAGTATTCACATGGTTGGATGCATCAGACAAAATGGACTTACTAATAGTAACTTGGTTGGTTGTGATTGGCAGAAGGCAACACATGATGTCATCTTTCCACCTTTATTGAAATGTGTTGGAAAATGTAACTGTTGACAAAGTTACTTGAACAGAAGAAAGTCTGCTGTTGAGTACAAAGTGAGTGCAGTAGTCTTGCTAGATAATGTGGAAATTGGATTTTATTTATGACTTACTTTCTCAGCAACCAGAGCAGTTGTTTGTGGAACATTGTGCTCTTCATAGTGCACACTTTAGCAGGATATTCCTAATTACCACACACCTTAGCAGGATATTCCTAATTACCACACACCTTAGCAGGATATTCTTAAATACCACACACCTTAGCAGGATATTCCTAAGTACACACCCCACACACCTAGTTTTATATGAGGTTGGGTGGCAAATTTCCTGGTGTGCTCTGGTTGGACCTTGGCCTCACTTCATGACATCATGGAACCCTTCTCTCTCATTTAGAAGCTACTGTCATGCTGGAGTGTCATGCTAAGGCACAGTGTTGTGCTAGGATAATTAGATGGCTGGTTATTGTCTTGCTAATGCAGTATGCGTGAACACACACACGCACACTCACACTCACACACTCATGAGCTCAAACTCAAACATGCATGCATGCACACAGAGATCCACATGCATGTGTGGACACATGCATGCTCACACCCACCCACATGTGTACGCACACACATGAAATACAACCCTTGTGCTTCAAATATTAGATTTGTCAGCAAGAATGGAGTCTGTATAAATACTTTTGGACCCTCGGAAATAAGAGTTTACTGTCTTTTGTATAAAAATCTTTGTCAACAGCTATGCTTTCAAACACATATTGAAATATGGTGGAAAGATGACATCATGTGTTGCCTTCTGGCAATCACAACCAACTAAGTTACTATTAGTAAGTCTGAGTAATTGACCATTTTGCTTGATGCATCCAACCTTTTGAATACTTTTGACCACAACTGTATGTGTTGTATAAGGACTTTTCAGATGCCAATACTAGACACTGCCTACTATCAGCCCTTGACATTTCAGCCAAATTGGAGACACTTTTACAACATAGCATTTTTGGAAGTGTGAATTCAATCAGTTGTATATACTGTGCTACTGTACTAGAACTTGAAGTCATTTTAGGGGTGTCAGAAAGTCAATTAAGGAAAAATGTTTTTTTTCCAAAACAATGATGCTTGTTGACCTGTCGCCACTTTTTAAGCCTGAAAAAAATTGGAACGCCCTAATATATATATATATATAATTACTCCTGTACATATGTGACGACACATCTTGTTGCATCCTTCAAGAGCAACTTTTTCCTCCTCTTCCCTCTAGCATCGTTGTTGAGATTGCATAATGATATGCAACACTTAAGATATACACGGGAAAATCATCCACTCGAATGGATCCATGGTGACGTAAGAGTGTGTGCGTGTGTGTGTGTGTGTGTGTATGTCACAAAGATGTCGACGTTGAGGCTGTCTTACGACACGATGCAGTCTTCGGCGCCCTGCACGTTGTTCACCTGTTGCTTCACCTTCTTGCTGGACCTCCTGATGAGGCTGCGACTGCGCTTGGTAGAGCGCGACGGCGCAGTCAGAGTGTTGCTATTGGGCGTGGACCCACCGCTGCCTCCGCCGCCGAAGGGGCTCAGCGAGAGACCCAAGAACTTCCTCTCGCCGCGGGGCGTCGTGGCAGGACTCCCGGTCGCGCTGCCGCAGTCGCCGCTGCCGACGACGGCGCCGTCCTGAAGAACGAAGATGCTTTGAACTGAGACCAAGAACTTTCCTGACTTTCATTTAGTTTCCTCAGAGCTGCCTCTGCAGCAGCCGCTGCCTATATTCTTAAATTTTCCCAGGATAAGGAAGGATTTGCGCATCCTCACATTCTAGGCCTGGTACAAACATACGACTAAATTTTCAAGATTACATTTGTGTTTTTTTTGTCACCTCTATCACGGTTATTTATGTTGGCACTTGCACGCATGAACATTCTGGGTCTGAGGAGCACAAGGCAATTTCTTGCTGCTGTCATAAATCTCCTTGATGATCACGCCCGTGTGATTGCTTCTATCTCACCTTTCCGGGGATGCTGCCTGGCGTGCCGGTCGAGCCCAACACCGCCGCTATCTGGTTGTTGGCCTTTTGCCTCATGACCGGAGACTTGAGCCTGCCGTAAGCCGACAGGTTTCTCCTCAGACCCACGCTCTCGTCGTCTTGGTGGCCCATGCGCGGGGGCGCGAAGTTGATCTTGGACAGGGACAGGAATGTGCGGAAGATGTTCAGCACGTTGGTGTTGTCCAGGGCCGAGCACTCCAAACACGCAACCCTAGGTACAGAGTACGACTTACACTCAATTCAGCTGGGAGCGTGTGAATCACAAACAGCAGCCACGTCTCACTGTTTTTTTCTTTATTCAGTCTCACATTTGTATCTTACTCTGTCGTACAGCGTGTGAGCCACAACCTAGCAAACTAGCAGCACCCAAAGGTGCCTTTTTTTCAGCCTCACCCTGTATGGTCGAAAATTGCTATAACGTACAGACAAAGTATTGGGAGATCACTGTGGGGAGCGAGAGATTCTTTTCAATCTACGTAAACAATGTCGTCATCTCTGGCACTACGGGGGCCCCTGTACATAAAGGGGCCATCGATGAAAGCAACCTGTTGAAAGAACATAAGGACGAAATGAGGACACACAAAGATAAGGAAGGAAAGTCTTTACTTTCTCCCCACTTGCGTCACTGCCTCCGCCAGTCATGATTGGACTCACGAGTCATAGCCTGTCACGTTTTGCAACCAAGGCGCGGACAAATTGCGAACCTTTTGAAAGCTGAGATTGTCGATCCGAAGAAACATCATGACGGAAGTTGTGTTTGACGACACATTTTTATATGGGACTTTCATCGCTGGGGGCAGGATGGAAAGTTGGGGACATCTGACAGGTTGGAATTCATGTTCCAGAGGAAAGTTCGCGTCAACAGATTTCAGGCATGAAGTAAATGAAAAAAATGTAACGACTCAGCCCAGACACGAGGCCTGAATGGCCTCGAAGGACGACACTTTTCTTTCTTTAACAGGACACCCGGAACGCAGAAAGAGAATAAGAGATTGACAGCTTCACGTGGAAAGTACTACATAAGCGTGAAAGCTTCTTGGAAAGTAGCAAGACTGAAGAAAAGTTATCATCAATACGTTCGAGGAACGAAAAAAAAGAAGAAGATGCGTTCTTTTTTTTCTGAAACACCCAATATTAGCTTTGTGCGCGTACTTTGGCCAAGAGAGGGCTCGGATAGAACTGAAAGAGATCGGAAAAATATTTTCCATTCAAGAAAATTTGGCACTTTTGGCCAAAATCATATAATGTTTTTTTGCAAAATTGACTCTCATTTCAGCTTTATGACGGTGGAAAACGTTAACGAAAAAGAGCTGGGACCCGAGGATGTTTCAATTTTTAAAGATTTGATGTTGACGTCAAGACATCTTTTTTTGTATGGTACATAGAAGTATAAAAGTATTCTGAGTGACACGAGACATGATTTAAGAGGAAAAGCACTCTTTGAAAAGTCTTTGTAAGATCTAATGAAGTTGTGTGTGTGTGTGTGTGGTTTTCCGCATATGTTCGCCGAGGCTTGTGTTGAATGCATGTAGCATTCTTCTCCTCCGCTTCCCACTCATAACTTCGCTCGTGCTTACCTCTCGCTCGGCAGGTCCGAGCTGACCCAGTCGTGGACGTCGTCGTCGTCCACCTCCTTGACCAGGTCGATCTTGTTACCCGCAACCACGATGGGAATGTCCTGGAAGGAGAAGGATGAAGGGAGAAAAATGGATGCGGAACTTTTTCGAGCAGCAAGTCCTGCCCGTTGTCGTCGTCGCTCCCGTGCCACCTGTTTCTGTTGTTCTACGTGTTCATGTTCCCTGGGACCTCCAGTGACGTGTGGCTCAGCTCTCATGGTTGGGATTCCTCACGGGAGTTATGCAAGAGTGCATTGGGGATGGGATTGAGTCTTGACCAGGACCAGAGGAAGCCCGCAGGCTCGGGACGGCTAGCTTAACCTAAGTCCAGACATGTTAAACTTCTATAGCAGTTTAAGGGACAATTTTGAAGCACTTTTCCAACATTTTTAACAGCTTGACAAAGATTGCAGTCATTTGCATATCGTTGACGGCTTTATTTCCACAAGGGGTTTTATTTGAGGATAAAGTGAGAACATTTCTGGTCTTTTTGTGATTTCACAAAACAAACATGAGGAATGCAAGATCAATAAAAGCCAGACCTGGCCCAGTCTAAATAGCCTAACCAATCTGTGTAACCCATTAAGCTAAGCCGAGTGAACCCTGACATCTGGGGCCATAAAGTCGAAAGTCATTTTTATTCCCAGTTTACCTTGGCAGATTTTGTCACCTTGTATCTGACAAAATCGAAAGCCGATTTTACCAAATTTAGAGCCTGGAAAGGATGGTTTTTAGGTCCCCAATTTTCTGTCCTGTTCAGTATCAGAGTCCCCCGGCCAAAACAGCCGAGTCGAGCCGAGTCTGTGTCCAAAGCACATCAGTTCTTGGTTTAGCACGCACACACGCACGCACGCACCGAGAGGGAGAAAGTAACCATTTTGCAACTCTTTCCCTGGAGATCAACCTAAATTAGATCATTGATGCAAGCTCATGTCCAAAGTAGGGCTGGCTTTCGAGCTCGAATCGGTGTATCGAGCTCACACCGAGCTTGACTCAAGTGCTCCAAGCCCTCCTGATGGTGTAATTTGAGTGAGATGAGCAATCTTAGTGTGCAAATTGTCCAATTGCCCATATTCTATGAAATGTGCAAATGGCAATGACTCCAGTTATGTATGTTGGACTTGTCCAACAGAACATATTCAGCGTGTACCCATGTGCTACTTCTGTTGTCACGGGTAACATCAAGACATCAAAGTTAGCACTGTTGTAACACAAGTTGCATTAGTCACTTAGTCACAGTGAGGTGTAGTACTAATCCGTCTTAATTTCTCATCAGTCTCTGTTAGACAAATAACTTAAACAAAATCCCAGCAAAAGTTATTAGTCTCATCAAGTTTAATTACACCACCCACTGTAGTTCATGAATATTCCATTTTGCACGACAGAAGTGTGTAGGCCTCAACACCCGGCTAAAATAGCGGACATCTGCCCGCAAGTAGGTTTGAAAAATATGTTGTTGTTGCAATATAAACTGTCGAAATTTCTTTCTGAGTACAGTCTTGGCCATAAGTAATTGCGTCGAGCATGACAGCACCTCCTACGCTGTACTGAAACGTGTTGAGGTGGAATTTTGATGTGGAACGTGTAGCTGTGATACTGGGACACAATGTTCAGTACACAGGTCAATGTCAAGGCTGCCCATTTTGACACTAGAGTGCTCAAAAGGAGGCCACCTGGAGGGGGGCCATGCCAAACAGAAGAGAAATTTGACTTTTTCAGGGGGTCAACATAGATGAAATTGGCTGAAATTTTCATGGATGAATCCGGACCCAAAGGCAGACATTTTCCAGTGGGATTCATCCCCTAGGCCCTCTGGCACTATGAGCAAGCATGCAAAAACCATATGTCCGGGTTGAGAGGTTGATGCATTTGGTGAAGCAACAAAAAGAGATTGATGGGGTGACACTTTGACAGGTAAACAAAACTCATTGATGACAGTTGGGAAATCTCATCCATTCATTGCAGGTAAGTGCCACTAAGTCATTTTCTGGCACTGACTTCTAGTGCCTGTTCTGATCTCACCTCTGTCCCGATCAGACCTGATCAGACTCAACAGTAGCATGAGAAGACAGTCCGGATGGCCGTCATCGGCAGTAGCAAGAAAAGACAGACCAGTGCCTTGAAGACCAGACGGCTGTCATCAGCAGTGGTGAGAGATGGCAGTCCAGATTGAGATTTCCCAAGTGTCATCAATGAGTTTTGTTTACATGTCAAATTGTCAACCCATCGCTCTCTTTTTGTTGCTTCACTGAACCCAGCAACCTCTCAACCGGACACAGGGATTTTGAGTGCTTGCACATGGTGCCGGAGGACCTGGGGAGTGAATCCCTGTGGAAATGATGGGCCAGGGGGCTGGGATTGTTCCATGAAAATTTCAGCCAATTTCATCCACTTTTACCCCCTGAAAAAGCCATATTTCTGTTCTGTTTGGCGTGCCCCCCCCCCTCCAGGTGGCTTCCTTTTGAGCACTCTGGCACCAAAATGGGCAGCCTCAACATTGACCCTGTGTACTGAACATTGTGCCCCAGTCTCACATCTACACGTTCCACATCAAAATTCCACTTCAACACGTTTCAGTGCAGCGTAGGTGGTGCCGTCTTGCCCGACGCAATTACTTACGGCCAGGACTGTATTGTTCGCGGTAACGTCGAACCTGTTTCTGCTTGGCCAGGCCCAACTTCCGTGTTGAAGGCAAACAGACACTAAATTTAAGCCGCACTGTTCACCGCGTGCAGTCGGAGCTTTTGCAAATGAAGATCGTAGACATTCCCCAGTGCTGAAATATTCAGAATTTCAGGAAAGTGCAATGCATTTTGTGAACTTCTTAGTATAATTGGCACTTTTTATGAAAATTTTTTTTTTGCAATGGAAAGTATCAAATTTTATGAGCTCAACAGCTGATTTTCTTTGATTTCGGGGTCGCTGTACCGAGTAATCAGTCAACTGAACATATACACATGTAATTCGCATATGCTGGATGACCATTGGTTCAGAAGTGCATCAGCCATTGGGAGTAAGTCTTTAATTTGATCTTGCTTTTTGCAGCAAAAAATGATCCGGTGCTTCCGGTGCCCGAACATGAAATGTTACGTCTCGCACTGGTATGAAATAATTAAGGTGATTTAGCAATGATTTGGGTCCCGAATTCGAAGGCCTAAGTATATCATACCTGCCTAAAAATGACGCGAGTTGCAACTCCACTGTAGTCGTTCACTCACATCGCACCAATGCAGGAACAGCGCTGCAGTCATTGTCCATGAAATCATTCTTAAGCAAGTTGCGCTCTGGACGCGGCGGGACTCCTCCCACCCACCCAGTGGTTGCAGACACTTTGTCATTGCGCAGAAATCCGGATTTTCCCCCCTCCCCTCCTTCCCGAAGAGGTCGAAGCTGCAGCTGCGCGCTGGGCTCTCCTTCCACGAGTCTCACAAGCGGCGCTCAAGCTTCACAGGATCGTTGCTCCTTCATCCTTAACGTCAGCGGCAAATCTGGGTCTCTTTTTCTCCTGAAAATCGAAAATACCGCATTCATTTTTCATTTCAAAGGTTTCCTGGCAAAAGAGGCCTGTGGAAAAGACAAGAGCACGAGGGGTGTTGAAGAAAAGATAGCGATTGAGATGGCAATCGAGCCAATTTTGCCAGGCCGTTGGTGGAAAAGAGGCCTTCTCTTCCTCCAAAAGCTTTTTTTCAGCTTGACTTGTCCGCGGCGAACAAAAAAAAGAAGAATCCGATAGCTTAGAACTTTCGTGGACAATAAAGCAAATAGTACAGCACTTTACGGTGTTCTGAGATTTGGTTCATAATCGATTTCATTGGCGTTATTTTCCTCAAAGTAATTTGCTTTGTCGGTGCAAACCATCAGACGGGTTTTCCACGATACCTGTTTAAAAGAGTTCTTTCGAATAAATCACTCGTCTTCAAAGAGGAAGTTAAGGAGTTCTTCAGCAATTCTTCGGTGAAAATCGGCTATTGCTGATGGACGTCAGAACCGCTATGGTTAACAACCGATATTCTGCAACACGCCTTTGGACACCGCAAGTCCCATACGGAAGTGCTTTTATTCTTCCTCGTGGCATCCCTGACTGTTGTTGCACCTCGTTTGTTGCTTTCCTCCCCACTTTTGAACTTGAAGCAGAAAAACCTCGTGTGGCAGCTCTTCTTGAGCGCCGCCAGATTCAGCCCTGATGGAGATGGCGGTGTAGGATAAGTGTTGCAGGACGGTCCTCGTGTAGGTATGGAAAAGAGGTCCAGCGCAAGCCCAATGTTAGATACTTCAAGGCCATGTTGACTGCCCACAGTGATCATTTTAGAAGCTTCAGAACCACAATACGCTGCTGAAGAGTATTGCATTAATAAGCTTACCACATGGAGACTACAGTTGATTTTCACCAACTTGAAAAGTGGCTCACGTGGCTCCCCACGCTGTACAGCCATCACTACAGGCAGGCCGTCGTCCTGGCCCCCGCCAAAGTGTCCCCCCTCGGAACCGCCGTCCATCCGAATCACGTTGGTCCTGTGTGTGACGTCATCTCTCTCTGACGTAAGAACCTCCTTATATTACGGAACGTAGAAGGGCTCCCATAGCGTTATGTTGTCGGTTGACTGCAGCTACCGTGCCAATCGGAGGGTCTGATTTGATTACCAGAAGGTAAAAGGGTTCCCATCGCACCGACGTCAACAAATTACCCCCATTCTCGATGGCCGCGCTGTTACTCTTACACACATATTCAAGCGGAGCGATCAAGAAATGACTGGGGTAAAAATTCCCGATGTCTTTCTCGGTACCAAAGCTTTGTAGGAAGCACAACGCTTATGCATCAAAGTGGTTTTCCATATCGTAGGAAGTTTGTTTTCACCGCAATCACCTTATGACGCGTACTTTGCTTTACAAGCTCACAACTGCTAGTGCTGGGTGCGTGTTCGAGTAGAACTTCCCTAAGAGTCGAGTTGCCTCAATCAAAATCAGTTACGAAGGGAGATGCGGCCTCGATTTATTAGACGTGGGAGGTAACAACGCCGATGATGCAACTGGTACAAACTTAGCTTGCTCTCACACCCAAATTTCCCAAAATTACCCCTCCCCTTCTTCCAAAGCTTTGTGAGGCTAGAAATCGAGTCGAATCAAGTTAGTGTGGGGACTCGAGTTGACTCGAGTTAGATGATTCTGCATCCAACTTGCACCAACCACAATGCGCAACCCTTTCTTTTGAGCCCCCAAATGTTGGTACAGTTGCATTGCTTATGCTTCCCTCTACCACGAGCTTCCTGAGCTGACTGAACGTTGCCAAGGTAGACAGGCAGTCAGGCAGTCAAGTGGCCTCAAATGTGACAATGTGACCTGGATGATTCTGGCAGGAAAGCACGCCTACACACGAATGTGTTTGTTTAGGTAAGTTCAATCATCCGTCGCGGTCATTTTATGGTCCTTTGTGAAGTTTTCGTGCAATATGTGTCAGTCAGGCCTTGGCATCGAATATGCCTGAGCCACCTTTATAATGACGCCTAAAGTTGCAATGTTTTAGGTGCTCGACCCAGAAGACACTATTTCTGTAGCACCATGTAGAACTGGGAAGATTGATTAGACAGGACTAAATCAGACTCTTCACAACTTCTTTTTTTTCCTCCGCCATTGTTCCAGATAGTCTGAGAAGTTTATAGAGGATTTTCATCATCTCCGGAAAGTCTGCGAGAAGATACTAATGATGAATGGGTTGTCGGACACCAACCGATCACTGCCAAGAAGGGGGGAAGAAATGGACAACTCTTCTTCTCATTGAGCAGCAAGTGGATGAAAGTCATTATCGGACACCTTTCTTCTTCCACAGTATTCATATCATAGAAAAGCAGTTCATCAAGAAATGGGGAAACTTTCCAACGCTGAGTACACCGACACTTGTACTTTCTTCCTCCTGTTCATGGATCGGTTACAACTAATCGCAACGGTTGAGGTCTCGTTAATGTCAACCCCCCAGATCTTTCTTGACACACCACCGCTGCCCTCCGATCGATGGGTGGATATTTGTATGACTCACGGGGTACACGACACACCCACCTTTTATATATCCCCCATCGGACGTTTGTATGGCTCACACGGTGCGCGAAACACACCCACACACGCGCGCACACCCACACCCACACACACGTAGAGGAGGAGCATTTGGGAGAAACGTGAGACGAGGCTGTCATTAACGTTATGGTTTCCCCCTCCCCCACCTTTTCCTCATCAAAATACTATAAAAATAAGGATGCACCACGTAACTCACGGTCCTTGCTTGATTACTTCCGTCGTAATAGGCCTCTATTTTCTCGGCGGGATGAATGAACAATCTAATTTGATGGATGGGCCAAAAGGGGTGAGGCCATTATCTGGTCCTTCCATTTCATCGTGTCCTTGAGCCAGCGAGATTGTGCTTATTTTGGAACAGTTGGGCAGGTTTGTTTTCTTACAACTCTCTTGTGATGACTATTTTTTGAAGAAGGGTGCAAACCCGGTTTTTGCGCGGACCATTCAATGAGCCCCGTATTTGTGGACTATCCGGGTTGACTCTCTCCCCCCCCCCCATCCTCCTGCTTACGGAGGCGCGGCACCCCCTTTATTAGTCACACACCACCACCCTGAAGAAGGACTCACTTCATAAAAAAATGGGCTTTCTCCAGGGCAATCTCCACCACCAGAAAGATTGTTCTCCTTCCCACTCCCACCGAACGGACTCCTTGCAGACACAAAGACCTAACTTTGCTACATAACTCCCGAAAATAAACCCCGTCCTTCAGTCATTATTGATGACAGGAGGGCGGGGTCTGACCCTCCTATTGACAGCTCAGTGCCCCCCCCCCTGCCAAATTCCAGCGTTCGCACAGACAGACCAGGAGAGATGAGCTCAAGTAGTTTGAACGTCAAGTCAAACCTAAAGTAAAGTGAAAAAAGCCAAGCTCAGGTCTTAAACTTTTGCTGAATTTCTTGACTTTGAAACAATAAACAATCATGGTCCTAACTCGATGGGAGTGGTGGTCTCAGCATAGAACTGCATGCAGTCAGGTCTGCTGCTCGAAGGGATCTGGGCCTCTGGGCAGTAATGTAGAGATTCGCTCACTTACATGTGTGTGTACTATCCTTACTCGAGGAGGTACTTATGGCGTACAGAAATTAATGTCCATGAAACGAGGTTTAGGTATTTTTTTCAAACTCTACCAAAGTGGCGTAATACTTAAGTTTCAAGTTCTTGCCTTGTCTTAAACTTGACTGTGTGCCAAGTTATCCATCTCGACGGACCAGCCTAGTACTTCTAAAGGTGGAACTCGTACAAAATAGTTTCTTGGTTGGTTGCATGCCATTTTTTGGTCTGGACAGTTTGGGATCGGTCAGCGCACCAAGGGCAGAGCCTCGTTCTCATGGAAGTTTGTGGTGCCGTTGCCGGTGCTGCCACTAGCGTTGTTGCTGCTGCCCCTGCTGCCGGTAATGTTATTTGCCACAATTTAGACAATTTTTGCTGCTCGCCATTTATTCGTATTATCGATGCTGCTCGGAGAAAGTGCTCATTTCCATCCGAGCGCCCGCAAGAACGCGCGCGTTTGACTGATCACTTTATATCTTTGAGGAGAAAGACGATTGATGAGGATGGCGGGAGCAACTGCAGCAACACAACAAACGCACAACGCCTACAGGCAGCTTAGGGAGCCTTTACACTGGCAGAGTCCCACCAAGGATCACGAGTGACCCAGTGGTTGCTGCACTTTCTGGGTGAGACTCAGATAGCGCAAAAAAGGGAGCTTCCTCGCTTGTATGTAGTCGCCATGTCACCCTGTAGCTCGTGCATGTCAGGTAATTTATTTTAAATATCATGGCGGAAGAATCAGCATAAAGTTGTTCCACTGCAGCCTCATTTCTGCCAACACGTAAGGAGATCGGTGCTACCGGCGACCCAGGACGACTTTTATCATGCGGACTTTTTATAGGCTGCTTCCTAAGTCGTTCGACAAAAGATATTGCTTCCAATACGATATCCGAAAAAAAGTAGGCCCATGACTGCCAGATCTTCTCAGAGATCTTTCAAAGAGCTGGTCTTTTACTGCCGAACTTTGATCAGCAAAAGGTCCTGCGCACGCGAAATTCAAGGTTATGTGGGATGGGGTGGTATTAATGGGGGAAGGCAAAGTTGGAGCTGGTTCTTTGTGGCCCAGACGAGGTCGAGGCGGTCGTCGTGTCTGGTAGAGTTTTTCCTTTGTTTCTCACAGGACAAAAAATTATGAGTTGAACACTTTGAAAGGTACTGAATGAGTCAACAACGCGTCAATGAAAAAGCCAAGATTTCTCTCCAGTTTCATTAACCGTGATCGACTGGAGATTCGCGGCAGATTCTTGCCTCATCTACACTGTATATCAGGTAATTGCTCCACTGGCAGGGCGTTCAATCACTTCACGGTCAGCTCCCAATGAAGCTGCTGAGACTTCTCCTTTACTTAAGTCCAACAGGGGCATGACAGGCTTGGAGGCTTCATCAAGTTTATCTGACTCGACGTCTAAAAAGCTTGGAGATTCGCAACACAAAAAGACGGGGAAGGTCAGAACCTTGATGAAGTTGTGACGAAAATGGGAGGGAGAACAGAGTCAATATTGTAAAAACAATCCCAGAGTGTGTGGTAGAGGTAGATCTCTCTCTCTCTCTCTCTCTCTCTCTCTTTCACACACACACACACACACACACACACAAGCGCACGCGCTCCCTCGATTTCTGCATGGAACTTTCCTGGACTGCAGTAAAGAGATTTTTTTGTCCCATCCACTCCTTTTCCCAGCCAACAACATTCGATGAAAGGAAGAAACAAAGATGCTAGGCCAGACAGATTCGTCGAGTAGAAAGTGTGTCGCATTGTGCTGTCCCATCTGGTCCATGCCTTCACGTGGTTGCAAATGGAGTGATATGCTGAAACGCCAGTGAGGTCAGCTGGGTCCGCCTCCATTTCGTCCGAGGTGTCTGCCTTCCCAATCTGTCTGGTCGAGTGGGCAGTACTGACGAGGCAGAGAAGAGGTCCCACGGAGTGGCTTCCACAAAGGTTCAACAGTGCGTCAACGAAATGATGGTGCAACACCAGGATAAACTGAGAGGTGTTATGATTGGGACTGGACCACAAACATTGACTCAATTAAGTGTGAAGTCTGTGTGAGACTTGATAGAGACAGAGGGGGATAAGAAGTACTAATATTTACTGTGGCCCTTCTTTGCAGCATATGGTGTCGACGTAGCATGCAGGCGACCAAACAGGTGACCGACCTGTTTAGGGTCTTTGTTTAGGCTTGTTTTTCTTGGGTTCGCCCCCCCCCCCATTGCTGGTAAAATATGGAAAATTCTTGATAACGTGAGTGCTTGAGTATGTACTGCAAGTGTACGTAAGAGAAATCTCATTAATCATGCGACTACTAAAGCACTCTCGATCTCCTGAAAATGAAGGCTTTCCTGGTGACGGATCCAAAAGCCAGAATGCAATTTTTCATGTCATTTTTTTTCCGCTGCTCGAGTAGGAACTTGTGCACATGGGTAATGGGTAATGCTAAGAGAGTGCAGTGATTCGGTAGTGCTGAATATTCTCCTTCCTTCCTCCCATTTGCCAGCAGTCTCTGCATCAGACTTTTAGTATCCCTGCCACAGTTGGTCAGGCGGAATGATTAAGTGATTGAATGGTCGATCATCATGCCTAACTAGGCATTTTTGCTTGCTGCTGGCAGGTTTTTGAGCAACCAAGGTCTGGGCCATTCATCCCTGGCCAGCTTTGGTACCTCACCCAACATCTGGCTGCTGGCAACTGGCAGACTGTCACTTCTGAGTTGGCCGGTGTCGCGCTCCACAAGTCCTGAGGGTGGCACCCACAGTGGCGAAGGCTTGCACCACCCTCGGCCAGATTATACAAGGGTCGTTTGCTGTTCAATGTACAGCCAAAGCTGCCTCTTCTGTATCCATCCATACGTTTGAACTGAGTCGCCCATCGAGAGGCATCCACTCTGCCATTGAGCTAGCGGGTAGCTCAATTTTTCACGTCATAATTCTGACTTTCCTCATCGAAAGACCCTAAGGAGAGTTGGAAACTACACACAAAAGCATAGTGAGATAGATTCCCCTTGACTCTCACTCAGGGAAATGCATCATATTGTGCGCGCATATGTATATGTAAGTCAGTGTTACCAATGGTTCTGCATTATGACATACAGCGCACGAAGACGAGGAAGCGACTTTCGTTGAAATAATGAGATGCAGCTATTTGGAGGGGGGAAGTCGAAAACTCGACCGTCGGGATTGCTCCTCTTCCCCCAACTTACGCGTCGTGAGGCCGGTTTTTTAGTTCCAAAAACTGCCACTTTTCAGGCAGCATTTTGGTGCATGCTAACTTGAACAATGCAACAGTTTATGGGCATTTCGTACAAAGGAATTCACTCGTAAAAGTCACCTTTTACGACGGCAAAGGCGCCAATGAGGTCACCGAGACATGAGCTAACAGCCACGCTAGGCTACATATGCTAATTTCTACGGAAGCTCTTTCCCTCCCCTCCTCAGCAAGCACTGGAAGAGAAGTCCGTGCATTTTAGGCCTTACCTAACAATCAGGAGCCTTTTTCCGGCACTGATATAGCCTAGAGGCCTAAAATTCCATCAGCTAAATGGGATTGGAAAATGTGCACTGCATCGTCGGACTGTTCGACATTACATCATAGAAACGTTCCGGAAATTTATTCAGACAAGATCATACTAAGCTCGTCATTCGCAAGCCCCTCACTTGTCATCTTAAGCTCAAGATTACAAAGTTTCATTGCCGGCGTAGGATATTAAAAAAGGCACGTACTAAGGGCTACGTCCTGATATTGGCCGTAGTGTGGTGGAAATTCACTCTGCTTTCACTTTTGTCACCTTTTCATGAGCAGAAAACTGCATAATATGCTCAATATACTGTAAGGAATCCTGTGACTTCCACTTGTCGACAAATGACTCTCATGGCTGAAATTCACTACACATCTTCCTAGAAATGTCTCTCCGATGTTGAGGTAGGAATTATTTCTATTTGACAAAGATTTCTATTAAACTGGCACGACACAAAAACAGAAGACTCATCAAACGAAGGTGAAAGGGTACAATATTACCACAGGATCCACAGGACCCAGGTCCAGGTCAAGATCAGCCTAACACAGACAGCGAGTAAACCGTAGTGGGCATTTTACTGGGAGCATCGTATTGTGAGTCCAACAGTTTCAAAGCTTCTTAATTGCCAGGCTAAAGGTTGTGCCTATAAATAATTTAAAATTTCTGCTTCAGCTCTTTCTCCCTCTTCATCGGTATATGACAGCTCACTCAAGCATTAAAACCAACAAGGTTAAAAGCACATAGCATAATGATGGCAAAACGCGAATTCGGGCTGGTGTCTACGTGAAGGACATCGTTGAGAGATTCAGTACTGCCCCCGAGACCGTGTGTCACACCAGAAAGTTGTACCAGGCCGCTGGGGATGTTGTCAATAGCGACAACGGAGGTAGGTCACTCATTGAGAAGACTGAGGAGCTCGTGACAGCAGCCACCTTTCATGGCCATCACCCAACCTGAATCCTCTGAACACGCTCATTTGGACGCTTATTGAGCAGGTCAGTCAGGTCCACCACACAAATTTGAACACCCTCAACGCTGCCCGCGGGGGGGGGGGGGAGGTCATGGGCCAGCGTGTCTAAGGAGTGCGTGGTGGTGACCAGTCAAGCCTTCAGGTCCAGGTCTAGTAACGCATCGCTGCTGCAGAAGGGGAAATTTTCAAAAAGTGAATGTACAGTGCCAAGGGCAATTAGAGTCAAAATACCTTTTCGTCTCAATTATATCTTGTTGTTAAGCCTGATCAAACTTTACCGATGAAATAAGACACACATAATGGTACACACTGTATGTCAACTAGTCGCTCTTCAATTGCTATGTTCATAGAGGCCAATGGATATATGAGGGGCATGGAAGCCCAAACAATTGTCAGTCCATA
>JAAUXU010023658.1_pt1 | contig 77987 bp, 86 predicted proteins | sample 7278151 | NCBI WGS metagenome assembly JAAUXU01 (sample SAMN14350113, study PRJNA611818) | marine sediment metagenome | isolation source: surface marine sediment (1.8m) | place: French Polynesia: Moorea | collected 2018-08
CCCTCTCCCCCCTCGATTTCCTGCGCTTCCTCCACCCCCCTGCCCACACACCCCCCCCCCCCGCGCCCGCCCGCCGCCCCCCCCCCCCCCCCGAGTCAGAAATGCACCTGTGTGGGTGCGCCCTGTTTGGCTCTGGGAAGCTGAAGTACATCACACACGTTCAGTAGTTCATACCCTGTTCCTCCGAAGATCCAGAAACGGCCATCACTGAGCTTGACTGCTTTGGAATGTCTCCTCTCATGGATCAAAACATCTCCCACGTCAATCCACTCAGCACCTGAATACTTGTAGCATTGCTTGAGATTCTTGACTCCATTAACTGCGCCTCCACAGCAGAGTACTGATCCATCACTATGGCCCAACATTGCAAAATTGTCAGCTCTGGCCTTTGGCATTTGAGGCACTTTATGGCAAGTTCTGTCAGAGCGAGACTCTTCCAAAGATGGAAGGTCAATAACCTCAGCATCAGCAAAAAGATGATGAGCATTCCAACCACCGCAAGTGAACAGTGATGTGAGGCCTGCAAGCAAGAGTTCTACTGGACCATGGACAGGATAACCAAGAAGGACGTACTGGATCTTCAACTCTATTCATACAAGGAGCAAGGGCATCAGCCACATACTACAGAAGTGGAGAAATCAGATGTTTAAAGAAGGCATCAGCAGCTGACTTTTTGTGAGCTTCTGCAATTAGTTTGGCAGTGTTTTTGTCAACAAAATAGATATTCTGCACTTCATTTTGGTGTGCCTGATTCTTGCTATCCCTTGCATAAACAAAGTTCTAAATATCCACAACTCAAAAGAGCCTTCTAGGATACATTGCATGACTGAGGAGCACTGCTAAAAGATAACCTGAACTTGAACTAACCTGAAAGGGGCAACTGTCAGTGCAGTGCAAATACAAAGTTGCATTTCTGTACTGTCATACCAGAGGTTCCCTTCTGAATGCACCAATTGTGCCCATATGTACAGGTGAGGCAATGAGAGATGAATCGTTTGTCTTTTGTGAGGAGACAAGACTGATCCTTGTTGTCATAAGTAAACCATTTGCAGGCCCAACGAGCATGGCACTTCTTTGCACATTCCTGAGCATCAGTGGCAGCATCCACAGATATGAGTATTCCATGGACTCTAGTAAAGCATATGACCATGGACTAGAAATATCAGCTGCAATAGCTAATTTTAACTTATACCTGGCATTTGGAACAAAGCAGTCATCAGAGCAGATTTCACCAGAGATGCAACTGGGGCACTCTGAAGTGCTCAGTTTCTCGCAATTTGACCAGCATAAGCAATACTGCGGCTGAAACACTTTATAAGAAGTCATTTCTCTAAAGAAATGATCAACCGCACTTACAGAATTTCCCGGCTTATACGTGAAGAAGTTGCTGCCTGCAACAGTTGTGCAGTATTCCCGACATTTGAGCCACCCTTGTGTTTCAGAGGTTGCACCAAGATAGAGTGAGTTCATACACTCGCCATCCACTGAAGAATGAATTGCGCACTGCCCCAAAACACTGGCGATCAGCATGTGGGAACCCAAGGCCACAAAGAACAGCAGCAGTGTTGGTGTCATGTTGGAGAATCAGACCACTGCACTGTGAGCTGTATGACCAAGACAGTTGGTGTACCCGCAGTGTGTTTACTTTGTGTTATACTGGGTGCAAATGATTAGCTTCACAGTATAACTGGCTCCAGCTTCTTGTCTGAAAACCTCCTCACTTTCTCTGAAGCAGCGATGTTGGCACTGCAACCTCAGCACTGTTTCTGTCAGTACAACTCATTGCAGAACTTGAAAATGAGACTGATGGACGGTTCAAATGGGACCAAAGCCTGCTGACCCAAGGAGTCAATTTCTCATTTGCAAGATGGAAAAGCAGACTCGAAAAGCTATATTTAAATGACTTCGTGGTACATTTAACCAATCTTACTTTTCCAGATGGACTTGGGTAAAAGATCAGCTAATAGTAGAGGACGGAGACAAAATGGCTGCACAACAGCAGCTGGACTGGGTCGGGTGCACAACAGGAATGGATTGTACAATAACAAAGAGGAGATTGTCTGTCCATCAACATATGCTTTCTTGTATTATCTGCAGCTGGATACTCAGCAAGACACCGGAATGATCATTTGATGGGGACAGGATCACTGAAATCATGACCAACGTCAAGAAAGTGATGCAACTATCGGATATCGGCCCTTTCGAGGTCGATATTCGAGGCCCCTTTCTAGCTCTGGCCATTTCTATGTACGTACGTGTGACACACAGTATTTCTCCCACTCAACATAGTGCTAGCATATACAGTCATAAGTAATTGCGTCAGGTATGACGGTACTTACGACCAGGACTGTACGTGTTCTCCATCTGTGACCCGTTTAGTCAGTACATAGACTCGAGACCGATTCGACAGCAGTCCTCATTGAGCAAGGACAAGACTTTCAGAATACACAGATTTAAAATGTGATTCGTTTCTGCACTACCTTTGCAAACTCCGTATGGTTGAATCCGTTATAATCGAAGGAATCGATGCTTTTTAAACGAAGAATAAATTAGCCTTTGGAATCACATCCGTTGAGTGTGCTAAAACCCAGAAGGGTCACCTCGGAGTAGCCCTCGACCTCGGAGTCCAAGTTCACCGAACCGAGCACCCTCATCATATCAATGACGCGATCGCGGGAGAGTCCAGTATAGTCTTGCCCGGTCCACACCTTGCCACTCCGATGAAAGGTGAGGCGCCATCGAAAACTCCATTGACGCTCCCGCCGACTTTGGCAGGAGAGACGGAGACGGCCGGAGTGGTGGGAGCGCGCAGCCGGGAGAGGTTCAAATCCGGCTGCCCCGTGAAGACGACCACGGTGAACGTTGTCTCCGAGGTATTTGGTGCCTCCGGAGACACCTAAAGTTCCGAAATCAAGGGGAGAAGCTATTCTTGCTAGTATGAATCGCCTGCTTCTGGCATGGCTTTTGGGCTGCTTCGTCAGTAATGTGATATGCTATAGTGATTTTTAGCAGTTGCCAAATTGTTTGGTAGAAAATTCCTTGTGAGATAATAAAAGTTAAAGTTTCAGATTGCTACTGTTTACTTTCAAGTAATTTTTACTTCTGCGGCACTGTTATCAAGCAGTGAGTGTTTTTCTCCAACTATTTATTGTGCAAGAACTTTGATATGGCACGACCATGCTTTGGTCCACTGTATTAAAGATTTAACTTCTGTGTGGCAACAGTTGCACGAAGCTTCTCTATCAGATTATTACTTACCTTTTTACCGAGTAGAGAAGTGAGAGATGGGTCTGGAGGTTGTTCTGCTTAGCCCATCCATCCGTGATCGGACTCTGATGATTTCACCCGCTTTGGCAGTTCACATGTTGATAGAACGATATGGAACAATCCGGAGTCGTTCATGAAGTCAATGATTCTAACGTATGTTCCTCATTTGTGCTTGGAATTGCTCAAGCCTTTCAATATTAACTGCTTTCACAGAGTCCTTCTCGTCTTCAGGTGGCCGCTCCTTGCCACGTGAGCACACGAGGCTCGTCAGCACGACTGACGACTTCTGGAAAGAGCTGCTGGCGTTGAACGAGGTCTCCAACCACCCTATGGTGATCAGTGAATGACAGGATGTAGATGGTGCACGGACAATCGGATGAGAGCAGAGGATACGCATGTGTGTATTAGTCGCAATCTATCCTGCCCAGAGCCACGAAGTGGTTCAGGGAATCATTAGTGTTGAACAGCAATGCGCACACATCAAACATTCTTTCTTCAGGATGAGAGAATGTAACAAGCCCCAGATCTAGACATTTATAAGCAGCGCATTTTTGACTCTTTCTCTTACTCTCTAACAATGTACGTAGTAGATATTTTTCTTCTTGCTAAAGGAACGTTTGCTTGACGTAATCTCTATGGGGGATTCTGTAGGTAAATGCACACCACTGACAACGCACTTGAGGACGAGTTTGTTCTTTTCGAAGTTGTTGCTGGTCTGTCCATTATGACCACCCACGCACTGCACAGGATCTCACCCAAAAGTCCAGCAGCAACTCAGCTGAGTTGTAAATGCTTTCTCACAGTTCATGTCAACCCTGGAAAGAAGATGCTACAGGATTCCGTTGGTAAGGTACTGGAATCCATCGTAGAGCTTCGTCGTGATGGAGTTGATGGACTGCTCGACAAGGGTGTCGACCAGAGAGTGCAACTGGTCCTCGGTCAGGTTGATGTGGAAGCGTCCGCGCATGCTCTGCACGGTGGAAGAGCTGGACGTAAAGCAGGGCAGCTGGGAACCTAGGAATGAGTGCGGTTATGTCAGGACTGAACGAGGCATTTGACATCGATCTGTTGGCCTTGGTCATTTTTCATTATCAATGTCTGGCGTACCTGCTCGCATGATGTCCACCAGAGACATGACCTTGTCATAGTGCTTCTTCGCGGCCACCAGTCCTTGTAGGATCAGAATCTTAAAATACTTGAACATGTCGCCGTCTTCGCCACCCATGACCTGGAGGAGTATGCACTCATAAATATACATTGCCAACAAGTACAGGCACAATTGCTGCATGTACCTCGACAAACTCTGGCGTGAGCTTGAACGGTGAGCTCTCAAATCCCAAGTTCTTTGGCGAACAGGAGAGGATAAACCCGTAGTCGATGTGGATGAGGTGGCCGTCACTGTCCAACAGGATATTGCCATTGTGGCGGTCTTTCACCTGTTACACATGGAAAAGACTGTCAACCAGTCGTGGCATAACAATAAAGTGCAGTTGTACCTGGATGAGGTAAGAAACGACGCAGTAGGCGGCACAGCTCTCGACGAACCTCCTCTGCGCCGCCAGGAATCCCTCTGAGTTGGACTCGCCATGCTCGCGGCGGAAGTAGTCCAGCAATGACGCACCTCCTCCATGCTTTTTTATCTAAAAGAGAAAGTTCTGTACGTGCGCACGAACACAACAGCCACAAGGGTCGCCAGAACTGCAGCTCTGACTCATAAGTTATCTTTCACACTCCTCATGGCCTCAGAATTGTGTGATGCTCCGTACAATCACTGGAAGTTTGCTTCTGGTGTTGGAAACTTACCTGATGTAACGATACGGCATTTAGCACCGGTTCGATGAGCCCGCTGTCATTGGAGAGAACCAAAATCCGGTATGGCCTCAACCTCAGGGGAACCCTTTCTTCGCGCCAAATGTCTCTCAGCATCACCAGCAGCTGGTGAGCCAACAACTCTTGCCTACCAAAAAGCGATGAGCTGGAGAAAAATGCTTTCGTTCATAAGTAGACAAATGTCACCTGAGATCGTCTCCACATTTCACGATACAGGGCAACAGGCGCCAGTGCTGAAGGTGACCGTATGGAGAGCCCTCCCGAATGCGCCGAACCTAGACATGAAAGGAAGAGTGAATCTCTGTAGTCTGGCACTCGTACGATTAAACTGATAAATTGTCTTGCGGTACCTTATCTTCCCAAGGTTCTTTCAGCACCGACGCGGACGGATCCTCCGGATCTCTGGTTCGAAATCCCGCTGAGGACCCTGAACCAGCGGCCCCTGCGCCGGCAAATCCACCGCCGCCTTCTCTGAGACAAACCTCGCTGAGCCTGCGCCTGATGTCACCGGCGGCCACGAAAACGGGTTCTCTCGAGTCTGTCGAGTCCATGCTCATCTGTGATATCGTGTCCTCCGGCCGCTTTTGGGCCCTTCGAATCAGACCGGGGTAGCCAGCGCACACCAGTAAGTCATCCGCGTCGTCTTGACTCCAGCACTCCGCGTCGATATCATTCGAGCTTATGAAAACAAATGACAATTTATTTCTGTAGTCAACACCATAAACCTCACAACGTATGTACTGGAGATGCACATGCCCGCGACTATCAATGTGTGGCAATGAATCGTATCCGGGCCTTCATTAACATCAGCTAGGTACTCGTGACGCAAGCTAAAAAAAGGGCTTAGTTACGTGGGAAAACAGCGCCTTGAATTTATCCTTGGTCATATTGATACTCAGAGGGACTTGCATCTTGACGAATAGCCGATCAATTTCTGGCACCATGTCGTCTGTGACTTCGAGACCCTTGGCCACACCTCTGGCACCAAAAATCTGCTGCTGTGAGTCCTTTTCAAGCGCCTCCATTGCTTTTGGTATGTGTTCCTTCGGAATGTCTAACAGATCAAACATAGTCTCCACCTCCTTCTTTGGACTCTCGCACAAGTTCTCGTACAGGAAGACATGTTTGTAACTTGATCGATGTTCCCAGTACTCGGCAAATGGTCCTGTGTACATCTGGGCCGTTATTTCAATCAGCGATTGCGAAGGGATGTATCTGCTGATTCTTGCGTAAAGCTCGCGATACTTCTTGGTGTAGGGCATGGCCATGCGATCGACGTAATAGTGCCAGAAGGTGCCGGTGATGATGTATAGAGAAGTGGACCCAAACTTCTGCTTAAGTTTTAACATGGAGGTAAAGGACGGCTTAGGCGCTCGCGTGTTGAAGAATAGAACGAATGAAGGAAAAACCTCAGAGATAACCGAGAAGAGAGGAGAAGAAGTAGGAGTCAACTTGAGCACGAAAGTCCTGACCTCTTGTCCAGGCTCAACCTTGCAAAGGAGTCGAAACGTGGCTCGACAGAGCGCTTTGAGCTCTTCATAATCGATCGTCCTGGTGTTGTACAGAGAATTTAGAGACGTGACGACCCAAGGCTCAGAAAACGACCTGGAATGCGGGACTTTTGCAATCAGTTGGCTAAGAAGGGTAGATCCACATCTGGATGTCATGTTGATGACGCCGACTTTGGCCTTGGGGTCCCCGATTTCTTCTCCCAGACGGTAGAATGATGCATGAGGCACAAAGACCAGCCGCCGACATTGGTAATATTGTGAAATAAACAAGAAGGGGAAGCGGCTGAGATCACTCACATCGACGTCAGGGTCGGACTCGCAGAAGACTGCGTGCTTGTTCGTGAGGAAGAAGAGCGTGACGTGCTTCCTGCTTAGGATGTACCGCTCTGGGTGGACGTATTCTTTGTGGACGTACAAGAAGTTGCTGGGGTCACTGGGACCCATATCCATGTAGTGAGCTTTCCATTTGACGTCGACCACCTGGGCAGAATTTTCGTAGAACCTGGCCTTCTCACGCTCCTCCCTAGTGCCTCCGAGGAAGGTGAAGGCAAACAAGAGATCCCAGAGGACGTCCACCAGCCTCTGCCCCCATTTGATCAGCTGCAGGAACCAGTAATATATGGCTTCGTCCATACCGATGTTTCGGTAACTGAAGTGTACGCAATGCGAAGACCGACACTTTTGGGTGGTGACGATAGCAGGATGAGTTGCACGTGTCTTTTATAGGGGAGTTGACACAGTACCTTAACCTTCCACTAGCCTTATCTCCTACTGGTCCTATGTGGCCGGGGTTTGCAGGGGACTTGACGTGGACTTTACTCTGCTAGATATGTTGCCAACGTAGTGGACAGTACAACTTACTGATAAGGACGCCGCACCTATGTATGCGTGTCATGATTTCTTACGTTTCACCAATGGATCATTTCAGAACGATCCCGATGTCACTTCTGTCACAGCACATGAAACTCTCCCAAGAACAGAATTCAATATGACTCTGAACTTACTTGTTTAGTCTCGCGTTGTTCGCCGCTGTGTTGACCAGCGAGAACATGGATGCCGACTCTGGCAGCGGCCGCCGTCCCGTCGAAGCAGTAGAAGCTCCTTCTCCTCCTTCACTACCACTCTCGCCAACTTCTTCTTCTGGTAGTTGTTCCTCGCTCTTGACGTGTCGCAGAGCATTCGTGATCTTCTCAGGGGTGGGACTCGCGTGAATATCGAACACTTCGACCACCTGTAGAGCAAATGACAGAATCAGTACATCTCGATGCTAAATCTCAACTGTGTTGTTATCCTTTGACCACAGCAGTTCTGGACTTATATACAACTATGCATAGATGCATGACTCAGAAGTCTCACCTCTACGTAGATGATGTAGGGTGCCTTGTCCTTCGAGTTGAGAACTGAAGCCGCCTGGGCCGGTATCCTGACTACCAAATGCTGGCTCTCCGACAAATGGATGGGGAGCCAGACGCGCGCCGGCAGGTTCAGGTTAAGCATAGAAAGCTCTGCCAGGAGCCGCTGCGTCTTGGCCTCCTTGTCTGGCAAGGCAGACAACCTATGACCAATGGATATCAAGGCCCGGAGGAACTCCTGCTGTGGGGCTAGGCGCGGAGCGCCGCATGTACCTGAAAAGCACATGATGCCACTAGAAAATACAGAACAAACTTTTCTAAAAAGTAACTTGGTCCTGTGCACATAAGTGGTGTACGTGACGCTTACAACTAACGTCACGAAAAACAAACTAAACAACGATCGTCACGAAACTTGCCACCAGCTCTTTATATGATGTCTGTACCAAAGGAGCACAACTTACAGTGAGTCTTTTTCCCTCTGAGATCGTTGACTGCCGCCTTGCAGGACTCGAAGCAGCAGCAGCCATTGTCAAAGGCACGTCCGGAGGTCAGATCACCCAGCGTGAGGCGAGGACGAGGAGGAGTCATCAGGCCTGCCGGGACGCTGAAGTTTCTGCAGCGAATGAAAGTTCAAGTTCCTACGCCTGGTGAGGAATTTTGAGTTGTACCCAGACAATATTGCGTGATCTTCCGGTACAAGCACGCGACTGTTTATTGCACAACAAAGCGCTCCTGCATTTGATTTCCGCTCCCTTGACCATTAGCATAATGTGATCAACTGAACGAGCATCATCAAAAGAAAAGGTCATATCTCTTAATGCATGCCGTGGTCAAAGAATCTGCAGAGTCCAGCCACTCAAACTTGCATTCTGAGTACAACGTATAAGGTCAGTACGTGCTGCGAAGCTCCGTGAGGAGCATGAACGACAAACTGCCCCATTCTACTCCAACGACCATTTTATGCGGTCTTCCTCACCTGGATTGTGGGGTCAAGAGCCCAGTGGCATCCGACCTGGAGCGCACGTGGGTCTTCAACTGCTGTTGCGGTTGTTTACCGGAGAGACTCTCAACGTTAGGGTTCATAACTCTGATTAATCTTCCTCCGCCGTAACCGTGCTGGTGCTGAGTGTAGTGATTAGGATGCTGGGTGTGAGGATAACCTCCATTCACCATGTCCAGAAATCTGAGGAAAATTGATGAAAATTAGACCGAGTTCATGGACAATTGACAGAGGACATTCTCATAAGCGGTTTCCACAACCGAGACATTGCCACTGCTTCGGTCTCTCACCTGCTGCTTTCCCTGGATATCTCTTTCGGTACCAGCTCTCCAGAAAGTATGAGATTCCTGAGTTTTGCACTGTGACTCTTCTTTCGAGAGGCAACATTTGCATCGGCGCTGTAAGCTTCGAGTAGCCAGGCACACTGTAGAGAAAAGTCCACGCTGTGACGGCACCGATGGATCAGGTACGGGTGAAGCACTTCAGCGACCTGGAATGAGCGGACTCGCTGCACTTCAAGCACTTGGCCTGAGCATGTCACGGTCTTCTCACCTCGTGATGCATGATGTACATGTTGACCATCTGAGGCAGGTAGAAGTCTAACTCTGTGTCGCTATAGGTAAAGAGTCTGTTGCCGATGTAGCCAAGCACGCCAGGTTCCTTGGAGTTGAAAAGGTACGCCATGGCCATGGATGCGTCGAACAACTTGGACTCGAACAGCCGCAGCAGCCAGGACTTGTTGCCCGCTGTCACAAGGTGTTGCTGTTGTTGATGCTGATGGTGTTGGTGCTGACGTTCCTCCGGCACAGGAGACTGATAGCTCTTGATCTTACTCCTTTGCGTCTTTCCAAACAGGATCTTCGGCTGGTGGTGAGTACCAACCACTGTCCCGGACGGGGGTGAGTTCGGAGGCAGGTTCTGTAACATTTCCTGGCTGGCCTGGTTGGACGACGCCGCACTGTGGAGACTCTCGCCCAGTCCTGGGTAAAACACAAAGTCAGAGCACAATGACGACAGCGTGGCAGGCTATATCTGGCTGCGGAACAAAAGCCACCCAATTACATAATAGCATAGTGCGATTGAGTAGATCTTGCGTGAGAGTCTTATCTGTTGTTATCGTAAAAACATGGAAAATGGGCCACGAAATCATCACGCTCGTCACCTACCCGATGTCGCCACCGACGTCTGGTCATTGTCCATCGACGGCCCCGGCCTCTGCTGCTGCTCCTCCAACTCCACTGACTTGTGCTTGAGTAGCGCCGATGGCTGCATGATGATGCCGTCCTCCTCTGTCATGGTGAAGTTGATGTGGTCAGACACAGAGTACGCTACAACAAAACAAAAGTTCAGTTGCAGAGATCACCTGTGGCTACTGACACATCGACATTCCAGCAAAAAGAAGCTACGCAGTTCTGACCTTGGAAAGGTGGACTGCGTAAGCTCCTCTTCTCACCGCTCGAGCGAGCAACTACTGAGGAATGCAGACAGCTTAAATGAAAATGACTGAAGGGTGAGCGGATGCACTAGCGCGCACGTCCGGACCTTGAATTTCACCCTTTCAGCCTCGTCCAGATCTAAATAAACATGGCTCTCACCACTCAGAAATCATCTGAAACGGAGTCAACGTTGAACAAGGTCTTTCAGAAGTAGTTCGTTGCCAAGTTAAGCTCAATATCAATAAACAACGTTGCCGAGCAAAGCAAATGGAGATGTATGTAAATTCGGAATTATGCTGCTGTCGCGACATGACTTGCGAGATCCCCACTTTCAGCCCCGTCACGACGTCCTAAGTAAACTTCAGCATCGTGGGCCAAGGGATAATTGATATCTTGCCATATGGATATATATGAAGGTCAGCTGAACGTGCAAGGGATGTGTAAATATCATCATTCGGAGCACTGTTCCAGATCATAGTGGCCACTGACAACTGGTCAGGGTTGATGGGCGTCGTCGCAGACTGGAGGTGACGAACGGCACCGGATATTCTCCGGGATGTTTATTTACAGACGCCCGACCGCAAGGTTGGTGGCGAGAGAGGAGATAAGAGGATTCAGCTAATGGCTACCGACTACGTCACCAGAGAAGAAAACCTGCTAGAAGCACTAGGAAAAGATAGTGCATCAGTGATTAAAAAAAATCTGATTGTGGAAACTTTTAACTTTTAAATGTACTCATTTTACTGAATGCATTCTAGGGCGAAGGCGGCAAGATGATTACGGGGACCGAGGGGAGGGGAGGGAGACTTTTAAAATCGCCGTTGACCAGGCGATGCTTGGACTGGGAATAACAAATCTCCGGGTATCTCTCTCCTCTTCACTTCTGGATTGGTTGGTACGTTTCTACGAATGCCGGACACGCCCGTGGGCGGCCCAGTGTCCTAGTCCCCAAACCGGGCTTTCATCTTACCTTATGCTCCGGACCGTTTCCATGGCTCCCCTCACTCGGGGTTTTCGTCTTTGCCCCTGGACGGCTCCATGATCCGGGCAAAAGAAGATTCGTCCACCTCTTTGCCACCTCCTTCTTCGTCCTGTTAGTGTTCACTCAATCTGTTTCATTCTCTCTCGTTCACTCCCTCCGAGGCAGTCAAGGCTTCACAGGCCAGGGTGAGCACATAGCTTGAGGTGTCGCTGAATCCCGATCAATGCAATCATTGTGCGAAAAACATGCTTGGCCACACGGTCCAAGTGTCCAACTCCATCGAAGTCCAGCTGGAGTCTGGATTGGATCTGGAGGTTGTCACGGATGTGTCTTTACAGATTTATACTAACCCTGATCACTTCAGTCGCCTTCTCTGCGGACGAGCGCAAGGAGCAGTCTGGTGTGGAGCAGTGAAGGCGACGGGGCTGCCATACTCGGAGAAGCGAGTCAGCATTCGCTCGAGGTGTGGAGGTCTTCAGCCATGGCAGAAGCGTCGTCCCGTCGACTCGCGTGTCAACTCTGACTGCCTGGTGGAAGCGCCGCTCTTCTTGTTGCTCTTACGTTGCCGTTTGGGCATTGATTGTTGCGTGTTGACGCAGGAGAAAACAAACGAGGCCTTGCGCAAGGCCTCCAACGGGAGAGTCCGACGCTCATCAAGGCTGGCACTTACGGGTCAAGTCCGGACCACAGGCCTGAAGTGCAGCTATGTACAATCGTTTTCGCGGGGCCGGCCGCGGCGGCGGAGGTGGTAACCTCTACTCCAGCTTCGTTGCCGGCAAGGATGAGAGCTCCCGCGGCTTCAGTCGCAGTGGAAGCGGTGGCGGCAACGGCGGGGGTGGTGGTGGTGGCGGCGGCGGCGGCGGGGGGGCCGCCATTCCCCCGCCGGAGAGCATGAGACAGCACACTTCTTCCCGCCGAGCGGGTAATGAATCTGGACCAACCACCGCACACCCGTTCGCGCCCCCGGCGAATTACGCTCCGAACCAGCACCAGCAGTTCGGGTCGAAAACTTTCGATTCGTCTGGCCGAGCGACCACGTCCTCGACCTCCGCAGAGTTCAAATTCAATAATCCGACGCCTGGTATTAGCAAACACGGGTAAGACACCGCTCTTTGCCACATTTTGATACGAACCGTACAAATATCCCAACAACGGTACAGGGTGGCTCAAAAGTGTCCGGTTAACATGAAGGATGGATGTAGGCGACGGGGGAAGTCCACAGGTGGGGAAGAGTGTCCAGGAGTGTGGGGGTGGGTTAAAGGAATACACGAGGCAAAGATGTCAGGTGATCCAGAAGATGGTAGAGAGACCCACGCGATAGGTACATCCCTACCCGTCGTTCAGGCCTTTGATGGACCACGTGAAGCTTCTCTTGATTGAGATGGAATAACCGTTGTGCTTCCTGTAGTTATTCGACGATCTCCTCCATCGCTGAGAAGAACCTGAGCTACTCTCAATATGGACTACCCATCAAGAGGCAAAGGACTGAGGACGAGTATTTCAACGAAAACGACGAGGAGGACGACGACGCGGGGGATTCCTACTCTAAGAAGAAGTAAGCCAGTCAGTGGAGTTCAGGAAGAGCGATTGCTTACTGCCATTGTTCCAGGGCTGATGATCTTCCGTATCAGCCAGCGCCAGGTTCTCCTTCATCTAAGCCGAAAGAGGAAGATTCTGATTCTGAAGAGGATCCACTCGATGCATTCATGGCCAATCTCGAAAAGAATGCCAAAGAACAAGGTAGGTATCAACGTGACACTGTTTTGTGCTAAAGACTCATCTACTTAATGGAACTTTGTCTCCAGGTCTGAAGAGTCTGAGGTCCGGAGCAGACAAGTCTGGAGGAAAAAATAAGCCCTCTTCGACCTCACAGAAGCAGATCAAGGGGATCCGAGACGACATCGAGGAGGCTGATGATGAGGAATCGTACTACAAGTGGCTGGAGGAGAACCCAAATGCTGGAAGGAGTAAGCACTGGACACAAATCCATTTATGCAATCCATGTGCAATTCATGTACTGCAGGTCAAGAAGACGATGACTTCGACATCCAGTACGACGAGGACGGGAACCCCATTGCTCCTGACAAACCGAGGTACATCGACCCACTCCCAGCCATTAACCACAATGACATCGACTACGACGCCTTCGAAAGATGTTTCTATGCAGAGCATCCTGACATCGCAACTCTAAGCAACATCCAGGTACAGAATGTTTTTACTCATGTGATAGATGCACGTCATGAATGGAGCCATTTGAAACTTGCTTCTCTTCTCCAGGTCATTGATCTGCAGCACAAACTGAATGTGCGAGTATCGGGATTCTCTCCTCCAAAGCCTGTGACCAGCTTTGGTCATTTCGGCTTCGACGAGCCGCTTCTCAAGGCCATCAGAAAGTCAGAGTTCACGCAGCCAACGCCAATACAGGTAACAAACGATATGTCAACATTGACTGTAAGAAGTGCGTTTGAATGACCGCTCTTGCTGCAGGCACAAGGTATTCCTGCAGTTCTGTCTGGGAGAGATGTCATAGGCTTGGCGAAGACTGGTAGCGGCAAGACGGCCGCCTTCCTTTGGCCAATGATCACGCATATCATGGCTCAGCCTCGACTTCTCAGAGGAGATGGCCCCATCGGTCTCGTCTTGGTGCCCACGAGAGAGCTGGCGCTTCAGATCTACTCCGAAGCCAAAAAGTTCGGCAAAGTCCACGATCTGCAGGTACGGCGATGGAGAGAGTCTTTTGCTCTAGGGTGCTGCCTTGTACTCACTTCAGTGATGCGTTCATTTGTCGCTGTACTGTAAAACTACAATGTCTTCAGGTCGTCTGCGCATATGGAGGCGGCTCAAAGTGGGAGCAGAGTAAGGCGTTCGAGAAAGGTGCCGAGATCGCAATTGCTACTCCCGGCAGGTAAGTAGTGCAATTTGTGCAGGATCTAACTTTCCCTAGCAGTTCATTCATTCTCTTTTTCTTCTTGCTCCAGAATGATCGACATGATCAAGATGAAAGTGACCAACCTGCAGAGGGTGACGTATCTGGTTCTCGACGAAGCGGATCGAATGTTTGACATGGGTTTCGAACCTCAGGTATGAGTATCCCTGACCGAGAATGTGGTGAGATGGACGATCTCATGTACGGTACTCCATAGGTACGTTCAATATGCGACCACGTCCGACCTGATCGTCAGTGCATGTTGTTTAGCGCCACGTTCAAGAAGAAGATTGAGAGACTGGCCAGAGATGTCCTCACGGATCCAGTCAAAATTGTCCAAGTAAGGATGACTTCATTTTTGTCGTTTTCACTGGTGGCGTTACTCATACCTTCCTTTCGATAGGGTAGCGTAGGAGAGGCTTCCGAAGACGTGACCCAGGTGGTGAAGGTAGTGCCTCTGGGCGGGTTCAAGTGGACCTGGCTCACGTCGCAACTCGTGGAGTTCATGTCTGCAGGCTCAGTGTTGATTTTCGTCACGAAGAAGCAGAACTGTGAGGAATTAGCGCACAACTTGAAGGCCAAAGAGTTTGACTGCCGCTGCATCCACGGCGACCTCATACAGCACGAAAGGAACGAGATTATAAGCGGGTTCAAGAAGAGAGAGTACCCCATCCTGGTGGCCACGGACGTGGCAGCGCGTGGTCTCGACATCCCACACGTGCGCAATGTCGTTAACTTTGACGTTGCCCGCGATCCGGACACCCACACCCACCGGGTGGGACGAACAGGGCGCGCAGGCGTCAAGGGCACGGCGTACACGCTCGTCACCGAGAAGGACAAGGAGTTTGCTGGCCACATCGTGCGGAACCTCGAAGCTTGCGGTCAGGATGTCCCGTCCGAGCTGATGGACCTGGCCATGAAGAGCTCCTGGTTCAAGAACTCGAGGTTCAAAAAGGGCAAGCACAAGGAGAGGCCCGGTCTTGGTGCTTCAGGCTCTGAGCCATCAAAGTCCTCGTCGTCCAGCGGGGAGTCTCAGGCGCAGAAGCCGGCGATGGGTGGGAGGCTGAGCACGATGAAGCAAGCCTTCAAGAACTCTTACCTCTCCAACTTCCGGAGAGCAACCGAGGATGAGGGTGTTGGCGGCGTAGGTGGAGTCACGGCATCCGTGAGCGAGCAGATGATGCCGCCGCCTCCGTCTTTGCCGCCGTCACTGCCGCCACCGCCACCGCCATCAAGTGGACAGCAGCAAGAAGGTGAAAAGAAAGAGAGGAAGAGGAAAAGTCGGTGGGAGTGAGAGTGATTTGTGAGTGTACAACCGATCTCTATATCCCTATGGGATTTTTGTTGTCTTGCGCAAGTCCAACATATATCTCTCGAAAATATAGTTGCTTCCCCTGGTCGGACTTCTGGTGTTCACTCGGGCTGATCAGGAAGGACCGCGAGAAGTCCTGCAGCGACAATCCGAAATTCACTGCTGCGTGTAAGCAGTGTAGTCACTGCTCTTTGGGAGCTGTTGTATCACTGCTTCCATAGGGGCTTATATAGCACAGAGTATTAGTACGTGCTTTACGTACTATGTATGCAATGTATGACTGGACCTAAGGCGCTGACTGGCGCAAAAAAAAGCGAAGAAGCTACTTGAAATTGCTGGGTGAAAATTACTTTAGTCTAATTATCCTCTTTCACGTGCTGGCCCCTGAGGTGCTGCTTGTACTTGGATGCATAAGAAGTCGCCCGAATGTTTTTTGCCCTGATTCATCATGCATGTCCGCAATTGGAGAGTTCGTGCACTTTTTGCCATCCTTCTATAATTCTGGTCTCCTCTTTTTTCCTGTACACACATTTAAAGACATACAAGTCCATACAATAAATCATTTCGTTAAGGTCCACAGAAGAAAGATTTATAGAGAATTGCTGTGAACTGATGCTGTGAGTGTATGATTTGTGTGTGAGAGAGTCAAGCACTTTTGCACACACACACACACACACCTTTTTCTTATCAACTAATCAAGACCACGAATGAAATATTGCTTGGCCAAGGCAAAGGGGAAAAATTGTGATGTCCAACAGTTAAATGCAGGGGGGAGGAGGAAATAATAAAGCTGTCGCCATGCAGGTGGTGGACGATGCCAATTTAGTTAATTCGCTTCTTTCCGCAATTTATTTCTCCGCAATAAAGCAGGATGTAAATCAAGAGACAAGAAAAGACTTTGTTGCTGCGATAAAATGATGAAGGCGTGAGCAAGTTGTTAAGAATGCATTTCTCTGGGCATAAATGCGTGTCTCCTGACACCTTCACTTTTATGGCGTCGGAGTGTTGACTCCGGCTGATCGACAAGTGCGCGGGGGCCGTGGACAAGTCCGTCTGTCCACCAGGGTTCTAGAGACATAAATACACGTGATCCGTCATCCTGAACGTCGTCAGAATGTTGTGATGGTGAGCGCTGCAGAAAAAAAAGCCACCAAGGTTGGGCCTCACCGACTCCGAGACGAAGGCGTCCATGCTCAGCATCGTCGTCTTAACTTTCGCCATCCCTCTGGCATCCATTCTCGAGTCTTGACTGCCAAGTCTGGCGTAAAAGCTGCAAAAGAAGCGTTCTGTTCATTTGTGACCAGCTCTGGGTGGGGGGGGGGGCACATAAAATGGCCATAGTATTGTTCACTACGCCGGAATGAATCACTGCTGTGCAGAGCAAATTTGTGGCGTACGAAATGTGTCCCTCTGGAAAATGTCATTGCAGAGAGAATCGTTGATATGGAGAACCCCTCAACCAGACTTTGTACTTTGTACAAGTCCTCCACGTGCGTTCTGGACGTCCATACAGGGTGGAGCAGGAAAGAGAAGACAAAGGTGGAAAAAAAGTGGTGGCATCTCCTGGCTCCACCACCCTGTCCAGTACGGACGTAGACGTCGTTAAGTGAGATTTTTTTATGTACCTGCCGGACTTGGCGTGGTTGACTTTGAATGGTGATGAAAGAACGCCACAATTTGTATGCTTTGAGAGCTCGCGAGCCATTTATTTCGCAAAATTGACTTATGGAGGGGAGCGGGTACTAAAATTAAGCCAGCCCCGACTCCTTCATAAATTCCTAATTCAAGTAGAGGCGCCGAGAGCAACTTTCTAAGTCTCCGGAGCAAAAGAACTCGTCATGATCATGAGGACTGAAAATTGGCGATTGCGTCTCCAGAGGCCGAGTTCTGGGCAGATTTCCTCTGGAGCCTCCGTGTCTTTTCCGCCCCCTTCGTGCGTGAATAAAATAAATGCTCGACGCTGGTGCTACTTTTCTCAGGCGAAATTGCGAGAAAAGTGGCCTGTGCGTGTGAGAGCGAAGCGAGAGAGGAGATATGAAACGACGACGACGACGACGACGACGACGACGACGACGACGACGACGACGACGACGACCACGACCAGAAGAAGGAGGAGTAGAAGACGGATGCTGCCGAGTGCGTGGAGTGCGTGCGTGCGTGCGTGCGTGCGAGCGAGCGAGCGAGAGAGAGAGAGAGAGCTGAGGGAAGCAATTTCGGTCCCTCCGACAAATTGGAGCAATCAAAGTCATCTTGGAGAAGCGGCCAGGGCGGCGGAGAAGGCGGCGGCGGCGGCCGCCGCCGCCGCCGCCGCGACTGCATCGTGGCCATTTATAGAACACGCACGCTCGTGTACACGCCCGCGCTCCCCGCGTCCAAGTCGGCCAAGTGCGAGCAAGCGAGCGAGTGAGAAAGGCCCTCATGAAAACAATTCGGATGTTTGATAGGCACAAATGTGCCTCACCAAGAAGTCACATCTGTTACTACAGTTAGGGCTTGTGAATGCACTTGAAAATTGGTGCAATCACGCTCGCGCGCCGCTTTTAATTACGACTGCGGCAAAATTGCTTGACCACGCACAAGAAGAACGCGTTTAGTCGTCCAGATGGAGAAACTGGGCTGGAGAGAGAAAATGAAATCAACGTAAAATGACCATTATGTTGTTATACTGCACACTCGGCAAGTCCAAGCTGAACGTTGCAGGCATTCCACGTATTGTGATAACAGTGCAGGCTGGAACTACCGGGTGTCCCACAAGTTGGACGCCGCTCAACCAAAGAAGAGAGTATCGATGAGAAGTGCAGTCAAGACAGACGGCTTGTCAAATTTCCTCCTCGTGTATTTGTGGTGCGGGCGATGATGAGGTTGCTGCTGGTGAGCCTCTTGCAGCCGGCCGCGTTTTGGTTTTTGCACCCGGTTCTGCCATTTGAAGCATCCCAGATACGCTGGTCTGGCTGTTCGGGGGAGCAATCCAAAGCTGATATCAGAGGCTGGTGCGAGTTCTTCACAGCCCGAACTTGACGATATGAATGCATCAGCGTAGACGAGGTCACTCTTGATCCAGAACTCCAAAAATGGCTCCTCCGGATCTTTCGGCAGCTGCAACCGAAGAAATGGACACAAACGTAGAAGACATTGAGGTTTGCTGGCCAGTCCAAGGGTCACACAGAGCTGTCCTTTTGTATGCTAATTCAGCCCTGAACAAGTAGCGAGCCCCAGTTTAAAGGCCAGCGATATCCAGATTGCGTCAGGTCTCCTTCTTGTGTGTGTGTGTCTGTGCGATGAGAACGAAACTCAGCGATCCTTTCATTGGCACCATCATGAGCTGACCTCTCTGCCCCCTATGAAAGGCTTGGAAAAGGGGTGGCAGGAAGAGAAAATTAGAGCAATCAAATTAGGGCCGTTAAACGCGAACAATTAACCTGGACAACACATTCACTGACTCACCTGGACACGATTTCACATTCATGACCCATCGTTGGCAGCCACTGAAGAAGCCATCAAAATGAGTCTGCTCCACTCTATTGCTTCTTCTGTCATCTCTCCGGCGGCAGCAGCGGCAGCGGCGACGGCGGCGGCGGCGGCGGCCACGAGTGCGAGCTCTGCTTCGCCAACGCAGCCCACCACAGCCAGCGGCTCGGCATCATGTTGCAAATGAGCGAGTGGCCGAACGGATTTGATTAATTGACTCAATTTCCCAACCCACGGGCTTTTTCCTCGGAACCGAGAGGGAGAAACTAAATTTACGGTACGTCGGAGGCGCAGACAACAACGGCGCAGACACGCACAATGCAATGAATATAGCGGTTTTATAGGGGGAGCAGCAGTTTAGCTGCCCTTTTTACTGTTCTCGCTGCTACCGTGAGAGCGATGTAATCAGATCAGGGCAATCACCGAAGCCATACTTAGAGAAGGTCAGAAGAAACAGGGGGTTCTTCCCCCTCACGGCCAATGTATGAGCGGCTGCGACGCGATCAGCACAGCGTGTGCAGTGCGGACACTGCGATCCATGCAGAGGGGCACTGATTGAAGGGACCGTGTGACGCAAAAAAAAGCGTCAACACTTATCATTGATGAAGACAATAGGTATTTTGCTTGAATTCGAGGGTTGCTTCTTCACTCGGAAAGATGCTGCTTGACTTGGGGAGTCAAGTCTGCTTGGCTCGGAAAGTAGTTGCTTGACCCGTTAACCAGTAGTTGCTTGGCTTAGAGAGTCTGCTTGTCTCAGAAAGGAGTTGCTCGACGCCGAAAGTAGTGTCTAATTCATCACAATTTACAATGTCTGTATTGTCAAGAGTCAAGTGAAAGACATCATCAGTCTGTTTAACCTTCTCACATGCTTCTCTTAATTGAGTATATTTTTCTTCATTTAGATCTTTTGCATAGACATATAACCTACTCCATGGTAGAAGATCATAGGTCAAATTTAGCAATAGATTAGTCTTACCACATCCACTTCCACCTACCATCAAAGTCCTACTTGGTGTTTGTGGAGCTAAAACATTTCTTACAGGATTTTTCTCTCGATTTTTAGATTCATATTTCTTAATACCACACACTTGTTTAGGTTTGTTTATAAAATATTTAATTTAAACAATAGATGTTGACAACAATAATGAAAGAAGAAAAGGTACTAGCTGATGAACTTCACAAACCTGCTAGAAAAAATTACGCCAGAAGTGTTTTCATGGTCCAAACCCCCTAATGCAGATGGCAGACTGTATTCATTCTAAATCTACTTGGAATAGATATGTGAATAAACATCTCTTTTGACAAAATCTACTTGGAGTAGATTTGTGAATAAACATCTCGTTTGACAAAATCTACGTGGAGTAGATTTGCAACACAAAATATACCCTGTATATCTCATATACTAAACTTACCTTTTATACAGTTAAAATCAAGGGGATGGGGCAAAATGGCAGAGATTTACTTTGTGTACTGTATGTTTTAATTGGAAATAAATGAATTTGAGGTGATGGAAACTTAGTGTTTTACTTGACGAAAAATTAGAGGATAGAGATGTAGTTTTGTAAAGATTAAATGAAATTAACTTGATTGTACAGAAATGAATTCAGATGAATTTTGATATAGTACAGACTGAATTTGATTGTATCTAGGTTTTGGAAATGAATGTGAAAATTTGATTAGAATTGATATTAAATAAACTATGTCTCCATAAGAATGGATTTGAAGTGATAAATTATCATATTATTATATGTATTTTTGAATGGTTCATAATTGAAACGAAAAGAATAAGTGAAAAAAGTTGAAAGTTAGGGAATATGAAAATTGAACAGAAATGAAATGAAGATGAACAAATTGATTTCTATAGGCTTGGGAAAACTGAATGGAGATTGATTTTAAAGTATGAGAGAATGGATTTGAGATTAGTTTTAAACAGTTGATAGAATTGAGTTTTGTGAGGAGATAAAATGAGTAGATAAGTGTATTTTTACGTTAAAATTTGGTTAAATTTCTTTGATAGATATCAAGTATAAATGGTAATAAATTGATAATTGTTTGATTCATCGCTCGGTCACAAATTGACAAGATTGAGTGATGCTGTAACTCTCATATACTATCTACTAGGTTGCAATCGCAAATTGTCGAAACTCTTCTCCAGGACCCAAGTCCTTGAAAAGTGATTTCAGCTTCCTGCTAAAGTTGATCATCAAAGGCAGCCAACGTGAAGCTTTCAGAAGCAATCAAAGTCTTCTGAGGTGCAAGTGGCCCAGGTTAACTCTGTCTTTCCTATTCTCTGCAAAAAATCCGGATCTGCTGTTCACTGAGTCAACTGACGACGTCTTGGACAATGAAAACACTCAATACTTGAACAGTTGAGGTCCTCATGAGGTCCTACCAGACACAGCAAAGCTACAAATGTCGAAAGGTCCTTCAGGCTCTTCAAGAACTGTGGCACCGGTGAAAGACAGACATTTGCGCCAGATGATCCCGAAGAAATACTCATTGTTCGTGTCCATTCTAGTCAGAGATAAATTTTTTTTTACAACTTGCAATTTTCGCAGTTTCCATTGCAATTTTTCGTTCAAAAACACGGCTATTTTATGTCGGCACGAGGGGAAATCATGCCAAATTCCTTGGCACTAATTTTACCAGCAGTTACAAGTTTTCAACGGCCACGAGTTGCGCGACCACAGCCGCGTTGGCCCAGACGACAAGTCCGGCTACTACCTGGGACACCACTGCTTGTTGCCGTCAGGAATTGGCAGGGATCAAAGCCAACAAGTCTCTCCGCATCATCGACTGTTGCCATTGGACGCCATCGACGCAGAGCAACAGTGGTTGTGGCTTCTTTTATCATCAGCTTTGCGGGTGCTTTTGCAGTCACTGCAGCATGTACGGATTTGTTGTGAGTCCGCTACAACCAGGGCTTGGATTGCCTCATAAAGCCGCCCAAAGGAGAGAGAGAAACCGCCGCTTCAACTAATACAGATTAGCTCTTATGCCTGTAAGAAGTGTTAAAAAAGGAATTGAGCTCGAAATGTCTCAGAACTTGAATGAGCCATCATTGCAAACAATGGGGGGGGGGGAGAAAATGGCCGCCTAAAAGATGCCGCCAGGGGCCTCCAACTTGGATCGGGCCAAGGCAAATAACACTCAAAACGCACGTGTTCCGAAGAAAATGGCTATTTCAATAGAGGCGTTTATACTGTAAAAGCCGAGCCAATGAGCTGCGTTCTCATTTTTTTTGGCTTGTGCTGACGGCAAAGTCAGAGCTTGCTTATGAAGTCTCTGCTGTCATAAGACGGTTTTTCTTCATCTTCTCTGCTCGGGCATTTTTCTGACTGAGCCATCATTTGAATGGAGAAATTAACGGAGAAGGAATCTTTTGACCGACAGAAAACTAACAAACATGAATCTTGTGGAAAAAGCAATTTTCACTGACAGCATAATTCGGTTGTGTTTCCTCCCGCCCGGAGAGTGTCTGAAGTCATCTTCAGAGACAAAGTATCGAGACTCAGATGTACGAGGCGCATTCAACGTTGTCGAAGCCCAGGTCAATTTGTGGACAAGAGAAGGGACTCATTTTTCAACACAACCTCCTCCTGGATGCACTCGGCCAGTGCGGCGTCTGTTCTCGGCAAGGGTTCTCCAGCGCGGCCACCATCACCATGGAGGTCAACATCTTGGGCCACAGCCAGGGAGTGATGGTGTCGAGCACCTCGATCCACTTCGTGGTTACGAGTGCCTTCGCCTGGTCTTGTTGACGTGTGGACGCGTGTTGTCCTTGTGCAAAAAAAAAAGAAAAAGCAACGGTCTTGCCAAATGGGTTGGCCTCCGGCGACAGCAGAAATGCCTCGGGAGCATCGCCACCACTGATACCCGGACGGTTTGCTCATGCTTGATGAAGTGACGGTACACTGGACTCTCAGACTGGCCGTGCGCATCAGTTTTTTTGCATCTCTGTATTCGTCGGTGGACGATTTGGACGGAGCCATTGAAAAGGCCAAGACTATTTCATCCAAAGTTCAGCGGCCAATTGGTGTCAAGGCTGCATTGAGAAGTTTCCTCAGTGCTCCGAGATCCGGCCTTCCTCGAACTCCTTGAAGAGGGCAAACAGCCATGTGCGATGTAGGACAAGCTCACCACATCCTCCTTGATCTGTCTGAAGAGTTGTGTGGCTGTTTTGCCCAACAATGCCCTGGTTTGACTTGGCCGGAAGTCCAAAATGAGTCCTAGACGGTCCTCTGGACAAATGTGGCCTTATCAGGCAGTCTTCAGGAACTGGATTTTGTAAATCTTGCCATCTAAGAATGGTTCTCTTGTCTCCTAACACAACATTTTGCAAAGAATTTATGGGATGTTGACCTAGTCCTGTATAACATTTTCTGTATAACAGTCTGTATTTCATGAATGTATGGCAGTTGACATCCGTTGGCATGTGGCAGGTATATATTTCAGATATTCACTTGTTAGAGAATTTAGGCATTTTTCTCCCACCTCATTCAATGTTATCCTGCAACTTTAATTGATATTACATGAATGAATGAGCTGGAGTCAGAAATTGTCGGCCTTGCTCTGAATCCGGGGTCAAATTCGCCTTCTTCCATCGTGGACGCGTAAGAATGGGCGAGAGCCCCAAAATGGGTTCATTCCCCATTCAGTGCAACCTTTGCACTGAAAGTTGGGGTTAAATGGCTTCGACCCCGTGAAAGCCCATTAAGTAAAGCAAACAGCCTGCGAAATGGACCGGAGGAGTGACGAGTCTTCCGGGTGAAGCCTCCGGGTCGACCCAGTCGGACCGGTCCGGGTCGAACACAGTCAGTGAGTGTCGTAACAAGTACGCGCAATTAGTAGAACGATTTCAACAGTTCCAATCTTGACCGTCCAATTGTCTCCCTTCTTCCTCTTCCATTTCACCTGGCCCGCTCGAGCGTTTCTTCTTCTTCTGCTTCTTCTTCTTCTCCGCCAGCCCCGAGTTTTCAGTCGCCGCCGAGCGCTTCCCGAGGAAAGACCTCTCGTCGTTCCTGCAGCTCCCCTTTCTTAGTTTGCCTTTGCTTCCTCGTGTCCCCCAAAGTCGTCGACGCTTGGTCCAAGAGGCCTGGGCCTGAACCTGCGGAGGAGGCAGCACCTCTGGGCCCACCCCGAGCTCAGGCGGACACAGAAGCGTTATCAGTGCAATGGCGATGGACCCCATCCATCAATAGACAGACACTACGTACGTGCAATAATACAGTACTTCTTCTCCATCTACTGGGGAGCCCAGAAGAATCCCCTATGGAAGGGCTGGCAGTGCAACGACAGCATCAGTATTAGCAAGACTTCCGCGGAAATCCCCTGAATGATTACACAAAAGACAGAAGAAACCAAGTGCAATAACGCAGAGAAGAACTTGAAAATTTAGACAAAGAAGCAAAAGGATTTCTCCTTAATTAGACAAAAACTTTTCCCTCTGGCTAAATAAGAGGGACGAAGCTTCTTTTCCTGCCAAGACAAACACTTTTTTCTGCTGAGAAGCAGAATTTCCCCAAGCAAAATCGTGAGAAGAAGGATTTCTCTCATATTTTCGGCTTCATTGCATCATTATTCCGTGACCAGACGCTGGCTCGCAGCCTCTGCAGCGACACCAACGCAACCAAGTGCAATAATCAGCAAAGCAGGGACGACTGCGACGAGGCCGACGTCCGTCAAGTCGTCCATCAAGCTCAGTACAGAAGCTCTGATCTCATACGAGAAAACAACAGCAACATGTCTTCAGCCACCGCTACCAAGGGCCTGGGAGACCACCACCACTATCTGATGAATCCTCATCACCACCACCATCACCACCATCAGCCGGTTCCTCCCCACCAGCAGCATCACCAAGTGGAGGATCAGCATCAGCAGCAGCTCACTTTTGAGCACTACGAAGAATTCTATTCCCACAATGCCCATCTGCCTCCCACGAACACAGCCGCGACGACCATCAGGACTTCTCCTTCGCCTCCGCCTCCTCCCACCTCAGCTGGCGGTGGAGGCCTCGTGGGTCTGTACCAGGCCTCACCATCTCCAGAGGCCGCGTACTACGCGCAGCAGCCTCAATTCTACGAGCAGCAACAGCAATTTTACGACCAGCAGCAGCAGCAGCAGCAGCAGCAGCAAGACCTACTGTACTTCAGCAGTAGCAGCAGCAACAACAACAACAACGAGAGCCTGGAGTATGGTGAGGACGAGGACGACGAGCGGATGAGCAACCCCTCCTGTCTGATGGAGCCCAAGATGGAGCCCAAGATGGAGCCCCATGCAGACTACAGCCGCGAGCAGCGCCAACTGGTCTCCCCTGGTAAGTAGCGCCGACTCAGTACGTGGACGCCCCCACGAGCGTCATCAAGACGACCCAAAATCTCTCTCTAGTCGGGCGTGAAGAAATCTTGACTCGTTACGTCCACGACTCAAGGGCAATTTGCGCCGAGAAATCAAGGGAGAGAAAAAGACAAAATGATTTATACCCAACTCTCTATTCTCCAGCTGCAATTAGAGGGCGCCAACGACATGAAATGGGTTTGCCCAAAACATAGTGAATGAAGGAAAGGCTCAACACACAATGAGCGGAGGATAATTTGCCCTCATCCACCTAAAACACTGGGGATTTCAGAGGTTAAAGTTCCTCTTTTTTCCCACACCAATGGATGTGACAACCGCGTGAAAAGAGCCAGCAATTGAATACACTGTGAGCCGCAATGATTACACGTTGGACCTGTTTGCCGAGGAGTTTCACACTGAGAAAGGCGCACGTGCACATGCACTCGACTGGAGAGAAGCATTGCTCTTGGCTACATCTCACCAAATATGCAGTCCAGTTCCTTTAGCCTGTACGGGTCCATGAGCTTCAACAGGTTCGTTCAGGTCCCCTAGTTTGTATAGGTCCACGAGCTTCAACCAGCTCGTTCAGGTCCCTTAGTTTGTACAGGTCCATGAGCTTCAACCAGCTCGTTCAGGTCTCCAAGCTTGTTCAGGTCCCCTAGTTTGTACAGGTCCATGATCTTCAACAAGCTCGTTCAAGCTTATTCAATGGCTGTAGCTTGTTCAGCTCCCCTAGGGTGTTCAGCTCCCCTAGCTTGTTCAGCTCCCCTAGTTTGTTCAATGCCCGTAGCTTGTTCAGCTCCCCTAGCTTGTTCAGCTCCCCTAGCTTGTTCAGCTCCCCTAGCTTGTTCAGCTCCCCTAGTTTGTTCAATGCCCGTAGCTTGCTCAGCTCCCCTAGCTTGTTCAGTTCCCCTAGCTTGTTCAGCTCCCCTAACTTGTTCAGCTCCCCTAACTTGTTCAGCTCCCCTAGCTTACTCAGCTCCCCAATCTTATTGAATTCCCCTAGCTTGTTCAACTCCACAAGCTTCTTCAATGCCCTGTAGGGTTTCACAAGCTTGGACCAGCTTGCTCAGCTCCCCTACCTTGGTTGTCCAGCTCTACGAGCCGCAACTGCTTGTCCAGTTGTCCCAGCCGCGGCTGCTGCCTCTCCCCACAAGCCGCAGCAGCGGTTGTCAGAACCCATGATTAAAATCGTCACTTTTCTTGCTCTCGTCAGGAATAATAAGCGGGCAAGACGAATCCATCTAAGAAAGACTCGCATTAAAATTCCCTCTCTGTCTGTCCAACGTGAATGAGGAACTCGGCGAGACTTTTTCTCCCTTTCCCATGTTAAGCATGCCGAATTGGCCGTAATTATTTGTGTGCGCTCGCCGTAAAAACGGCTGGGAGTTATTTGTCACTCTTACCAGTGCTGTATTTACCAATCTGGAAAGGCTGGCATTACCGGGTGAAATTTACCGTCATTAGCCTCACCTCGGCGAGCCATTCATGTATCACTTGGCCGGAGGTGGAGGTGGTTCCGGGCCGGGCTCTCACGCCTTCGACGTGTCCAGGGTCAGGGCGAAGCAGGAGGCCCACACTTCCGGGCCCCGGTTCGACGTGGGGCCTCACCCAGAGTCGTGGTTGTTGTTGCTGCAGCCGCCTACTTCCTGCAACACAACACCGCACAGTAGGCATAGTATTGATAGTTGCTAAAGAGACTGTGCGAAAAGACGGACGTTGAATGTTAACAGCCGATTTATAACCATTTCCTCCTCTGCTCTACTAATTCTTCCAGATGGAGGAGGGTAGAAGGAAGGAAGGAAGGAAGGAAGGAAAAAGGCTTCTTCTTCGTCGACGCCGCCTGCTTTTCCCACATAAATATCGAGGGCAATTTGTCTCCGGACTTTTCTCATGCATGCGCCAAAGAAGCGCATCAACAAAGAGTCAAACAAGAGACTCCAGACAGAGATGCCAGACTTTTTATTTCACTTGCCAGCAGAGATGATCACTGGCTTCAGCTTACTCGGCCGAGCCTCTTCAGGCACGTGAGAGACATCCCATATGTTGATTTAATCCATCACTACATTGTTTGGTCTTTTTTTTGTCGTGTACCAAAAAAAGGGAAACCCCAGAAGTGAGCGGCCGTGGACACGGTGACGTCCACGGGCCAGGTAAAACGATCAATTTGTCATTTCCTCCAGAAAGAGTTGGTTCTTTTTCCTTGTTTTCTTTTCTTTTCTGCCAGGCTCGTTAGAGACTCAAAGCGTGTCTCCTGATGATGGCCCATGAAGCTGCTTCTCTGCGCACCGATTATTTTATTGTGCCGCTTGATTGTGCGCTATTATAAGGAAGGGGGGGCAAAAAAAAACAGCATTAGAAGAGTTGGCTGGAAGAAAAAATCTTTTCATTTCGCCTCCTTCCTCTTAAAGCTGTACTATATCAAATCAAAAAAAAAGTCTGGAGAAAAGTTGATCTCGGCAGGAAGCTAATTTCTTGTTGTTTTTCTTTCGCCAAAAACCGCAGGACGCGAAAAAAAAGTTGTATTTTTGGCCAGAATGTATTTTCTGACTTTCTCCTGCATCTTCTTGCTTTAGGAGGATGCACTTTCTAAGCCCGCCAGACCGCATACAAGTGTTGACAGAGTCCTAGAGCTGCATCAACGACTCTGGCCACAAAAGCTGTTCCTGTGTCAACTCACAGTAATTTGCAATAATTTGCATATGGTGCAACGAAAGCGGAAGCAAAGAGCGAAGGCGGTTTCACGCAAGATTCTGCAGGGATTTCCTTCTCTTTCCCTGCCTGGTGGCAATAAAGTTCGCGATCATTTTGGCGAATTTCGCGAACAGCTGCTTGCAGACCGAGTAACGAGGCAACAAAGCCCGTAATGCAAACAAGCGCGCGCGCGCACACGAGAAATTAGCCAACTTTTCGCCTTAGAGTGAGTCTCAGAGACCACTGGCGCATATGCCACCGAAATTCATATTTGCATTTCTGCAAATCTCTCCAGCCAACGCTGCTTCCTCTCCTGCTCCCTCGGTGGCAGCTTGGTTCTTTTTTTAAACGCGTTGCACTTGCTGGTGGGACTGTTGTTCAGCTGGAGGCCTTAAAAGGCCTAGTTTCTTACCGCAGACTCATTCCATGCAGATTTTCCCCTTAAAAAAATGCATGGAGGCTTCTCCACCGCGCATACATCATGCGGAGATTCGATGGTTCCTTAAGTTCACTTTTCTGGTTTTTTTCAGGTGAGCAATCCTTCAACTCTTCCGTTCTGTCCAGTAGCGGCAGCAGCAACAGCATCAGCGCCGGCAGCGGCAACAAGTCCAAGAAGTCCAAAGCTGCCGCCAACAACAGCCAGAAGACCAGGCCCAAGGCGAAGGCCTCGCGGTACTTCCTGCATCCCAGTGGGCAAGATCCTGCACTGGTGAGTGATTTCAACGCCACTCTGATACTGCTGCACTCTGGCAGCTGCAGCGTAGACCTTTTTTAACCCCCTAACTTGAAGTGCAGCAACTGTATTGGGTGGGGTAACCTCCCTCCCCCCTCCCCCCTCCCCCAAAGAATGGGCATCAGCTGCTCAAGATATTGGCAGATTGAATCACTCCCTTGCTCTTCAGCATACCCAAAAAAGTAGGGTTGTAAGCAAGTGCAGAGCAACACATGTTTTTGGGCATGGCGTCACTTTCATTGGTAGAGCAGTTGTGCACTTATGGGCAGAGTAAAATGGACCGGAGAAATCTGCGCAGCAATCGAATGAACCTCAAACTTGCAGAATGTTGAATTTGCGTCCTCTCAAATTGCAGCTCAAGTCCTCGGCCAAGGGCCCCAACGCCAAGCCCCGGAAGAACGACAAGCACTTGCCGGTGGAGGTGCGCGTGAAGCGCCGGCGCGCCGCCAACGCCAGGGAGCGCAAGCGCATGAACGGGCTCAACGACGCCTTCGACAGACTGCGGGAGCACATCCCGGACCTGGGGAACGACAGGAAGCTCAGCAAGTTCGAGACGCTGCAGATGGCGCAGACGTACATTGGCGCGCTCCGGGAGCTGCTGCAGCTGGCGTGAACAAGAACGACAACGACAACCAGAAGCGCGAATCAAAAAACAAAAAAAAGTATTTAGCAGAAACAATTGCCATAGTTCACCTCCTCGTGAGAAGTTGAAGGGGGATAAAAATCCATTCTTACCAGAAAGCTGCAGTTTAAGAGACACTCTTCTTTTTTTTTTCTTACCCCCTCAGTATATTCTTTGCCGTACCCCTTGACGTGCTTGCCCATAGTTTCATGTTGCCACCACTTCTATTATCATCCCTCTCATGCTTGACACACGGGGGGGAGGGCGGGGAAACGTGCAATAGGGTGGGCCCACCCAGCTTCGGGATGGGTGAGGGAGGGGTTAGATAGACAAAAAACTGAATGTGCAATAAGACGACTTCTTTGGACCGTGCAATAATCGCCAAGATGTGTCAAAGAAATGAATGTAGACGCACCCATGCAAGCTCAAGGTTAATATTGTGGAAAGAAGAGATCAACCCCATTCTTGCCCATTTCCCTTCAAAGGGCTGGCTGTGAAATGATGTTTTTTTATATATACAATATATGTATATCTGCTGCGAAGCCTCTTCGTCCTGTGTCTTTGGCAGCCACTCCAGCTAAATTCGTTACTGCTCTGATCTGTACATATAGGAAACTCGTACGACAAATGTTGTTTATGGAATAAACACGTTGTTTCTCATCCTGAGGTGCCTTTTTCTTCTTCCACTGCTCTTTTCTTCCTTTCAAGACACTTTTTTCTTCTCTGCGGTTTTTTAGCAGGAAGAAAAAAGAGAGAAAGAAGAGAAAATTAGGAGAAAAAAGTCCGACCGGCGTCGAGTGCGAACGAGAGTGTGTGAAAAGACCTTAGAAGATCTTGGCTTTGTCGTCCTAAAAAAAAGTCTTTTAAGAGGCCGACAAATCTGGGCTGAGATATACGACGTTTTGTTCTCTCTGTGTGCACTGCAGAGGTGTCATAGGCGGAGGAGGCGGAGGCCACTTCATTTCTCTCGCCGATTAATTTTGACAGCTTCTTTCTCTTCTCCCTCAGCGGAAAATTCCACTACTTTTTTGTACACGCGGAGAAGAAAAAGTGCGTTCGTTGTGGACACTTTGTGGACAGTTCATGGACAGTTTATGGACTGGATGTGGACTGGATGTGGACTGAGTATAGACTGAATTTGGAGTGAATATGGAGTGAATTTGGACGGAATATAGACCGAATAGAGACGGAATATGGACCGAATAGAGACGGAATAGAGACTGAATAGAGACTGAATATGGACTCTCGACAGTCGAGAGTCTTGTAGGCTTTGAACGACGCGTTTTGGTCACACTTTTAAGGCGTTGTCAAGATCAACTGCGGAGAGTCGGGCATGTCCACTGCGCTCAACTGCAGACTGCTGGCTGTCGCACCGAAACTCTTCGGATCAATGGACAAGTCCTGAAGACTGGAGCACCATTCAACTGCTTGCACCATCATCAGGACGCAGTGCAGGCGCCTGCAGCACGTCCCTGGCTCCAGCAGCGGGGGTGCCCAGCCGGAGGTCGGCCAGAGTCGGGGCCTTGGAAAGTCCAACCTCTGCACAACCCTTGTGAGAGTCTCGACCAGAGCCAGAATTGAGCCATTTCTTTTTTTCCTTGCACGCTTACAGCCAGAACCTCTACTTATGGAAGACATTAGCATAGCTGGGCAAAATCTCAATCCGCTCGAAAAGCTGTGCCTGGACCATCAGCAAAGGAGTCCCCGCGTCAGTCACCGCGCTAATCCTGCCAGGCGGAAAACGAGCCTTAAAAGCATCTTCCAATCCGGGTTTGCTCCGGCGAGCCCCGGGGGTGCGTTTCACTTCCAGCAGCCCGGCCTTGGTCGTCTTCTTGTGGTCGCCATCTGAAGAGCGGCGAGGGGAAGACGACCAACGATGCCTCAGTTGTGGCCGCCACCAAGGAGGGAAGCAATGTGCAGCTACAATTGCTGGAAATGCATTTCAAAAAAGTGTAATCGATCTGGGCCTCCCCATTGTCAGAGGCAGTTTTACCCTAGGAAGGATTGAAATGTGAAATGCAAAAGTGGTCACGACGAGGGAACCAAAAATGGCAATTTTGGCCTCATTCTGGTCTAAACAAATTGCCAAGAAGCTGTTTTGGCATTCGCATCGAGCTCTTTTTGTACTTGCAACCCACTCGTGTGCTCGCTGCATTACGTACACAGACGGGCAGTGCAGACACTCGTACGCGCACAGCAACATCCACTTGTCCAGTACATGTATGCATATGTACAGTACACAACTGGACGAGCGCTCATTCTCAAAGAGCCAAAGCAACGAGCACTCTGTATAATGACATTGCTTAGAGCACACTTTTTTTTTCTTCACATGCTGTAACTGCGACGAGCTCCACCAGACAGCCCCCGGGCCAAGCGCTGCCGCGGAGGCGGGGCTGGCAGCACCGGAGTCTCCCCGGACAAAGTCTGTCTGGCCGAGTTTTTTGTCAACGTGAGCCCATGGAGGGCGGTGGCATTCTCTAACTTTCCCGCTGAGTCATCCTCATCATTTGCGGGAATTCGCGATCTCAAATCTCAATGATGCTCTCTGAAGGGGAGGAGAAGAATTGTAAGCCTCTGGTATGCAATGACTATGAGTAACGAGATCAAGAAACTTTTTGAGCTTTGCCGCCTCAATGCACAAAGTGGGGGCACAAAAGTAGTGCAACACCGACGACTCCTGCAGCTCCTCCTCCTCCCCCAGCGCCACCAACGCCACGTACACTTCTGCTGGCTGGCGGCAGCAACAGTGCCGACAACGCCAAGACGGGCAGGGCCACGGCGTTCATACTGTGCCGCCCGGTCTACGACTCCGAGCGAGATTCCCGATACTCGAGACCGAGTAACGCGTCGAAAACATTCAATTGGATACGCTTTAAGGATGTTTGATATTAGGATTGCTCCACAGGCGCTATAACCATTTCACGGGCCGGGCCGTTGGCAGTTTGTGGAAGATATCGCGTGATATTTTCAGCCATTGCGATATGTGGCAAATATCGCGCTACTCGATCTCGATACGAGAGATCTCCTGCAATACAGTCCCACTCGAGCTGCGGCTAGAAATTTAGACAGGAGTCGAGGTAACGAGTCGTATTGACCTCCTTCTCAAAGGAAATAATCGGCGTGATCTCATTGGAGTCCTGCCAGCTCGGGAGGCCTCCAGTGATGCACTCGCTTGTCATATCACTGCTGGCAGACAATGGTGCAAATTAAGCAGGGAGACATGGCTTTGGCCGCGCCAAGGGTAATTTTAATTAATTAACAGCCGGCAGCTTTGATAGGGCCTTAAACTCTGTCCAACTTTCTGCTAATGGCCCTGTTTGGCCACAACTGCCGCAGCGTTGCCACCGCTGGGCTCGAGGCTGGCTGAGGCCACCCAGGACGAAGAGCGCGCGCCAGAGAGACCAGAACACACTTGCATGTTAAGCGAATTAACAATGCTTTCCTTCTCTGCTAATAATGGACTTTGCCATCGTTGCTGCGGGCTGATATCGAATGGATCTGGCGCGGAAATGATTTGGGCCATCTTTCCTGCGATTTTATCGCGTAATTCCGTAATTTACAGCGGCGAAGAAATAGAAGAAGAAGAATCCACGCGCTTCTAACGCGCAACAAGCACGCGAGCACAGCGAGAAACACGCGAGCAAAAAGGCTTGGGACTCGCAGGATTGAGCAAAGCAGGGGGAAAAACCCCATCTTGTGGGCGTTTCTTTGATGGGGGGGGGGGGGGAATATGTGTTGTGGACTCGTCAGTGGACTCGTCCGTGGACTCGTCTGTGGACTCAGCAATGCAACCGAATGAACTTCTGCACCCATTTCTACACTGACTTCTTCTTCGTCTTCTCGGGCCTTTTTTCGGCCTGTCTCTGCCCATTTCGACATGCTGAGGCCACCATTAATTGCCCGGCGCGCGCGCCGGCCCAGCCCGGGTGAACGCGGGCGCGCCGGAGCTGCCCATTAATTGTGGGGGACCCATTTTCTAGCAGCATCTGTTTCTCTTGGGAGAGGCTGGATAATAACAGCAGCAGGCAGAGGAGGTCTTCTTACTCCCGCTGCAGTGGAAGACTTGAAAATGAGCGAAAATAAACAACCAGTGGAAACAAGATTGCGTCATAAACAAGAAAAAGGCTCCTTTTTCTGTCTGTCTGTCTGCCAACAGCTACAGATGCTGTACAAAGAGGGTCCATGATACATTTGCATCCAGGATGCACTTAGGATGCATCGATTAAATCTGACAGCTCGAATGAAGTGAGCCATTTTATGCATGCGCGAACAAATGGCGTCTTTAAAGCAGCTCTGCTACATTATCTCCATCAGATCTCTTGGAAAATGACAGGGTGAAGGAGGATCCGACAGCTTCTGTACTTCTTTGGGAGGCTTCTTCACCAAAAGGAATTCACTCCATTGTGGCACGCGCACTTTTGGGGCGCTCTTTTTATGAACAATGGGTCATTTTTTTGGGTCTTAATCGAGTCCAGAATTTCTGGGCTCATTGTTCTCCTGGGAGGGAGGAGCAGGAAGCTGAGAGGCGTCGACACCAAAGTAGGTCTTCTTTGAACAGGCTGACACATTGGGCACACAATGGGTCACATGGAGGAGGTTAATAATAAATAGAAGGTGTTGTTCTAGCTGTGCTCAGATGGGTTCATGCCTCATTCGTTAGGTTGTTGACGTGGGTGAAGCCGGACAACTTGTCTGGTTTCGACGCAAACATCCTGATCTCTTCAAGGGCTGCTGAGCAAAACCGAGAAGCAACTTTTGTCTGGTGGAGGCGTAGAAACAGGGTCAGCGGAGAGAGAGGATGATATCAAGGTTATAACGGAGTCCAAACCGAGGTATCAGAAGGAAATTGGATGCTGGACGGGGTAGAGAGGGCGTCAGACACTTCTCACTCAGCCCCAGGAGTCCAGGGCCGCGGTGGACAACGCGCACAGGGTGTGGCAGGTCAACCAGGAGCCCGAGTTCATCTCGGGCACGACGAGCACGGCAGCCACGCACGCAACGTCGCCGATGCTGGCGCCGACCAGCGCATCAGTCTTGCATAAGACGACGAAGAGCAGAAAACCACTCAATTTTTTTTCCCGATCTGACAGCAACGAAAGCTGCGCGAAATCGGCAGCGGCAAGAAAAATCGGTCGGATTTGGGGGTAAAAAATCGTCTCCTGGTCGTAGATTTAATTTCTAGACCGCAACTTTTGCTCTCCCTGAGAGAATTTTCGGTACCAATTACGACGAGAGGAAATTAAGACAATCTGTCGCACAAATGCTCAAGGGCACGAGCGCTAATTCTGGCTCATTCTTTGAAGCACACAGTGTACACGAGGCGCTGTGGACCGGCCCTGCACGCGTCGGAGAAGCCGATGGCCGACGTGGGCGGGTACACCAGAAGCACCCGAGTCAGACATCCTCGACTGAGTGGAGATCTGAACTCTCCCACCCAGCTGAGGTGGTTCTTTTCAACGTCGTCCTTTCAAATCTCAGTTGCACGCGTGAGTTCACTTAGGGAGAGCCTCAAAAATGAGGCAACAATAAATACAAATTATCTTGATTGATGATGATCTGGGCGACGCAGCCGCCGCGGCCGCCGCCGCGGCCGCCGCGGCCGCACCCGTGGCATTGCTGCTCAACCAACTGCACGCAGGAGAAGAGGCCACACACGCTCTAGTTGCTGCTTCGGAACTGCTCAATGGATCAAGCTTGACTTGATCAGGACTTTGGAGCAGCTTCTCCTGCTGCTGCTGCTGCTGCTGCTGCTGCTGCTGCTGCAGCTCCGGACTCAGGGATAATTTTTCAATGACTTTTTAAGAGAGCTCATTCATTTCTGCTACAGTCTTGACCACGATTCCTAAATCATCCAATTTATTTCTCTTTTTGTCTTCTCAAATTGGGATCGCCGACAAAGCTCAGAAAATTGCGGACGGACGACGAAAAATGGGTTGAAAACCCGGAGGAATTAAAATCGGATCACTCAGACTCGGGGATTTTGGTGGGAGGGCCAAAAAACTATGACGATTTGAAATAGGTTAGGAGAGCCTCCAAAATAAAGGTCTTTTACACCTTGTATCTATGACTTTTTTTTAATTTTTCATTTTTGGGATTTTTTTTCTTCCTTGACTGACCGCAAAAGCCACGAAGTCGTCGTTTTCTTCACGATTTCTCCACGCATTGTGAGAGATGTGTTCAGTCTGAACGACTCTTAGTGGAAGTTGCAAAGTGTTGCATATGCACTTGAAATGTCAGTCTTGTCTCGTCGAGTTCTGTACACGTAGAACATGGACAAGGTGGCATCTCTGCTCTCCCTCACGGAGTCTCCTCTGTCTTTGTCAACCCTTCTTTGTCTCTTTCGAAAATCATTTTTCCTGGCGATTTTTTTTCTTTTTTCTTTTCAAAAAGAAAAAAAAATTACCGGTGGGAAAAAGAAGGCTCGCGTGGGGGATTTCAATTAGGATCAGAGCGACGAAATTGCCATTTTCCAGCGGGTAATTAATAAATAATAGCATGTTTTTAAGTGGGGAGGAAAATATGACTCAAGAGGTCGACCATACGAGTCTCATGTTACGTATGAACGACGTGATCCCTTCTGAGGGGGAAGAAAAACACAATAATTGTAATAATCATGATAGGAGAGGAGGAGTAAATAAAAGAAACGTCGAGTCTGGAAAGATACCCTGGGAGTTCCTTTGCTCCCGCCTCCTCATTCCCTTTTTTTGCAGTGGGCAAAAAAAATCGTATTTTCCAATTTGCATAATCAGCATCAGAATGACTGGGCGGGAGTTGCAGAGATGATTTCTGGAAGTGACTCTGCTCATGTCCGCGATGGCCAAGAAGAAGTAATTGAATTCGAGAGAGGATTGAAATGATTGCAGAAATGAAATCTTTATCAGCTGTCAGCAGTCATGCAGCCAGAACCGGCTAAGTCCGCCAAGGTCTCAATCAGTGCATGCAGTGGAGACAGCTGTTGAAAAGGCCAATTATTTTTGCGGCGGCTCCTTTTTTTCTGGGAAATCCATGGCGTTAATGAGAGCAAAAGTTGTGGCAAAGGAAGGTCTCGTTGGACTTGAAGGGAGGGCGAAGGAGACTGGGACGCGTACGAGGGTCGACGTGGCCGCGATCTCCGCGGCGGAGGGAGAGCGCAAAAAGAGTCAAGGAGAAGGAACGAGGCAAGTTCAGAGCGAGACGTCTTGTCTCCTGTGTGACCACGTACAGACCACGTACAGACGTACCTAAAGGCCTGTGTGGATGACAAACGGCCCGAGCTCCCTTATTACCGGGCGGATCGGGCTGCCTGCACCGCCGTGGAATCCTTCTGGTTCAGTTGGTGCACTAAACGTGTCAAGTGCCACAGCCAAGGAAAAATCTCGGTGAGAACACAATTACTGTGTGCTTTACCCTCACGTGACTGAACTATCCAGTTTTGTCTCAGGCTAAGATTTGGCCGCCATAGTCTCCAGAGCTCAGTCTTCAGAGCTCAGTCTCCAGAGCTCAGTCTTGAGACCTGGCAGATTTCTGTGTCGAGTGTACAGACAGAAAACAAGAGATCAGGATGACCTCAAAGACAAACTCTGCGAAAAGTACAAATGTGTAATTGCAGCTAGTGAGACAAAAGCGCAGTTGTTGTCGGTGTTGAACTCGAATGAACAGAATGAACTGCGAGGCAGTTGATTCGGAACTGCCAGAAGACGTCGACTTGCCAAATTTTTCAAGTTTGGCAATACTTTGGCACCAGAGCGATCGAAATGGCATGGGAATTAGCTCAACAATCAGGGAGCTCGGGGCATCCGTGCAGTATGCACATGAGAGAGGCCAGATTCTCTTCACCCTCCCTTGGTTGAGGTGAATCATATTTTTCCGCACCGGTTTCCGCTCCCGGAGCTCCGCGGAGCTCCGCGGAGCTCCGGGCGCTTGTCCGTTCTGTTCTGTCTCCCGTCGGACACCCCGGACCATCCCAGGTCCGTACGCACCCAGTACGCGGCTGGCACGTCCGCGCATGAGACTCGACAGCGCCGCTTGGGACAGCTTTATGTGTGAGCGCGCCAGAAGATGAATTGCAGGCTGTATTTGCTGAAGAAAGGAGCGAATCAGAAAAGTCATTACGGCTAATTAATGGCGATTTCCACTCACTCGGCCGCCGCGGCCGCCGCCGCCGGCCCATTTCGGTTGTTGCCAATTACTGTGGCCGCGTAAGTCAGCGCCAGCTTGTGCGCGCCGAGCAATTTTCACACGGAAAAGCCTCGTGAGTCCAGCAATTAGGGAAGAAGTCCTCATCGGGCCATTTGTTTCTGCAACTTTACTTGTGTACATTTTTCTCTCTGGTAGAACATTGAATTGGTGATGTCGCGGGTTTGGGCCCGAGCCAGCGTTGCCACGCCGATCAGGACGGCAGGCCCAAGGGGTCCCCAAAGGCGTGTCAGACCGAGCGTTTTCAAAATGAGCCAACCACACTGGGCAAGGCCCTGAAGTCAAAATATGCGCATGCCGAACACAGCTCGTGCAAGTCCAAATGCCAAAGATCTTGGAATGCCAAATGCCAGTTTCGCCAAAGGTGATGTTGGAAAGTGGCAATTGGCATTCAGTGGCCCGCCCCAGAAAAATCTCGGGCTTGTCAGTCAATCCGGATGTGTACGGTACAGTAGAGTGAGGATCGCTCCTCAGTTCGTGGGGGTGCACTTGTCCGAGCCCGCCCAGGCCCGCAACACCCCTGCATTGACTTCCACCAGAGGCCTTGGCTTCCACCACCTCCGTCACACCCGGCTGCAGGGGGCTGAACGTGCAGCAAAGTCTTTATTCACGCCCTTCAACTCCTGCCTCAAGATGAGACTGCGGCAGCGGAAGAGCTACAAGAAGGCCAACAACAACAACGACGACGACGACGGCGACGGCGGCGGCGATGGAGTCCGGCCGGAAGGAAGCACGCAGAGCCTCTGGTGGGAACCCTGCAAGTGCAAGAAAGGCGCTGATTTATTGCGTGCGCTTTTGCGCATGCAAACAACTTTTGCTCGCACACTCATTACGATGCTAATTACCTCTCATTTGAATGCGTTTGCTGGGAAAAAGAGAGAAGTCGGTTTTGGCCGCCGCCAGCGCCAGGATGTGCAAACACTGACAGGACCAGCAGCTACTTGGGGTTCAACTTGGCCCCGCAGGCCTGTAAGAAGGACGTCTTCTCGTTCTTCCCCCCGAAGTGACCGTTACAGCAGACGTCAAAAATGTTACTTCAAATCTCGGTCATCACGACGATGACAAGCCTGAAATTGGCTCTCTTCACGAGGAGTCAGTACAGGTAATTGGCGGCGGCTTTTGAGAGAGAAAAGCGACGAGTTATTTATTGTTGTTGTTGTTTCGCTCATTGAGCCCGCAAATTGCATTTTGGGGCGCAGGTGGGCAACTTTTGAGCACGTGGCCTCGGGACCACAACTTGGGTCTCGTCACCCCTCTTGCCCCGTGCTTGGACCGGGCGTGACACGACCCTGTCTCCGGCCAGGCAGGACTTCGCACCAGTCATGTTGTTCTTGAGGCAGGAGTAAACGTTGTTCAAGAGCAGAGCTGAGGCAGTGCTGAAGCACCCTGTACTGCTGCACCCACCACGTAATGTCCGGTGACCAGAGAGAAGACAAAAAAAGATTTCTCTCTCTCTCTCTCTATTAGTTGCAGCAGTTTTGGCACCTGCACACCCGATTTTTGGTCTCTGAGGGAAAGGATGACAAATAAGCACGTCAAAGCCTTCATTAGCACCTCCTGCGCTCTATGTGTGTACTGCCGCACGTCCGTGCCTGCGTGCAGCCAGCACCTGAACGTCATCAAGTGTGTCCGATTTGCTTAGCCGCTGAGAGACTAATAAGAATAACTCGTCATGAGATGTTGCAAGTCAAGAGGAAATCACTCGAGACCACACCCACAATCCGGCGAGTCCATATATCAGGTGTCCCACGAGGTCCGATTACTTAAACACCCCCTGATTACCCTATTATCACTGCTGCTGCTGCAGATTAGGCTCAAAGTGTCTCACACTGCGTCCCCCTTGAAGCAGACCTCCTGATTACGCGATCGCCACCGCAAGGCGGTCGTTAAGATGGCCACCATCACCAGCGAGAGCGACGATGAGAGCGTCAAAAGCTGGCTCACGCACACGCACGCGCACCAGGAGACCCTCGTGTGTAATTTTTCTTCCTCCCCCCGTGATTCTTTTTCACACGATTTTTCGTCGTGATGGTTTTTCTTGTTTTCTCTCGCCGCCACCGACGATGTCAAAGGAGATTTCTTCTTCTTCCTCCCTCATGTATGACAGATCGTGACTGGACAGATTGCGCGTGGGGTTGGCGGCCACCCACCGGACCCCCGCGGGCCTCCCGGACGCCCGCTGGACCGGCGGACGCCGACTTATTGACAGGTGAAGAGAGGGCAAAACTGGGGAATTAAGGAACAAATTCCATGTTTGCTGTGGATTCTCCGGGAGGCCGAGAAGTGACGCGTTAAATCTCATCTGTGGTACTTTTTCTTTACATCATATTATTCATCAGATGTGGACTTTGGTCCAGAAGAGATGTTTTCAGAGGAAAATCGCTTCGTCACGCATTGATTGATTTCTTATCGCTTTGTGCGTCCAGAATTCGTGTGCGCGTGCGCGTCCCACCAGAGGCTCCCTCCTCCTTATGGCACCAAAACTATTGTGTATAGAAAAAAAAATATATAAGAAAAGCGACTGAGAGAGAGAGAGAAATGAATGGTGGGCAAACATCCTGGTGTGTATGAGTGGAAAACATCTCTGGACAATCGAAGGTTTCATCGAAATCGCGGCAATTTTTGCTTAAAAAAACCCACTGGAGTCCAACAGATGACATTTTGCTACAATTATGAACTGTCAGATCTGGCCTTAAGAGAGTTGTGCGTAAATCATGCGAAAGGTGAGACGACATGGGCAGAATTTATCGCCTGCCCAAAACCCTCCTTCGAAGGCCCATTTACTTTTGCAGGGAAAGTAATCTGGGGGAGCAACATATGGTCACCTACATAACAACACACTCGTATGTACGTCCGTACCTACGTACCTACGTACCTACGTCCATGGGGACCGACTGGCCGGTCTAGACACATCAGCCGTGCAGTATGCGGCGGAATTGGAGATGCTTCTCCTCCGTGGACCTACTGACGTTCACCATGATTGGTGTGGGCCGGGGAGGAGGCCCACAACTGCAGGGCCGGGCACGCCCGAATCCTCAGCCACCTCTCGTGCTAGAGTCCTACTACTAACATTGTCAGGTGTCAGATCGGCCCTGTTTGGGGCCAGAAGCGTCAGATTTGGCCCAAGGAATTTCTTCATTAATGCAGTGTTTCGATCGAACCTCTTTTGTATAGTGGAGCAGCCTGACTTGGGCCGAATTGGAATTCGGCCGCGTTGTTCACTGTCTCGGCCGTCTTGGACTTGTGGCAGGCTTCGCTGTGGCAGAGATGCCCGTTGCGAGTCTCGATGCAGTAGGACGTGTTTCCCGGCCGCGGACGTCGTCGAGAGTACGGCTGAAACGCGGTCGGCGTTGAAGTCTCTCACTTGTTCGGCAATCTGGAAATGGTCGGGACGCCTTCATTCTCGACCGGAAAATGGCAACTTTCGAACTTTCCGCTTGGAAAGCTCCCCCAATGCAAGTCATGCCTCAAACCCCCAGCTCCGAGAGCCCCGTTAGGCTGGCGCGTCTGCATCCAGAAGCCGTCACCACCCCTTCAATACGTTTCCACCCACACTCCTTGCCTTAAGGAGGAAAAAATCAGATTCAATTAAAGGTGAGTCCAGACGCGCCCCTCTTTGATTGATTGACGCATTTTCCAGCTTGGCCGGACAACTTCTCTTTCTCTCCAGGATGAACAATGAGCAGAATTAATGAGGCAGTGGCAAAAAGAAGAGGCATCGGGACCGATGATCTATGCGTTGATATAAGAACACCTCTTTGAGAAGAATGGAGAGATTTTTCGCGTTGGCAAAAACCCAGCTGAAGCCAAGTTTTCGCACCTGCTAAGAAAAGATCCTGGCCAAGCTGGCCTGCCAGGGCTATTTGTCTAGTGGAGGAGAGAGCCAAATTGCGCGATTTGTCTTGGAGACTTGGTCGAGAAGAACCAATAAAATGGTCTCCGGGCCAAAATTCATCAAGCTGCAGGAGGAGGAGGCGTTCGATCACTGCAAGGGCTTGGAGCGTCCGAGGAATCCGGAGAAAGCGGACCGAAAGTCGGCCATGTGCACGCCGCCGAACCCGAGGGTGTCCGCGTTCAATGCAGTCGACGCTCGATGCCGAGCCCATGCTGGGCGGGACGGGGAGGGGGCGGCTGCAAAGCTGCGCTGGCAATTAGCTCGGAACCTTCCACTTTTTGGTCGTCTCCCCCCCATTCTCCGGTGTCCTTTTGCGTCGGCAGAGGGAGGGGATCCAGCTCGACAGACCTTCGCACCTAAGGCGCAGTTATCGGCAGGCCCACCAGGCCTAAGGCCCAGAGCAAAACTAAACGGGCCTTCCATAGATGCGACGGCGACGTCTGTGCTCTGCCTCGTCGTGTACAGCGCAGCAGGAGAAGAAGTGTTAGTGGAGCTCGTCTTCTTCGCCATTTCTCTCATCATCATCAACTCCTTAATGAGACCACAAAGCAAAGAGCTCTGCCAAATAATTTGTCTGTCTGTGTCTTTGTCAATACCACAAGTTTGTTCGTTTGTTTGTTTGTTCGGCCCTTCTCAGTTGGTTTGGCCACTGCGGAGGCAATGACCTCGATTGACCTCGGACCCGGTGGACTTTCAGTCCTCAAATCGAGCATTTCTCCGGCATCTGACAACAGCCAGGCAGAAAAAAGACTTTCTATTTAAATACAATTATTCAGCCGTCCCTTAAAGGGGAAGGAGGGGGTTAAAACCCCGTTAACAGCCGACCTCATTTTACGTTCTTGACAGACAGGCAGACATCCAGAAAAGACTTTTCTTTCAGTCTACACCGCTAAATGCTCTTTAAAGAGACCGAAAATTGGACAACTTAATTTGCTCCCCAGTCCCTTTCTGTCGCGTCACTCTCGACTGCCGCTTCAAGCGCTGAGCCTCAAATTTTAGGTGATCAAAGTCCTCGTAACACACTTAAGCTTCTGTTTACCTTAGTTGGGACTGGGAAGATCGAGCCCACCCACACCAGCCGTCGCTTGCCTGGCGCGCGGTAGATACAGAGCTAGATTTGTCTCTCAGATTATCTCTAAGAAGCTCCCGCGCCTTCTTGATATGCAACAGTTGCGCCAACTTGACCAACCACGACTCGTCGGCCGCAGACTCCTCGGTCCGCAGGCACGTGGGGGACGGCGACGGCCGCAGGGCGAGCGTGGACGGACTGGGAGCAATGTTGACGAAGGTGGACGCGCTGTGATCGTTCATGCTTTCCCTTGACTTGCTGTAATTATATAATTAACGTTGTTTCTCTCTGGAAGCATCTTGAAGTGGCAGAGAATTCCCTGCTCAAGCAGGCCTCCAGCCTGCCCTCAAGGCCTAGCATGTCAGGTGCACCTTGTAGATACTCTGCAGTGACCAAGTGCAATGAAAGCATTTCAACTTGAGGTCAGGTGAGGTCGGGCAGGCATTTGAATGCCAAAGCAGTGTCGACCTCGGCGAGGTCGGCAACGGCGTCCTTGCAATGACGCAAATGCCCCAGCTGTAGATTTCTCCCTAAAAGACTAAAAAAAAGTGTTCGTGCAAATTCAGCCAGATACGTATAAACAACAGCGCGTACAGCTGTTGTATCTGGATCAACCGTGAGCCTCTGACCAGTGGGGTTTATTCAGCTCCAACCTTAATGAGATAGCCTGATGACAGACTCAGATAATGGAGGTGAAATGAGGATAAGCGGATCCCTTAAGGTTCCCTTGGAGGGAATATGAGGCACTTCATATAGCCGAGAGATTTCTTTTATGACTCTCAAGCTTCATTACAACTCCGTAACACAGTGTTGTGTTTATAATTATTGTTGTCATCATTACAGCTATATAGGGTACTTTTTTAGCTATTTCTCCGGCGCAAATGGCTGCCCTACTTAAGGCGCCACTTGATCAAGATAAGCGCCGCGCCAAAGGACGCGGCGAAAAAGGCTTCTGACAAAGAGCCTGTGAAACTCTGCTGCTACTGCAGTCTTCTTTCTGACCCACACTGTACACGCAACACCGTGACAGCAGCAGTAGCAGTAATATAGATAAGAAAGAGGATGAGATTATTACGAGAGATGGAGCGTGTCAGATCCATATCGAGATGGATCTTTTTGAGCCACCCAAGTGAGATTTTTGAGTACATCAATAATAATGACATTACTCAGCCCCGACCGATCCGACCCGGTCAGCGCGTGCAGCATGCGGGATCCGCGGTCCGGAGCTGCCACCTGATGACCAAGAAGAAGTCTGGAAATCTCCTCAACCCTTGTTGATCCCTTTTTACGACTTAGTGGATACTAATCGAGAAAAAATGAGTGCGTTCAAAACTGCTTCTCCGTAAATTAACTCGGTCGCAATAATTGGGCATGAAGCCCCGAAGGGGCACTCCCTCCCCAGGACACTCCCCTCCGGACCGCAGAAAACGGGTGTAATTGGAAGAGACCCCGAGGGCTGCAGCACCGAACTACCGAGGTGCGATCAGACAGAAAAACACTTGCTTCTCACTGATTATGTGGCAAAGACAATTAAAGCTACTGAGCGAGCGAGCGAGCGAGAAGTGTCTTCAAGAAGAAGCTGAAGATGATGAAGAAGAAGAGTCACTGCTTTCATGGCTTTGTTCTGGTCATATTTTTCGACTTCTTGACCAAAGCTGAGACCACCCTCATAGCTTTAGCAGCGGCATTTAGGCATCTAAATGGCATCATCTGAGATTCTTTTTTTTCCTCCCTTCCCTGAGCCTACGGCTAACATTTCCACGAAAAAAAGGTGAAGCCCGACCGCACAACCCATTTGCACCCGGGTAAAACGGGCCTCAAAAGCCATCATTTCGCATTACAGCCAGCAGCGGCCCCAATTGTGTGCGTGCTTATAACGGTTGCAATTTGCTTAAGTGCTTTCTGCGCCTGTGCCGGACTTTGCTATACCTACGATCTGACTCTCATTAATGCGGGGCTCAAATCCCACAACATCCACTCGCTCCTCCTGACTCTCCTCCCTGGCCCAGACCAGCGAGTGGCAGCACTGCTCGATCGACACCGGATATCGACGCTCACCCGTGTCGATATCAGGCGTGGATCCAAGCCCCGGGTGTGGATCGGACCTGTCTGTGAGACGTCAGCGCAGACGACCCAGTCGGGCATGAGGCGTCGATCGAGGATCGCCATTTTTGGTCAGGCTATATCGAATATCGCCGTGTCCATCAGCAGGGGGGGGGGGATCTCGCACAGCCCGAATGCGTAGCAATGGCAGAGATGCAAAGCGAGAGCAAATCGAGTTCCATAATGACATAATCCGTCTCTCCGGCTGCCACCATCCATTACCATTAGGCAAAAGAAGAAATTCGTGCGGAGCCGGTGAAAAAAACATAATTACATGACATGCAAATTGCAGCTATCATTATGTGTTTTTATTCCATTCCCAGCCTCCAGAAAAAGGTTAATTCCTTGTGGGAAACTTTAAGTACGTACTTGTGCAGCCAAGAAGCTCCCTCTCGTCTCTCCCAGCCTTTGACAGTTGAAGGTTTCTTGACACCCACCGGTACTTTAGGCATCACAAATCACTGCCTGCCATCCTCCTGCCAATAATCTTGATCAGATCAGCCGATTTTTCCAGCATTTTTGCTCTCTCCTCCTCAGGTCTGCCATTCTTCGTGCTATTTTCCCGTCGGCGTCGGCCCACCTCCTCTTCTTGGACAGAATCGTGCTCGGCAGCTCCAACATCCGTCACTGCAAGCAACAGGGTCCGGTGGACGCGGCCCCAGAAGTTACGATCGGTCAGCAAGTCCAGTATCCACTTCCTTCATAACTTTCAGACTTGACTGCTGTAGAGAATCATAAAGCCTGGTCAGCTACCGCAAGATTAGCATAACTCCGAGATCCCACTGTATTTCTCTGCTTTTTGTTCGAACTGTCAAGGCAGTGGCTGAGAATTTGCACGATCCTGAAGGCAAATTCCGCCGTAGAACTGCTCCCTTTAGTAGCCTCTCAGTGAGTGCAGCCCTAGAGCTCTGCTCAAATGACTTCTTTTAAAATTTATGCATGCCATTAGGTGATGCACGCACGCACGCTCGCACGCACGCACGCACGGGGGTGTATGCTTAACCATAGGTACGTACGTGTGCACGGAGGAGGAGAACCTCACACGAAGCCAGCGGAGGGAACGATTCTGACTGGGCCAAGGAAGACCTCGTTTGGTTAAAGTAAATGCAGCATGATCATAAAAAGTCCCATTGAAGCTGTCGATTTTCTCCCTGTCTCATTTATTTGCCTTTCTTGCGCCTTCCAGGCTTTTTCCTCCTCACTGGAATTCCTCTTTCTCAGATAAATATCTCAATTTCTCCTACTCAACTTTCTGTCCAATCGTTTGTCGAAGCCGCCGGAGGCTGCGGAAAATGAGAAGAAATATTTAGATGTCGGTCCGTGATTAAGAAGACCAGAAGAAGATGGCAACAGCTTGAATGTTGGTGCTCCTTTTGTACCTGTCCAAGTCGGACGCGATTTATTTCTGTTTATGCCAACGCCGTTGCCAGAGCTGACAAATCGCAGGCATTTGTAAGCGATTCCTCCCACTTCAGCTACCCATCGAGCATCCTGGCTGGACATTAATCTGCACTTCTGGCCGTGACTTCTGGTGCCGGAGCAACTCTCCAGATTGTGTCCAAGACCAGCGTGTGGATGATTAACAACACTTCCTCCGCTGCTAGTACGATTCTTCTTCTGGGAGAAGGAAGAACAGCTACGGCAAATAATTCTCTCGGGCTCGGTAACGTAGACGGTAAAAAAAGAAAAAGGGGCTATTTATTGACATTGCCCTTCTCCACCGCAGCCACGAAGCGCCTGAGGCTGTCCTGCAAGAGCTTGGGCTCCTCCAAGGCTGCAAAGTGACCTCCACGAGGCATCACTTCATATAACACGATGTTGCGATATTGAGCACTAAGAATGCTTTGGGGGAAAACGGCGATCTCGTTGGGGAAGACGGCGACGCCCGCTGGGACCTTCAGGGGAATGGCGGACACGGCCCACATTCGGCTGTCTTTGCGGCCCATGTTTTCCAAGTAGAATCTGAAAAAGTCTCGCTTACTAAGTTGATCTTGAGACGGGAGATGAGGCACTTGCCTGGCGGCAGAGGTGGCAGACTCGGTGACCCAGTAGAGCATGACGTTGGCCAGCAACTCGTCCTCGCTGTACTTCTTGGTGAGGCCTCCATCGTCAAGGTCTCGATATCTTCAAATGAGAATCGCAGAGTCGAAAAAGGACACAGACGTACTTGAACACTCACGCCAGCTTGGTTCCGGTTGAAAATTTTTCCAAGAGCCAGGCGGCCAAGCCCAGGGGCGAGGTCTGTAGCGCTGCTCCCAGAGTGTCTGGCTTGGTTGCCTGCGCTTGTATGTAAAATTATAATGATTATTAGCTCACCACCATCGAAATGGACATGAACTTTAAAAATTAAGGACCTGGATGTGGAGGTATCCACTCTCTTTCAGCGTTTCGGTAAAAAAAACCGTAGGATCCTTCAGCATGAACCTCTGCTCCTCAGGGATAGAGAACAGCCAGGGGAATCTCGGCGCCAGCAGTCTTTTCAACGAGGCTCCAAGGCCCAGGGCCTAACGGACAATTTCGCAAAAGTGAGGACACTTCTCAATGTCAATGAGCAGAGCCGGCACCTGTGCAAAGTTTGTGTGATGGCCGATAACGTTTTCGGGATACAGCACACCCATGCAGTAGGTGATGAAGGAGCCCCAGTCCCCAGCCTGCGTGTAGAAGCGCTCGTGGCCCAGACGTTGCATCAGCTTCTTGAATAACCTAGGGGGCAACAGTGTCCAATGAGAAAATGTCCCCTCTGCGTGATTCCAACTTTGCAGAAATCACTTGCTTTGCAGCCTGGACAGCATCAAAGCCTTCCTGAGCTGGAGCCGAGGAGAAGCCGTAGCCAGGAATAGAAGGAGCAACGACCTCAAAGGCCAGATCGGGATCCTCGGTCAGCATTGGGATGATCTTGAGGAACTCCAGCACCGACCCTGGCCATCCATGCACCAAGAGCAAGGGGACCACGCGCTTAGCCTTCGCGTTGGGCTTCGCGTGAATATAGTGCACGTTGATCCCGTCGATCTCGGTCGTGAACTGGGGGAAGGAGTTGAGCTTCGACTCGAACACTCTCCAGTCAAACGAGTCCTTCCAGTAGGTTCCGATCTGCCTGATGTAGCAATAAACGGGTCACATGTCTGCACGTACTCGTACATCAGCACCTGCGCGAGGTGATCACCTGAGATAGTTTCCATTGAAGCCGTAGTTGAAGGCGGTGCCCTCAATTGGTCGTGGCAAGCGGTCCAAGTCGCTAATCACCCTTGACCGGACATCACGGATGACTCTGTCACTGACGTTGACCCTGACATGACGTGAACATTCTGGCTAACGTGACTGCGGCATACCCAATGACGTTCACCTGAATGGCTTGAGTGAGGAATCCTCTTTCTTCTCCGTGCCAGGTCCATACCACACGTCGTCAGGGAGCAGGGACTTAGGGTCGTCCTCGGGCAACAAACAGTCGTTCAGAAGGAGGTACGAGACGAACGCGAAGATCAACACGATCACGGGAAACACGATCTTGAGAACCATGCCGGTTCGCTCGCAAAAGCAAAAGTACAGGTACAGCTGAAGCTGGCTGCCGCAGCTGATGGCGATAACCATTTTAGTCGCAATGGTTATGTAACGAGCGACAGTTCATACTGTACTTGATGAAGTTCAGAATGGCCTCGCCCTTGTTTGAGGTCGTGATACTGAAGGGGAACCGTTCCGTAGATCAGTCAGGCAGCTTCAAGTTTAGAAGCACTAGAACTTCACTGTACAAGTACTCGCGGGATGGTCTTGAGGGGCGTGGAGCACAAACCTTGTACTCTGCCTAGGTTGCTTCCCTGTATTCTTCTGCATGTACAAACAACATCTCTGTCTGGGGGTTATGATCCATAAAAAGGCCACCAAGGTCAGCTCTGGTCTCGTCTTTCCCCTTGCAATGGAATTCTTGACAAATACGTCTTGCAGAGAGGTCAAATACGTCGGTCAGCCTCTTCCTCGTGGTTTCCGCCCGCAGTGGGACTTCCTCGGGGCCCTTGGGGTGAGGCCCAGTGAATGCCTTGGAAAGAGACGTGGTCGGTCCCATCAGTATTGACCTCGAATGTCTGGCGCTGACCGAGGAGAACCTGCCAGGTCTCGTACAGGTCAGCCCGGCCACTCATCTCGGTTGGCCCTGTTCCACTTCTTGGCAGCGCTCATGGTGCGACATGATACCTGGCCATCACCTGAGCACATGGCGATGATGGCAGGCTGTCTAGCATTGCTGAGTGTTTTCTTGCAGAGGAATGGTTAAACATTCTCCCGAATTTAATCCAACCATGATCAGAGAAAGAAAACTGTGCAAAATATGCAAGGACTTCCACTGCACTGTATGTATGGTATGTACATGCACATCTGCGCACAGTGGTAACATGTATATTTACTTCAAGTCCATTAACTTCCCTCTGAAAGAGATAATTCGGTATGTCATTATTATGGGCGGTGTTTAAAGACACTTTAAACCGCGCCTTATGAATACAAGCACTTCATTTCTACAACTCACTATAGTGCACTTTGGCGGCGAAGATTATTCAGCTCCCGGAGAGAGGAGGATATGGAGTACCGATGTATGCGGTACTATGGGACTGTTAAGACATATGCATTATCATGCCCCAGCTGAATAATGCCACTCCCTTTTTTTATTACTTGAAAGTGCGAGGCACGTAGGTTTCTGGCCCGGCGACATGGCCACGGCCACTGACGTGTTGTTCTTCTGATAAGATGCTTTCCTAAAAGTTCTCTCGTGTCTTGTCCACGCCGAACGAAGACCTTCAATCAGTCCTTGATTACGTGTTGAATCCAAAATAAAGCATCTCTAGACTAAAATACAGTTCTTTCTTCCGCACTTCTAAGGCCTTGAGGACGCCTGTCTGGCTCTGGCCTCCTGCTCCAGCCTGAAGAACTCTTCTTGCTGCGCTAGCAGCGACTGTTGCGCCACTGCCGCATTCTGATGCGCCGCCATCAGGGAATGCTCGCGCTCAAGCAGCAACTGGCGTTGAAGCAGGTCCGAAGAAGCGGGCAAGTAGCTGCCCGGAGGACCTGGTGGTGGACCAGGCACAGGTGGTGGACGCAAAAGCAACGGGTCCGGTGGACGGTAGCGCGGGTCAAGTCCTGCAGGAGGTCCGCTTCGGAATCCTGTGAACAAAGTATTATGCAACAGCGCCACGTACGGAATACTGCAGAGGTTCTCTTACCCGGCGGAGCTCCTAATAAGCCGAACGGGTGTCTGAAATGACTGGCTCCCGGGATCTCCGGTGTCACGCCGGCCATCTGCAGTCTCACGAGGGGGTCGGTGGCGAGAGCACTCATCCTTTCAGCGTACTGCCGCTCAGCAGAGACGCGAGCGCTGAGCTCTTCCAAACGCCGCCGCTCCTCTATCTGCTGTTGCATGGACGCTGCAGCCGCAGCCGCTACCGCAGAACTCGCCCCTGGAGGTGGTGGAGCGGGGGCGAATCCCGGGGGAAATAGTGGTCGATTGGCGCTCGAATTAGGGCTAGACGGAGCTCCAGCTCCAGGCGAAGCGTTGAGAGGATGGCCCGGGGGAAACGGGGACAGCCGCGGCATATGCGGATGCAGCGAAGTGGTTGTGCCGCGGAAGTCGGGGCTGAACAAGGGATGGCCAGGAGGTGGAGGGTGACCCGTCAGCTCCTGATGCGTTCGCTTGGCGGCCTCCTGCTTGGCCATCTCTTCTCTCTCTGCGGCCTTCCTCATCCTTTCCTCCCTCTTCCTCGCCAACTTTGAGTCTGGCACCGGCTTGAAGATCATGTCAGTTCGTGAGCAAGAATTTCCTTCACCGCGGTTCCAGAGCCGAGTGAAGATTGCGGATTGCGACCGATGGCATTCAGAACCGTCTGGTTTAGGTGGAGGACTCGGCTCACGAGGGACTACCGGAAGTGGAGTCAGACCTGAAAAAACTCGGTCTCCTATCAGAACTGTCGGACCTAAAGAAACTCTTAGAGAGCTCACCTGTGGGCTGACTTCTCCGCTCTGCCAAGACTTCTACCTCGGCAGGCTGCGCAGGAGGTCCCACCGAGGAAACCGTGGAGGGGTTCCTGCTTGAGCCATAAACTTCTGTAGCTGCTTGAGACACCACGAGAGGACCTTAGCAAAGCGAGGGCAGTCATCATTTACTGAGATCATTAGCAACTTGGAGCAACACTTCGAACTCACCGACAGCAGTGGTAGTCCTGCTACTGGATTCTTGAGTGGAAGACGACGATGGCAGGGTCGGCACCGGTGAGAACAGTCCGGGCACATTCCGGGGTAAATCAGCCTTGATCTCCACTGGTTCAGATAAAGACGGCGCCACGGGCACCAGCGGTGCAGCAGCCTTGTCCTCAGCCTTGGAGTCCTAGAAACGGATTCATTCAGGAGGTCCTCTCGATAAAAATGTCTCCTAAAGGCACAGACCTGCTCTATGGCGCTAATGCTAAGTTCTTCCTCCGCCGCGTGCCTCTTCCTCGGAGGTTCCCCATCCTCAGTAGCGGCACCTTCTTCTTTCTCCAGCAGTCTCTTCTCCTCTTCAGTTACCTCTCTCTTACGGACCTTGCATTTGGACAGTCAAGTTAGCGATGGAGCTGAGAAATGCACAGCAAAGTACTCACTTCTCCATCCAGAGAAGGCAGCTCCGCGTAGCGCTTGAAGTAGATCCTGCAGTCGGTGCAAACCAGCAGCTTCTGCTTGCCTGCGTGATGCCAGTCCCGGGAGGAGGAGGCGAAGCAGTGCCTACAAAACGCGCACAATAAACTGTAAGTGATACAAGTTGCATCGCCATGAATTCTTCTTACCTGCAGTAGTAGGGGCTCATCTCGGCGTCCCCGTTCTCTTGACCTTCCGCTCCCTCGGGCTCCTCTTCAACTTCGCTGCAGGAACTTAGATCATCGTCTCCATCATTGCCACCGTCCTTTGAGTCGCCTCCACCGCCCCCGTCACCGCTGCCATTGCCGCTACTGCCGCCGCCGCTTCCGGAAGGTCCACTGCCACTCTTGCCACCTTTGATGCGACGGAAGACGTTGGGCCGATGGCGACGGCCTCGAGGTCGATTGTTTGCAGCAGCTGGAGACATAAATTTTCAAGTGAATGTCTCAAAAGTGTCACAGTCCAAGAGTCATGGGATCTTACCCGAAGTCTTTTTCCACAGGTAATAGAATTCAATGAGGTCCGAAGTGTCTCTTTCCGGCAGAAAATCTACCCTGATCTTGAAGAAGTTTTTCCCGTGCGCCCTTAGACCTTTGATAAAGTTTTTGACGTCCTCTTCCGGCCATTTTCTCAGGATGTCGTGTGAAGGCAGAGGCAACGCAACCAGACCCTGGAGAGCTTTGCCAGTGTCATAGTCGCACTCGTGTAACTTCTGGATGGCTGTGGCCGTGATGCCATCGCGAGAGGCGGCCTGCGGAAAGAAGGAATGTACAAGTCGTGTTCGACCAAACACAGCATGTGTAGTGTGGCTCACTTGGAAACCGTCCTCGGGTGATCCTCCGTCGCACATGGCCGCGAATGCCGCCATGGATCTGGCCGCTCGGAGGAACATGAGCAAATCGTGGTCGTGAATGCGGTCAGGGCACCAACTGATCTCTTCACCCCAGGGACTGGGTCTCTTTTCTACGGGCACGTCGCCTAAAAGATGGTGTACGCATGCTGTATTGCACTTCCATGAATGATGGCAATGCCCTACGCAGTCGAGCAATTGTGCATAGCTATAGCAGGCAGTACCTTCATAGGGTGGAAGCTTCGCCTGATGGGACCCGCCCACCCGGATCTCGCCCTGCGTGGACGCCAGCCTCCGGGTCTCAGGGTTGTAGCTCAGTGTGTAAAAGAACGTGTCCTCCTTGGGCTGAAACTCTTTCACCGCCCGAATGTCCAAGCAGTGAAGAACCTGACACTTTCCCCTGAGCACAGACACCGGGTAGACATCAGTCATCTCCGAGATGAAAAGCTCGCGCGTGCGGTACATGGGGTCGTTCATAGCAGCGATGTCGACTAGACATAAAGACAAACGTTAAAAAAATGCACCGCACACTCCTGGATCCGCCATGCTCGGCCAGTTTCTTTTTCTTTTTTTTTTTTCACCTTTAGACCTAGTAGGCGGGTGTGCCTCGATCTGACCGTGCTCCGTGCGTCTGTCCTGGATGAGCAGCTGATAGACTTGCTCAGGCACCTCAGACGTCCGATAAAACCACTTGATGTGCACCATCAGCGAGTCCCGCTTGGTCATCTTGAGTTCCTGCAAATTAGCAAAGATTCGCAGTCGTAGGATATCGCTTTCATAGCTGAGCACCAGTGTTTTTTTCCAGCATCGTATGTTCATTTTCTCTCTCCTCCATTCTATACAATAGAAAAACTGCGTGTGAGTGAGAGAAAGAGAGAAGAAAAGATGATGATTGATTGTGTGCAAAGCTCGACTGAGTTCGCAAAAAGCTCGGCGAGAAGAATTTTTCGATCGCAACTTGGGAGAGTTCACAACAGGCCAACACCGACGGGGAGGAGGAGGGGGGCGAGCAAGGCGTGAATAATTTATGAGGCAGAAGAAAGGAGGAGGAGGTGAGGAAAAAGAGGAGAGCCAACTAGGCAGAAGTAGTCTAGTACGGATTGCTGCCTCAATCAAAGAGCCAAAATGCTGCCGCCAATAAATCAGTCACGCCAAATAGTATCGACCTGAGATCAAGCACAGTAAGAGCAGCAAATAAAGTTGAAAGAGTTGGCTTTTCATTGAAGCTTTGTATCGGGGTGACCGAGTTAAAATTCTTCTAGAACTTGGCATCGTGACCTTTGTTCAAATTTGTCTGTCTCAAGGGAAGGGGGCGTTTTGAAGACGAAGGGACAAAAGTTCCCCCCCCCTTCCGCCAAGAAACGATGGGACATTCGTACCTGGATGATGCAGATGTAGTAAGGCTGTTCTGTCCGCTGGCTCTCGATGTAGACGGTATCGCCGACCTCGTAGTCGATGCCGTAGCTCTCGCAGCGATACTTGAGACAGCGGCCATTCGTCCTGTAAGCCTTTCCAACAAGGCTCTTCTTCCCGTGCACCGGCGTGGTGACCTTGACGATCTGAATCTGGTCGTCCTCTTCCGCTTCGTCCGGACCAGCGGCTTCCTCTTCTTCTTCCTTCTCGGCTTCGGTCTCTGCCTCCGGCTCCTCGCCCTCCTCTTCTTCTTCATCGTCGTCGTCTTCACCGCCGTTAGCCTTGCTGCTCTCGACATCAGCATTGGTCTTCACGCCATCGGCTTCCCTGCTCTCCTCGTCGCCGCAGTTATTCGACTTTTTGATGCCGGAAGGCTCCTTCTTGGAGTTAGAGTCATCCGAAGACGAGGACCCATCCTCCTTGGTCGACTGAAGTTTGGACGGCTCGCCCATCGGAGATTCACAGAGCCCAGAATTCTTCCCGGCGATGTCTTCAGCCGACGCGACAACCGCTGAGGACAAAGACGGCGCGGCCGCCGCCGCTGCCGCAGCGGAAGCGGCCGCGACAGCCGCGTTCGTCCCCGCCACGGCCGGCGAACACTCGTTCATGTTCCGGCCGCCGGGATCAGATTTTTCATGAAGAAATTTCCTCGGACTTCCCGAAAAAAAAAAGCAGCACCAAACGAAGCCCGATCCAATCTCTTCTTCTTCCTCCTCCTGCGCACCGCTTTGCTTAACTCTGTTGGCCGGGGTGGAGCAAAGCAGAGACAGTGGTGCCAAAAAAAAAATGCCAAGGGTTGCCACGGATGGGCCAAAAGTGGCAGGTGGAGGTCTCGCGGCTGTATCGCAGCCTCCCAGAACTCGGGCCTTGTTGTCAACCCTGCTCAGCTGCGCTTATGAAAAACGAAAGAAAAGAAAGGAAGGAGAAGCGGAGCTTCATAGACACCCTCAGACGCTGAAGTCACGCATAAGTAAAATTTTGAGAATTCGTTATTATTCACAACTAAGACTTGTGGAGGACTCAAAGTTAATAAAAGTTGGTACGATTCTTGAGTTGCTCCTTGAGGAACGTCTTAATACACTTAAAAAGCTCGGGCGGCAGTTCCAGAGAGGGTTTTCTCCCCGAGTCCTCACGCTGGATGAAAGAGCCGGTGTTGCACCAGCCGGTCCGGTGCGATTCGCCCATCAGTAACTCCAACAAGAGCTGCGAGAACATCCAACGCGCGACATACAACAAAACAAAGTCGTCATGGGTCAAGGTCCAATGTTCGATGAGGCGAGGGCTGCGTCCTGACTGATGACTTCAAGTCTCGATCGGGGTCATCGCCATCGCCGTCATCATGCTTTCGACGTCGTTGATCGGTTTTCTCCGGCGTCCTGTTCTCCTCCTGTCTCCTCGCCGTCGGCCATTGTCGTCGGAGGTTCTGTTGACCAGCGCTCGCTATCCGGACCTGAAGCGCCGCAGCAGTTTCTCAGAGGTCTCTGAGGCAGATCTGAAGGAGTTTAGAAAGATCGTGGGGGAGCAGAGGGTGATCACGGATCAACATGACTTGGAGGGTGTGTTCAACTATGGTGCGTGAGTTAGGACCATTCCGGATTCAGCTCCTTTTTCAGCCTACAATACTGACTGGCTACGGTCGGTCCGAGGACAAAGTCGAGTACTGCTCAAACCCCGTGACACCGGCGAGGTCTCTTCAGTGTTGTCTCACTGCCATCGGAGATCATTGGCTATCTGTCCACAAGGTGGCAACACCGGACTGGTGGGCGGCAGCGTGCCCGTGTTCGACGAAATCGTGGTGTCCACGGAACTCATGAACAAGATTGAGAGTGAGGGACTGAACCTCGTCCTATATTGAGAGCCCTCAAAATTTATCCCATGTACAGGTCTAGACGAAAACTCTTCTGTGGTGACTGTTCAAGCAGGTGTGATCCTAGAGCAGCTAGATCAATTTTTAGCCTCCAAACACCTCATGGTCCCTTGGGATTTGGGAGCCAAGGGCAGCTGCCACATAGGTAAAACTTATTAGACACTTGCTCCACAGTGGCTATAACAAGACTATGACGACTTCTACCCCACTGCATGTGTGCCTTAGGAGGCAATGTATCCACCAATGCTGGTGGGATCCGCCTCCTCCGCTACGGGAGCCTCCACGGCTCCATACTGGGTATTGAGGCTGTCCTTCCAAACGGAGAAGTTTTGGACTGCTTGAGTAGTATGAAGAAAGATAACACGGGATACGATCTCAAACAATTGTTCATTGGGTCAGAAGGTATATGGTTATCAAGAGTCACATATTTAACTGACAGTTGTCAAAATATCATTATGACAGGGACGCTCGGCCTGGTGACAAGGGTGACTCTTCAGTGTCCTCCCAGGCCCAAAGCGGTTAACGTGGCCCTCCTCGGCCTGGAGAATTATGACCACGTTCTCGACACATTTAAGATGGCAAGAATCCGTGAACCTCTGCTTTCCGTCCCAGAACAGGGGGTTGTTCAAGATGTTATCAAGTAAATGCGATTTTCAGACTCGGAGTAATCTGGGCGAGATCCTCTCTTCCTGCGAATTTATGGACTCCGAGGCTATGACCTGCGTGACCAAGAACTTGAGTTTGGACGCTCCTATCGATAAGTACCCGATGTATCTGCTCATTGAGACCAGCGGCGCTAGGTAGATGAACCACCACCACGTTGCAAAATGTTATGTTGCTTATTCTTGATCTCTTTCTTTCATTTATTCTAGTTCAGAACATGACCAGTCGAAACTGGAGGACTGCTTGCACACGCTGATGTCTTCTTCGCTTGTCTGCGATGGCGTCATCGCCAAGTCGGAGAGTCAAATCAAGGATATCTGGTCAATTCGAGAGAAGATGGCGGAGGCGTTGCTCAGGGACGGCTACTGCTACAAGTACGATATCTCTCTGCCGCTCGACGTGTTCTACAATAGGTGAGAGAGAGGTCATATGACCAGCACGTGTGATGTGATTGACGACCTTTGTTGTGGCAGCGTCATTGCTATGAGAGAGCGTGTGCGAGACACTGACGCTATCAGGTGCGTTGGCTACGGTCACATCGGTGACGGAAACATGCACTTGAACATCACGAGCAAACAATTCGACCCTCGGATATTAGACAAGATCGAGCCCTTTCTGTTCGAGTTCACCAGGCAGCATGGGGGCAGCATCAGCGCCGAGCACGGTGAGTACGCCGCAAACGCACAAGTGGTGACCGAGATTGACCAGGTGCTTTTATCACAGGATTGGGATTCAAGAAGCGCAACTTTATTCACTTCTCTAAAAGCAAGAGTGCTGTCAACATGATGAAGCGCATGAAAGACATGGTGGACCCCAAGGGCATCATGAATCCGTACAAAGTGCTACCAGAAGTCTGATCAGTCTGCAAAGGGTCAGGTACTACCCAATGACGGTTATATATATTGTAACTATAATATACAAGGGCACACTAGTTTTTTCAGTTTTAGCATAAAATACAATCTTTGTATCTCATGAACTACTTCTATATAATGCTCGAATAATCTTACCTATGAATTGTACTGAGTCATTGTTTGTAGGTGGGGAGGAAAAAGCGTCGACAAACACTTGCGTTCATTTCTTTGACAACTTTTGCGCTGTCCTGGATACCGTGGACATCCCGTCAACGAACTTGGTCCGGAAGAGTACATTGGCATTGTTAAACATGCCATCCTTAAGAGAGACAACGATGAACTGCAAGGCAAATGTTACGTAGTGTTTTGACAATGCCTCGAAGGCGTAACCAGGTAGACACCTAACCTGAGAGTGCATGAAGTGGGTCTTCAGCATGTGGCCAATGTTCTGCGTATGCGAGAGATCAAGGGCTGCATCCACCTCGTCCTAGTTTGGAGGAGCAAAAGTGGTATTTGAGAATAAAGGTCAGTAAACTCGACCTTACCAAAATGTAGAGAGGCGCAGGCTTGAAGAGCAACAGGGAGAGGATGAGCGAGAGCGCTACCAGGGACCTCTGGCCACCACTTAGCTCAGAGAGACTCTCCTTCCAGACGTCGCCAAATGCGACTTTTACCTACAAATCACGTCGATTGTACATGAAGTCCATATGCAACAAAGCTTCCTTAGTCACCTCTAATCCATCCAGCACATCCATGCCTTCTGGCGGCTGCAGTTTCGCCTTTGTACCAGGTAGAAGCGTAGAGAAGATCGAACCAAAGTCCTTATTCACCTTGACAGACAGAAGACAGAAACAAGCTACAGAGTACTCTCTATACTCTGTGTAAATATATATGTGCATGTAATACTTGTACGTATGTAAATGTAATGCTTGTAATGAAGGTAATACACTCGACATGCTTCTGTGCGGTGTACTACTCTCATACCTTGTCCCATGCCTTCCGGATCTCCACTCGTTTCTTCAGATCGAGTTCTTCGATCACCTAGAACAAGAAAACGAATGTCTGCACAAAGGTAGAATTAACTGACAGAGATATAAACACAAGACCTTTTGTATCTTGGCTTTATCTGTCTCTACGGTTGCCTTCTTCCTCATGAGATCGTTGTATTGAACCTCTGCTTTGTCCAACATGGTCATCGCACGCATGTTCACGTTGCCCTCAAGACGATCCTGACATGATAGGAACAAAACGTTAGTTCATCTATTTTTAGAACTAAATTGTACTCTGATCCTCGAGTACAGGGAAAACATATTCAGGCGATATCCGAGGCCGCAATGTGAATGTGCGCATACCTTGTTCTCTTCCAGCTTCTTTATCCTCTTTGCAGCGTCATTGGGATCAGTGGCCTTGAAATCGTAGGCAGAGCCAGGCTCCCCGAAGAATTTTCTATCCACAGAGATCCACTCGTACTTCTCCAGCATGTGAGCGACCGCGTGTCGGGAGTCTTTGGCATCATCTTTTGCCTAAGCATAGAAGGAAATTCTTAAGCATGCTTTCTGAAATAACCAAACGTAGCCTAGACGTTACACAAACAAACCTTGGTGATTTTGTGCTTCAGTTCCTGAATCTTGAGCTTCTTCTCCTCGATAGCCTTGGATATTTTGGCGCTCTTGCTTTGCTCGGCGTTAATTTCCTTATTGTTCTTGGCCAATATTTCCTTGTTGTGTTTCACGTCCGCTTTGACATTAGATACGACCTCGCGCCTCTCGGCTAACTGAATCTCCAAGCTTTCGATCTCAGTTTGGAACCCTGACAAGAAAGAATTAGGGAACATCCATACATTGTGACATTTAAATATTGTCGCAAGTGAGGTCACTACCGTTGATTGCTTCATCGCAATTGGCTATTTGAGTTTGGGCCTCTTTTATCGCCTTGTCAAGCTCCTCCAGCTCGAGCTTGAGACTTGCCTCCTCTGCCTCCTTCTCTGACCAAGCCTTCTTGGAGTCTGCCAGAGCCTTTTTGCACTTTTTCACCTCAGCCTCTGCTTCCTGGAAAAGCAAAAATAGGACCATGATGAATACATCCTGGTAAAGTAGAGTTCTGAAACGAAGTTTTACTGGGGAATTCAAGGCAGAACAAGTCCATGCCATGAGTTAGCCAGGAGGATGTAACTCCACCTAGTGTGTTGGTGTGTTATGATAGATGGATCAATGCAGGGGGGGGGGGGGGGAAATTATTTTTCGACCCCCTCTTGGGCCGGGGGGTAATAAGACAACGGGGACTATAAAAGAGATGGAGGAATAATACAGCATTTATGGTTCTGTCCTGCACTTCCCATGTCCTCTCCTGAAGCAATGTAGTAGCCCTGTCCTGATTGCTACCAACGGTTTCAACGTTACTTTACGACACGAGTTTCACTCAGCCTTATTGACTTACTCCGGAAAATGAAGTTAATAAGTGCTAAAATATCGCTGAACTTACTCTAGACATTACTTACATTCTGTAGTGTGAAAGTGTTTTTAACCGTATGACATCAACGATATTTGCATGGTCTCACACCTTGAGCTCCTTTTCCTTAAGCTGCTTTGCGTTCTTTATCTTGTATTCCAGTTCCTTGACTTTGCTGTTGCCATCTTGAACCGTCTTCTTGGCCTGCTCACTTTCCACCCGCATCTCCTCCAACTGAGCCTTCATTGTCTTCACCTCCTCGGCCAAGCGGTGATGGTCAGTGTGACTCAAGCGTTCTTGAACGGCCTCAAGTTCGCGTTTCTAAGAACACAGAAAAATGCTGTATGCTGCACTGGCTGTAGACTGAATGCTGCACGAAGTTGCTTCAGAACAACCAGTGACAGTTTGTTTGGTTCTTACGCGAATGTCCAGTTGATGGGTGAGTTGCTTATGCTTTTTCGCTTTCGGAGAAACATCCCTCAACTGCTGCTCCACCTCGGCTAACTGGTGCTTGGTGGAGTCAAGCTCGGCGGAAGTTTTCTTGATTGCAGCTAAGTTGGCTAGGGTAGAACCACTTGTTGGGGCAGAACCTGTGGAATACAACCGCGACATACAACTTTTTGCAACATCACCAAAAGCGTGATGGCGTTACCTCCGCTAAGCTCTCCGGATGGGTTCACCTTGTCACCTTCTAGGGTGACGCAAAGCTTTCCGACGTTCTTGTCAAAAGCCAACCGATTGGCGACGTCCAGGTTTGAACACACTAAAACGTTGCCCACAATGAACTCCATTGCAGGCGTCAGGTCGGGAGAAAAGTCGATCTAAAAAGGTGGAGAACAAATTGAGCATGTGTCTATTGCTCTTAACCCGGCTTAAGCCGAAGTCTCACGATGTCAAATACTCCTGTACTCTGCATTCAATGACAATATATGATTTACCAAGTCTATTGCCCTGTGCACGTTGTCCTTCCCCACCAGTTTCCTCGCGGTGGCCAGCTCTTGATTCGAGATGCACCTTAATAAAAGATGCAAAGTTAGCAATGTGACGAGCATTTGAGATATGTCCCTGACAGACCTTGAGTTCATTTTGTCCAGCGGCAAGAAAACCGTCCTCCTCACCATGCGCCCCTTCTTCAAGATCTTGCCTGCCACACTGGAAGTGGTGACGACGACATTGGTGAGCTGGATTATATTAAATAGTACGTCAAGAACTACTTGTCACAGCCGTGTATCTTAAGGTGTAAGAAAGAAATCGCTCAGACCTGGCCAAGTTTACAGGCAGACCTGTCGGACCTTCCTGATTTGTCTGCGGCGCTCAGAAACGTCGACTAGAGTCTCAATTACGGCCGACGCCCGTGTTCAGATACGCCAACACGTTCCAAGCTGGACGCTTCTTACCTTTCCTCCACATGCAGTATCCAGCGCCTGGAAGTACTTTGGATCCTTTACGTCAAACAGCGTGCCCACAACACCCTTGACTTGGGAGTGGTCGAAACCCGGCTCGGGTTCAGCGTACTGGAAGTTGAGCCATGGGTAGCGAGCGCTCATCTAAAAGATAAAATCATATTGCAAGCAGGATATTACAAGTGCAGGGCAGAACATTACCTCGTTGAGCTTCCTTCCTTGTGCCTGAGCCTCAAACTTGAGGTTCCTGTGTCTCTCCTCCAGCCGCTCAGCCAAACCCTCCTCGTAATTAAGGGCCTTGAGCTCTTTCTCAGCCGATACCACTTGGTCCTCGTACTTCTTTAGATTAGCCGAATCCTTCAAGGACAGTGAAGCATGCAGGTGAGTAGGTATGCGCAGAAGTACTACAAAATGTCTAAACTGAAAGTTCGTCTTACCTTTTTGAAATCACTCTCTGTCTTCTTCATCTCCGCTTCCAACTTCTTGGACTCTTTTTCATTGTGTTTAGTCTTGGCCTCATTAGTCTTGATGACCGTCTGAGCTCCTGAGATGTCGGACTTCAGCTTTATGATCTACAGAAAATGGTGCAATATAAGGGTTAGACAAACTTAACAGTCACATGTGATTAGGTGGTCCAGTGCCCGTCTGACGTCGTACCTGCTCCTGAAGCGTCGCAGCCTGTCCTTCCTCATTGCTGAACTTGCCCACTGCGATGGCTTCATAGCGTTGCTGAGCTGCTTTGAGGTTCTGAGTGCAGTGATCGTCTCGCTCGCGGAGTTTGTCATACTCGGACTGATGACTGGCGGCCTTGGCGGTTTTCTCGGTCAGGTGTTTTTGGTCCTAAGGAGACACAACACGTCGACGTGGATAATATCTAGATTTCTTGTCGACGAACAGTGCTAACAATGCATTGTGTCAACTAGCATCAACAAGGGTGCTCGTAGACAAACCTTCAGTAATAAAACTTTACTTTATTAGCTGGAAAACATAGTGTAGTCACCATTCTTCAAGGCAAGTTGCCAGGACCCGTAGCACAAGCAGAGCGCAACAAAGGCTTGTAATGAAACATTAGGACCAAATAATCTTCACTCGAGCTAAAAGACCTTGACTGCGCAACTTCGATGTATAAGCATCCACATCTTTCCGAGTAATCTCTCGACACACATGAAGTTCAATCAGGCCGAGGTCATTCTTGCCCATTAGGATCGGCATGAGCGACTCCATGGTGATTTGGTCACAGGCCAGCAAAGAGAGTTCTTGCAGATTCATGAAGGTATTTCCGTTGCTGAGCACCTGAACCATTAGTTCATCGGTCAGATTGGGACAGGATTGGAAGTGGAGTGACTTCAGCAGCGGTGAATTTAACAATCGATGCAAGAGCTTGGAGCTGGGCCACGCGCTGTCTTCCTCCATTGCGGAACTGGGCAGTCTGTAGACGGGACACCTGAGTTGCAGCGTTCTGAGCTGGGTGCCACAGTTTTTCATCTTACCATCGACCGCCGGGGGAGGCGACAAGATACTACTATATTGCCGCACATAACTCTTATTAAAGAAGAGCGTTAGGTGCTGTAGCTGCGGACAGAGGCTCAGGAAGGCGTCCACATCAACCACACTGATGTGACCCAGACTCAAGGTCGTGAGGATCGACCCCTGTGCAATCATGAGGGGAAGCAACGACTCGGCCGAACTGACGGTGCTATGGCTAGCTTCGTCGTCTATGTGAATCTCGCGTAGTTGGCCCTCGTCCCGAGCCAGAGGTGTCAGGGAGTTGGCGTTCATTTCGTGATAGGAAGACACAGTTAGTCGCTTCAGCAGGGGACATGCGGTTAAAGCTTCCTCTACCTCCCAATCTTGAACGCCAGGATCGGTAGAAGAGAGAGATGACAGCTTGAATATTGTGCCCGGACACTCCAATAATGCTTTGGCCACTGCCGAGAGTGAGTTTTGATGCTCCAAATTTACTAGTTGGCGGGTCAATGTCTTAAGAGCATGGGCGGCGCCTTGCACAGTGACATGTGACTGAGCTACATGCAGGGACTTGAGCCGGACGCACTGACCAAATCTTTGGTCATAATTTCCGGCTTCATCTTGAGGATACAACAAGGTAAGTATTCCAGTGTCGCTGACATCAGTGTAGGAAACGTTAAGTTCTTCTAGAGACTTTCCATAGACGCCGACGACAGAGAGAGTGACATCATCCATCGATGAATTGGAGACATCCAAGGCAACGAGAGAGTCGAACGACGAGAAGCTCTGTCGGAATATCCTCTTCGGTAACTTTGAGGAAAAGGACACATCCAGACGCTTGAGCCCCTTGCACCTCTCTCCAGCCAGCTCAAGCACTAGTGCAGCCTCACTGACTTTGTTGAGCGGACCGCTGAGATAGCTGCAGTCCAACTCCTGGAGATGAGGGTTGACGAGCAATTGGACGTGATGTTTCTTGAGACCTTTGCGCTTGAGCATGACCAAGATGCGGTAACAGAGGTGGGCGGGAAGGTCGTCGAAGGGGCCCAGAAGGTGCCTCCACATCTGCTTGTGCATAGCGTTGTCCAGAAAGTGGACACACCAGTAATTGTCCATGTGGGAAGTGACACTTGAGAGGCAAAGCTCCGTCAGGGCGGACACCTGACCGTGGTTGGGCATTGTTTTTGATTGCAGCTGTTCCGAGCTCTGCTTATCGTAGCAGACACCTCAACAAAGTGCACCAAGACTCTTCTAATAGCTCAGATAACAACTGCTCGCACTAGCCTCACACTGAAAGTTGTGTTTTCCAAGGCGCCAAATCCTTGTTGAAGGAGACGGACTGAGACGTGCAGCTACTTGTGGAGGAAAGTATTGCGCCACTCAAAGCAAGTCGCACAGCAGCAACAGCAGCAAGCGTAGCGCCCGCCCTCTCGCAATATACCAGGCACACATCCAACAACCTCGTGTTGCGTCGGTGATCTTACTTACCGACGTCATCCCTTTCTGGATTTGGGTCCTCTTCTTCTCCTCCCCCTTGATGTTGTCCTTGACAGCCTTCAGGGCGGACTCAGTCGTGACCACTGCCTTCTCAGCCGTGACCAGGTCTTTCTCGAGCTCCTCGAGCTTTCCGCCCAGTTCACCGTCGCGTATCTGCTGCAGACTTTGGATTCGTTCAGCAATCGAGGCCATCTCCTCTTCGCCGCCTAGAAAGAATTATGACACCTCATGTACGGCGTATACTCAATTTCCATCGTCTGGCGCTGGGCGCCGAAATCCGGATACTTCGTCATCACGATTAGGAGCTGAGGGCCGCGAGCGGGAGCCATGGTCACTGTCAGCGGAATTGTTGAGATCACACTATCTAAAAGCTTTCGCTGTGTAAACTTTACTCTCCTGGCAAGTACATGTACTTCTTGAAGATGTTGCTCAGGATCACTGCTGATCAAAGCTGTCCAGAGTTTTGCGGCCCAACCTCCACAAACTTCCTACCTTTGATTTCTTCGGTGGTTTCCACCATCTCTTCCTCTACGGCTTGAAGATGGCCTTCGAGCTTCGATGAATTCTCCTCAGCAGTCACGAACTGGAAGGCGACGTACAACTTGGTCAGGTGTTCCAGCTCTCGCTGGACCTTTTGGAATTCCAAGTAGGTGCTGCGCTCCTCCTTCAGCTTTGTTAGAGTGGGAGTTATTTCTTCGTTCAGAATCTGAAACGACCCATGGTACAGTTACTCTCAATGCAATAACATCGTCCCCACAAGAATTCCTGGACAGAGATGTGTGAAAGAGCAAAACCGGCCCATTACCACAAATGTAGGTACGTCCGGGTGAAGGCAATCGCTAAGGTTTTTCTCTTCGATGGCGTAAAATCTGAACAGACAGGAGACGCCGTTCCAGAGGAACATTTCGCCATCGGTGTACACTTGCAACAAAGAAGGCAAAGCTTACGTCGTTAATCTCCTTCAGCTTGGAGTCTTTCTTGGAGATGGTTTTTTGTGCCTGTTGCTTCTTGGACTCGTACATCATGGTGCCGGCGGCCTCCTCAATCATAGCGAGAATCTATAAGAAGTTTACATGCAATTCATCTGGATTCATTGGATCAAGAGGATTCCTTCACCTCGGGCGGCTTCATGTTGAGCACTTTGGTGATTCTTCCCTGCATGATAAGAAAGTGCGGGTTGTTGACGTTAAGCTGGACGGATCGAAAGAGATCCTGCACGCGGTTGTTCTGAATGTTGGTTCCATTAATCAGGTATTTGTTCTTGCCGCCGATAACCACCTAACGTACATAGAGTAACAGAAACGATTACATGATTAGAGTGTGAAAGGTGACATCAGAAAACTTTTACCATTCTAGTGATGGAGACCTCGTCATAGTGTTCATAGCCAAGTGGACTTTGTTTCTTGTCCTTATTGTCAAAGGTGATGGTTACGGTTGCTTTGGTCACGCCCGCCTGGCCATTCTTGTAAACCAACTCTTGGAGGTTGTTCGCACGGACCTATAAGATAAAAAAAATAATCAGTCACCTCACGACCTTAGCTTTCTGCCATCGCGCCGCCCTACGTGAGTGAGGTTGGTGATGCCCAACACGAAGCAGATGGCATCCAAGATGTTGGACTTTCCGGACCCGTTCAATCCGGTGATGGCGTTAAAGGCAGGATCGAAACCGTTGATCTCGGTGCGCTGCCCGTACGACTTGAAGCCATCGACCACGATGCTTTTGATGAACATGATGACGAGACTGCGGGTGGCCTTCCCCACACCGCGCGAGCCTTGCAGGCGGGAGGAAAATAACACGGACCCACGGCCTCGGCCCGGTCGAAACTAGCCTCGATTCAAATGCTTCGTCGGCAGCTGTCGCCCGCCAATCCGATCCGCTGTCGATTGTTGCAAGGTTTGCCACTCCACACACATGAAGAGTATCTTTAAAAAGTTACTCCCACATGCATCTACCGCACTAAGTTTGAAATAAATATATGCGATACATAAAGTTAAGGCTCTATATTTGAGGTCATTCATTTAAAACCCAGGTTTTTTGACAAAAAACCTGTTGCTTTGGGCAAAAAAATCACTCCAAAATGCAATTTGTAGAAAATTTTCACCTAAATGGTGGCTTCTTTTACCGTTTTTTCTGCTTAAACTCTTATATATGTAGGTGGAAGGTTTCTTTTTGTACCCTGCAACAATGGTGGTATTATGTTAGGTTAGATCGAAATTGAGATTCCATGTAGACAAGCCACTTTTCCTTCTGCATGGTATTCAAGAGAATAGTGCTATAGCCTTGCCCCATACTCTGAAGATTTATAGTTTAACCGCCCTTAGCATTGAGAGGCGTGAATGCGCTTTGGTAACCCGTCTTCTATTCTCTTTGGTGGAAAGAACAGCATAACAGACAATGTTTGGCGGAGATAAGCGCCCTCTGTTGGACCTTTGTGTCGGCCCCACCTTCCCAGTGCATATCGACACTGCTTCGACTCCATCCTTTGCTTTATAAGATGATACAGGCAAACGCTATTTCGCTGTTTCTCTCCGCCAAACGCTATCTGTATAGCAATGGGGCGAAGGAAGGAAGCGAGAGGACAATAGCGCGTTCTCTCGTGCCTGGTTGCACTTTGGCGCTCTCCGGCCAAAGAGTTGAACTGATATCGTGTTCTGATCTAGTTAACAGTCAGAGCTCGGTACTTGGTGCATCTGGCAAATCCAGCCTTGACTGTCCTGTTGATCAGAAGATAAGGTTGATAACTTTTGTTCTGGCCGCCAGAGGGCGCTGCCAACTAATCGTGCACAACCTTCTCGCAAGTCAAAGTCTCTCCTGCGCTGCCGGTGACACAGGCTGACCGTGGGCTGTGCGTCAGCTGTCTCAGTCAGTGTGATGCGTTCAAATGTTCACGATCTCTAGCGGGTTCTCCACGCAGTGACTTCTTCTCGAGCTTGTGTCACCTCTTGGGTAAGTCTAAGTGAATCCACCGACTTCTGCAGCACGCGCATTCTCCTAAATGAATGGAGACTAGAGATTCATATCAGTGACCGAAGGAGACAACTCCGCTGGAGGCTGCAAATTTTGCGGGTTAACATAATGGCTTTTTTTAAAAAAAACATATCTTTGAAAGCAAGCATAGTCAAATGTCCCTTAATGATGAGTGGATACGAGAGCTCTCGAAGAAATGCATTTGGGCTGCATATGTCTATGTGAGAGGTACCACAGAAGGAGATAGTAAGATGAAAATTTTTTCAGGTACATCTTCAATCACAATTGTTAAATGAAAAAAATATTTATCAGTCCATGGCAAAAGTAAAGTACTGGGTTCTAGGTAACATTCACTCTTACTGTGAAAAAATCCCTTGGTAATTGGATGTCACCATCTGCAGAGAGGCAAAAATTTTTGTGCAGATGACTTACTTTTTTCACTGAATAATCAGTGACAGAGATCAGTTGTTATACGAAAAAGAAGTGAAGTTATTCTCACGAGCAAATGTTGCTGATTTTCGAGTGAGAATTTAACACTTTTTTCACAAGGAGTGAAGCCAAGTGTTCAAGGTTTTATGAGACAAAGCTAAATGAGCTGTTGGGCATAACTACTTTCTTTTGGCCATAAAAGTAAGGCTTGCCTGTGGCAAAAATTAGTGAAAAAAAGTAAAGATCTTAGTGAAAAAGACATTCCTTCTATGATCGACTTCTTTCACTGAAAAGTCAATAAAAAATCTCTTTTCATCGATTTGTTTTGGCAAACTTCTCCTTAAATGGCCAAAAATTAATATTTTGGGGCTGATTTCCAGAAGCTGCAAAAAAATGTCGGTTACTAAAAGCCAATTTCTTGCTTGATGAAAAATATGTGGCTATTCTCACTGGTAAATTCAATGGGTCTCATCATCTTGTTTTCCACTTGCTCCTCATGAAAAAAGTGTTAAAGGCTCACTTGAGAATCAGCAAAATTAGCTAGGGAGACTAAATTACACTTCTTGTAACAGTTGGCATTTCCTAATCAAGAATGTGTGGCACAAAGACAATAAGAATCTTTTAATCAATTATTTTGACATTTTGGAAAACCTGTGGGCACTTGTTGGTAATTCATGACTCTAGGTTCTAATTTGCACCCATATCACACTCAGCATGATTTTGCTTGTTTTTTCTGCAAATTAAATGAGGTTGGGAGTGTCTCCAGGTTGAACAGCAATGTGAATTGCCCATGAGGATCTGTGGAGGAAGGCCGATTGATGAAAGAAGGAAAAAGAAAAAAAGCACTTTTCATCATTGAATATATTTTTTGGAGGTCAGAATGTCAATTTTGAGGACTTGTGGTTTTCACTTGTGGTGCAAGCTGCCATTTGGACTTGAACAAATATAACCAGTGACCAAAAGTCCATATTGTTTTTAAACTGCTTTTGGAACTGCTCTGAATGATATCATCGCTGCAGTGCACTGAGCCAGCTCAGTGGACACTGCATGGTGTCAGACGTCCGTGAAATTACAAGAGAAGTATATGGCAAAAGAAGTATGTTTTCCCGGTAATTCCAGTTATCGTTATCAGTGATCGCCGGATATGATGATCACTATGGGACCAGAGCCTTTTGGTCGGTATAAGCGACTGGGCGCTATATCCGACTTGACTCAGTCATCAAGAAGCATCAAAAGTGCTGTCTCACCAGTGGCAATAGCAAATTTGACGAGGTTTCGTCCAGGAACAGATACGAAACGACCTTCATATGTCCACAAAGGCAAGTTCCCGCAGCTGAATTTGATAGGACAGAAGTTTAAATTACAAGAAGTGTAAAATTCTTTAAGGATGAGACTGTAACTTTTTAGTTGGGAAGATGTCAATCCTTGTTTGAACTGGGCACCATATCCAGCTTTTTGGACTTCACATCCGAGGTGACAGCAGTTTTTATTCTATGAGTATTTGAAATCTGGCAAAATCTGGCTAAAGCTACAAGCGGCTAGTCTCTATGTCCGAGGACGTTGTATCCGGCGCCCAATGCATAAGTTTAGTTTTTGACCCTATAAATCTCGTTGTCAATTCAAACTGGCTTTCGCAGTGACTAGATGACCTTGTTTTCTACCACATTTTTACCCATATGACCATGTGGACGTTAGTTAGGTCACTTAGATCTGCTTGTAATATGACTGGATAATCCAAAAAACCTTATAAGGGTATAAAAATACCATAGAACCGGCACCAAGCAGGAGATCAAACATTCAATTGTTGTGAAGCCCAACAAATCAAAAATGTACTGCAGGAGTGGAACAATGCGATCAAACAGCAAACACCAGGTGTCCGAGCTGGAGAAGTGGCCGATCCAGTTGTCGTTTTTAGCTTCTTACCTTTTTTCAATCCCTTTGCAAAACAAGAGCTGCCTCGATGTGCCAAAATTGGCAGGCTTCTGGGCTCATTCAAGACAGGCCAGAAGACCATTTCACCCCCATTGTTCTACTATTATCCCTTCTTGGGTGGAATCTTTTAAACGCTGTCTCACCCAAGGCCCCACAAGGCCCCTCGAGGACCTTGGTCAAAAGTCACTCCACTCAAAACGCTTATCAAGTCTTCCAATGAGTCATTTCTGAGTTACCCTGGTGGACAAAATGAAGAAATTTTCTTCATCTTCCATCCATCTGACCACCAAACATACCTTTTTTACCTCCTTTATGAATGATTTTTGTTTTTGTGGCTCAGCAGAGATGAGGAATTTTTGTTCTCTTTTTCAGCACCCTTCTTGGAAGAAAACAATGCCCTTCATCAGCTAGGGCCCCTTCTGCTTGTGAGCATTTGTGTGGCTTCCTGATGTTAGGCACTGAACACAAGAACCCACTGATAAGCATGAAAGTCAGAAGGAGGTCATGACTATTGGTGAAGGTTGTATTTTGCTTGGGAAAATACAGATGTGTTTTCTTGCAGAATTCATGGAATTATTGTTTCATTCCAACTTTTTCACTTTACCCCGTTCTGCGGTAGGCATTAAAAGGAAGAAGAAGGCTACAGGATGAAGTGACTTCAGTTGTAAGACAAGGAATTGGTACTTTTCTGACCATCCGTGGTGCAAACAAGAAATGGGCTCTAAGGAGTTGATCCTTGAACTTGCCAGGCTCATAAAAAGCCGCTTAGGCTTGGGTGCTCAGCTTGGCACCATCCCTGGTACGAGTACTGTAGAGACGAGCTCCATGATGTCACGCTTCGAGTTGGTGGGTCTCACAAAATGGCTCCAGTCTGCCACGTAATTGCAGAAGACAAGCAAAGTTTAGAATAAAAAAGATGATGGACGACGTCTTGGCGGCCAAGTTGTACTTCCTCAGCCCCAAGTTGCTCAACAGGAAGGTGACAAATGGACAGGGACAGGAGGTCAAGGCCTTGAACTACTTCAAAAGGACACTTATGTGCAAATATTGCAAGGACGTCATGCATACATCGTGAGTGCAACTCATAAACTATGTAACTGACTTGTCAGCTACTTGCTTCATGCGCGGCAATTTTCACTGTCGTCTTCCTTGTCCCAGGTTCGGCCTCATGAGGCACTTAAAGATCTTCCATGAAAAGAACATAGAGAAGGAGCTAAGGACAGTGAACAGGGTCGGCAGGCGCTCCGTGAACAGAAGGACCAAGTGGAAAGGACCCTTCCATGAGGATACCCATAGTGATGATGCTGACGACTCAGTCCTAGACCTAAACGATGAACCAGGAGTCTTGTCATTCAGTCCACGGACCACAAGTAAGCCGAATCGTACTGTTGAGGGCATTGTGTCCACTGAAATCTTGTCAAATGTTCCAGGGGTCCTTGAAGGACTGAGTGAGTTTCAGCCCAATGTTGTGGTCACTGATCTCAGGGATGAGGACAATGACGGCATTGATTTCGAAAATGTGACTGAAGAACTCTGCAGAGTCCAGATGCTGCACAATCAGCAGTCAGAAAAAGACAAAAGAGTTGGAGGGGTTGAAAAACTTCAGCAGTTCAGCAGAGAAGTTCTCCAGATGGACTTTAGTCAGGACGAGGATGAAGATTCACGGTTAGTGAACTACAATGAGTACAAAGAAGAAAGTCAACAGGAAATCTCCGATGGCTATGAAAGAAAGTTGGTCCCTGCCGTAGACAGCAAGAGCAGAAAGTTGCTAAAACAGCCACTGAGAAGAAAGAAGAGGTCATTGACCGAAGATGACATTATCAGGATTATCAACCATAGCAGCAGCAGTGACGATGATGACAGCATTGTCGTCGACATGATCGATCCTGCCTAAGCAATCAGAGCGTAGACCATGATGATGAAATGTTGTACAAGGGGGTCCAATCTTAAATTAGACTACTCCTTGTTTTTACTTTTATGGCACCCTGCAGTTGTGATTTGTTTTTTTTAGAAAACTCTTGAAACCTTCCCATACAATTTTTATGTACTTCATGTTAGCTGCTCTTTAACAGGAGACCCCTGCTCGTTCATGAAGCGGCTGAATGCATGAGGAACATCAAACTTCAACAAGGAGAACATTTAGCGTTGTCACCAGCATTCACATATAGCTTAGCTGCCATTTGTCTTTTCTGTTGGTGATTCCTGTACAGTTTCATGTAAAGTGAAGGGCTTAATCATAAGGAAGCAGACATATTATGATGTCTAGATCATGTAATAATGGCTTCCTCATTGCACAAAACCTGACCAAGTTACACTTTCCCTTCCTCATCCACATGTATGGAAACCATGTGCAGAAATACACCTTACCCCCAGTCTGAACTCAGACTCAGACTTCGCAGCATTGATACCATTACCTCTCCACACATCGCTGGCCGTTGCTACTACGATCGTTGCTGCAGCGAGACACGTTACAATTCCATAAGACTGTATGATCTCGATCTCCATGATTTGAGTGAGCTGTGTGAGCTCTGTGCTCGTGTACTCTGTGTGTGTACGGCTGGGAGAGATGAGCGGGAGGTGGTGACGATGACTGGAGGAGAGCAATCATCTGTACTTGAGTACCGGAGGCATAGAAATTGGGACTAAACTTCTTACTCTTGTGTGGACCCTTATTGGGACAGCATCTCCCCCTCTTCCTACCTACTACTGTCATGAAGACATTGGTCTGGTGTCACAAGGTTTGACTATTGTGTACGTGTGTGTACTCTTATCTGCCACCTGTTCTTCAAAATATGACCCTGTGTCCTCTAATCATACCTCAATACTCCTTGATCCACAGAAAAAGCAAGCTCTGGTGAACGAAGTCATACCGTACTGACGAACCGAACACAGCGCAACACTGGACTCCGTTGTACTTTGAGACCACCACCAGCAAAATGACATTTTTATATGCCAAGGTGTAAAGAAATGTTTCTTTTTTCCCTAGAGATATAATTGGACTCATGTTAATGCACACCTGCACTTTTTTTTGATGATGTCTCCAGCACATTTTCCTCGAGTAAAAGGTTTTCCACCGACGGAGGCTCTGACTTTGCTATTCTCTTAAAAGTGTTGATGCCTGATGAAGAGTCCGCCTCCGTACCTTACAGTACAGTCACAGACTTAGTGTTACACCCAAGCCCCTATCCTGTCAGAGTCATCTATTTGATCGTTGAGCAGCAACTGGAAGGCAGAATGACAGCTCTTCTTGCCTTTGTTCATCTCTACAAATCACGGCCAAGCTGTCAAGCAATCATTGGCTATTGGAGGTGGAATAGCTTGTTTTGCCTGCATTTGGTGACACCGAATTCTCTACTCAAGATGTCATCCCGCGTCCCAGCTGCTGGACAGGCATCCAATCTATGGCTCTGACCGGGTCAACGTCTGGATCCAACAATAAGTCTGGTGGTGCTGTACACACGATTTTTCTTGCCCCCTTTTGTTGAGCTCACGTCATCTAAGCAACTGTGCTGAATACTTTGAAGTGATCCTTTGGACTCAGCAATGGTTGGGTGTTGGCTAATATATATGTAATAATAAGCGTGGCAACTGTTTCCTTAAAAAATCTGACAAACTGCGAATTTGAGAAGCTTTCTTTTTGCATGAGCACAGCAAATTAGTCCACAAGACGGATGACCACTGGCTTGCAAATGTCCACCACCGATGCTAATGGCTCCGCCGGCAGCCAGAGGACGCTCGCCGGCGTGGCTACACTTGAGTAGACTGATGCTGGAGGTGCATGCTCTTACCTACAGGGTGCACACAAGCCCGATTTATGTAAGGTTCGGTTGGTAGGGCCTCGAGACTGAAAGGCCTTAGTTGCAACACTTCGTCAAACCAGGTGGTTCTTTGACCTCCTGCAGTAAACTGAAGCTTAGCTTACCTCCTGGTCAATGTACGTACAGGGTGGACGTCCGTCAGAATCGCCCTCGTTGCTGTCCCTGTCTTCCTAGATCATTACCACGTTCCCTTAATTACCCTGGATACGCTCAGTGAATATGACGTCTAATGACCTACTCAGTTTACCATTAGGTACATAAGGACACTGTAAATGGCTCGTGCATTCTATGACAAGGCGAACTATGAGAATAGCGAGGAGAAAAAAGGCAGTGCTGATTGTTGCACGTCATTGAGACGTGCTGATTTGTGGTATTTCCGAGCAGTATTTTGGTGCACATATTTCGTCACAAAATCTACATATAGTATTAGTGTTTATTTTATAAAAATCTCTGGTCAATTGAGAAAGGCCTTGAAGTGAAATGTGCTTCTCACAACTGTTCCCATTGCCGTAGCATCGAACTATGGGTTTCGACATTAAAATAGACTCATGCTGCCATGAGGTCAATGTACGACCAGGCAGCTCTGAGGATCCACCAGACAGACAAATTTTGCTTGGACTCTGAGGGATCGACAGGACAAAATCACGCAGGTCCTTGGAGACAACAAACACACGAAGAAATGTCTCTTGTTAAGGTTTGTTAAAGACAAAGTACTAAAATAGAAGTCTTGCGAAATAGACCACAGCAAAAAAGTACTTTCGTAACAGGCTGTTAACGCACAGAAAATTGTACGTCTACCGAAGGGAGAGATATTGTTTCATCTGTATTAAAAAAAACTGTCTCACCACTCCAAAACTCAGGTCGTATCTCCTCTTTGGTCAAATCTCAACTTTTGCTGGCCCTTTGCTGAGTGTCAGCAAGGTCATGGGCCTGATTTTTTGCCATCAAAAAGGGCCCAACTGCTCGCGAGAATAAGCAGAACAAAGTTAAACTTGCAGCTTATGTTTCTGCAGAAGACCTTTAGGGAATACAATGGCACGCTTCTTACGATAGCAGCTTTTGGTCATCCTGAGGGTGCCGTTGTACCCGGTGCCGACTGCATGAGCAGTTTGGGGCAAACCTACTTTTTTGCCGAGATCTACTTATAATATCACATTTATCATATCACTATCATAAGGTGATTTTGTGACAAATCAGCCTAGATCCACACGGGTTACCTGAACAGGTAACAAAAATTGATCAAATTGAAATGTTTTGATCAACTTTAAAAAACTGCTGATCACTACATCCACGACTCTTCCATCAACTGGTCCTGATAGTTGACGCTCTTGTAGTGGATCATGTCTCTGTGGTTCCGGTGACCCTCTGTCCGGGTTTCTTCCACTGGCCGGTGGACATCGATACGAGGCCGAAGAGTGACCGGGTCTCCGGGTGTCTCACCTGATGGAGCGTGGATACGTGTTTGAGAGGGATACTTCCGTTTCCCTACGAGCTCTATGCATACTCACAGAGCAACGACGTGTCTGCCAGCATCCTCTCGCACCACCGCACCGTGCAATCGAGGTAGACATGCCAGTCGGTGAGGCGGGCGTGACCGCGCGGAAAAGAGGCAGAGAACTTCACCAGGTCCCTTGTAGCGTTCACACGGCGTGGCAGACACTCGAAATAAGACTAGATTAGGGAAAAAATTGTAATTTGCTTCACGCTACCATCAAAAATAGTTTGTGCTTGCCTGAAATTGAAGCAACACGTGATCACCGTGCAGGCAGTCCTCAGAGGCGGCCCCGAACTCGGCCATCATCTGCCTGGCGACAGCCCGGACAAGTCCAGAGGAGGGAAGCCCAAAAAAGGTCACCTAAGAATTGTAACATTGAAGTGTAAAAATAAATTATTGCCATGAAAGAACTAACTGTAAATCGCAAAAAAAATCTGCAGCGGACCAAGATCACTGCTCCAGTTCAACTCCCATGGTACTGTGCTCGTGTGTCAGTACGATGTGACCTGGCAGCAGTGACTCTTATTTTCTCTGTGGATAAGACCACTGGACAGGAGGAGCATTGAGGAACACTGTAGTTCGGACACAGGATCAGGATAGAATAGAAGGTGGCAGATGAGAGAACAAGTATGACAGTCAAACCTTATTGTTCCAAACTAGGCTCTCCATCTTGGAAGAGTAGGAGTACATGTGGGTGTAGGAGGAGGAGATGGTGAAGGTAGAGGAGATGTTTTCCCTAAGAGGGTCTTCAAGGGAGAGCTGAGCTTGGCTCTCAGCCTCAGTTATTACACCTTCTGCACTCCAAGTACAGGTAGTTGAGTCTGGGAAAAGAGCAGTGATCCCCCACCTTTCCTCTCTGTCTGAATTTTTGTTTCTAACATTAACCTTCAAGGTGACGCTGTCTCTCTCCACGTCTTTGGCCACGTGTGCGTAGAACGCGACCGTGGCCCCGAAGTACTGAGGCGAAGTCACCTCACCCTGGCCTGAAGACGACGTCTGCGAGTAATAGTGCGGGTTTAGGGCGCCCAACTGCTCCGCAGTGAGTGCTCTGCTAATGATCTGAAGCATAAAAGAACGCTCAAATCTGCATGCAGATCCGCACAACTGTGATTTTCGCGCTCGCTCACGTTCATCTGAAACGAATACTTCAGGTATGGCGAGAAGAAGATGTTGGATCGTATGATTCTCTGGAACTCCAGGAACGAGGCCGGGAAGGTTGATGGAAGGCCAAGCTGGTGATTGTTCCTCTGGGTTGTTGAGGTCAGAGAGTACAGGATGCGCGCAAAATTTGTCTCAAATCCAAGATCTTTCCGCCAAGGCAGCAAGATCTCTTTCAAGATCTAGACAAAAAGGGTCACCGTGTAGCACATCAAGGCCTACTTGAAACGCAGACTAAACTTGCCGTCTGAAGACAGAGCGCCTGGAGCCTCTGGTTCGGCTTGACGTCGCCCGGTGAGCAGTCGGAATCGGCCGTTAAGAATCTCCAACGTGGACTCATTGGGTCACTGACCGTCTAGAAAGTCATGTCTTGAAGGAGACCTTTTGTGTCAGCCTTTTCTCAGATGTCTCCTACCTGTTGTTCCTCGGCTGCATGGTCTTTGGGGGTCAGCGGAGTGGCTGCCAGCTCGGGGACCCTAGGCAACTCGTGCCTGTACTCCAGGAGAAGGTCCTTGCTGCTTAAGTGCGCCATGATCAAGGACCAGAGAAATCATTCAGCCTTCTAAGAAGACTAATATGAGATCAACGTCTTCGTCTCTCTCTTTCTTCTTGTCAGTCTAGTCAGCTGCTGCTATGGGATCAACATTTGTGGGCCCGAATCACAAGTTGGCTCGAGCTCGTTTGCTCTCGCGTGGTCCCGAACTGCGAGGATTTTGCTCATCCCTACACTTCCTTGAGTTCTTCTATGCAGTAGGAGTGAGAAGTGAGATTAATACAACTGTGAGTCGTGGCTGTCGTGTTCAGCTATATGGAATTACTTTGTTTTAAAGCTTTAACAACCATTTGTCTGCCTCTTTGCTCAACTTATTCGTATGTTTTTGACGGATGGAGACATCGCTGACTGCAGTCGTCGTCCTCTCCTTGGAAGTCAGCAAGGCTGCGGCACAAACGAGTCTCCTGCTCGAATGTCCGGGATGAGGAAGAAGAAGGCAAAACTTACCGCTCTCTAGTAGTAACCAAGGTGAAGGTGACTTGTATGAAACAAGGCCACCCAGCGGAGGATGCTAAAGAAGAAGTTGCCAAGATCTGAGCCAGCCTAAAGACTGCTGATGCTCCTGAAGAGGTTCATGAAGGGGAGACAGAGGAGAATGAAGTCTGAGTGAGTGATTAATAAGCTTTGATCATTGCACTTTTCTAGATCCGACCGGCTGTGTCTTGAATCTAGGAACAGAAACCGTTCTCGAATTATAACCTCTCTCCTATAGTAACCGCTTTAGCAACTGGAAAATTCAGTAGTAACGCCGGGTTCTACTTGAGAGGGTGCCTTAGGGAAAGGATATTTCCCTATGTTGGGTACATTATATCATTCAGAAGCTGCGTGAGTCCCTACGAATGGACGAGGAAATCGGCATGTACGAGGTAGTCTGGACGTGGAAGCCGTGTGAGTCCGACGTGCCGGGCATTCGTTCTACGGCCTTGATCAGACTTCCATGAGCGTCGACGTCAGAGCAGCCTTATTTTTCTACGATCCGTGCACTATATGGCCTTCAGGGTCAAACATCTCCGTCACCAACGAGATGGAATCGGGCGCCAGCATCTGGTTCGAAGTATTTGCCGCTGCAGACCCGACAGATGGTCAGGCCGTGGGAGTTTTGCTCTTCCATCTACCTGCGGAGGCGATCCGGAGGATTCACGTCCTCGTCAGAGCAGCAAAGAAGATGAACAACTCTTGAATGGTCACTTCATTATTCGTTATAGTTTACCCCCGTCGTTCCTCCGTACTCCCTCAGACAGACCGTAAGGAGGTCTTTGGCGTGAGCACCGTCCATAAGTGCTATCTCGCCAAGCTCCACCTCCTGAACTCTCTTTTGAGCTGTAGTCTCATATACTGCAGTGCCCACTTTAGGGACCTCCTCCGCCACTGGACACTGGTCGAGGGCCGACACCACACGACTCGCAGTTGCCGTGGGCCCTCGTTTTGAGGCCGAGCACTCGGTCAGAGCCAATCAGGCTGACGAGTGCATGAATGACGGCCCTGGCCATGCTCTCGGTGACGTCTTTGTATGACGGCGTCAGGGCCTTCTCGACCTCGGTTAGTTCCAGTCCCATGGCCACCACGATCAGACGGTCCATTGCTTTGATCAGTTCTCCATGGGTTTTCCACCACCTCGCGGGATGGTCCTCTCTCGGGTCCTTGGCATTTCCCCCTGTGTGGGATATAAACAAGGCATTGACTCGTTCCTCAAGCTTCGCGCCTCTGGTCGTTCCGTTCCCGTTCCTCAAGGAGCCGTTCCCGTTCCTCAAGGAGCCGTTCCCGTTCCTCAAGGAGCCGTTCCCGTTCCTCAAGGAGCCGTTCCCGTTCCTCAAGGAGC
>JAAUXU010010915.1_pt1 | contig 77903 bp, 76 predicted proteins | sample 7278151 | NCBI WGS metagenome assembly JAAUXU01 (sample SAMN14350113, study PRJNA611818) | marine sediment metagenome | isolation source: surface marine sediment (1.8m) | place: French Polynesia: Moorea | collected 2018-08
AAACCGCTTGAAAAGAAGCCCAAGGTATGGCCAGAAGAAGGAACTGCTGAAATAAGTGTCAGCAAACTAACTGTGGGTTCCAAATTGGCAACAACGCCGAGACACCCTGTAATCACATTTTTTCCTCCACTCTAGCGAAAATGGCACCGCTAATTGCATGAACACACACTGGACTTCATCTGGCTCCCTCCCTCTCAAAGGACTTCAGAGAAGAAGAAAAAAAGTGAAGCCCACTGAACTATTAGGATTATTACGAACTGACCAATTTTACGAACGACTTGCCATAGTGGTATTTTGCACGCTTCCCGGATGAGGCATTTTATTTTTCTCCCTTCTGGCCGAAAAAAATGCTGCAGTTTGACACATTTTGCTCGTCGTCGTCGTCCCCCTCCTCCCGCTGCACCCACACCACACCCCTGTCAAGACTCAAGGGTGCACGGCGAAGTTTTGTACGTTTGGCAGAGTCGTGGAGGAGCTTGCAAATTCCTCTGCCATTTGGGATGGGAGCACTTTTATCTGTGTGAGATGGGACAAAGACACGGTTGGTGGCGCTTTGCCCAGCCATGTTATATAAGTAAGTGTACGTATATGTATGTGTGTTAGACGCCACCTCCTTGGCCGTCGTACCCGCTGAGAGCGACCCCTCGTGCGTGCGGGACATGAGGGCCGCTGCCAAGTGCAATATGACTTTTCGCACATGTTTTTCTGTCCATTGTCTCGAGAGTTTTGTTGGCCAACAACAGGTCAGGTCCACAGTAATTGATTGGCGGTCTACAGGGTGTTACGCAACAAGACTCAATGCGTGCGTGCTCTGGTGGCAACGCTGGGAACATCAGGACATATCTGTGGCATTACGATGTGTCAAGGTGAGAGAAAAATTGGTGTTGCAAAAAAGAACCTCAATGTTCCACTATATAAATCTTCTGCTTTTTTTTTCAGCCTCCACTTTTGGATCGAACAGCTGGATACGATGATGAAAAAAAAAGCACCCAAACTGACTTGAAGAAGCGTGTTAAGTGTGAAACTCCGGAGTGTATAAAGAAACAAGCGAGCTTTGAGGAGAGGCGATTCAAGCCTTTCATGACGAGAGGCACGCCCAAGAAACAAAGCTCTCTCTGCGTGCGAAGTCTCCTTGGATTAGCGATATAAAGTAAAAGTTTTTCTTGTCCCATAATTCACTTCTCGTTCAAAGGTGGGGGGAACAACAATGGATTCAGAGAGAAGAAGAAGAAAAGGGTTTTAGAAAACAAACCCCACAAGGACAAGAGGAATGTTACGCAACACAGGCTTGGATGCGCCCATTCTCAAGCTCACGACGCTCTTGATTTCCCGCAAGCTGCGGCAGAAGCAGCAGCAGAAGAAGACGACGACGACGACGAAGAAGAAGAAGCTTTGTTCGTGGGGCCAGCGAAAAAGTCTAGTGTCAAGGATTCGTATTGAGAGCGCGTAAAAATCCCAACAAAGTCTTCGTCTCAGTCGTTAGGGCGGAATCAATTTTCCAGGGGTGCTGGGATTTGTTCCTGGGGAATTTCCAACTTGCTCGAAAGTTTCCTCTCGGTGTGTGTGAAAGTCACTCAGCACTGAGAACTGGAAAGTTCAGAAAGAGAAAAAAAACCCCACTAATCAATAACAATGGATGAGATATAGAGAAGTTGAGGACGTCCCGAGGTGACTCACCAGAGTGCAAAGTTCAAACTCTTTCCTCTCCTGCACTGACCAGATTTCGCACAGGTCCTTGAAGGCCCTTCAAGGCCTCCCTAGGGGGGCTGAGATCATATTTCTGGCGTGTCAGAAGGCGGCAGATGCAGAGAGGAAGGTTCATTATTCAGCCGCCGGAGCGGCCGCCGCGGCCGCCGCGGCCGCCGCAGCCTCAGCCGCCAGACGTGATGAGGAGTGTTGGAAAATTAGACTCCATTGATGTCATTTCACGGTTGCTGTTGCCTGCCCATGGCCTGCCTGCTTAATTGGTTGCCATTGCAATGGCAGCAAAGAGGCAATAAAAAAGCAACCAAAAAACAAAATAAGAAAAAAAGGCAACGCGAGCTATCAAAAGTTGATTGGCAGAAGCTTTTGTTGCTTCTCAATAGGCATCGTTGCTTTATTGGTGGAATGAAAGAAAGAAAAAAACAAGGCAAAGCAAAAAAAAAGAGTTGCTTTTTCCTGACAGAGGCTGGAGAATTCTGATAGGACGAATCACTAGTGAATGAAGCAATTACTAAACTTCTTTGTGTCTTCTCTCTTTGCAATGGATCCTTGTTCGCAGAATCGTTGTGCTGACGACGAACCAAGCACGTGGATTCGTTTGTTTCTTGGCTCTTACTCTGCAAGCCAAGCACAGATTGGTCTCGATTGTCTGTGCATGACTCGGGCCTTTCAGAGCAACAGACTTGACAGCAAATTTCTAGACCAAATCATGCACTGAGACAAATCCCCAGCGCTGTTTGAGGACAAATGATAACTTCTGACTTCCTCTCCCCATAAGCACAAGTGGAGATAATCTGCTCAGGAAGTTTTTTCTTTCATTCTTGACTCCAGCCCAAGTCAAGAAAAGAGTCCTTGAGTAGTTACGAGATGCGAAATCGTATCTCAGATGCCATTAGGGCTAAGACAAATATGAATCTTACCCAGACACAAACGAACTCCTTTCTGTTTTCATCAACAACAGCCGTGACCCAGGCCTTGAGGGGCCTTGAGAGGCCTCCGCTCATCAGGCCCTGGCTGACAAAACGCTAATCACCAAGTATTGAAGCGGCTGTGATTAAAACCTCGATGTTGTTTTTCTTGCAGTCTCTTTTTGTAATCGTTAAGGCCCGTGGACTCGTGTGCAAATTTCGCTCGTGCAATCAAACCCTTTCCTCCCCCCGATATTGACAGGTCGTTTTCACGAGCGTGAAAACGTTCAAGAGTTCATGGGCCAAGGGGTTCCTCCCCTCCCCTCCCCCCTACTGCTGCGGATGAGGAGAAATATGCATCTTTGCCTTAAGAAGTGCAAAACTCATTTTGTCTCTTTAAGGCTAAACAATTTTGGGGCCTCTCACAATCGAGTTGGACAACAATGTCATACTTTGTTTTGGGGATAGCATTTTTTTTTTCGCATTTTCGTGCAAAAAAAAATGAGCCTTCTCCTTAAATTTCTCTGCCCACAAATAAATGGGCAATCTTTGGGGTGAAGAAGGCAGAAGTACAGCCCATTTGGGGGCTCTCATACGGTCTCAAAGTGGTTGCGTTTGGGGCGTCACCATTGGGCCAGATCTACTCCACCACACACTTGCTCACGTCCACTGGCTCCAGTACGTCAGGTTAGAACACGTATGCACAGGCCTTCGTGGGCCCAGGCCTTCGTGGGCCCCATGGCCAGCGGTGTCAGGTGACAGATGTCGAGATGAGTCTTAAAAAAGTCTACTACTACCAATAAGATAATGTTTTACTTTGTGTTTTTAAGCTTGACACTGGTTACCGGAAGTTTAAGGTAACTTGATCGAATGTGTATTGTTTTAAAGAAAAAAAAAGAGCCAAACACTTAGTCATATGCAAAATACAGCAAGAAATTTGGCCATTTTTTCCCCCAAGGACGACGGAGGAAACTTTTCTGCAACCCCTGAGGCCTGGGTAAACGAGAGAGTCATAAATTTTACAGTTATATAAATAAGGATTATAAAGCTATGGCAAAGCTTGAACTTGACACGTGAATAAATCTGTACGGCACCTTTAAACACTGACCTCTAATGTGTAATAATGTTTTTTCAAGACTGCGTGTGCGAATGCAATTTTTCTGGGGAACTTGCGGAATCTTGCACATGTTCGGAATTCGCGAAAAAAAGAATCTCATTTCTCATAGCCACTTGTGTGTGTGTTTGTGTGTCTGCGCGCGTGTGTTGGAGGATGGAAAAGATGCTCGTAAAAACAAAAAAAGAAAGATTGGGAAATCGCGACGCACCTGAAATTGCTGATGAACAGGTGAGGAAGGCGAAAAACTCGAGCAAACAGTTGGGGAATTGGGCTGGACTCCTTTTCCTGCCTTGATTCTTGTTCTAACTTTAGCTGCCCCAACTCTAACTTCAGCTGCTCCAGCTCTAACTTTAGCTGCTCCAACCATAAAGGTTCTAACTCTAAACGTGTAAAAATTGGTCTCGGTGCTTCAAGTACGTTTCTCTCTCTGTTTTCTTAGCGCACTTGAGAAGAAAGAAGCAATTAAATTGATCTGACTCCACGTATTTTCTCACGATTTGGTCGTCCAATCTTGCTCTTGAAGACAGTTCCAATCCTCTTGGAGGTGCAGACAAAAAGAGTAGAGAACAGAAGTAGCCACTTTTACTACGTATATGATGGTTAAGAGCAGTCGAAAGAAAAATGCATAACTTCATTGCCACCCGAGGAGAGACTTGACCTAGGTGAAGAAACAGCCAAGGCCTCTCAAGGCCTGAAAACACCTAGGCCTATTAGGGCCTGCTGGCCAAAAATGAAATCGCCCACGATTTGCAATCTCGCCTCAGCCTCGATAACTGTCAAAGTTTGGTCTTACCTCGAGCAATATATACTTAACACACCTGCTGAAGAGATCGAGGCCAACTCCACGTGCAACAGGCCTACTTCAGGCCTCAAAGAGTGGCGGGTTAGGGGGGCATGATAACAATGGCTGCATCAACACGAAGACAATGACGACCGACGAGATCAACAACTCGTCCAACCACTGGATCTCAGACATCACGTCCACCCTGCCAAAGCCACTGACGACTGTGACACGAAGAAGACGTCTCCAAGGCCGGTTAAGTTGTGACAATAAAGGTCGAACACACGTGAACAAGTGCCAACCAATCCTATTTAGCTTGGCAAACTCTATGGGCCGCATGCAAAAAGGCTTATTATGGCCCTATAATGAATATGGAGAACCTCCCCCCCCCAAAAAAAAATGAGTTGCTGCTTCTAGAGGAAAAATCCCTTGTAGCTGTAGAAGATGGCATTGACTTTGAAAAAAAAAACCTCTTTCGTGTCCACAGGATTATAAAATTCAGGGTTGCCACTTGACATGAGGAGAAACTCTTCTCAACCCTTTCAACTCCCCGTTGTGGGACATTTCAATACAACAAATGAGTCCAGAGTTGTGCCCTAAGGAGGAGGTGACTTGACGACTTCCAGGGGTTGTTGTGACGATCGCAGACACCATTTAGAAACTGTCACCCCTGACTTTGTAGCATCACGATTCACTGCTTGAGGCCTCTTCTTCCCCCCCCCCCCCCCTTGAATTTTCACTACCCTGCTCGCCTCCAAAAAATGCATCGACCTCCTCAGATTCTTCTTCTTCTTCATCAGCCGAGAAAAGGAAATAATTTTACGGGGGGAAGAAGAAGTCGTGGTTGGGATAACGGAACCGGAATGGGAGAGAAAAATGGCGGAATGATTAACTCTTGATCATCTATCAGTATTAAGCTCAAGTTGTGCTGCACGCCTGAAAAGTTACTCTCGTGAAAAATACATTATTCCAAACTGCTTATTAACCCTCTCCCACTTTACCACCCTGAAAAGAATACTGCGTTGTAAATCTCTTTGTTTCCCACTTTTTTTTGGGAATCGTGCACCAAAAAAAAAAAAATGGTAAATCGTAACCGCTGTTATTACGATCATTGGAGCTCGTGGCTTGTTCTTTTTTTTTTCAAGCGCAGTTAGACTCCTCCCCATCCCCCCTTCCAAAAAATGGGTCGACAGGAAATGAAGAACCCATTTATGTGACGCAATTTTCACTGGGTTTATTACCGCTGGAGGGGCCCAAAAAAGAGCCCCGAGGGCTGGCAGGCAGGCAGGCGGGCAGGCAGGCTGGCTGGCTGGCAGAGGGGAAATGGGCACAGCCAGCCTGGCAAAAAGAGGCGAAAATTGGGCTTTTGTCGACTGATCGAAAAAAATTCCCAGCAGATTTCGCATTCGCACCCAGGTGGAATAAAGATAAAATGAAGTCAAAACTCCACTTTCCCAGGAAGCCGACGGGCGAGGGCGCGAGCCAGCCAGCCAGGGAGAGAGCGAACACCGACCTTGGCGTGGTAACTGGATCGCGGTAGACAGTGAGACACCCTGTACCGATCTGTGCTGGAATGGGAGCTTTGGCATCATGCACGCCAAAGCAGCGGCTCAGCAAAATGATGAACTTGTGGCTCATGTCGTGAGTGGAGCAGAGCAAAGAGGAGCAGACCGTGATTGAGAAGGTGCGCGTGGTCCTCCTTGATGTTTATCGCGCTTATTACGGTGGATTCAGCAGTCGCATTGAGGACTAATTATTCATGCTCTACATATCCTTCAATTACCCTTGGTACTTGCACAGGTGGGACTACCTGCAGTGAAATTAGTAGAGTGTAAAGCGTAGATTAAAGTTGTGATTGTGCTCTTGGACGATTGTGTTTTTTTTGTGCACGTGCAAAATTGCACTAGAGCAACGCAAAATTGGCACCGAAAAATTGAGACTGATTTTTGCTGAATGTACAGTGGACTCGCGCACATATCGATTGGATTGCGGGTTTAAGTGAAGTAACCAGTCAAATTCCAAGTGAATGAACTAGTAAAATTATCAGTCACATAAATGGCAACTCTGGCTAAAGAGATTTTTATTGCCGGGGAATTATAGCATCGCGAATCAAGTCAAAAAGATACCGTTGATGTTGATACTTTTTTGAGTGTCTCGTATCGTCGGAACCAAATGGACTCAATACTTTGAACATGGAGTATCGGAGGTCCAAGTATCGTCGGGACAGTCGAACTTTTATATGGGACAGCTTTATCGTCAGCTGCCTCTAATTCGATCTGTCGAGGTGATGCAAAGCTCCGGTACGCAGTGCAAACGTCATCGGGAATCTTTATCACAGAGAAGTTCACCATATTAAAGTTCAACTGTCTCCCAAAAGTATTGTATGTTGTATCGAATATCATAGGCCCGGTTTCGGGCCTATCAGCACAGAAAGTATCGTATCGCGATACGCTTTTTAGAAAGTATCGTATCTGTATCGTGATATGAATAAAAAAGTATCTTGCAATGCTCTGCTTATTACTCAGGCTGTTTAGGACCTCCAGATGCATGACTGAGCTCATTTGGAAGAGGACATTCATAAGTTTCATGAGCGGAGGGAATTTTGCAAGTTGGACCAAAATAAATGAAATTATGGCCCCTCAAAGTTGATAGTCTTTTTTTCGGCATTGCATGATGTTGGCCCTTATTTCATATTCTTAACCATTTACATTAGTGACGTAGCGAGGAATAAATGGAACCGGTCATCAGGGAGCTCATTGTCATGGTTCATGTTACAGTTGACTCCGGTTATACCGTCCATTGGGGACCAGTTGGACGCTATAAGCGGAGTTCTGACATATCCGGAGAGTCGGGGGAGGAGGCAATAATGACGCTACCAGTTGAAATGACAAGGTTGGGATCAATAGTAAAGATTGGCATTTTATGCGGATTTCTGTCAATCCAGAGTAGGATTAAAAGTTCACGAAAGTGTTTCCCTCACCTTCACCGCCATGATTCCCGAACGAGTCTTAGTTGGCGCGGCCACCGGCGGTGGACGGGATAAGCGGAGATTTGGACCATGTCTCCGGGATCGGTTACCAAGCAGCAAAAGATTAGGGCCAGGCCATTTTGTACAGTGAAAGTTGGGATATGTCTTGGAGGAGGGCATATCCGGAGTCGACTGTTCTGGGCCAAGAATGGATCATGTACTGTTTTTCCCCGGCTGTCTCAACGGCAACAGCAACAGGGTGGTCCGGTGCGAGGTGGGTGGCAACTTCTAGCACACCGGAAATGCGACTTAGGACGCACGCACGCACCGCTCAGGAGTGCGAATTCGTATCATAAAGGCTTGTATTGACATTTGACCTGCACTAAATGCCATCCTCCTCCCTCAGGCCGCCATGCCTCACATCACACCACTTGCCCGCTCACGTGCGCATACGCACACACACACACACACAGAGTGGTGCGCGCGTGCGCGGGCACAGACGTGCGTGAGTTATGCAACGCTCATGCTTAGGCAAGTCCTTCGTTGCACCACGCTGTATACACAAGTGTGTGCGGTTGACGTAATGCGCACAGGGTGTCCTGGAAGTCGCTGACTCAGACGTTGGATGCGATTCGGTCCAAGATGAACAGCCCTGTTGCAGATGCTCGGAGGAAGAAGCTGGCGTCTGCTTGCACGTGCAGAATCTTCCGGGGCACCCGGTAGACCGTTCTACTAATCCAGGCCTCTTCTTTTATGTGTGTGACATCTCAACGATGGAAAAAAAAAAAAGTGACTCCTTAGAGCGTATAACTAACTTTTCATCGCAGTGTCATAAAAGGTCTGCTTCTTTTGGAGTGTCCTAACGACGAATTTGAAGAGATATTTATCGCACATTTTGAACATCCTAATTTGTGAGTGCTTGGATGAATATCTTGCCGAGCCAGAGGGGAGGTCACAAAGTTGCTGCTACCGACGAGGAACAAAAAGGTCACGGAGCTGAAATCAGCTTGCCCAGTCCTTAAGGTCCTGACCTGACTGGTATCCAGGCCAGCAGGGCCAAAGGCATTGCACACCTTCCCCACATTGGTTGGGTGTAGGCAGGAGCTTTGTTTGTGTCGGATTTGTCAAGCTCGCTTTTCTCGCAGGCATCGTTACCCTTCTTCTTCTTCCAGATCGTCATCAGAATCGTCCTGACCCAAGTAGAGGACTTCGGTGTTGTCTCCTGACCGACCATGTCCGACTTGTCGACCGCGCGAATACTTGAGTCAACTCTAATCTTTGGACATGGACTTGTGCATTAGGAGGTTGTCTCTTGACATCACTTTACGGCAGTTCCTCACACTGCCTGACTCCATGCTGCTGCTGCTGTAGACTTGCATCAGTGTCATCTCAGATTGCGTCATTGCCTCAGTCTCTCTACCTCAGCAGCTGCTGCTACACTCCTTTACGCTGTCTTAAGTGTCATTTGCTTCTGTTTGCCAGGTGAAGGACCAATGGCTTATATAGTTTGTTGTCGACCAAGCCCCCAATGGCTGGAGATAGTCTTGACATGGCCGGAGCATTCAAAAGCGCCGCAGAATGTCTGTTCGCATTCCAGGAACAACTCAGATCAATGAATGGAGCATTCAAGATTTCGCAACTCTTCCCTTCCCATCACTCCAGCACCTCGTACGAAAGAGGATTATTGTGGGCTCACCTAACAAGGTAATTTTTTCTCTCTTTCTCTCATGTCATGTCCATAATATGGGACTCTGCATGCGTGACTGACTGCGCGCGCGTGTTTTGAAATGCCTCCAGGCGGAAGAAGAAGAAGAAGTGTCTCCAAAACAGCAACAATCGTTATAGTCACGCCTCTTCTTCACATCTAACAACAATAATAAGAGGTGCTTATTCAACACATGCGTCAGATCAGAGCACAGCAACAACAGCAGCAACAGCGACCACTGTTGTTGGCATTTCATGACATGACATCTTTCGTTCTGGTGCACATGTTTTCCACCCTTCCTCGACTGGGTTTTTTTTCTCAATGCAGACAATCCCGGAAGGTAAAGAATTCACTAAATTACTAAAACAAAAATAATAATCAATCTTGACGATTTTCTATTTGTGCGATTTTTTTTTTGCCATGAGCAAAAGGTGCAGACTTGATTACTGAGGATAGATGGATGGAATGACGGCTGAAGGAGGAATTGAAGCTAGCTGCTGCTGCCAGTTCAGCGACTTGGCTCAGTGCGCCACCGCCGCGCCTGTGGCCGCATTCCGTCACTTGTGCAAGGTGAGCACGCAACAACACGCGCCCCTGCAGTCTTATTAGTCTTTTGTCGTGTCCCTCGGCCCCTTACGGATTCGTGTGCAAATCTTTGTCATGTTTTCTTCTCCCTCGATCGACAGGAGGACAAAGCGTTGGAGTAATGCATGTACAGGGTGACGCAGATCTTCCCGTGGCAAATTTGGTGACCACGGTGGGTCTTGACCGCCCTCACGAGGACTCATTCCGAACTGACGTCGGTCTCCATGTTGACCTTCGCCAGTGGAGCACTTGCGTTCTCCTGTGAAGACAAGGCTCGGTCAAAAAACATCTGCCCCACCCTGTAGGTGCAGTACTGCTGTCGGTCAAAAATTCTTCTTCTCCATCTAGCGCTGTGTGTGTGTGTGTGTGTGTGTGTGTGTGTGTGTGTGTGTTTTAATCTAAGCCAAGTCAGATCATATAAATAACAGGCGTGCCTTCATTATTGCTGCGTGCGTGAGCAGAATCAGGATATTTTTTTGTCTCACCGAGCTCGTATTCATCAGACAATGATACATATCCACATGGCGTGCAAGCTCAGGGAAATTTCATTGAAACAGCAAACTTTGGAGACTTTTCTACAGGTTGAGGCCTACAGGGCGTGCATGTTCAGTAGGCATTTTTTATGCGATGAGAAATGTTGTCAAGAACAACATGGGGAGCAGCACAACTGCAGGGCCTTTGTTGACCGGACTGTACAGCTACTCAAATGCGTGCCCCATTCGTGGCTGTTGCAGGCTGAACGTAACCCTCCCCAAGTTGATCTTGACGACGTCAAACCACGCAAGGCACTCCCTACTCAGCATGCACACCCTGCACTTTACCTGGACGCCCTGTAAAGAGGGGAATAAGGCCCGGGAGACTTTGCAGCAATCTTTCAATGACCAGGAATAGTCACGATTGTCTTGGAACGTTGCTGTTTTTTATTTCTGTCCTTTTTTTGGCAAAATTTGCAAGTGCATTCAGGTTTACAAGGACATAACGCGTCCAGAGATTGATTTACAATTTCATGCTTTGCACAGTCAATAATAGGATATACCTTACGAAGCCTTGACTTCGTATGAGTAATGATTTCGCCTGAAAACTTACAGGTATGGCTTTGCAACAGAGAGGGAAGGGGGTTCGGGGGTTCGGGGTTCGTCCCCCGCCTCCCCCTTGTCGTTTTCTAGCCTGCTAATGTTTCTCGTTAAAGAAAATTGTGAAACGAGCGCCGATTCTCGAGTAGACTTGGCAATAAACGCGACAAAACGCACGTGATTTCGCAACTTTTTCCTCCTTCATTTGGCTGTCGTCGCTCATTCTTTCTCTTCCACCGTGGCCAAGGCCACACCGGCGGTCATGTTAGGCTGGAGGGGGGGGGGACTGGAGACCCACATGTACTGTTAGTTGCCGTCCTCACTGCAGGCAGGGCGTGACCCCCACCATGAGGTAGGCCTACCCTTTTTTTAATTTAAATCCCGATTGTTTCGTGAACTGTTGGTTTTTCTGTTGCCTCTTCCTGAAGAAGAGAGACAAAACTGCCGCCTTTTCTTGCCCTTTTCTTCGTCTGGGTCAATAGCATTTATGCAGATGGGCCTCGCCTAAGGAAGGCCTAGATCCGTCTCTACATTTCCGGTATTTCGTGAGGGAAGGAAAAGGGCAAAGCGGCGGCAGGACCAGGCCTAACTCGAAGCCTTAAGTAATTCTACAACCTCGATGGGGCTGTGGCTTCTTTTATTTTTTGTTTTTAGTCGTGTGTCATATGAGAGATACAGCAGCAGTAGCTACAAGGACAAGGTCTTGCTTGTCACGTGGTCCAAAATGAGCGGCTTTTGTCACGTGTAATAAAGGTTAATCGACGGAGAGGTTGCGTAGTGCACATACATGGACCAGTACTGCCCTACGCTCTGTCAGTACCCACTGTACTTGCTTAAGTCTGCCAGTACATTGGTCAAAGTCATGATAATTTGGTTGCTGGCCAAGCATTTTCCTTCCTTAATGTCATGCCTTGAACTCGTGATGTACTTGATCAAGCAACTTCGAGGTTTGACTGAGCCACGTATGATTTTGGTCCCTTTTTTCTGGCACATAATGTCTTCTTTCTCAAGGATGACATCAACCCTTGTTGATGTCATCGAAGCTGTACGAAAATGTGTCACGGGAAACCTTCGAAAAAAAACCCTCAAAGCCTCTAATACTTGTCCATTTTTTATCCTGATAAAACTCCCGTGAGAACCGAAGAAGATCTTAATCCCCCCCTTATCTCAGATCAGTGGTCAAGGAAAGTATTTCAAGAGAAAGAAAAACCCTCGATGATTTTTTTCTTGCGTAATTTTTATGCTGGCAATAACTATTTGTTCTGCTAATGACACCCATAAAAGAAAGGTTGGGGGCCCAAGAGATTAGTTGAAAAAACAAACTTGCTCTGGTGCTTTGCAACACCGCCCGTTGGTCTCCGCCAGACACGTTTTTCCATTGCCCCATGCGAGATTTCAGACACTTTTCCTGCACCGATTCTGTCTGGTCGAGTCTGGAGCGCGGCTGCTGCTGCTACGTGCCAGAATGCAAATCAGGCAAAGTAACGGGTCCGTGCCAGATTTTATGTAAGTCGAAATGCATGCGTTAAACTGCGGCTGACCTTGATTTTCTCTGTGTGTGTGAGGAGAAGGAAGAGAGGAAGAAAACTTGTTGGGGAAAAGAAAGTCTGGTGTTCGCGACATTTTCGTTTCTTCTTGGGTGAACCGAAAGGACGTTGGAGATGATTTCCCAAGAACGAGTTAGGGATCAGCTGAACATGGATGCATCTTTGGAGTCGCCCAAGAAAAATGAGCAGATCTCTACCGACGAACACAAAGGTCTGGTAGAGAAAGACTCTGTGAGTGACACCAGGCAGGCAGGTCAACAAGTGCGTGATTCATGAATTTCTTGCTCTTCATGGACGTGGCAAAGTTGATATGTTTGCATATGAGATACTTGATGCTAGAGAGAGAAAGACTCATTCTTCCCACTCAAACCCTTCCTTCCCCCCCCCCCCATATACGTACACAGGTGTTATCGTGTGCAAGTTGTAACCTTGTGGTGCATACAGGGTGGCCAAGAAGTTCTGTCAAGCGTTCGATTGGTTTAACAGGATACTATTAATGTTAATTAACTTCTCGTCATAGGGATGACTCAAAACGGCCTTTAAATGGAACCAAAGAAGACCTTGCACGATGTTCAAGGTGAAGGCCTCGCACTCCATTACCACGGAGCACTTCAGGGGCTCCAGGCTGATGTCCCATGTCAATACTGAATATCTACTTACTTGCTTAAAGGGGCTCTAGTTACCTAAATCGATTGAGCAAAGTTATTGGCCACCCTGCACAGGTCATTCATTCAAGGCCCACTAGGTATGCATTAGCATATTGATCATCTCAGAGGGGTCCTTGCATGCGAGTACATACAGACTGCACAGACTTCACTACTACACTTGGCACAGCAAAGTGTGCACAACGTTGTTGCCTTACCTATGATGGCCGCACAGATGAAGACGAGCGCCGTCGACTGAAGCCGGTCCATGTTGATGATGACGACAATGATGGGGGTGAAGACGGGGGTCAGCAGATCGCTTGGCGGCGAAACAAAGAGAATTCGCTACCAAGTTTTGAATAGAACCAAACGTATTCGATGCCAAGTGCCAAAATCTGCGTTCAGGTTTGGTTAGGGCAGGCGTCAGAGCGCATTGTCTGGCTCTCTCTTCAGAGAGCAGGACCCTGGAAGAAGAAAAAAAGATTCACAAACATTAGCATCAAGGCCAAAAAACGAAGGTAACACCGAGTCTCAATGGTTTCTACGACAGTAGAGACTTATTCAGACGTACTCATGTGTGGGGTCACTTGAAGGAGAAGCTTCAAGCTTTTCAATTGCAACACGAATTTTCCAAATGCGACCAGAAATAACACAGTTATCGCCTCCTAAAGTCAAAGGTTTGCACTGTGCTCGAAATGATGGCCATCGACTTAGGCACCGAAATGGGCACTTTTGAGCCCATTTTCACGGATCGAGTGACAAAATAGCGGGTCATCCTGGACTGGAAACTCAGGTCGAATGACCTACTTTATCTCTTCAAACAGTTCCAGTCACGTAGTCAACTTTTGGACGTCCTAATTCGCGTGCTGTTGGACCGATTTGCAGAATTCTTTTTGCAAATGAAACTTTCAAGTCTCCTCTTCCAAATGATCCCAGTCATGCACTCGTAGTCTTAACACAGGCTGAGCAGTAAGCCTTTACTTACACCTGGTTACCAGGAAAAACATACACCCACACACAGACACAGGATAAAAGAGCTTTGGCTTAGCTACTCAGCAATCCTGCTGCCCTTTAAAGAGGCATCAGCTTCCAATTTGTTTCCCTTTTTTTCTCTCTCTCACACACACAGAAAGAGAGAGAAAATAAAAGAGGGCGAAAGACAATGATTCTCCTGTCTGTAGCATTTCTCCTTGGCAATTTTGTTGCATGGGAAAATCGGGGAAAAGGGAGACGACGACGCTGGACAAGACCAGGCAGGTCTCGTTCGTCCCCCTCCCCCCTCTTTCTCACCGAGCCACAATGGAGTCTGACCCTTGGCTCGCCTTTTTTGTGTTATTTTCGGTCCATCGAACGAGGAAGCAAAGGAAAGCGAAGGTCGCAGAGAGTGAAATCATTTCGGGGGCAGATTTGTTGGCCTTCAAAGACGAAACGAAGAGAGAGAAAAAAGGCAGCTCAGCCTCTAAAGTCAGAAGAGATGAGACGGAAATGAAGGAAAACGCACTAAAGAGGACAAAGTCTGACCGAGGTGGTAACAGCGCCAGTGGAGTTGATGCTATCGGGCAGGGATTGCTCGTCAATGTCCCACTTTGGGGAGTCTTTATTCCCCGTCTCCACAGCTTCTTTTGTGCTCTGTCGAAGTAACGGGAGCTCTGGTCGAGATGCACGTTCGTAACTGTGCTCGTAGGTCAAAGATGCGCTGAATAACGAGTCATGCACGTTTTCGTGACCAAAACCGGGGACGCGATGAGCATCCCCCCCCCCCCCCCCAAAAAAAAACCCTTCCTGGCTGCTGGACTTTATTGGTCGATGTTTGGGGTGGGATTGTTTAATTTGCTCGCATTTTCAGAATCTCCTGTGCCAAATTGGAGCGATGACGATGGCAAAAGAAGGAACCCTATTCAGATCGACATGAAGTCGTGAGGAGGCAGCAGCAGCATATGTACAGGGTGTCCCGAAAATGTTAGCGAGACAGAAATATCGACAGCAGCGCGGGTACAGGGCGTTCAAAAAAAAGCGTTGTTACATTATGACCATGCGTGGCACGTGGACAGGGTGTCTGGGCTCCTAGGGTACTTCAGCTCTGGACCCTTTTGTCTGTGTGCCTGCCTTGACGCTTTGCCAGGTTTCTTGAGAGTGTCGCTGCTGCATCTGAACACCCTGTAGAACGACGTGGACGTCCTAATTTTTTAATGAGGGAGTTTGCGCACACAACACCTTTTTTTCCCCCTGCAGTCGTCGTGACACAAATGCTCTTCAAGGGGAGGCCCTCGTACATAGCAGGACTCGACTGTACTGTACAGGAGGGATGAAAACAATGCCAGATGATAGCATCGTCATAGTAGCAACTCTGACAGGAGTTAGTTTGTTTGTCCGCTTCCTAGGAAAAGAAGAGAAGATGAAAAAGTCATGATCTCACACACGTCGAGGAGGAAGTCACTTCCACCCGAGATGGAAATCTTGAGAGATGCGTAAACAACAGCAGAACAGAACTTAGCCATAGGCAACGAAGCAAAAAAGAGGGGGGAAGCTTAAAAAAAAAAATTACATGGTCGGTTTGACGCTATGCAAAAGTTCCTCAATTAGAGCTGCAACAGTCATGCCTGCCCTTAAAAGACTTGATCAAATGAACTTCGTCGTTGGCTTCATCCACTTCAAAATGAAACGTTCAGGCCCAAGAGCATCAGGGAGTTGACAAAAAGCGATGGGAACACCGAGTGAGGCTCAGCAAAGCATCGTTGTTGTCGTCGTTGATCACAACCGTGGGAGGGGATCACAACCCCCCGTGAACAAACGACTGTATCATTTGGGGGGGGTGAAGGAGATTGAGACATGACTCATTTTTTTGGCGGGCCCACCACGCCTTTGTCACCTATTGCAATGCTACAAAAAAAGGCCCCGTTGCTTTTTTGCACCTTGCGCAACGCTCAAGAAGAGTGCGGGGGAAAAGGTCTAAATAGAGCACACACGTATGGTTCTGTGTAACGTATGTTCAGTAAGTGGAGGTCAGAGTTCAGACACTTTAAGGTTACGTGAGGATTATCGTCATACCTGTGCAGAGTGTGCCTTGGAAAAAGGCGAGGAGGACAAGAGAGAACAAAGAGAGTTATAAGTGCAGTTCGGAAGTTTAGGCGGGAGCTTGAAAAATGCTCAAAAAAAACCAGAATGCCACACGTGCAAAACGGCACTAAAATTAAAAAAATAATAATAATAAAATAAACGAGAAAAAAGTAAAATTTGGAGGAGCTCCGGTGACATTTTTGACGACTAAAATGCAATGAGAGACGTGTCAGATGCGTCGACAAAAGTCGTCACCTATGATTCCGAGCTTTTCTTCAAATACGGATGTAATTCGTGGTCTTGAAGACTTGAACGAAAAGGAAAACTGCACTCAGAGACCCTCTAGAATAAAAAAAAATGACTGAGCATAGACGTGAGCGGAATCCTATCACACCCAGAGTATCCAGGAGCAAGGGAGAAAAAAAAGAGTTTTCCGTATGACCAAATTTCTCGTCCAAAAGGTCAAGCTCGGCCCAAACAATGGGCAGTCACTGCCCATGTTTTGTCGGCAGCAGACCCATTTCTCCCCTATCTGTCCGAAAACCCTCCTCTGAAAACGAGGATTTCATCTGTTGTTCCACGTAAGCACCATACTTTGGTTGTGGGTTGTTGCCTTCAACAATCACATGCGTCACGCCATCATCAGAAAGCTGTTCATCCCACGCGCGATCGAAAAAAAACTCTTCACATCTTCCTGGTGTGCGCGCCCTACGAGGCCTCGGCCGTCGGCGGATGGACCACCGGGATGGTAGCCTCCCCCCCCGCCAGGGCGGACCCCGGGGACGGACTCGTATGCTCTGCAATTACACACACATGCAACGTGCACAAGGAAAAAGGGGGAGAGAGAGAGCAACATTTGCATCTTTCAAATTATTACTACTACCAGTAATGCACGCTGTCGTTGGTACCACTTGAAGTGCTGTATATGCAATGAATTTTTGGGTCTCGCTTGCTTGGGTGCCCATGAGGACGCAGCCCCCCAAAAAATCCGCACACCTGCCTACGTAGGTACATAATGGGGCGAAAATGCCACGTTCGCATGCGCGTCAACATCAGGAAGTTTGCTCAGTGTTCAATGGAAGATGTTGTTTGATTAAATATCCTCTTTAAAAATTTATCTCATCTCCTATGCTAATTGAAATGTCAGACATGAAGAAATGTCACACGCACGTGGTCTTTTTTCCGCCGAGGAGTCAAGTGTTGACTTTGTTACGTTGACACTGGAAGGGGTTAAAATGCTTCCCCTCCCCTCAATAATAACGCCCACGAAAACTTGACGGATCCGTCTGAAATTCATCATTTTCTTTCCCGCAAAAAGAGGCTTTTTAATAGCCGCCGCTGAGGCATAAATCACAGGCCCACAAGCAGGCAGAAGTGGGAAACGATGCTCAACTTCCTTCTTGGTTCACATGTTGGTTTTTTTTTGGCTTTTTGTTCTTCATCTGCACCAAAAAGGTGCCTTCTGGTTCCTTTTGTTAGACCTCTCAGTCGACCCGGAGGCTCGACTTTCCGGGTTGACCCCGGCTATGGCTATGGTGGGCACTCCCTTCCGGAGTAAGAAAGAGAGGAAACCACCCACCTACCCTTCCGGGGTTCCTAGAGGTAGAGAGGTAGTTAGTTCACTTTCCTTTAAAAAAGGGGGGGGTTGCCTCTCCTGGGTCAACAACTCATTGTTGACGTCAGGATGGGGAGGGGAAGGGGTCTGGGTCCCACCACAGTGTCAAGTTCCATCCAAGTGGATCATCGGCGTTCATGGCAATGGACCAAATGCGAACAGACAGGGCTTGAACAGACTTTTCTTCTCTCTATACGTGCACACCGAGTCTTCATCACTTTTCCGTTAAGGCCGCGTTAACCATGGAGAACATTTTTTACCCCGGCATCGAAAGGATATTTTTGGATCCTTCAATGGGATTTGTCGAGGTTTTTTCCAATGCCGCTACCGTTATGTGGTGAAGGAGCAGGAATTATTCATTGCTGGCTGTTGTCGGTTGTCTTTCTTTTTGCAAGCATCAATCGCGCATCCTTAGCAAAAAAAGATTCGCACGTTTAGACCTTCGGCTGAGCAAAAAAGTTGACTAAGAAAGAGGAAAAGTTTGCAAGGTTTATGGTGGTCATCCGTCAAACATGTCGTCGCTGGCTTTTTCGGGGCCCTACAAAATCTCATGCAGGATGCGCAGCAACTTTGCCCACATCATTGCAACTTTGCTCACATCATTGCAACTTTTCCCACGTCGTTGCGACCTCACAACATCAGCAGAGCTAAATCGAGCTGCCCTAAATGGGTCCAAGAATTGCTTGATCGACAGTTCAATTTCTTTTCCTTTCTCTCCCTGGTCTGCCCGGGTATCTGAATTGGGCCTGTGTTTGTTCGCCAGCCGATCCTTCCAGGCTCAATTTCCCTCCTCGATCAATCAAACCTTTGCTCTCCTCGACCTTGCATCAATTTTTTAATTTCTCCACGCTGACCTCTAAGACCCCAGCAGTAAAAAAAAGGGTTAAATTGGCGATCAATCAGCTGTCGTTTAGCACGAGCGACCAGGAACTGCTGGATCCTCCGCTTTCCTCACGTATGAGACATCTTCCAAATATGCCAGAATTAGATGTGTTTGCACAACTGTACCTTAACCTTCATGACTTGGCAGAAAACGCTTCCCTTCCGTCTGATTAGAGTCATCATCAGCGTCCCTCCCTCTTTCTTCTGCTTGTTTTACCTCCTCTACCAGACAGTTACGTGTGCTCCAACCATCGCATTACACCCTAATAAAGGACTGGAATCGCCTGAGCGAGTGTGGAGCTCTGCGGTGTCCACCTCTCCTCTTTCCTCATCTCGTTTTTCCCTCAGTACTGACTTCTCCAGGCCACAAAGTTAGCAGATTGATTGCAGCAATGTGAGAAGTGCAATGAGTGTTCACATGCAAAACAGTTGTGTTCGTCTGGACAACAACTTTTGCTTCCTATTTCTCTCTCCCGCCACCCCCAAAAAGAACCACAGACACAAAAAACACAACCACGCACGCAAAAAGTCAAATAAACAAATGCCACACAATTGGGATGACGAGGATTGGATCGAGATGGGGTCTCTGGACGGGCAGATTCGAGGAAGTCTTGGATGAAACCTCAATTCTCTCCAGGAAATGCGTTTTTTTTTTCGAGCCCTAAGAGAATTCTGAACATAGGAGGACTCGGATAACCAACGTCTTAAGGTAGAGTAAAACTTAATGATGCATAACTTTGTAATTAGGGGTTTGGGTCTGGGATATTAATTAGTCTGGTTTATTGCTTGAGGCGTTAACAAAAAGGAGGCAACTCATAAAAAAAACTCATAATAAAATAAGCAATCCAATTGAGGACAAATGTGCAATTGACCTTCCCTTAGCAAGGCTGCCTGACCTTGTCCAGAGAGTTTTTTGTTGGGTGGGAAGTGTGGGCTCGATCCGTCACACACATTTAAAAAATTGTCAGCGCAGCAGGACGATGACGCAGGTCGGTCGGCTTAGGTAGGCCCAGGTGGGCCTAAGTGGGCCTTTCTCACCCCTTTTGCATACGTCCATGTGCAGAAGCAGCAGCAGCGGCGGCGGCGCCTGTGATCGCACTTTTCCCGCCAAAGGAACCGTTGCTGAGGTCAGGTTGGCTCCACGCGAGCAATGACGCTCCAGAGGGCGTCAAAAGTGGTGGAGGAGAAAAAAAATCGCATCAACTCACACTTGGAAGAACCAGTGGAAGAACGACGAGGAGGCGGACGAAGGAGAGAGAGGGGGGGGGAATCTGTCAGGACACGGGTACAGGGTGGACTAGGGAGATTCGCAAGTCCTGTACAGTGTGACCCACCAAGGAGGGGGGGGGAGGTTCAATCCAATATTTGGAAACGTCTCGGGATGGATCGCAAGGAAGAGCCATGTGTTGTCCAGGGTGCTGCCGTCGCTTACTAGGGACACCTCTTGGCAGTTGAGGTATTGGTCGAGGAAGCGCCTTCAGAGCGTTGTTCACTTTGAGTATCAGTAGCTGCAGCATTGGCTGCACTGATCGCACAAGCTTGCACAGAGCATCGGTGAAAATGGCAGCCATTGCTGCACTGCGCGCATCGCGCAGACTTGTACAGAGCATCCACGTCCCACAGCCGATAAAAATCGACATATTTGCTGCACCTCACACAAACAAAAAAAAAGTGCGCGCGCACGCACACACACACAAGATGTCAGTGGTTCCCAGGGGTGCCAAAGTGATCCCCACTGAAGCAAGCAACGGAGACCTTGAGAATTTCGGAGCTGCTATGCATAATTTTTCACCTAGCCAAAAATATATCCTTGCGAATTATGGCTCATAATGCGAAAGTGTATGCGTGGGTCACACTTTTCCGTGCCAAAAAAAAGGAATCAATTTTTTGTTCCATCAAAGCGGACCAAAATGGAAAAAAAACCCGAATTGCGAGCCAATTTGGAGGCCCGGTGCCTGAGCCAATTTTGTTCGGTCGTCACGACAAATTGAAACAACGGTCAAACGATCTCAGGGAACTCAGCTTCTTCGCCTTGCATCTTCTTTTTGCGAATCTGCCCGCTAGCTAATTGCACGCAAATGGTGACAGCCTCGCCCGCCTTCAAAGGAGGAGACTTAAGAGCGGTTCAGCTCATAAAATCGCAAGTGCATAAACTAAGTCTGCCTTTAAAGAGACCTTTGCTCATTCGTGGCCGCGTTGATCGGTTCGTGTAAGGCGCGCTTGACGTCGGCGGGCAAATTCTGCCAGTGTAGACGCGGTCTTCACCATGTTCAAGTTGCTGCACATAAATAAAAGTTTACAGGATTCCAACGCTTTTTAAGGCACTAATTGACACCCGTTACGTTCCTTCAGTAATGTCAACAATTGGTTGCATCGCAGTGTGTTTTTTTTGGCTTTGCTGTGTAAGAAGGAAAACAATTTCAATTTTTTGTTCACTGCTAATTTACTTCTTTTTCTACTTTTTGCTTCCCGAAAGGTTCGAAGGTCTGAATATGCTTGCTTGACTCTGTCCTTCATGACTGAACCGGGTGGACGTAAAATTCTTTCATTTTTTGCACACTAACTCTGAACTGGCATAAGTTGGACTGTCCAATGCTACTGCAACATTCAAGACATAGTGTAGAATGTAACCAACCTCTGACCAATAGTTGCACCCTCCTCAGCCTCGACAACCCTATTTAGGCAGTCCTTAAAGGCAGCGCACGTGATTTGATCGTCCGAGACTCGTGAATATTTCAACCAGTATCATTTTATCACGCGCTCAAAGATGCCAATGTATTATAGGATATTGTATTTTAAAGACATTCTCTGCCTGCTATGAGTAGCCAATCATATGACTATAGGCAAGAAATTCTAGGAGCTGCGATTTCCCGAAGTCCAATGCTTTGTACAGTGTGGGGGAGCCAAGATACAGCCCATCGTGAAAAGAGGAGTCATTTTTTTGTGACTACGTCTTCACAAGCAGGTGAAAACAAAGACGCACTCAGTCAAATTCCAAAATTTTCAGTTTCTGACCTAATCTTACGTATACTAGAGATTTTTCACCTACAAATTTGCACCGACGACTGGAACCGGTGCCCAAATGTGAGCAAAGACCAACTCAAGAGAGACAACCTGAAGGCTTTGGAAGCCTTCAGATCCAGGTCCGCATGCACGGTAATGTTATTATGCTGGACCTGTAGAGTGTTCACAGCAATCTCACGACCTCATGTCAAAGGCTGCACTTGATCCCTCTTTAAAGCCTTGTGAGAGATGTTCCCCCCCCCCCAGCATTAGTATCAAAATTGGGGGAAATGAGCAAAGTCGCGCATGCCAAAATTGCTGTACACCGGCTGGATGGTCCATATTGGGCAAATAAATTCTTCTATGAGCAACCTTTGTTTGTGTCTCAAGTCTCAGGTCGCTCATGTATATGAGACGATCAAGGCAGGTGTGTGCACGACTTCTCGACCACGTGGTATGCATATATAAACTATATAGACTGAATGTGTGTACACGCACAGATGACGAAGTCCGTGTGATTCGAAGCCGTCAAAGCCGACGAGCGTAAACTTCATTTTTTATAAAAACCACGTACGTGCTAATACAGAATTTTTTTTTAAAAAAAACCACATGAGGAAGCTCCTGGAAAAGGTTTGCCCCAGTACACGCACTCAGACAGACAGAAGGCGTGACCAAATTTTTTCCAATAGATCTGCCAAATAAAAAAATTCAGAAAAAAACCCTTGCGACTTTTTTAATTTTTCTTTCTCTCTCTCTCTCTCTCTCTGATGTTCCGACGATTAATTCCTAAAAGGTGGTGACGCAAGCCAGAAGGACCAGAGAAAGCATGCAATTTTCAAACAAAGTTGGCTTATTTGCACGTTCCGAGCAAGACGCAGAAACGTCCAGATCTGACGACGAAAGTTCCACGGACTTATTCATTCTCGACATCTGCTGCTGGGATCTCTCTGTCCTCTCCTCGGTGGTCAGGACTTAAACAGGCCAAGAGCGCAACTGCCGCAGAGAGAGAAAACTTGATCACGACCGAGCGAAAAATGTGTGTGAGAGGAAATTGACGTGGAAGGAAGCAGAAAAGTGGACGCGATCAGAGGCAAAAGACACCAACTGTTGGGCACAAATGGGCTGATCGAGCCCTTCTTTTCAAATCTTACCGCTATGTTCGTTCCACTCGTCGGTCTGGAGCTCCCGCCTGCCTGTGGATTTGTACCTTCCCCGCGGAAATTGTCTTTACGCACTTTCACGTACAGTTTTGCCTCTGCTGTTGTTGTTTTCACTGGGGAAATGAGCAGAAGCAAAAAGTCAAACAAACACCGCGATATCACCCTCGGAGAGCAAAGAGCAGTTTCCTCCGTGAGAACCAAGTTGCAACTGTCTGCGCAAACCACACTAGGGCGGGTGCACGCGCGCGCATGGAGGAGGACGAGGACGACGACGACGAGGGGGAGGACGAGGGGGGAGGGAAGCCAGAGAGACAGAGGGGCTACTTCGTAGTGGCCACTCCCTTGGCAAGGCAGACAGACTTGTGCTGGTGGGATCACTACGTACAGTGCGTGCGTCACTCATTCGTGGTGAGTACGGCACGCGTGGACGTACTGCAGTAGCTACACATATGTCCTGTCAAGATAAGAAGAAACCGCGTCTTGAAGGCTTTTGTTTGCTGTCAACACCCTTTTAGGTGCAATGAGATTAACAATTCTGATATGTCCGAGCCAAGAGATGTCAGTCATTGACATGGGAAAATTGTATGATCACGTGAGAAATGTTAAGTGGCACAAAATGATCGTGTGAGAGAGAAAAATTATCGGTAAAAGACGTCACGTCGGATGCTCATTTTCACATTTTCATTGCCCAAATAGAGATTATTTTCATACTTGGCATCCTTGAGCCAAACACTGCTTACCTGGTCTTAGCAGAGACATGAACTGTAACATCTGTCTTGCAGCTGTTGAGTCCAAGTCAAAAAAGAAGTCGAAGAAATCATTGAAAGTTCAGGTCTCTTCACAACCTTCCCCGTCTGAGTCAATACTGCTGATCAATTACGCTGACATAAGAAAAGATGCACCAAAATGTGCATCCTGTCCTGAAGTTGCTGGAACTGAACCAGGGCTTCGTTCCTACCAACAATTCATTTCCGTCTACACTGGCGAATGACAGCCTCAACCCAGGCTGTGGTGAGGCTCCCAATGTACCTCAGGTACTCTGTGACCAACTTGCAGTTGTGTCTTCGGATCCGCATATTTGGTGCAGGCATGCCAGCCATTTACAACATTGCCCACCTTGCATCCATGCCCATGCAACTTTTTTGTCCAATGACCAATAGCAACGTTTTAAAAGGGACCCCCCAGGCTACGGAAATGCTGGATCCAACTGTACCAGGGCCATCAACTGAGCGGGGGCTTCTCTCTCAGTCTTCACTGGGGCAGTCTAGTCTAGGACCACCCAATTTTGAGAAAGAAGCCCAAGAATCTCGTTCAAACTCCTCAAGAAATTCGCTGGTCTCAGACTGCTCTTCATTAGAGTTGCAAAATTGCCAATGACGAAGCAGTGAAATGGTTTTTTTTGTTCAAAAAGAAAAAGAGACACATTTTACGTTTTTCACCTCATAACTTGGGTGAAAGTATCGTGGACGACTAACACATTTCCCTGGAAAAACTCCAGTCATGAAGGATTCGCTTAATTTTTACAAAGTTTTATCCATAGTATGTATCTTTGCCTCGTTTAGGATCAGTGTGTTGTTTTTGAAGCGATATTGACATCAATGGAAACGCAAATTTTGTTTCAAATGGCAATATTTAGAATGTTTTCAAGTGAAACTGCCTTTGCTCCTGGAAAACGAAGAAGTTAACAGTCAAAACGGATCTGATTTCAGTCACATGTCGGAGGTTGCAAGAGCTAGGGACTGGTGATAAGTTCCAATGCAAGTCCATCAAGGTCCATAAGACTGTCTCCATTCTTGACAGTACTGTGAAAACTGGGGATAGCGCACCAGTGACCTTATTCAAGATTACCTGAGGGGATCGAACAGAGTCTAGTCGAAGGACTTTTCGCCCACAAATTATCCCAACGTGAGCGCCCTGGATTGCCACATGTGGACGTACTTGAGGCAAGCGGCCCGTGCTGGTCCTAACAAAGTTGTGGAAGTTCTCAAGGCTTCAGTGGAGAAGCGCAAAAACGTCGTATCAAATTAGAGTGGTCACCTGCGTGAGCTTCAGAGCACGTGTGGAATGACTGTGTGCTGCAACCAAAGGAGAGGTTTTCGGAAGTTGAACATAAGCTGATGCTCTCCAAACGCTGCTTTGGCTCCCCAAGTCCTACTTCAGCAGGTCCATAAATATAAGTGCCAACAATTAAACTGTCAAAGTGCGATGCTACCTCCCGCCAGTCCGATAAATTGTCAGTTGCAAGGGCTACTGCACAGCGCGTAGAATCCAAACCCTCAACGCTTTCAGCGTATTTGTTTTTTGCCCCATTAATTTGCGTTACTTTGCTGCAAGCATCGCCCAATGCAGCTCGTGTTGATAGGAAGCTCATTCTGACTTGCCTTGTGGCACATGTATGTACTTGCTTACTTACTCAGCCCACCTCATTCTGCACTGCACCTGTGGTTACTGCACGTGTGTGCCCTGTTGTGCGATGCGCATACAGGGTGGGGCAAGCTAAATGCAGTCGTAAACAAACTCAAAGGCTGCATTTACCCTTCTCCCACCCTGTGCAGTGTTGCACATGCAGAAGCTCCTCCTGAGCTCTATTTTGCCGTCCCCAAGCACTGACATGTTCAGGCCTGGATGCGTCGAGAAGAACGAGGAAATGTGCTGAGGAAAAGAAGAAGAATATGCGAAAAGTCGAGGAAAAATTTATGGATGCTTCAGAGTTCCTCCTTTTTTTTTTGCTTTTTTAGGGCAGACCCGGCTTAAAAGCTGAATTTATTTTGCGATGAAAATAGTACTCTGAGGACTAGGAACTACGCAATTTTCAAGACGATTTTGGTCGATCCGCGTTAGCCACAGACATAAAGGCCAGCACCGATGGCTCGATGACGGACGGATCGATAACGGAAGGGTAGGGAGCAAAATGCACTCCCTGCTTGACTTAACCAGGAAGAAGAAGCAGAAATCGCTCTTTTCAAACGTCGACTCTTCGGTTGATGACCCGCGATTGCTGTGAACGAGGTGACAACAGCTACATAGAAGATCTGTGTGCAGTTGCAAATGACACACGTGGGAGATCTGGTCCAGGTCCTTACCCGGCTTCAACAACATGTGTGATGAACGGAAAAAACCCCCGCAAAATTGATTCTGCGTGGTTGCTTTTGCCACTGCCAAAAGTGAGGGAGGTAGCAACACCAAGGTGGTTGCCGTCACTACACAAGGAATATCCTCGCCATGAGAAGCAAGTCCATTTGCTCAATAATCGGGGTTTCTCTTGGGTTGAGCCCAACGGGACCCGGCGGGGGCAGGCCGAGGAACGTTCTCTCCGGGACGAGGGATTTGTCGACGTCGTGCATTCCGTGACGATGGGTCATCAGTGCTTTGACAGCCGTCGTCACTGTTGTCTCTGACAGCAACAGCATGAACCAAGCTGGACCCACCGCCATTTGTAACTGTCTACGTACTGACTACGACTGCAGTACTATAGGTGCTGCTTTAAAGCGCCTGGCTCAGTAGTACTGTGATCAGCACCAGGCACCAGTCACTGATCAATTCATTGGCGGCAGCCGTTCCTCTAAAGGCTCTGGCGCTGGCCAATTCATGGGCGGCAGCCGGTCTTCTGCCACCACTGCCCAAAAGCTAAAGCCTTGTTCGGCCAACAGTGCAGAGATCACAGTCGATTCTCAAGACAAGAATATCGCCGTCGGCGTTTTGATATCGAATACTATAGTCGTACATCAGGTAGACCCAGTACGCAGCACTCACGCAGTTATACGGGCTAAAGCAAATACAACCAAAGACGTTGAAAACCCAGCTTTAAAGCTCAAAGTTACACATTGGACATACGAGTGCCTTAAAACTTGACGAAGTCAGTGATGCAGTTTGCTTGAGGGCACCGAGCTCTAGGTGTCTCGGAACCCAGGTTCGACAGCAATGACAAGGCTCTCCTCGGGCGCTTGATGACGGCCACGGTCTCATCCTCCATGTCCTCAGCGGTGTCCTCCTCGGCAGAGTCCAACTCCACACTGCAGGTGGTCTCATCCTCGGCCGCCAGGAAGGCATTGAGGTTCTCGATGCTCATTCCATCAGTATGGTCAGTCATCACGTCGTTGTCGCTGACTGCTGAACCACGCTGCTACCAGGGGCCGAATTGGCAGCACACAATAGCCAAAATATCATTCTTGTCACTTTCTGACCCTTATCTAGTGTCGTCGCGAACGATATCGCATTCTCATACGAATGAGGTTGTAGAAATTACAAAATAGCAAGTACTGTCACCCCATGAAATGTCAGCTAGCGGCGTATATCACGTAATCTTATATAAAGACTAATTCTTATGTACCGAAAATTATTGCTGTATCAAGTTTCTCACATCGAGTTTCTTTTACTGAGAATTATTCCAATATCGAGTTTCTTTTACTGAGAATTATTCCTATATCGAGCTCCTTTCACTGAGACTTATTCCTTCGTCGAGTTTCTTACATCGTGTTACTTTCTTATATCGAATATTCTCGTGTGCAGAACGGACTGCGTCGCTGAGCAAAGTTCCCCCATTCAGCAACTCTAATTTTCTGTATCGACACCCGTGCTCCTCTGAACAGAAGCGGTCCCTGTAGCGCAGTGGATAGCGCGTTGGACTTCTAATCCAAAGGTCCCGGGTTCGACCCCCGGCAGGGATGCATCGCACAATTCTTTTTGGTGGCGTTCCTTGTTTTTCCATTCTCTGGTCCCACCTGGTTGTGTTCACGCAGGCAAAAGCTTAGACTTTTCGTTGTTTTTTAAGCAAACAGACGAAAAAGAAAAAAAATTTCCCCACATTCTTCAGTGACTCTTTTAGTGAACGATTTTGACGCTGGGTGACGCTCTGGTCAGAGAGGAACAAGCCCAAGAGTCTCTGACGGCTGCCACCAGAGACATCTAGCGACCAACTTGGGCAAGGAGGGCATGCCCTTCACAACGGGTGCGTTGGCAACGTGATTCCGCTGCAGCAGGTGAGGGTGACGATTCGCAGCACGCACAAGTATTTCGCATGCATGCAGATTTCTCACTTCTTGAACACACTGACACTGTTGTGTAAGCTGGCAAGAAGAACATCTTTATCTTTGAGCAAGGTCAGCTGATGCCGGAGAAAGTCCCCCAAGAATGCGAGATTAAGGCGCGTTTCTAAAGAAACGACCTGAAATAAGTCGAGGCAGAGCTTTATTTATGGACTCCCAAAATCTCAGTCTTTGAGGTCCTGGTTCAGCGGCATTTTTTCGTGTTTCGCCGAAACCCGGGACGGGCCAATGAGCTTCAAGGGGGATCAATTTCGGGGCGAAACACACGCTACGGTGTGCGCATGTATGGGGGAGGGGGGAGCGAGGCTGCAGCGGCCGCAGCTCTCGGTGGGGGCGAAGCCGAACAGCAGGCGGCCAGGTAGACAGACACAACGATACAGGGATAGATACATACACAGAGAGAGGATTGAAAAGTTAGGAAAACACACAGGAGACAGTTGGCAGAGAGAAAATGGACGCTTCCGAGAGGCACCGAAGATTGGCTGGCTCGACGGGATGAGACGACCCACATTTTGGCACGCGATGCCAAACGATGCCAAAAGGGTGTGATGCCAGAACGTTTGATCAATGTTGGTTTGTTTCGACGCCTTCCCCCCCCCCCCACCTTTGTGCTTGTGATCCGCCTAGTTTTAGCTACTTTTTTCCTCCTCTCCTGGCTTTGTGCAGTCTAAGTAGCTCTTCTCTCTGTGCGTGCGCGCGCGCGTGTAAGAGCTGACGCGCGCTCGAGTGGGCCAATTTACCTGGTGACCTACCTGGTGACCACTGATGGTCACAACTGGCAACAAGTATCACATATATATAAGTTTATTTATTTGTTTAAACATGCATACATGAGAGCATCTAGACAATTGGCTGGACCACCCTGAAGAATCCTCCTTGTCCCCCTTCTTCGTTTTAACTGAAATTACTGTTTTCTAAATGTCTGCAATAACAGAGCAGAGTCACAGATGCCTGATGGACGTCGTCAACGCTCTACTGTGAGTTTGCATGGCACAAAAATGCCTGAGACTTGGTCACAAAAGCAGCCCGGCCGCTATTTCTTTTCTCCCTCTTCTTCCTCCTGCGCGCTTCTCTCACCGCTCTCGCTGTTATTACAAAGTTTGATACAAGTTTTCCCCCTTCTTCTGACTGAGACACCCTGTTTGACTGTTTCCATCAGTTGACTGACTGACGGCTAACGAAAAGCTCTCCTCTCTCTGTGTGCTGCGTGCGACGCACGCACATCTGCGATTTTTTTTTAACCTCTATTTTCTGTGTGCTAATTTTATCCGTGTGTTTTCTTCTTCCTCCGTCCGCTCCCTCGAGTGCCTCGTTGACAACATCAAAGGCTGTATTTAAACTCTGAAGAGAGACAGAAAACCAAGTGTGCCTTGACTCTGTGGTGCAGAAAAACAGGGGGAAATCTGTGAGAAGCAGCAAAACTCATTGGATCAGGATCTCCAATACAAGAGCAGAAGGATTAAAGTTTTCTTTTCCACTCTCTCTCTCTCTCCCTCTGTACGTGTGTGTGCTGGTGAAGACTCAAGTGTCTGCGGAGAAGTTGTGGGAAATTGTATTAGCATCTCCTTTGACGGAAAAGCGAGAACACTTGAACATTTGAGCCCAGATCTGTGTGTCGGACGTGCAAGAGCCCTCGACGTCCTCGCCTCAGGGCAGGCAGGGGCTGGAGGAGACCGAACGGATGATTATCTTCGTCGGCGTCCTCCTCCTCGTCGTCGTCCCCTCCTGTTGAAGGAGGAGAAGAAGAAGCCTTTGTTTGTCGGTTGAGGCGGGAAATTAATCAACGACTTGGAAGTAATAGAATTAGATCGATCGATCGATCCGACCTGTGGATTTTCGCCACCAACCACCTGGTGAAGAAAGGAAAGAAGAACAGAGTTGGACGCAGATTTCTTACACACTTTTTTTTTTCATTTTTCGATCACAGCAATGACAACGACGTCTTTTGTCCGGACCAGAAGTCAACATTCAAGCCTCCTTTCTGGCCTTGTCACTGTCTTGATCTGCTTTTAAGCCCTTCTGCCCCCATTTTGAGAGTATTTTCGTTTGTCTCCTCCGTCCCCACCCAACTTGGTGACGTATTTTCTCATCTGGGAAATGCAGTCACAGCCGCTGTAGCCGCCCGCACAGGGTAACTTGAGAAGCCCCGAGAGTTGGGTTTCCTCACACACAAGAGGGTGGAGGAGTTGCCGGAGAAGCACGGGTGAGCGCAGAGATGCCACACACGCATCTTGGCTCTTACGTAATAGTCGGAGAGCAGCCGACGTCTGCAGTGGTGCTGGATCTTTGAATGGAAACTGCTGCATTTCCTGGGCTGGGCGTTGCTTTGACGGTGAAGTCTCGTCATGCAGCCAGGCATTCATCTGTGTGACGAAGCCCCGAGCCTCTGCTTCTGTAGAAGTTCCCCGTAGAAATCAGAAGAAAAGAGACAACAACCTGACCCAGGGAAGGTGATTCGTACATGTCGGGAGACAATCTGGTCGATTTCTTTCACTCACTGTTACACAGTGCCTCCTACAAGAGTGACTTCTCCTCACTATAGCTGTTACTCTGCAGCCGGAGGGACAGCACAGCTGGCAACTCTGCGCGTGCATCTTTGGCCCCGCCACACGCACACACGTTTTGCCCTCCCCCCTCAAAGTTTGCTACAACGATGAGGAACGCCCAAAAACAAACGATGCTTTAACCCCTGCAGTCACTCAGTCAGCCCGCATGAAACGTTATTAGCGTATCCTGCTCTGCACTACAGACGTGTGTGTCTACTTAGCTGCCACCATTATATGAGGCCACGCTATTAACAAAGAGGAATTAACCCCAAATCCCCTCCGGGATTTCCTTAATAGTCCTCTGGACACTTGCCACAGCCGTTAATGGCAAGCAATACCTTCATGGTGCACCATTTTTTTCCTTCTTTTTCTCGCCACAACACACACACACACGCGCACATTGAGCGTGGCCGCCCATTTTTAATGCGCGCGTGCTCATGCGTGCGTGTCTGTCTCAATTATTGTCTGCCACAACTGTTTGGCTTTCCTCCTCTCGTGATTAGAGAGATAATCTAGACTTCCCCAGGGAAAACTTTAACTCCCTCCCCACAAGCTGGAACTGCACAGTTGGCCCCTGGTGTCGGCGGAAGCAGCTGTCCAATGTCTGCCACCGCGGAGAATTTGAGGAAGAAAAAAGTGTTGCAGCCGATCAGGGTGATGGTTTCCTCCCCAGGACTTGACTAAGATTCTGTTCTGGCACTTGGTCTTTTCAAGGCAGCTTCCATACAGTGATGCTGGCAGTCAGAGGGGAAGATTTCTTCCCCAGAAGATGGCCACCAACCAACCCCTGCATAACTGGAGTGACCCAAGCCAAGAATTTAATACCCGTAGCAAGAAGACCCATCTTCATTCTCCTCTCCTTTGCTTTATTGTACGATGTTGGCAGCTTCTTCCTGATGGAAAAGGGGTTAGGTGTGTGCACTATCGACTTTTTATTCCTTCTCCCCAGTCCTTTCTACTCCTCTGGGCGCCAAGAATGTTTGAGAGAATGTTGATGATGGTAGAGGGATGGAGCTTTATGGCTTTGGTGGGCTCCTCCTCCTCGTTGGCGACGGAGATCTCCCTAGTCGTAACGGCTGTCACAAACACTCAGACTCTACATAATATATAGATTCGGCTATTATTCTCAAGTGCTTGGCAAATGGGAAGGATCATTTCAGAGCTGAATTGATGGCGGGTTTCTTTTTTCACTCTGGAGGCTGCTCTCCTCGCTTTTTCATTGCCTCAATGCAAGACTTGGGCAAGATTGAGCTCATTGAGATGCCGGAGCTCTGATTCGGCCAGACCATGAATGGAGATCCACTGGGATGCAGAAGAGGATGAAGCCATCACCTAGCAGATGGACAAGAACTTGTTGGTGCCAACTTATTTGCTCTTCTGACTCCTTTTTCCCCTCCCACTCGTTGTCAGCAAGTGGCATTTGAGGGAAAGTCGGAGAAAATCAGCGAGAAAATCTTTTGTTGTTGCCACTCAAGGCTTTCTCTTCTCTTTCTTTGTGCTTCGTTCCCCCAATTGGTTGCATTTAATGGTTGGGGAAAAGGAAAAAAATTGGGGGGAAAGAAAATTATGGGCAACTTCCAGAGCTTCCATTCGACAACCCTCAGACCTCAACAGCCTCCACGTTGCACACATCAGAGGCTTCCGGATATATGATGAGATTTGAATAAGGATTTAGTAACTGCTGCCACAGCCGACGTGCGTGGCTGCAAACAGCATCCTTAAGTGGCTCTCTCACTTAGCCCTTCCCTACTCCTCCTCTCTTTTTTTCTGTCCTGGTGGGAGAAAATGATCATTCCCCCGGTCTCTCCCGCTCGCTCGATTCTCGGTCCTCCATGCCATCCACACGTATTATTCTGGGTACAGGAAGCAGAGTTGCCACGGCCCGACTCGTGGGTCGTCCCGGCAAGTTTTCTTTCTTGGCCACTGGGGAGGAGATTGGCAACTCGCAAGAAGCTTCCTTGGGCGAGGATTTGTCCACGTCCACCAAGGCTATGGGGAGGGGGGGGGGAAAGTTGTCACATCCTGGGTCAATCCGTACAGGATGCATACAGAGACACCCTGGGAGCAACAGCGCCAGATCGTCGGGTGCTCTTAATTGCCCCGGATGCGCTGAATGGCCAAATGATGCCTGATTTGGCAGCGTCAGGTCGCGTCGACCCCATAGAGCAGAAGCAGATGACCAGTGACACGATGCCCACCAGATGGAGAATGTGCACGCGAACCACGGCCGGGACAAGATGTGGCGACAGCAGTCACTCCATCCCGTTCACCACATGTGAACGTGGTTGCCTGGTGTGGCAACCCTGCGCTACAATGACGCTCTCTTGTCTGCGAGCATTACTCTCTCTCTCTCTCTCTCTCTCTCTCCGTGCCCTCCTCTCTCTCCTTTCCCCCTCCCCCATGTCGTAGTCCCTATGGTACATAACGGCGATGATATCCCTTACACATGCGTTAGCTCGGGCTGTGTCCCCCCCCAAAAAAGCTTTCGAGGAGAGGAGGAGGAGAGCGCTCTTCTCTCTCTCTCAGTCTTCGTTCTCATCTGCTGGCATTCGCGGGTGCCAGCAGCTCGCTCTCTCTCTCTGTGTGTGTGTTGTGGCTGCACTGATAGTGTTTAGGAGGCGTGACTTTTGACTTTGTGTCCAGGAAAAAGCATGACCTTTTTATGAATATGTGAGGAAAACAATGTGCAGAGTTGTCACAGAGACCCAGACTCTGGGTGACGATGTCGTTAAGTGTTGAGGATCGGTTGAAATCTGCTCCAACAAAGCAATCATGTTAGACCAGGACTTTTTGGCTGCCGCCTTCGAGGCCATCATGGAAGAAGACGAGAGCAGCGCCGACGCCATGATGGAGATCTCCATCAGGCAGGTCAACAACGAGGACCACACCAACATCGTCAAGCTCTTTCAGGTAGTATCTTTGTTCGCTCCTTGCACGAATCAACCCATGCAGTGCACAACTGTCCTTCAGGCGCATCCCGGCCTTATCAATCACGCCCAATCACCAAATCCTCAACCTCCATTTCAATGGATTCACTCTCCTAGGAGTAACGAGGACCAAACTGTCCAGTAACGAGCCACTTTTTTTTGTCGTTGCCAGTGAATAACACAATTTCTCTCAGCGCGTGCCCCTTTTCTGTCTGCTCATCCACCTCCCTAATTAGTCCTATTCAACTTTTTCTACTGGGGCGAGCTTTTGATGATGAAGCCATACGGGGCCATTGTTGGGGGTCTGTGAACACGTCCTGGCGGGGGGTCAGAAGAGGGGGGCGTTGGAGGGGGGGGGGTAAGAGAGGCGTGCGTGCGTATGGGAAAATCTGTTGAGAAGAAAATGTTCGCTTCACGTAGTCCCCCTTTCCGCAGAAATTGAAATTCCAACATGTGAATAAACGGTCTGAGGATGGCAGCTCTGGCGAATTCTTTTGCCAAAAATGGGGACAGATTTGAGGAACCCAAAACAAACGCTCGCTCATGAAAATTGTCAAATTCCGCCCACTATTCATGGTGCTCGAGTAGCTTCAGACAATCAGAGAGGAGGATTAAGCTAGGATTTGGATGGAATAATCAAATTGTACACGTTCGAGTGCCAACTCCTGCCCAGGATGGATCTCTCATTGCCGTTTCTGACTTGTTCTTCCAGACGTTCGACAAGGAGAAGTACAAGCACCTGAGCCTGCCCGAGCCCCACAACAACAACGAGGTCAGGAGGAAGGAGCGTGAGGCTCTGCTGCTTCCAGGGCTCAGGATCGACGAGCGTGGGGGCATCTACCTAAATCCGCTGTTGGACTCCAACAACGCTTACTTCAAGTGAGACGTCCTCACCTACGTGTACTCGCTTAGGCTGCCGTTACAGTACCCTTTCGCCCTTCCAGGTGTTACGTTGCCCAAGACGTGAACAGCACGGAGTTGATCGGCTACATCTTGTTTTTCAACACCCTGGACGAGAGGGCGGGACAGGTGGGCGTAGGGTCGGCCACCGACGACCCCGTCGTCGTCATCGAGGATCTCTACGTGAGGCCCGCGTACAGGGGCAGAGGAATCGGCACGCAGCTCTTCAGAAGAGTGCTCAAGGTGCGCCGTCTGATCACGTAGTTGTCGTCGTTTCCGTCGTCGTCGTCGTCGTCCTCATTGATTCCACACAATGGCTGAAGTCGAAAGGATAACGACATTAATTCGTGTCCTTTCCCTAAAAAAATGCTAATATCATTTTCCCGACAGTGCAGAAGTCCTTTGAGGGCTGGGATAAACCAACCTTTGTGCAAATATCGCCGGATTATCTGGGAAACGGCGTCGGCAAACAGTTGTGAAAAGTCGGTGTCTGGTTACTCTCTCTACCTTTGCTGGCACCAGAGCATTAGTCCGTGTATTACCAGCAGCTGGACGGTGTTTGCTCATCACAGCACTTGCGCCTTTCTAAGCATCTTGCGCAGCTCACTGGAGCAACGAGTTGACCACGGTTGGAGCTGGACCGTGCGCGCGAGCGCGCGCGCGTCCGGGTGCGTCGGGGTCTGCTGTCCGTGACAATGACTCCGGCGTGGAAATTTGCGGCTAGAGCGTCCCAAATGTGCGTGGTCGATATCGCGCTAATAAAACTCACTTTGCCGGAGATTCCAATCTTTGTCGAACAAAGGTCCGGAGGAGGAGAAACTTGGGGATGGAATTTCATCCTCCATCTGCTGGTATAGGAGAAGCTCTTGGCTCCAGGGTTGCCACACCTGCGTCCGCCAGCTCGGTCGCGGCCCCTGCCAGTCCCGCGTGCGCCGTGTCAGCGGTGTTGGGGGCGCGGGTGCCTTCAGGCTGCGGTGGCAACCCTGGCGGCTTCGAATGGACGGAGATAGCGATCAACGCGGTAGAAAAACTCAGGAGGGTCGTACGGGCAACGTCAGGGGGAAAGAAGACATTAGGAAGAGCACTGTGAGAGACAGATTAGGCATTTCCAATACATGGAGAAAGAGGTGCCCTTTGAACTAGATATCGCGCAGGGTCTACGTACTGTGCACGGTGGTTTTTGCTGCTCTCGCCGTGATCAAACCACTGCTTTGGGCGTTCTGCTCTTCTGTACTTCTCGAGAATATCGCCCGCTTTCGTTTGAGGCCCCCATTTTCAACGTGACTTTTGTACTTTCTCTGACACACACGGTAAGTGCACTGTGCACACGCGCACACTTTATCTCTTTGTACGTACAACATTTTTTTGTAATGAGCTAATGCGCGCACTCACGCACGCGTGCATCATCTTATTCACGAAATGGAGGCACTCAACTGAGGACACGTGACCGGCCCTTTTGGAGCGGGTGGGGTAGCCAGGGAGGGGAGGGAGGGCGAATGCTTTACCATTGTTTATTCGTTCCCTTTCATCGCTGCCCGCCAAAAGTGCGCTCAAACACAAACTTTTGCACACGCAAAAATCTGCCTAGCGCAAACGCGCCCTCAGATGCGAAAGGAGCAAAAAAACCACACCCCGCAAACAATGACGAACAATAGTCTCACGGGAGCACTTTGAGGGGCGAATGATGATGGCAAAAAGGGGTGAGAATCCTTATTGGGATTTTCGCAGTGGCGAAAATGGCAGAGCAGAGTTGCCTTTGTGTCGTGACTTATAGGCAAAATCAGAGAAATCGTTCGATCCAACAACAATGTCTACGCGTGCACATGCGTACAGTGGGACCCGTTTTTCTCTACGCTCAACGTCTGGGCGAATGTCTTCATGGTCCGTGACATCGTTTGCGTCGAGCCAACAACGAGCGGAGAAGAATTTAGAGCGCAGAAAGATAACTCATAGTATAAGTACAGTGTATAAAAAAGTATACGTTCATTTTCCATGTGCAAACACTCATGTTCCAACACACTCGTCAAGACCCACGTAGCGTCAATGTTTTCAACGATGCAAAGCTGATCTCCTTACGTAGCTACACGGACTTCTTTTTAATATGTTTGCACCTTAATTAGGGATGGGTATCTCCCAGTGTAAGGCCAGTGTTCATGTATGATCACATGTGTATGTTACATCGACGTGCGTACCACTCGTACTTTTTCTTCCTTCAGTCGAGCCTCGACCGCGGCTGCTTCTCCTGCGAGTGCCTCCTGATCCCCGAGAGCAAAGAAGGCGTCACCTTCTGGAAGCGAAGGGTCGGCTCCAGCAGGATCGAGACTCTCATCCAGGAGCAAAGGGCCGAGTCTCAGCAGTCCGAGCACCACGAGCTGGTGGTCGAGCTCAGTCGGATGGAGATGAAGGCTTTCTACGAGCGGACGGCGCTCCCCACGTCCTCGGAGAAGGAGAACGGCTACTGAGACAAGGACTTCATCGTCATTGACCAGAGACAAACATTCATGCTGAACGAGAAATCATCAGATAGTTTTATGGACAGAGTTTCTAAAGGAAAAGAAAACCACCCAAAAGTATCGATTGTTTTTTTTGTGCTCAATAAATAAAGATGCACCCATTGGAGTGCATTTATCACAGTTGCTCTGCCAGATGAATGGATCGCGAGTGAACGAGATTGCTCATTTCTTCTGCCACATTAACGTTTGAACGCTGGTCACGTGTCAACACCGCAGGTGGCATCAGAAAAAATGTTCGTCATTCAGCTTTCTTTCCCTCTGTTTGTTCAGCTCCACATTGCACACACTGTATGCAGAGTGACATAGGACGATTCCTGACCTCATAACGCAAGCTTAGTTTGTTGTTCACCCTGCTCACTTTGAGACGAGGCAGGCTGAGGTTGAGCGACCAAAATCCCAGATCAACCCAACATGTTGATGATGCAGAGATATCAGCATGTCGGATTATTCCTCGGGACTAGACAAGAAATCCGTAGTAAACACACGTGCGCCTTCTTCGCAGCTCCTGGCGCACAGGGTGACTCCAAACACTAACTTCTTGAACGGAGGGGAGTAAGTGCGGAGGGTGTTTGGTGCCACCCTGTACGTACTACGTTCTCTCGTAGACCTGCGTAAGAGGCGAAGATTGAATGGGGGCAGAAGAGCAGCAACGAATCACGAATCTTTGCCGTCATTGTGATGCTAGAGTAATCGATCGCTACAACCCTCTTTATCCACCCTCAATGCTTGCTTGTTGAAATAGATAATAATAATGACGTGATAAAAGGCTGCATAGCATGAGCTTAATTAATATGCCATCGATGACAGGTCATATCATGCAAATCCAAGTTTGCACAGAGTTGTCCAAAAGTAGAGGTTAAGTTTGAAACGGGAGTCGTTGGACAAGGTGAAGGAGTAAGTGAGGGCAAGTTCACAAGTTAACCTTTGCTGTAAGGACTGCGGTCGCCACTCCTCAGTTGGACTCCTCACGAGACCAATGGTGCAATCGTCAGTCATGTTGTCGGTCTCGTGCTCCTCCATGCAAGTTCTGATCGCCTTGAAGCTCTGTACATTGACCAGTCTGACTTAAAGTGAAGGGTTCACAGGTCCCATTTTGGACGAAAAAGTGACAAAAAATGTGCTATCAAAAAGCAATACAGTTCTATGGGTATGAAAGACTTTTGGGGGTTAAAAACTATATCATTTCCCAGGGGAATTCAAAGTATTAAAAAAGTCAAATTTTGACTGACAAGTCAGAAAAATGTTATAAACAACAATGAAAGCCTTTTGAACAATAATATAATAAAAATTTTTTGTCTTGAACTACTCAAATGAAGCAAGACACAGTCGGCCTCAGTTTTGACAAACGTTCTTGAGTTGCTAAATAAACTCCGTCTTTTGACTAAAAAAATCAAACTTTTAATGGAATCTGTATATATTAGGCTAGGTTAAAAATTGGAATTCCCCGTGGGTGTCCAAAATTTATAACTACATGCCACTTGAAGACTTTGTAGTCAAATGAAAGTGAAAAAAAGGAGGTTTAGCTCTGCTCAAATGCATTTAAAGTTGCTTAATGCTGTAAAATAAGTTGTAATTTTTTTTCTTCAGGATTCACCATAAAATATTTTTGTGACCAACTGGAGCAAGTCAGCATTTTGGTGAGTGATTTTCACCCACTTTGGCAGCTTCCAAAAGCCACCAGAGCTGAAATCTACTTTCACTGCAAAATTTACTACAGTAGCTTACTACATAAATTTCAAATCAAGTTGGGCATAGGTAAACATTTTTTTTTTCAAAAGTATCTGACTACATCTTCATCTTTTGAGCCCATGTAACAAACCCCAGACGCCATCAGTGAATTTTCAAAGTTGACCCCTTCTCGACCTAGCCTAATATATATCAACAGCGCTCTTGATATGTGTTAAAAAATTTCTTTCTTAGCCGGATTGGAATTAAAGAGCCTGTTTGAAAGAGCAATACTCTAAATTCCCCCGGGAAACTATCTAGTGTTTAAGCTCAACACTGTTCTATATTCATGTAGAACATGGAAAATGCATGGTACATGTTTTATCACGTTTTCGTCAAAAATGCGAGCTGTGGGTTGTGACCTTCGATCTTTTCGCCACAGAACCAACCATGTCCAAGCAACATGAGGTGAACTACTTTTGGACGTCTCTGTACAGATAGCATATTCCAAAGTACGTGCAGTGAACTTGGGTAGTACGACAATACACTCGCGATTCCCAGCGAGTCACACGGACTTAATCTCGCCCCAGGTCCATCCTTCTCTCTTGATTGTGACGCGCGACACCTGACAAACCTTGCTGTGAACGTACCTGGGCCTGGATGGTCACTCCTTGCCCATGCTTATCAATCAGCTTGAGAGCATCTTCGACGTATAAAAGCAAGTCCAGGTCTGCCACGCTTAGCGTGTGCAAGAAGGAAGTGACCGACAAGCATGACTAGGATTATTGCATTGCTGTTCTTGGCCGCCGTGGCCTCCGCCCAGGATGAAAGCGCGGGCTGCTTCACCTACGGCCAGTGCATCAACTCGCTGTTCATCGGTTTCGTAGACACGGTCTCCCCCGTGGTGTGCCTGGAAGCCTGCCAAGACTATGATAACTGCAGGTAAGAGGAGAGCCTCGATCAGACCATTTCGATGCCTCAACACTCATCAGCTATTCTAGAGACTTGGAAGCGAGGACAATTCCAAGGCCTTTAGCGTCGTGGATAGAAAGTTTTGTAAGGTTCCCATTCCAGACATTTCACTCACGATGCAACGACCAACACGTGCGAGTTCTTCGCGAACTGCGACTTCAGCCCAAACAGTTGCTCCACGACAAACGCTTGCATCTCTGGAGATGCAATCTGCCCAGCTCCAAGATGTGATGTAAGAGATTCATTTGCTTTCCATCCTTTTAAACCTTGAGATTACCAGAAATCTTTCATGCTCTTGGGTGCGTGCTAAATGTACCTTTTAAGCTCAACACCTGATCAGTGTGAGAATGAAATCGGAATTGCCTTAAAGAACCAACGCTTTCACCTTGAGAATGACCTTTTTGGCGGTTTTCTTCGCGCAGGTGGACGGATTGTGCCAGGGCACCTATATCGAGGTCGACGACTTTGTTGCCTCCGACATTGCCTGTGCTTCGGAGTGTTCCAGCAATACAGCGTGCAGGTGAGGAACTGCAAATGGTTCGTGCAAACGACAACGCAAGATTAACTCAATCTCTGCCCAAAGGTATTGGTCATATTCCGAGACCGACAACAAGTGCTTCCTCTTCCGAGACTGTCAGCTCGACGACGTCATCGTAGACTTTTCCATCGTCTCAGGAGAGAAGTTTTGCAGTAGGTGGCTCAGTTAAACATAAAAATGAAATTATATTTTATGTACAATTATACGCATATTAGGCTAACGCGAAAAGGGGTCAATTATGGAATATGACTGAGCGCAGGTGGAGTTGGTTACCTAGAGTGACATGATAAAGATTTTGTCAAACACTTTTTGAAGAAAGCCAACTTTAACCCTGTTTAACGGGTTCAAGTCTTTCAACAAAAGGCAAGTAAATTAACAGCACTTCATAAAACTTTCAAGGCGTCATGATTGAAATCCTATTTCAATAGACTGTGATGCTTTAATATGTCGGTTAGAATTCAACTAAGCATGTGCACTTTTCATTTGAGATCGTTGACCATGTACCTTTAAATACCGTGAGGGAAAGCTAAACCACCTTTTTTCACTTTCATTTGACTACGAATGCTTCAGATGACATCAAGTGCAAAATTTTATATGTCCACATGGAATTTCAATTTTGACCTTGCCTTTTACAGAGATGATGATGCGTAGTAGTAACAAAATACTCTGTCAGATACATTACTAAAGAGTCAAGTCAAATTTTGGGGAAAAGACACAAAAATGAGTTTACCCTTTTCCACTGAAACGATCGTTCTTTAGACAAGAAAATTTGAATTTCAGGCCTGTCACACCATTATCCGTAGTTGCAGAAGCAACCCTAGCATGACTCACTTTTGCAAGGCTGAAACGTTTTAATTTTTAGTTGGACCTTCAATAGAAAGATTTTTTTCTCTTGATCTATCTTGTTAAGCAGCAATGTCACAGGTTTACCTGCCATTTCGAAGCACATTAGTGTGCATGTTTATGTTAAGACAGTGCGATATCCCAAATTATCTCAAAATGTTTGGTATGTCAAAACGAAACATTCGATATGATTGCTGCATGCTCAAATCATAGTCAAGATGATGCTTTTGCAGATTCATTCATGCATCAGCTCATGTACAAACTCTTCATGTACTTCAAAGATGCTTGATATATTTATAAGCTTCAAGCACTATTGCTTCAGCATGTTCAGACTTCTCAATGCTGTTGTATGTTTATGCCATCTGTGCGGCGGCCACTATGGCCCATAAACCGCCACCTTTTCCAGGGACACTTACTGCTTTTATCAGCAGTGCATGCAAAAAGTGTTGTATGGTATCGCAATGTGTTTATAAATATCATGATGCTCGATATCGATATGATATATCACACATTCTTGGGGTACATAGATGTGATCGTGCTCATTTTCCAATGCTGTACACAAATCACCTGGGTTTCTCAATGAAGGAGACAATCTGGAAGACCTAAGGGCATAAGATAGGGACACCCGGGATTTTGCTGACAAATTAATGCAAAATCCTGGGTGTTACTAATTGTTCCTTGCTCAGTGTACATACTGCTCATTGTACACAATAAACACAGGACCTATACCATGCAGGTACAGATGTGTTTACAATATTTATCCAACGCTACCTCTCCTCAGACTTGATTCCCCGGAGTAACTGCGATGATATCGACATTGACGAATCTGGTGCCCTCGTTGCTTCCCCTGGCTATCCAAACAACTACGCCCCTAATGAAGACTGCCGGTTCACCGTGACTGCGCCAGTTGGGACAACCATCACTGCCAGATTTACCTTTTTTGATGTAAGTACCTTCATCGCACTGACTAAATATTAACGGACACCATTGCAGCATCTGTTTTCCCCTCCAGCTCGAGAGCTGCTGCTCCTGCGATTCCGTCGAGCTTCATGATGGCAACAGCATCTCAGCGACTCTCCTTGATGACGTTTGCTACACAGATGACCCCAACACAATTTACACAACCACGGGGAATCAGCTGTTTGTCTACTTCGACTCGGACTCGTCAATACAGGAAGGGGGCTACGTCTTGGAGCTCATGGTCAATCCTTGAGGCCAGAATGCATCAAACAGGCTTACACAGGCCATCTGCCGATACGCACATGAAGTATACAAATACATGCGACCTAACATGTGCAGACTTGTCTACTCCATGCAGCTGTGCAACATACACTTGTGTTTCAATATTCAAGAACTGATACATGATGGTGACACTCAAAAGCTACTTTCAAGGCTAAAGTTCTACTTCAAGTATGTAGGGCAGTACAAGGGGGCTAAATGAACACATGTTGGTGTTGCCTGATCTGAATACTGGCTCAGGCGAACCCAGACATCCAAAAGTCATGCATCACAAACAAAAGAATGGTAAAATATGGCAAAAAGTTGGTCATGACTACTGGTGATTATCCCCTTGATACTCTAAATGTATGTAACAATCTGAAGGACTGAACATTCAAGAAGCCTGCTTGTCTCCGGAACTGTCTGTCTCATCATTTTGACCAACATTTATGTGATTTGACCTTAGTCCCTACATGCTATGTTTATCTAACCCAACTTGGCCCATAAATGCCTGTACCTTCATCAGACGACCATGTGCAATAAGGTGGATCACTCTGGCAATGCTGATTAGTGGCAAGAAGAATATCCGAGACCAAGGGTGGGCCAGATTCTCACAGAACAACCTGGCCCTACCATAAACTTTTCTAGAGTCTCCCTGGGAGTCTGGCTTCAATCATTGCTACCGCTCAAGCATGCCAGTGAGACCAAGTTGTCTCACGCCTGCATGCTGATCAGGGCATTAGTCAGACTGAACGTCTTGTAGTCCTCTCTGATCCAGAGTAGGTGGGAAAGCATTCTCTGGGCCATCATCCCCTTCTGGATACCTTCTAAACTACGCACCTGATATCTCGAGAGCAACTACTCGCACATCCACTCCAGCATGCAGGAATGTCACGCCTGGGTTGGAAACTTTATCCTATTAATTTGCAGTCTTCAGGGAGTGGCCTTCTTTTTCTGATTGTCCTAAGCTGTTACCTTGGACAATACCGGATCATTCTGGCAGCAGACCTTGATGAACTGGGTCTGGATTGTCCATTAGTGTTAGGGTAAGCACAAGAGTGAGCACTTATCGGCTCATACTGCCTCTCTTCATTCACAGTTTCGAACTTTGACAGATAGATCCAATGTCTTTACTTCTTCGGGGGTCCTTGATGTCTTTTGAGACTACTGGAGTAGCCAGATTGTTGCGTTGGATCCAGTGATTACATTCAGGCTCTGACTGTGACTACAGTCAAAAGTGCCTCTTGGCCGATGGGCCCTTCAAGGATGTCCTGGTGGCAAGTGCCTGCTGAGCAATGGCTCACTAAGAAATGGTCAACTAAGAATGGCAATGGCCTCTATGTCTCTGGGAAGCAGCTGTCACAGGCATGCAGGATGATGGGATCTCCATAATTGCCCTGCGCATTTCAGTTGTGGTCCATCGCCGGTGGCACCTTCGCCTCTAGGTTGAGTGAACTTGTCTCAAGTGTTCCGGTTCAGTATTCCTTTGCGTTGGTCTTCACAAAGTCTCGGGACCCCGTCACAGGTGGCACCGGTGTTTTTAGGTTGTGTGAGCGTGGGGTTAACTATTCTTGTCGCCCGTGCTAGTCTGATTGCTACAGTCTGGTTTTTTTGCAGCTAGGGTCGTGAACGTTTCCTTTAGGTAGAAAAGGACTGTTACTGAAGTCCTAGTCATTACGACCATTTCAGTCCTAGTTGATTTGTCCAAGCATTGCCTCCATCAAAGGGCTGTCTCATTTGTTTGCCTCAGTAGCTTCTGCATGTTGGTATTCTTGTGACCCTCTACTAGAGATTTGAATCATTCGTAGGGTATCTATATTAGCAAAATGACATTTTCATTGCGTACTGTTTGGAAACAGCATTCTAGAATGTGTGATGAGTGCAAAGCATGTGACATGAGGCACAGGCAGGCACAGGCAGGCACAAGCAGGCACAGGCAGGCACAGGCAGATGCAGACAGTGCTTTAAATTTTTGCCATTCTTCCTACAACTGTATGGTGCCTGAGTGCTAGTGATAACATGAATGACACAGTCGAGAGCATTATCAAAGTCAGCAACTTCAACGAATGCATGAGTGCAGAAGGTTTCACTTCTTTTTCAACAACAAATAGTCCCATTTTGAGTTCGGAAGTTCTTCGTGAATGTATGGGTCAGGGAAGCAGCACTGAGGTGGCAGTGCAGCCTCATCATCGCCTCATTCAAGTAGAGGCAGCTGCCAAACCAGAAAGTGATATCTGCTGCAACTGGCTTAGTGAAGCTAATTGTTTGCAACCCATAAATAGAGCAATGTGGAACAAAAAAAGACACTGTTGGTACCCAAACCCTCTTTGTCTTCCAGGTTCCAGTGGAGTTGTCTAATTGTCCAACATGAGATCAACACAGCTGCTGCTCTTTGCGGCCTTGGAATCCCAAATGCTGATTAGTGCTTTGGCGCAGAACAATTTTGGACATCCTGGCATCTGCATGAGATCGCTGTATCTTAATTTCACCTCCATGCCCCAGGAGTGGTCTCAATGCCGAAATTTCTGCAAAGCTGTTGAAGGCAGTACCTGGTACACCTATAACACACATAATTCTGTGAGTATACTGTACGTGCAACATTAAATGTCCGCCACCGTCAAAAATTAAGATCTCAGGAATGAGGAAGAGGAGAGAATAAGTGTACAAGGTGCATCTTAAGTCCTGTTACAGATGAAAGGGACAAAATAGCACATTTCTAGCAATAACTCAAGGAAGTGTATTAATTATGATTTATAGAATGAAAAAATTTCATTCAAAATGGCCGCCTCTGGCTCAAATTACAGCCTAAAGGCGGTGTTTGACCTCACCACATGCTGACGGCACAAAATCCTCATCTATGGAGGCCCACGCAGCGTTAATGGAGGACATTATAGCCTTAACATTCTTGTGGGGCTTTTGACATGCCCTCCTCTCGAGAATGCTCTAGATGGAAAAATCCATGAGATTCAAATTTGGAGAGGAAGGCGGTCATTTCTCATTCTCCCTGGAAAAATTATTTTTCCTTCATTCCTGGACTGCCGTGCTGGTGTGGGCGGGTGCTCTGTCTTGTAGAAAGACATATGTAGTGTCTGAGAATGTTGAACTTGACCAAGGATCATATCATTGAGAGAGTGGCTGGTGAGTTTACCTAGGATTGGATGGACCTCATCAGTCCTCAATGTGCCTTCTCCCAGCACAAGTGACAGAGGTGATGCTGGCATCAACAAGCACTATCACAGTGAAGGGCTGTCAATCCTCGGCATCTTCCTTTCAGATGGGCAGTCCTGGTGCCATGTCTTCCAGCATCGGCAGACCGTCTCATCAGCCACCTTTGTTGCTGCGATGGAACTTTTCTTCCAGTGGTTGGGTGGCAATGAAGGCATTGAGGACAACAGCCTTCTGTTCATGAATGGTGCAACAGCTCACACAGCAAATGCTTCGCAACATCATATGTCACAGCACATGGTTGAGGTGGGGAGAGCACTCCTGGGCAAGTCAAACTAGCCTAACCACTCCCCTGACCTCAACCCATTGGACTTCATGGCATGGGACCAGTTCAGGCTGTGTTTGGCAGCAATGGCATGAAGACCCTTGCGGACCTGGAGCAATGGATGAAGGAGCAGTGGCATGTCCTGTTCACACACTTGTCTCTTGCTGTCAGCTTCCGTCTCTGCTAAGTTGTGTGACAGTTTGCAGTGGATCACGCCTCAGTTTGTCCCTGAAGATGTGTGCAAGGTGACCTGTGGTGATGCCACCCTCCATGTCAGAGGGTCTGTGTATCTCTCTTTCTTTCTTTTTTCTTTCTTTTTTTCCTTCCCTCCTTTGTTTACATCATTGTTTTCTAAAAATAAAGTTTGACATTTGACAAGCAGTGAAAAATGCGTCTTTTTGCAGTTTCAGGGTCTGCCTCTTTCTTAGGGCACACCCAAAAAAGCACACACACAGCATGCGCACAGCAGAGAGGAAGAAGGATGAAGGCGGACAGATAATTTAGTACAGTCAACTCTCAATTTTTGCAATTGAAACGTTGCAATATTTGAATTTTAAAATTTGTACAGTTCTAAACTTCTAGTACAGAAAGGAAGAATCACCACAAATGTGTTGCAGAAATTGAACTTCTTGCAACAATTGAGAGTTGACTGTATCAAGTTACTCCAGCGCCTTCTTCCTTCTTTCCCTCTGCTCTTTTACATGCTGTGTTCATGTGTGCGTGCATGTCATGCCTGTGCACCTGTGCCATACGCTGTAGTGGTCACCTCACAGCCTGATCAAGTTTCCTTGGTGTGAGCTCCTTCCTCCTCTTGCTCTTTTTTTCATCGCTTGCCACAGAAAGTCCTCACATACAGAAAAATGGACCCCATTGGTGGTGTAAGGGGGTTCAGGTGGTACCACCCTGAGATTTAGGTGGGTCAAGGGGGGGGGGAGTATCACCACCACCCCCACACCAAAAAAATTATGAACTTTTCACTTAAAAAAGTGGCCCAGAAAAGCCAGTGATGGCATGGGGTCATCTGTGGGTCGCAACAGTTTGAGTGCCCCAGCATCACTATGGGCACTCAATAGGGGTGAACCCATGTAGTCAAATTTACATGTCACGGTCCGAAAAACTCATTCCATGTGGAAATTCACCTCAAAAATGTACATTACAGTCTTCACGCATAGTTTCTCCTCACGGAAATTACTTATGACGAGGTCTGTATATACATACAGATTGCTCCAGGGTTCCTTGGCCTCAGCTGATGATTTTTGTGATAGAATAGGCCCCTTGAATAGACCTCTAAAATGCAGTACAGCTTTGTTCCATAACTCCATCCATTCCCGAGATCTTAATTTTCGAAAGTGACAGGGATTTAATGTCGTGTATACAGTAGTTGATTGTTTTTTTACCTGGAAAGTCTTCTAAAATGTCTCTGCTGCAGCATTGTTTGTGCTGGCCAACTTGTGAGGAACTGAGCACTTCAGACTGCCCCACTTGCATCTCTGATGACCTTCCCTGTTCTTATGATGAGTGCTTTGTTGTTAATGCCAGGTAAATGCTTTACTGGCATAGTCTTGCAGATGTTTAAAGCCCATGGTGACGTGTTTTGCTAGAGTGCATGGAATTGTCATATCTACGAATGTTGCCACTGATGCCAAGGAATGCGCAAGGCAGTGCAATGCTCATGGGGCCTGCCAATGGTTTACTTATGACAGTGAGGATCAGTCTTGCCTTTTCACTCGGGACAAAGAGTTCATCTCTGACTGCACCAACTGTACATCTGGCCGTGAGTGTTGCGGTTACAACAAAGCAATTGGTACGACATTACAGGGCTATAATTATGTGCTTTCATTTTTGTGAAAGTTGCCTCTTTCTGTCCTGACTTTCTCTCATTTGTAGTTTAAGCATGTTGTCATATAGATGGTGCTGCCAGCTTCAGCAACTAGAAAAGCCACTGAAGTAGAAGCAGGCTGTAACAAGAATGGCAGAAGTAGGGAATCCGGGTGCAACTGGGGCAAGGGGGGGCAGCTGTTGAGTTGATGCAACCGAGTTGTTTTTGACCAGCTATATTGTACATAGTGCAAGTGCTGAGGCACGTTGACTGTGGCATCTATGGCTGTGGGGCAGCCACTTGACCGATCAAAACTAGTAAATAAAAACTGAGGGTCAACTACAAAAAGGGGCGTTAAAGTCTTTATGACATGCTTCCTGTACAAAAGTTCGTCTTTTCTAGACCTCCTTAGTACGAATGAAATGAATGCATAACAGACAATTTGACATAAAAATAATTTGTTGCAGTACAGATAAATTTACAGTACTTATCTAATGCTACCTCTCCTCAGACGTGATTCCCCAGAGTATCTGCAAAGATATCAACATCGATGAATCTGGTGCCCTCCTTGCTTCCCCTGGTTATCCAAACAACTACGCCAATAACGAAGTCTGCCAGTTCACTGTGACTGCACCACTTGGGACAACCATCACAGCCAAGTTTGTCAAATTAGATGCAAGTACCTTCACTACAGTGACTTCATCGTAATTGATAATATTGACAAGTCTGATTCCCCCCTAGCTCGAGGCCTCCTGCATCGACTACATTAAACTTTATGATGGTGATAGCAAGAACTCGATTGTCCTTGCATCTGTTTGCGATAGCGAAATCCGTGGCACAGAATACACAACTTCGGGCCAACAGCTGTATATCTACTTCAAGACAGACGGTTCAGTAGAAAAGGAAGGCTACGTCATGGAGCTCACTGTCAATTCTGGTTAAGGGCAGAATTCTTCAATCAGACATACCAGCCAATTTGTACACATGTTCAGTGCCTTGCCATAAGTAATGTCGCTTGGTACACATTGACTTCCTATGCAGAGTGGGAAAATGGAACGGTTGAATTTTGCCATCAAATGTTTGTTGGAGACAGTCAGAAATAAGATGCTGCAGTTTCGTTAAGTTTCAAGTGCTCATGGTGATGCCAGAGCCCTCAAAGTATCATGAGTTGACAAGTGCGCCATGCCGGTCGCAGCCGATTTTTCACGTTATTGACCATTTTTCCATGATAAAAGTGCAGAAACTTTCTGTGGATGTCGCCGCCCACCCTCCAGAGCCACATGCTAAAGATGTCACCCTCCGACCCATCCTTGGACATGCTACAGGAGTGCCCTCTGTCCGCCGATGCCCCTGGCGCTGCTGCTCCTTTTGCCGTCGAGAGTGTGTTGCTCGTGGTTTCCGAGCCATCAGCGATAGTTTCGACCGTGATTTCAACAACATGCTGGGAGTGAAGCTTGGAAAAAAGGGTGAAGTATCCTCGGAAAGTGACGTTAAACTTCAACGGTCCGTCTGGGCGAGACCTATACTCTCGGGCCCTTTCCACCCAACCCACTCACCCTTGGGTCGTCAATATGCCCCACGAGCTGCAAAATTCAAAAGTCGCGCATATAGTGCTTCTTGCACAGACGCACGTATATAATCAATACGAATGAGTTCAATGTAACATGTGCACACTTGAATACTCCTTGTTTTCCATAATCAAGAACAGATGAAGTGAGGGAAAAAATGGCAACACTCTGCTGCGTAATATTCAGGAGCTCATTGCTGTGTTGTTGTTTAGGTCATAGTAGTATTGAAGTGAAAGTAACGGAGAGGTAGGATGTCCCCTTCAAAGTGGTCCAACAATTTTGTTATTATTAATACCTGGAGCACCAAAAAGAGGGGGTCACTCCACCATTGACACGACATGGACGTAAAAGAGACTTTTTGTTAACAAAATCAATCTTATTCAACATGGTGCAAAACTAAATGAGATTATCATCATGTGGATCAAGGCCACAGAGAGCAAAGCAGCCGTCACCCAGGACCTCAACATCAACCCGAAGACTGTGAACAAGGCGATCAGGCAGTTTGACAAAAGCATGGGACCACTGACTACATCCCAACCAGTAGGTCACCCAAAGAGGGTAAGAGCTAGTAAAGGATGTCCAAGCCTAGATTGACATCAACCTGAACCTGTACATGAGGAACCTGGCTCCGTCTTCAAGGAGCCTCAAATGTGTATGAGGAGGTTGGTGAAGGCCCACTAGGTCCTGAAGTCCCATGCTTTTATCCTGGTCCAACTATTGACCGTCCCCCCCCCCCATCAGCATGGCATGGGACACAAAATGTGCCCCACCATGTTAAAGAAGTTGAAGGGGAAAGCTGCTTTTCACCAAGGAAGATCTTGATGTTCAGTGAGGAGGAGGACTTCCACCAGAACAAGCACTTGAAGAGGAGGAACAACAAGACCATTGTGGGTGCAGCCAGGGCTGTGAATCCCGAGAACAGGGTCCAATGCAAACCCAAATTTGCCCCAAAGGCCATACTCGTCAGTTTCATTGGGAGTTATGGCACGGCCTTCCGAAGTGTTTCACTTAATGGCACGTGGGATGGCCCCAAGTACAATCCCAACCTGATCAGAAAGGTTGACAATACTTACACAAATTGAGTCTGGATCCATCTCAGTGCCTCTGCACACACCAGCAAGATCACCCTGAACTGCCACAAGAGGAAACTGGGTTTCAATGGGTTGTGGTCACTGGGTATTCCCAACTTTTGCAACTTCAACCCATTGGACGTCAGTATGTGGAACCACATCAACAGGAAGGCCAATGACATCTTCCACCTCTCCATTGACGGTGTAAAGGCCTCAGTCGAGCACAAGTGGAATGCTACTCCGGCGGACTCCTGTTGATGTTCCTCCCTTTTGGGAGAAACTGATGTTTTTGTCTCGTTTCTGATCCAATATTTTTTACTGTCTGTATAATTTCCAATCATGCATAATTACTACCATTTTCATTGCCACTTGCTGCCCACAATGTTATGGAGTTAGACAAGCTCTCGTCATTTTTCTTGAATGAGTTTGTCAAGGCCCATTCCTTGGTGTGTGGAGTATCTTCTGTCTGCCTCACCTTTTGCCAGGATTAATGGCAGTGCTGCGTACTGGGTGGTTTGGTCTTATACTCACACTCTTTGGTATCATATTCGGGACATAAGGAGGACATAAGGAATGTCTATGTTTCAACTAGTGCAACCTCTATTCAGGTACAGTGCTTGGCATAAAAAATTGTCGTTGGGGCAATATGGGCTCCCACATTGTTCTGACCGCTTGTGAGACGGTATCTTCACATGGAATTGGTGACCTAAACTGTGCTTGTGAAGAGTCAACACTCTCAGCATCTTTCCGATGGTCCATTGTGTTGCAGGAGTGCTCAAAGTGGACCAAGTCACAGGTGAGCCCACACCAAAACACTCCCAATTTGTCGGTACATACAAACACTACGACATGTTACTCCAAGAATGATCGCAGGTATTGATCACGGATAAGGTATCTACAATACTTTTAATCATGTAAACGTCCGCTCTAAAATTGCTGAATACTCTGACGAAGATGACCACAACAAGGTGTGTACTTTTCTTCAAAGGCACAATGCGCGGTGCTGTCAGAAGTTTTGATAAACTCAGAGACTTTTACGAAATGGTGGCATCCCATTGCAGACCAGTCAAATAGAGAGAAATAAGACCATGCCACGGATGAAAACAGCAGTATTTAAGACCAGTCTGAGCCATGAATAGGGTCACAAAATAGAATATTATGAAGAATATTTTTTGAACTGAACTGTTCATTCACTCAATTTTATAGTATTGTTGGGACCGCTCTGACATAAAAGATGACTAAAACATGATTGAAACCCTGAGCACTGCTCTGATAAATGAAGTGAGTCATGTGCTCATCTTGTACGATAAGGTCACTCAAAAGCTTGCTGTAAATTCATCAAGCTGATTTTTTCCAGCTCTTTGGATGACTTGTAGATTTCGGTGTTTTCAGTCAACTTAGGTCAGTTCTTTAAAGTCTTAGTCTCCTTTTCTGTGATGCTTGGTTTTGTCAAGTTTTAGTTATTCTTATGTCCAACGTTTAGTCACATCAATGTCTGAAGTTCTTCTCCAATCAACCTCCCGTTGCTCTGGTCATAGCTATCATCATTCATTGGTCCTAAACATCGCCACAGGTGACAATGGTCTTTACTGTCACGTGGTCATAGCTATCACCCAGTTTTATCTCCTGCTGGGCTAAAGTGCGACGCTGTCATGTATTACCGTGTACACAGTGTGGCTTCCTGAGTGCTTTGGCTTTCGTCTGTGGTTTTGATTCTCTGTTGCTTGTCGATGTCCAACTTCTCTATATTATCGCCAGCTCCTCTGTTCAGACCTCATCCTCCGCTCAAGAGCTAGAAGAAGACTTCAATTGCCACCACCCTCACCAACGTCAGAGTGACCTCCTCGAAACTTGAAAAGGGGACCGCAAAGATCCAAGTAAATTTTCGTGGTCCCATTCGTGGTCCATTGAGGGGATGATGCAGACGTGATAAATAGTGTTCTTGCCTTGCCATACAGTCAACTTAAAGTGCAACAACCAGTGAGTCCTCCCTTAGTCTGTAGCAACAGAATGGACTACCCAAGTTAAAGGAACATTAATAAACTTTTCTTTGAAAAAAGTTGTGTAGGCACCAAAAGAGCCCCTTATTTTCACTTCTCTCCCGCCCCGCAAATCCTCCCCAACGATCTGGCCGACGAGACTTTCCAGGTCAACCTTTTCGCTATGGTCTCTTGTTCTCCGTCTCTGCATAGGAGATGTGGCTGTGTCACATTCTAGCCCGTAAACATGTACATAGCTTTCTCAAAATTCCAAGATAACAACTTCTTCAACTTCGTCAGAAGACCAAACTCATGGCCTATCCTCAGCTGAATCATACAGCTGCCTCACTTATTTCCTCCCTCTCCATTAACTGCCATTGGAAACAGCTGCTTATGTAATGATTCTTTCAAAACAATATGATTAAATTTTATAGGAGTGTTTGTGGACCCATAAATGTCTTTATGTGGACTCTTCTCAACTTACTTCTTTACGTGAAATGTTCTCTTTGTAATCCTCTTCAGCCGGCTCATGTTTTTACTTCCCCTTGTCCTTACCAAATTGCCATTTCCTGCGTACTCATCAACGTTCATTATTCAATCGTTTTCTTTACTAAGCTTACCTTCAAGAGGATTTACTTACATGCGAAAAAATGAAGGGAAAAAATGAAAAGTTGGAAAGATTGAATAAAATTCACCCAACCTCTCATCAAGAATTGTGGAGTTTAGCCTATGCATGTATGTACAAGGCCACTTTTGCTCTGAAGCTGACGGCGGCACAGCCTGCACGCTGTTACTGCCCAGGATCATGTTGGTGCCATGGATAGGTGATAAACACATGTATATGTATACAATCAGTTGTCTACACGTCATTGATGGTGTGGAAATCAGGCCTTGCGGCCTTGCAGAGCTGCTCTTTGACGATGGCGGTTGACTTGATCAGGCCACTTGATGGCCGACTCAAACTTTCCGGTAAGATTGAGCTTGATTGCACAGTATGAGTCAAAAATAAGACCCAAACGTGTCATATGCCTAGAATTTAAATGAAGAGTCAGTCGTCAAGAAGTAGATTTCGGGCATGCATAATTACGTATAGGATAGATGTACAGTGCGCGCATACCAATAGTGAATATGCTACACGAAGCCTACATCAGGGTATGCATACTCTCCCTGTGGTGGACTGTACAGACCCATGGTGTCTGGGAAGGTCTCGGGTACCGGGGTTGGCTTCGGCTCCACAATGTCCACGCTCACGTAGAGGAACTCCGTTAAAGTACTCTGTAAGGGAATCGTATAAGTGGCCCGACAAGGTAATAGTTAGAACACTTATAACATAGACATTTCATTGTGAAGAAGTTTGCCGCCCTTTGTTAAGGAGCTTTTTCACCAGTATTAAGTTACCTCGCTCGAGTCTCCTCAAAACTTTGTCACGCAATATGAGCCAACAAGAAAGGCGTCGTCCAGTCTGAAGCTGGAGCATCCGCAGCGTGGCCGCCAGGGTCTGGAACCACACGGCCCAGAATCTGGGCGCCGCTCACACCTTCCTGGTGGAAGTGAGTACACATGAAATTAATGCCTGACTAAGCAGTTTGAGGGGTGAGTGGATGAATGAAGTGTTCATCTGGCGAGAGACAGAGAGAAGTGGGTTCAAAACCCAATTTTTCCCCCCTTCTTTTTGGGTGGGGAAAATCGCTTTCCATTCACTGCATATCTCTCGTCCCCCATGAGGGAAGGCGATGGAGAGAGGCGATCAAAACCTTTCGCTGTTCCAGCGATGCATGAACGGACCCTTTCATGAAGAAATGCTAATGGCATCTCCCAAATTGCATGCACCAGAAAAGCTCTTCAGCAAATTCGAACGTGACGTGTGAAAAGGCTGTCCAGGGCTTTCCTCTGTTGTCATAGTCACTTTGCCAATGAATTCAGCCAGACTTGACTCCACTGCTGCGACGGGGACTTCGAGGAGGAGGACGTGCCAACAGAAGTTGCCAATTTGTCTGCTCGCCCAGACAAACATGGAAGAGGTGGACGGCTGCGGCCCTGGGAGCGCTGACCAGCGCCGGGATGCTCACCGGGCGCGTCTTCCTCAAGGCGACGCTGAGCTGCCCTCGGCCTCGGACACGTCCAAGACGGCGAGGCGATTCCACCTGGCCTTCCGGACTCAACGGGGATGGGGAGGTAACGACAAAAAAAGGCCCACGCCAACGGTGACGAAGAATTTGGTTTCTTTCCACCCAACTATTCTGGCAACTCTTTCGCGTAAAAGTTTGTAGCGAGCCTCTCGCCTCTCGAGCTTCTCTCCCTGCGTGTGTGTCTGCATATAGGGAAAAGTTCTTCTTCTTGGCATAGAGCAGCAACCGTCAACATTAATTAAAACGATGGTGAATTTAGGCAAGAGCAGCAATTAATCTGGTTCTTTAAGCGAGCGTTTAGCAGGAGTCCCCCCTTCCTCCCTGGGGGGTGAGTGGGTATGAATAATAACACACTCCTACTGTCACGTACGACGTGCCACAGCCTCTGTCACTCCTCATAATGCCAGCAAGAAAGTTGGCCGCCATTAGGAAATGAGACACTCATGAGTGAATTCGAAGTGAGCTTTTGCTCTGACGTCATTTTGCTGTTCTCTCTCCACCTCTCTCTCCTGTCACCAAATGGAGCAAGAGAAATGGGTTTTTGCCAAGCCAAGAAAAGAGGCCCAGCTTTAAAGCTGCGTCTAACGTAGCACAATTTCCCGGACAGACGGGTCACGCTCGAGTCGACGGACGTCGACTGCGCCCTGGCCACGGCTGCCTCTGAGGCTGCGAGGTGGAAGCAGCGCTACCTTGGGCATCCGCACTGTTTACCGACTGGTTAAATGCACATACACACACGCACGCACACGCACAGAAAACCACCCTGAAGCTCTCTCTTTTCACGTCACACAGGAGGAAATGAAATTCTCAGCATATCAGATTCTGGGGAGGGGGGAGGAAGCAAGGGACAAACGCTACAAATTCTAATATCTGGTGTGTTAATTCCATTGAATTTATTCCATATGGCGAAATGCTGCGTCGAGCCCTTTTTCCCCCTCCCCCATCTCGATGTTAATGCGCCAAGTCAGTGGAGCGGCAACTCTGACTAGGAAAAGCTCTCGCTCTCCCATTTCCCATATTTCTTCGCAGGTCGTACAAAAAGAGAGGGGGGGGGGTAGAAGACATAACAACAAAGTCTCGGTGGTGGGACTTTTTCTCTTCAAGAGACCCATGGGAGGACACGAGCACGTACGGAGCCCTCGTCGATCGTTTCTCTCGTAGACTTTTAGAGATAATTTGAGGTGGCTGCCAAGGTCGGCCCTGTCAGCGTCGTCAAGAGCAACAGGACGGCTTCTGGAGTGATGCATCTGGGTCTCTTTGCCTTCTTCTGATGCCATCTCCGACCCCCCCCCCCCTGTTGTGGTGGTGGTGAAAGATGATGCAATCTGAAAGGGGGCCGATGACGTGCGTCGATTGTAGCCGAAACTGTTTGTGTGCAACGTGTCTTGCTCGACTTGAGTGGAAGTGTCGTGTTTGTGCAGAAAGTCAGGTCGCTGTCAAGTGATGCGGAGACGCCTGAAGAACCATCTGTCTAACTGGGAAAACAAGCGAGTCAAGTCAGATGAATTTCATGTCACTGGGAAAGTGTCGAATGAGCGAGGAAAACGAGTCAGGTTTTGTTGCTGCCAGCGCTGCCCAGTGCGATCTTGCGTATCGACATCGATATTTGGTCTCGACGCCGCGAATATGGCGATATCGACTGATTGGTGACCTCGCACGTTCTGCCAGTCAAATGAGTAACAGCGCAACGATCGAACGCACTGCACTGTGGTCGGTCACTGGTAGCGGGACAGCAGGTCCGGGTCGGTAGCCCAGCTACTCGCTGCCTCCGTCGAGGCCGTCGACGCAGACCAAGGCGGCATCGTCTGTCTCCCCGAATGCATCGGGCGCACGAGATGCTGAACACGATTGGCACAGCAATTCTGGGAGAAGGGAAAAAAATTGACATTACATAATACGTGCCAATCCCAGCATATCCTCGTTTTTTCCGATGTTCTTTTCTCTCACGACATATTGGAATTTCATGGCGTTCTCGAGCGAGACAAGTGATTTGTCGCCTAAAACAGAGGAAGCAATTCAATCTCAGGCACCAAAGGGATTTTCTTTCTTTCTTTGGTAGGACGCCATTTTCTCACTCTTCTGTACCCCGCCAACTTGATACTGTGAGGCGTGGAGAAGGTTCAGTTGGCACTGCTGATGCTGCTCCGAGGCCAGACGTGTCCTGAGGACAGCGTCGCCACCGTGTCCGGGAGGTCCTTCGAGGCCGCCGTGCGCCGAGGCCGCCGACCAGAGAGGACTCCACTTCTGCTGTCACACCAGATGCCAGGCAGAGCTCAGTTTCCTTCATGTCTCTTCAATGGATTGAACGGAACCAACAAAAGTATGACCATGGACGACTCCCCGTAACAAATGAGTCACTTGTCAGTAATAGCCAGGCTTGAGGCCAAGATAAATCTCCATTTTCCTGCCATCGTCTTCGCTCTGGCAAAAGGTTAGAAATCTAGAGCACGCACGAGGGATCTTCATCCCCCAAGTTCGTTATGAGCAGGATCTAAACACACTTGCGCCAGCAGCCAAAGACATCTTTAGACACATAAGATAAGAATGCCTTGGATTTGCAGACAGATACGAATTAGCAGGCGCCAGCTTTTCGGCCAACCAAAGGTGGTGACGCAATGTGAAGTTCGTTCACCTCTGTTCTTCATCCGTGAGGACATTCACCTGTTGCAGACGTACGCAAGTTGTGCGTCAGCTGCTGCCGCTGCTGCCGCCACAGGTGGTTTGACAGCTTGGCACGCACGTCCGCGCGCGCGCACACGCACTTGTACGAGGAGAAGATCGTCCTTGAAAGGGTTTTCCTTTATTCCTCTGTCGAGCAGGAAGGGAGGGAAAAGAAATAAGCGAGGGAGACAAAAGGAAATTTTTGCTCATTTGTACTGGGTAATGACTCGAAGTGAAGTCTGCCTAATCCATAATGTATGGGAAATCCTGGTGACGTGACAAAGTTTTCCCTGAGTTCTCTGTTGTTCCGTCGAGCAGGCAGACACAAGCGCTCTTTCTGCAGACTCCAACGTGTCCATGGAGGCCTCTGGGACCCAAAAATCGGTCTTTGTTCGCATTCACGCCCTGGCATTTTGACCTACGGTTAGCCGACTCTCCTGTGTCACACCTGATATGCGTATGTGGAATGTATAATGTAGGTATAGTGCATAAACACACGCATGCTGCCCACGTACGCACTGAGAATGAAGGAAAAGGTGGATGTGACACCCCCCTTTTCTTCCATCCCTATTAATTCTCCTCTGACTCCTCTTCCGTTACACTCCCCAAGTCACTCTCATCGTCCTCGTAACCCTGACCACCGAGGTGTCCTCCTTTTGTGTCCCTCCAACACCCTTTTATGTCATTTCATAAGTCATCTTCTTTTTTTTAGTACTCCGCAAAAGTGATCCAACGTCTGCAACCTTCCACCCCTCCTGATGTCCTCCCCCCCTTATACATTATTTTCTCCCATTGGACGTCCCTCCAGTACCCACAAAGGCTGAGACCCCGCACAAATAAGTCGGTGGAAATCCCACTTCAAGTGTGACGCATTGTAAACACACCCTTGGCGCATTATTTCATACGTGCGGGTAATGAGAAGAAGGATTTCGACACCAGCAGCTTGGCCAAAATTGCATCAGCAGCTCCAGAGTTCAACAAACTCTTTCGCGCGGCCTCTGGAAGAACAAACGGGAAATGCAGTTTTTCTGCACGCTCCCAAGCCAAATCCACGCGCTCGCGCTCCTCCAAGCTGGCGGCGGCGGCGGCGGCGGCGACGGCGGCGGCGGTGGGGTCAAGGCTCGGTGGTCTTCAACCTGGTGGAGGACGAACGACGATAGCAAATATACGAACGCACGTGCACTGTGACTGCAAAGAAGGAGAAAAAAGAACATAACGGGATCTGATCACTTGTTGATGATGACGAAAATGCAGCTAAAGTTCAGGACCTCCGAGCACAGCAACGCGTGCGATCACAAGCCTGACGGACTGGACGGCGTCGTCGGGGGCATCGTATCTGCAGGGACCTTGGTGGGCGTCCACATACACTGTACCAACGATGCCATCCCCTTAAGAGCATCACAGCGGGGTCTTCAGGTCGTCTGAGTGCACAGCACTACTTGTTCTAACAAGGCTTTCCAGCAAGGGTCACTTGTCTTTTACTCCTTCTCACAAAGTTGAGCAGGGTCATTTTGGGCCAAACCAGCGGTTTGATTGGTCCTTGTAAGGACTTTCTTCACCAGCTCCACCAAGCAGATCATGATGACGCTTTGTGGTCAGACCGTCTGACGCTTCATTTTATTTCAGTTCACCGGGGAAAAACTCTCTCGTCCAGGGTGAGGGTGTGGCTTCAAGGTATTTCTAGCACCTCTGAATCCCCAAACTCAAGTTATGCAGCTATGGCAAAAAGAGTTGTCCATGAGTAAGGACAGGCCTCACCCACTCAGATGAGGGCTTCCGTAGGCAAGAACCACAACGATATTACTGTCATGAAACACGTCACAGATGCATGATTTTTTTATGAAACCTCACACATATCATATATGTAGATGCCTGTATATCAACACAGCCAGAAGAAATCTACTCGCTCCAGTACGACCCTAACCCCTTTTTTATCCCCCCCCCCCAGCAGAGATTGAAGGTTACGTTAAATATTCACGCACGCACTCACGAATGCGTTCGTACTTTTGGCGCGGGTGACGCAATCGACTTTGAACATGTTTCGCAGGGGTCCTGAGGAGTTCAGTGACCCAGGGACGATGAGAGCGCTCCAACGGACGCCCAGAGAACTTGCCTTCATCCCACGCATTTAAAGAACAAGGATTCTTCTATTGTGGTAGGAAGCAGCGATGTGCGCGCTCACGAAGGGGGGTTACGGCGCGACAGGAAAGGGTTGGAGTGAAAGTTGTTGGCGGTTGCCATTCCCGGAACAGGGCGCGCAACCCTTTTTTTGTCCGCTGTCTTGTGGTAACACTGATCAGCAGGAGGAAAAGAACTGCACGGAGCGAGAAGAAGGTGACTACCTCAACTCTCGGGCATGTCTGACATTGCTCGTCTGCTACTGATGACAAAAGAAGTCACCCCTTCTTGAGTACTGTGTTATTAGAAGGAACTGGGGAAGTCACTCACGTTGACACGCGCGCAACTTGACTCCGGACTCAGGTTCTTCCTGCTTGTACGCACGGGGCGAAAGTCACCTGTGTTTAGGTTCAATGACTGATTTTTCTTTCAAGGTGTCCTTTTTCTGGGGAAGGGGGAGGGAGGCAAACGGGGAAGGGGGGGGCGTGCACGCGCAGCCTGAAGCAAAGAGGGACCACGAGGAGAGAGAGGGCAATAAACTTTTGGAAGGCCAATTTTTTGCATGAGGAGGAAGAGCAGGAGTTGCGAAATCGTCCAACGGCAAAATGCAGAACAGTGGCCAGAAGCCATCAATTCCCACTTGAGATAAGGGGAGAGGCATGAGCTCTATCTTCACGGACGATGCAAACTGGTGCATCCTCGGGGTTTTTCTCCGGGTCCCTCCCCGGAGAGCAAAACTTTACTACCAGAGTTCATTCACCCCTGGGTTTTTTTTTGTTAGCGGTGGAGGGGAGAAAGGGCAGCCGGCTCATTGTTGGCTGCAAGGGCAGGATCAAAGTCCCGTGTCGATGGCATCTCCCTCCAAGCCAAGTTCTATCTCGCTTCTTCACAGTGTTCCAGAACTCGCAGGCGGCAAAAAGAAATTGTGGATGCCATAATTTGTTTTTCTGTCTCCAAAAGTCTACGAAGCCTGCGAGTATAAAGTGAGCACGGTGACTTTTTTTGCGGGAAGAGAAATCTTGATGAGGGGCAACGAATGGACAGCCTTGACACATATTCTGGGGCTGGACTTGCTTGACCAGTCGGTTCCTCCTCCTTCTTCTTCTTCACCATGGTGATGACAAAAGGTAAACTGTCAAGAATTCGACGAGACGACGAAGTCGTCAAGATCAGTTTCATCTCATCACGTCACGAATATGTACCAAACATCCTTTTTCGTACATGTTATTCTTCAGCATTATTATCCATTATTACAATCATAATATTATAAACTTGGTGTGCCCTCATAAGGCCCCCTCTAGCTGTGCAAAAAACCCTGCAAACTTGATGAGAGTTAACAATTAGGACGTTCACCTGGCTGCTGCTGCCTCGTACATGAAGAGTGAAAGTTCAGCGTTGGATTTCAAGGTGGTTCGAGTTTGTTGAACTCCCCCCAGCTGCTGCAACCATGAAAAGAAGAGGGAGGCGACGTCGAGGGGCCCTGAATTTTTCTCCCTTGTGGGGAAATTTCAGCCACCTCTCCCGTATGTACGCATTAGCACTCATAAATCAACACGTGTGTGCGTGAGGGGAGGGGAGGGGAGGGGGGGGGGCAGGCATGCAAGATTATTTATAAAGTGTAAAAAATGCATTGCACTTCTCGGTCAGCCGTGCATCCGATGAGGCATCATTCGGTCTGGCAGCACAGAGATGATTTATTCACTGTTACTCACCCAGCTGCTCACTTTTACTACGGGTGCTCAGTGTTAATCTGTTTGCTCGCCCCTCTCGTCCTCGCCCCAAAAACACACTCATGAGCGCTGCTCAACTAGGACGATCCATTTCCATACACTATTATACTATTACACACTACAAAAGGCAGCGGCAGCGGCAGCAGCAGCCATTATGCGCCTGCGTCAATAGCAGAAGCCATTCTCACTTTCTTTATCGCAGCTCTCCCAGTATTTATGTGTGTGTGTGTGTGTGTGCGTGTGTGTAATGGCACTCACGGGGTCTCTGTTGTTGTTCTTGGAGCTCTTTCCCTCCCTACGCGACGCCGTAATCAGTCCTGCCAGTCAGAATTCCGAAAAAAAGCCCATGACTTGGCAAAAGTCCTCGCGACTCACTGACACTTGGAGCTGTCGAAGTTGTTCTTGAGCGACGGAGTTGGGGACGGAGGAGAGCTCAGTCCAGCAGTGACGGGGGCAGAGTAAATAAGAGATTTCACCAAGGGATGACTGACAGAAGTTGTTTATGCATCCAGGGTGCTATTTGGGCTTCTTTACCTAAGTCAATCCCAGGTGAGAACTCTGCACGTTTGAGTATGAAATGTGACTTTAAAGAAAAGTTGTCACAACTTCCCTGGAAGTTGATCCCATCTGCTTATGAAGGGCTATATTGTTCAGAAATGGTCATTAACACACTATATTAATAGTTGCAGAGAATGTAAAGCACCGATGACACCAGGTTTTTTTTTATAGCACTGGCCTAACATAGCCAAACATGAGTATCTAACACATGTAAGAGTTTGTTTGTCTAATTTGTGTAGCCGCAACTACGAGAACGTCTCTCCTTGTTCTCCTCGTTTACGCAAAGCCATGCTGATATCCACTCCCTACTCGTTACCGACGAAAAACATGCTCGCTCTCTCTCTCACACACTCAGACCTCGTCCGAATGCACCGTAAAGAATCAATTCCATCGCTTGAGCATTGCGAAATTAAGATCGTCTCCTCCAGGGCTTTGTCATGCCCTTCATTGTTATTCATTCTGTTGTCGTGCACTGCCTGCATCTCACGGCTGCCGCCACTGACAGGATCTGCCAGTGCAGCTCCGGGAAAAGCTTTCTGTTCCCTTCTTTGTGTGCGTGTTTTTGGTGGCTCACACAGTTCTGGTTGCAGTATGGAAGTGTTGCTGCTATTTGCAGCCTTCGCCCAAAGAAGACGAATGTTTTCTGGTCAGGGAGAAAGAGGGAGGGGTGTCTAAGGACACACACGCACACTCACACGCACACACACACAGAGCCACGCGCGCCTCCTTTTCTCCGTTAATTGGATTGGATCAGAAGCGGTTAAGGGCGGGTTTGTCCGGGCAGAATTTTGGTCGAGAGGCCCCCCTTCAGCCTCAATGGGCGAGCCGAATGAGCTGAGGCCCGAAATCCTCCACTGTCACCAGGGCCTCAGCCAGGAGAGGGGAGCAGCTCTTTCTCCTTTTGTTGGAACAAAATGTCTTTTTGAAAGAGTCTACCTACATGTCTACTGAAACACTCTATACTGTGCTACACAGAAAGCTGCAAGAGTTCTACTCGATCAAACAGTGTGGAACGTGCAGCCTGCAGAAAAGTTAATAAAGCACGCATCCTCCTGTGAGAAGAAGCCTGTCAAGTAGCAGAGTAGAAAGCTTTTGCATGCAAAATGCTGTACGGAAGAAGAAGTGACTGCTACATATGGCAATGCCCGCCAACTCTTTGGGCCCCTTAAAAACGAGGCAACACCAGCAGCCCCTGGCGGCGGCGGCGACGGCAACGACGGCAGCGGCTGCAGCAGCAACACCATGTGATTTCCCAGCAGCACATCCCACCAATGTGTGTAGCTTTCCCTCCTTTAGCGAAAGCCTTTCTGGAAAAGCCCACCACATACCTATAGTAAAGTGTCTTTCCTCTCCTCTTTTCCGCTCTCTCTCTTTCATTTCTGTTTCAATAATCTTCTCTTACGAATTCTGTGAAAGCGCACGCGCTGGTGATATATTGTGCAGCCCCTCTCCAAAATAAATCCCCTCGTCCCCCTCCCCCCCTCCTCTGGAAAAGGGATCAGAACCACTTTCTCCCAGGACGTGACAGTACGGGAAAGCCTGAGAGCATCAAAGAAGACTTTCTGCCAGTGGAAACCCGCTATTTTTGGCTCACTCGATGGATGGGCTTCCGCGGCTGGCAGCCCGGGCGGAGCTCGGGGCGGCCTCATCACCTGACCCATCTCATGGAAAGGCACAGAGAAGAGGAGAGCGAGAGCGAGAGCGAGAGAGAGAGAGAGAGCTTGATGAGGCAATAACAAGATCACATGCTGCTGCTGTTGCTGTTGCTGCTGTTGTTGCTGCTGCTGCTGCAGCTGGAGACGAAGAAGAAAAGCACTGACACGCGCACACACACGGAGCGAGGATTCATGGACGAGTGACTAATGAAGGGGGCCCCTTAATTGCAGGACTTCTTGTTTGGATAGGCGTACTCAGATCCTCTATGTGTTTGATCACAAGCTTGCTTCTTCTATCTCCAATGGGTGCATTATGAGCCTGAGAGCTGGCAGAATTCATGCGCTGCCTTTGTACCTCTCTCTTTTCTCTGGGTTTTTGACTACAAAGGCGGATGCTATATATGTATCATTGCTTAGACACATATGTATGTATGTTAGAAGTATGAGGGTGTGTACATACGAGTGTGGATGCATCATATGCACGTAAATTAAAAAAGACGAAGACAGAGTCCTGTAGGAGGCTGGAGGGGCTGACTACATAGGCTAAAGTGCCTTGAGACATGCGTGCGTTTTCTCTGCATGCGCACGCGCCCACCATGAGGAGGGAGAAGAAGGAGGAGAGAGCGATGCTGCTGCTGCCGACGCCGATGCTGCCGCTGGTGCTGCTGCTGCTCCCGTTGCTTCGATCGACTCAACCGAGCTTCGGCCGCCGTTCGCCCGTTCACCTCCGCTCGCCGGGCGGGTTTGTCCGGGAGAGAAAGATTGGGGATGGAGTCGGCCAAAGTTGGCTCGAGCCCAGACACAAGAACGGTCGAGCACAGACTGGACGCCAATACCACTTGAGACCACTTCCAGTCCGTCACCATGATGCTGCTGTTGACCCTCGACTCGCCGTGGACACTGTGAACGCGCTCCCTGCGGATGAGCGGATGAGCAGTGGCAGAATGGAGTGTGGAGAGACGTCAGAGGCAAAGACACATCTCTCACACTCTCAACAATGGAACAACTTGACTTTGCACTTCCAGTCTCACCTACATAGTCAGGTCCCAGTTTCGTACCCCCCCCCGTCTCGGGTGGCTCACTCGGGCCGGCCCGACGACATCGCCGGACTCTCCTGGCCTCAGCGGCAGTCTGAGGCGTGCACGCACACGCAGACAGGGGGAGGACGGAAGCGAGGAAGGAGGGGAAAATAGTCCGCCAGGGAGAAAAAAAAGAGGTGAGGTTTATAGTACTACAATGGTCTCATCTCTTGTGTCGATCAGTTATTCTGCGACTTCGTAGCTGTGAGCAAGGTCCCCCTCCCCTGAAAAGTCCAAGCTGATCTTGGGATTTCGCCTCGTTTTTCTTGTGCACACCAGAAGACTTTGCTTCCTCCCGAGGAGAGGGGGAGAGAGTTGCCTTTCCTTTCTCTGAGCAAACATGGCAAGCTACTGTACTGCTGCTACGGAGTGACTCACAATTAGGCTGCTGCAAATCTCGCAAGCAAAGAAATGAGAGCAAGCGAGTGAGAGAAGAGCCCCCAAACCTCTCACAGGCAGCCCTGAGGGCACGACCAATTATGTCCTCTTGAGATATTGGAGATCTGCATCGTGTGTGTGTGTGCGGGGCCCCCCAACCCCGGCCCCGACCAGAAGAACGGAATAAATAGGCCTTTCTTTGAAGAAGAAGAGAAAAAAAGAGAGAAAAAGACACACGTAAGCGTTGTTGTTGCAGATTTGACGCCTTCTCACACCTTCCGCCCCAAAGAGCAATTTCTTCATCAGAACCTTTCTTTTCAGGACACACTCACAGACACACACAGACACACAAAAAGAGGCAGCACAAGACAAGAAGATTGGAAGAAAGAATTATCGTAAAGGAGAAAACGAAATTTTTTTGCCGTCGTCCAACATGCCGAGCGATCACTACTGCCTGAAGTGGAACAACTACCAGAGCAACATCGTTCAGGCACTCGGAAACCTCAAGTTGGACGGCGACTTCGTGGACGTGACGCTTTCGTGCGAGGGGAAGCGGATCAGGGCTCACAAGGTCATACTGTCGGCATGCAGCGAATACTTCAGAGACGTATTCAGGGTGAGTCTGACCGAGCATCTTCCTCTGCTGGTGATAACAAAGAAATGAAAGAAAGAGAGAAAAGAAAATCTCGCTCTAAAAATAAGAAAATCCAGAAATCTTCGGAAGTTTTCGCAGGCCTCCAACCTGATGAGGAGTGCTACATCAGATTTCTTTTCTTTCACCAGTAGTGCAAAATGTGTTGGGTCTTCTCTGGGGAGGCGCTGTTAACTCCAGCTGTCTCACCGAGCACTGATCTAAGCAAACTTGAATGGATTTTTGTCTTTACCCCCTTCCTTATCATCCCGGTCGGGGAGTCGACTCATCTCTCTGTGCCCACAGCACCTTTTCAGACAGTCACGCTGTACGTGTCCATGTGTGCGCTGTGCCCGCCGCCGACGTACGTAGGTAGCAGTGCAGTGTTGTTGCGTACTCAGCGTCACGCTCCAACTGCTCGCCTGTACTGTACAGTACTTGGACTGACGTACCTAGTATGAAGCACGCAGAGTCGTCATGTGAGAGAAACAAACTGAGAACAAGATTTTTTTGGGGGGGGGAGAGGGGGGAGCTGTCACCGTAGCAACGATATTATAGGGGGAAAAGGAGTAAAGAGGACTCTGATCATGTTTGTTTGTTTGTCGTTTCTTTGTGTGGATAATGCGTACAGGGTGTGTCGCTACATTGGTGCACGTAGCTTCACCTCCCGAATTACCGGCGCTGGTTTAGAAATGCAGCGGCGCACCCTGTACGTGAACAATCTAAAAGTTAGGAGGAGAAAATGCAGTAGACTCAGACGTCAACAAAAACACACCCCAAAGATTGCACAAAGCGGAGGTTTTCTTGGTGGCCAAGCCACCAACTGTCGACTATTGCTATCTTATGAGTAGGACGAGAGCTGTTCTTGCATTCCCTCCCCAAGGACTCCCCCTCTGGGGCCATCTCCTCCATCCCCTTCTTCCACGGAATCAAGAAGTCGTTGGCATTGGGAAGGAAACCATTTTTACGGTCAGGCCAAGGAGCACCTTCGTGAGTTTTGCTCCATTAAGGATTTCTCTGGATCCCCCATGACTATTTCTTACCGTAAAGAGCTACGATTACTCCAGAAGTGATACTTCCAAAAATAACTGCTCATTTCTCTCACCAGCAAGGTTAGTAATCCCCTTGCCATGATTCTCCGCAAGGCGACCATCATCACCACCACCACCTTGTTTAGTTTGATGTCAATCGGCCAAGCCAAAGCTCAACTTTTGTTGCAAAAGTTTTGCTAAATAAACCCATATTGTGGACCCCACTAATAGTTGAGGGAGGGCGCGATGGCATCTGGCTGGCTCCCCATTGCCATATTTGGGCCCCCTTCCTCCACTACTACTGCCACTTTGACTAAAATCGGTCCTGCAGTGTTCCAGATGCGAGCCGAATCATTATCGATGTATTCTTACGCTACAATGTATAGACGTAACGTTATAACATTTAAGTATGAATGGATGGAACAAATGGTAGATGCATTTCTACCCTCTGCCACTCCAAAGATGGAGACAGACTCAATCATCGTTACAATGTGATTACAGGACAACCCTTGTCAACATCCAGTGGTGATCCTCAGGGACGCCAACTTCGTCGACGTCGACGGCCTCATCCGATACATTTACAGAGGAGAAGTCGACGTCGCTCAGGAGAGACTTCAGAGCTTTCTCAAGACCGCAGAGGCGCTCAGGATCAAGGGGCTGGCGGATCAGGCAAACACCATCAACAAAGAGGTGGGCCATGGGCCGATGGACTTCATTGCAATATTTCCACTGTACGTACATGTCTCTCACGCGAGTCCTCTTCTTGTCTGGCCTTTGCAGGACGTCTGCTCGCCCGTGCATGTTCCGCCGTGCCCACTGCCCTCGCCGTCGTCCGCCTTCCACCCACATATCATGACCCCGCCCATCAAAGTCCCAGTCCCGCCGACCTCCTCTTCCCAACACTTGGGCGGCTCCCAGCTCAAGCGCAGCAGCTTCTCCAGCCTGGCCCAGTACCTTTCGGGCGCCAACTCTTCCTCTTCTTCGTCGTCGTCCCCACCGCTCTCATCCGATCACTCCTCTTCCAAGCGGCGCAAAACCACGCCCAGGAAGCACCAGGAGGCCGGGAACAACAACAACTTCTTGAAGCAGCCCTCGACGGCCTCCAACCACTACTCAGGCTCGACTTCCTCGCTGACTGCGTCTCCCTGCTCACCTCCGCACTCACACTCCACGGAAGGTGGATCTCTAGAGATGTGCGAAGATATCGACAGGTCAGAAAATCGCAAATTGGCCATTTGACGTCTGGAATTAACATGTGATCCCTGATACGCAGTAGAGGAGTTGTACATACGTAGGCGATGGTCAGTGCAGTGGACGGACACGAGGCTCTCTGGATCTGTGGGTCAGACGAATGTACAAAGATGTAACGGGTTGAAAAAGGCTCGTAGACCTGCTGGACATTTCAACAGAGCTGCCAAAGGCTTTCTCACTGGCGTGTGGAAGCTCTGTTCCACCCTGTCCGACGCCACAGACTGGCTGAAGTGGTCTTGCCTGGTGACACCCACTTAGCAGCTAGGGTTGGGTCGAGTGGGAAATGTGTCGAATCGGGTTGAGATGGAGTTTGGAAAAATGGTGTGAGTCAATTCGACTCGACAAATCAATGAATCGAGTCAAGAATTGTAAGGACAGCAGTCAACAGCCCAGAAAAATGTGAGCGAGTGAGTTGAGTTATCACCATCATCGTCAACAACATACTTATCCATGGCTGCCTCAACTAACACAATCTAAGCTAAATCGAAGCTAAGCTAAGCGTATAGCAAGAACTAGGATTTGGTTGCGATTTTTCCAAAGACTGCCAATACCACTGCACTGCCCATTCTGAAATGTCAGTGGATTTTATTCAGTGTGAGGAGAGCAGAAGAAAATGGCAAGAAAATTCCAGCCCTGCATATAACGACGGAATTGCCCATGACTTCATTCCACCCATGTGGTAATTTAAAACCTCACTCAGGCCAAATGAAGTGGTAAAAGTCCGGCTGAAAGCTCTTCTATTCATATTTCTTGTGTTATCTCCTACTTTTTCATGTACACCGCAGTCCTTCAAATGTTCGTGAAGAAAGATTATCTCGGCCGCCAGCGTCAATTTATTGTCAGGATATTCTGAAACTGAGTCGACTCAAATCTTCAAATCTTCGATTCGAGTCAACCTCGAGTCCAACGAAAATCACTGACTCGACTCCTTTTCTGACGAGTCAAGTTTCGATTCTATTAGCAGCTACTTCCTATGAGCAACTAAACGGACAATGTCCATCCAAGCTGGACAAAAAAGTTACTTTTGCAGGCTTTTGATGTCTAAAATAACTGAGCCGACCATGATGAAATGTCAACATCACGTCTAAACATGTGCGGTCTCAGTCTCAAGTTTGTTTTTTCATATCTTATTTGGCCAAATCTGGATATGAGGGTCCAAAATGGCAGTCCCAGAATGATCCTTCCTGTCCTTCGTCCACTGTGCTGTAGGACGGGATTCTAACAGTCTCCCGAAAATGGCCTTTGAGGCCGCAAGGCCACTCAATCTCCAATCTCCTCCTCGAGGCACTGGTCTGTGAAGAGAGTCTTTTCTTGTACAGGGAAAGCGCACGATCCACCGAATCTGCATCGCCGTACAAGGGTCAGCAGGCAGGCAAGGTCATGAAGCAACCTCAGCAAAACGCCGACGACTTTGAAGAGCGGCCCCTCGTGATCGAAGAGGAGCAACAGCAAAACGACTACGGACAGACTTTGGACCTCAGCAACAAGCGGATTCCGGCGGACGAGCTGAGGACGGCCAACACAGCGAATTTCTCCGTCACGGCGCTCGTCCCTGCCGCGGCGGATGGGCAGCCCGGCCGCTCGCCGCCGCCGCCGCCGCCAGCGGCAGTGACTGCGTCACACCGGCCTCTGACGCATTCGATGCACTCGGTCGCGTCCCTCGTGGCGACGACGCAGACGTCGCTGATGACCCCGACTCCAAGAGGTACGAGTAGCATGCATATGACATGTGTACAATATGTTCAATACTTGCTTGCTTCGACGTTTTGCACGTACTCTCACACATACGAGACAATGATTAAAAGTTCCTTCTCTGCGCCCTTGGGCGAGTTCGCCGGAGGATTCTACTGTGTGTGTCAGAAAAAGAACGCAGCACATACATGAGAGGACCTTCATTGCCTTCTTCCACCAGCTGGACTGAGACAACACGAGAGCTCACAATGTATGAAACTATTAGAAGAACTATTATATATAGCTATGAAAGCGTGTTTTCATTCTGGAAAGCTCTGTACTGGCCAGGAGTTCTCGTTCCGGACCTTCATTGGAGAATCTTCCCGGCCTTCAATGGATGAACGAAGGGAGACAAGTCGTGTCCCCATGAATGAAGTCTTACGCAACGAATTTTCCTCTTCTTTTGTTTGATGTCAATCACGAACGAGACTCTTTAAGATCCTTTCTTCTAAAATGTAACTAAGTTGAAATCCGATTACACCCTACAAATTCTCTCTCTCACGACATCGCAGAGAGGAGACTCATGCGAAAACCTTATTTACACGGCCAACAACTTCACAACTCCTCTCAAAGAAATTTGTTCCACCTTTTCCTCCTCTCCTCCCCACCTTTCCCCAAGAGACCTCCCAATATTTGATCTTGTCCATCTCTCCTCTGTCCTCGGAAAGTCTTGAAAATCCAATAAGGTTCATGAGGTCCCCTGGGAACTTGTTTGTTCCAACGTCATCTTTATTGAATCTTCTTGCTCATGACGGATTGAGGGAACGATTCAATCAAGGAGAGAGGAAAAACAACCCATTCTTCCTTTGTGATTGGGTTCCCAAAGAAAAAACGAGTGAGAAAAATACTCTTCTCCAATGGTCAGAGAAGTTGCAGCTGAGCAAACGGTCGTGTTGTGACAAAAATCTCAGTAGGGACTGCACATTAACCGTGCAAGAGATTTGGAGAGGTTGACACATGTTGTCACAAAGTCTGGTTAAGGGAGCGTCCACACTTGGGGTTGATTGTTAATAATGTTTTGACAAGTACAGGATGCGTAAGCAGAAGGGCCATGATGCCAAGACCAACTTCGTTTGCAAGTCCAGCATGTGTGAGATCATGCATGTCCACTTACTTTACGAGACACTTCGGATGACATTGTTCCTCAGAGCGCCAGAGACGAGGTCTGAATCCTCCGGCAGGTGCTGATGACGCAGGCCTCAGACATGTCGGTCCACCCCTGCCTGTTGGCAGCCTTCACAGCATCCACACTTAGGACCCGGCATGCTATGGCTGCTAAGGTCAGGTGAAGGAGGGGGGTCTAGGTCCCCGTATGGCGTCCAGGCCCCCCTATTGGGTCTACGTCCCATACAGTATCCAGATCCCCCACGATGTCCGGAGTATAAAGCCGGCCAGGTGTTACTGGTGCGGTGGAGGTCAGCTACGTAGTGCATTTGAAGGACATTTCTGCATGGTTCTTGTGCTAACTGACACGATGATGCATGGGGAACAATGGTTCAAATGTTCAGCCAAGTCCCTCGTTCTCCGAAATTGCAGATTTGTGCTTACATATCCTGAGTACTATGCGAGATGGATTCTAATGGTGCAGACAAAATGGAAGGAAGCCTTGCACTCATTGTGGTATATATATGACTGCCATGGTACATATGCACTTGTATCAGCTAAGACTTAAGTGAATCAAAATAGCAGGCACTTTGATTCAATAAGCTTAGGTTAGGGTTAGGTTGTCGCAATCGTCTCGTATGAGCGGGATATTTTTAGCCCATATAGGAGGAAAAAAAAGTGGATGGGATAGGTTTTAAACTTTGGTTAATTTCATAATAAGCCACTAGTTTTTGCTAGTTGCTTATATATGTTATTACCTCGTCTGTGACTGAGCGCAACGAGTGCAAGACGTCCCTCCATCTCGGAACCATGTTCGTAGCACCGTAGATGGACACTGATGCCACAAATGTTCATTTGACACATACGTACTTTCACGTGCATAGCCTCTTCGCCGTCGGAGCATCACCAAATTCATCAGTCACAACAGCAGCCGCCGAGGCAACAAATTCCGTTAGGAGCACTGGCCGCGGCGGCCGCCGCAGCCGCCGCGGCTGCGGCCGCCGCTCAAAAGACGCCGACGGCGCAGTCGCAGCCACCTAGCGCCGTCTCGCCAGCATCAAGTGGCGTCTCCTCCAACGGCGCAAACAGGGCAAGTGTCTCTGCGGCCGCCGCCGCTGCGGCCGCCGCCGTGGCCGTAGGAGACGGCCAGCAGCAATCTCTGAAGGACGGCGGCAAAGAAGGACAAGGTAAATTGTTGGGTGAAGGGACGGAACTTCCTAATGCCTATGCTTCCCTCTTCTCACTAACAAGCACGCGCTTTCTCCCTGTACTAACCCTTCAGGCAAGGTTGTTGATCATCCTCGCCACCGCTGGCGCTGCATGCAGCCGCGCGTCTGCCCCTACTGCTTCAAGACCTTCAGCAACTCATTCAACTTAAAGCAACACACGATCAACGTGCATATCCAGAGTCAAGGAGTCGCATGCAGCCAGTGCGACAAAGTCGTCAAGAACAAGTGGTACCTGCGTAAGCACCTGGTCACGGCGCATGGGGCACCGCTCAAGAGGGCCAAGCAGCAGCAGGCCAACAACGAGGAGATCATCGTGGACGACGACCAAGACGAGGAAGAGATGCTGGACGGCGGCAAAGCCATGAAGAAGTCTAAGAAGAATACAAGGAAGGTTAGGGAGTAAAACAATAGGTTATGAGAACTGTAGATGCTCATCTTTTTGAGATAAACAGCCCTTTTTCCACCTAGAAAAGAAGCACCCTGAACAGTACCAAAGTTGTTGCCCACCAACCCCCGACCCCCCCCCCCCTTTAGTGACATGAAAAGCTTTCAACTTGGGGTATGAGTACCTAACGACGACTAAACCCTCTGAGAAAAACCGTTGTTTACTCAAGTAAGCGACGAGAAAACGTACGTACCGAGAGGCTTTATTGACGGCTTTCAAACAACAACTGCATAGAGAACAAAAAAATTCCTCTGTATAACTACGCTTTCTCTTCTCCACTCTTTCCAAGAGATTCAGACAAGGAACAGAGAGATCCAAAGATCTTGTGTGCGTGTGAGAGAGAGAAAGAGAGGATGTCAAAACCCCCACAACTAACTCGAGAGGCAAAAATTGGGCGAAATATCATTATCGGTTGGATCATATCAAGTACAAAGTAAAATATCCGATAAAAACCTATTGTAAGAACATACTTTCCACTGTTGACTTCGTGTGTGCCATAAAAATGCCTCACTTTCTTTCCCTCTTTTTTCATTTGCTGAGTGTATGCGAAACAACTTGCTTTCAAATGCTGCTTTCAACTGAGCTAACTAAGAACTTGCCTTGTCTTCCCGAGATCGCTTTTCCTATGTGAAATTTGTGTACTATGATGATACCAAAAGAAGAATGAAGAAAAAAAGATCAAGTGCGCGCCCACCGATCAAACCAAGGCTTTCAAAGAAGAACTAAGAAGAAATCTTGATACAGAAAAAACATTTTCCTCCTCTGTATGTGTCAGGCAGATCGTATCTAAAGCATGCTACATGTACTAACATAGAGGCATTATATTGCTGTAGCGAAGAGACCAAGCAAGCATGATTTCACACCCCCAATGTGTGTAACCTCCCCCCCATTCCCCCTACAGTGTTAGCGAAGACACCCTGACCATTGTGATTGGCATGCGCACATCTTGCAGAAAAAGGCTTTCCAGAGAGGGGATGAAAAAAGTAGTCATAATTTAAGGAAGAAAAATATGCATCTTAGAGGCATTCGTAGGGTACTACATATACTCTGAAAGTGTTCTTGTTGTTCTGTGTTTTTCCGAAAGTTAATAAAGGAGACTTTTGTCTGCTTGAGTAGATCTATCTAATTTTTCTGCATGCACCTTTTCATTTGTCATATTTATGTTTTGTTTTATGTTATCGTCGATTTTTTTCATTTCCCCATTTTTCCCCCTCATGGGCTTTCAGGTTCCCGACAAGTTGTGCAGTGCAGCAACGCCGGGTGGCAGGGTTCGTGCCCTCACTGCTGGCAGGAGTACGCCAACCTGTCCTCGCTCAAGTACCACGTGCGCCTCGTGCACTCGGACGCCAAAAACACCATCTGCTGCTATCTCTGTCCCCGGAAGATGCTCTCCAAGGTGGCGCTGAGGGAGCACCTGCTCCGGGAGCACCAGGTCAAGTACCAGTAGAAGGCAAGCACAGCTGGCACAAGAACAGACTTCATACAGGACCTGCTGCGACAGTCGACCAAATTCCCTTGTCTATGTATGTAACTCATCCAATGTGGCAACGCTGAACAGTCAAAGACCCCAGCAGAGTTTCTTGTTTTTTTTTTAAGACCAGTCACACTTGAGGCCACTCAGATGCTTCAATTTGAAGTTTTTAGCTCCACCTTGACTAATCCTAGACCTGCGAAGGCGACGAAGTCGTCGAAAGTGAAAGAAGAAAAAAGAATTTATGGGATCTCTTGCACCTAAGCTCAACGAGCTACAAAAAATGTCGATTTTATGCAGTCGGATGATGGCATTTAGCAGCTCATCAAGCGCTTATTTTGTGCTCAAATCAACTTTCTACTTAGTAGGAAAGATTTCCTTTTCGCCTCAATGCCAGACAGACACTTCTAATCTTGCCTAAGAAAGATCCGGCAATCCAATGTGCTTAGAGTTTATATATATCTATATTTCTATTTCTATATCTCTACGTATACACAATATATTCATGAGTTGTTTTTTTATGTACATATGTTAGCAATGGACCGAAACGTGCGAAAAAAAAGAAATTGCAGTTTGTACCCAAAATTGGTCCATTTTTTTAGTCTTAACAGCTGTGATGCAATGAGTGCTTGCTTGACGGCGAGCCCTGCATTTAACAAATATACCATATGCAGTAGTTGAGGGAAGCCAGAGGTTGCTTAAGTTATTGCGTTGTGTTCTTATAACAGAGAACGTCGGAAGAAACCGCGTTGAAATCTTCCAACCTACCGTATCGAATACGCATGCTAAGTTATGTACGTACTTTCTGTGAGGGATTCACGAGTCGACTGCACTTTTTAAACTTTAGCAAGATGGATTCTCAGACCTCTTTGTTTACATTTAGACTTAGGCTCATCACTATAACATTCTTAGCTGCCATGTTGGGGGGCAATGTGGCCTCACACTACGTGGGGTTGGACTTGGCCTTCTCTCCCACATCCGAGTCGGGGAGGAGGTGGATGGTTCAGGAGGGATTCTCCTTCTTCACCATGTCCGCCAGGCCGATTGAAGAAGAGCAGGCGACTTTGGTCTTTTGAGCGTCACTTTTCAAAACCTGGTGAGAAAATGAAGTTCCATAAAAGTTTGGGTTGACACCGAGAGGAAAAAAAAGTTCCAAAGTTAGGAACTATGAGCAATGTTTTGCATAATAAGATTGCAAATGGGCAACCAGAATAGCTTGAAATTCGGTGTCTGGGAAACTCGAACAAAAAAAGTGATTCTGTCACGAATACGACAAAAGTGGGTGGCCCAAAATGAAGGCTGAAAGCTGAGAATTTTAGATTTCCAGCCTGCGCAAAATACTCCTCCATAGTTTCTACAGGGTGTATTGCGTAAAATCTGTTTCCCCTACCTATCAAGAGAAAGATCAAATTTCATCAGTTGTTGCAGAAGTGTAGAGAGGGGGGAACGAACGCACATATTTCACCAAGAGGAAGTACCAATACAGTAAAGCCCTGTTAAAAAATGTGACAGAAACCCTCACCTGTTGCAGTTGCTGTACTCTTATAGTGATATGACAGAATCTTAGAGTTCAGAACAATAATTTTGTTTTGTTTTTGGAAGAAATCTTTTGTGTCCATGACTCCTTCAGCATCGTTGCCTTTGTTCAAGAGGACAATTTTGCTGATCATGAAAAACAATCAAATCTTTTATCTCCAAAAAAAATACACTTATAAGGGATGTTGCAATTAACTTACTAAGCATTTTTCGTGAAGAGAATGATCACAGACAGTGAGAAAACTTCTCTGTACTGTAATCGCGCTTATCCGGACTCCACTGTACTACCAACACCATATTAGTAAAAAAAATCTTAAAAAAGGGACCATTGGTTATCAAGCAAAAATGTTCGGGTAACGACTTCATTGCCAACTATGTCTTCAATCAACTCGTGAGCAGCAGTCTTTGTTTTCATTTCAAACGCCCATTTTTCTGCTCTGCACAGGATGCATTTCGTCAGTTACACACGAGCGTGCGTTCCACAAACAACGTCGCTTCCAAGAGTTTTTCGCTGAGCGGGAGCTTGGGTCATCTCCTGCCCCATTTTTTGAGGCACATCTGACCCATTTTGACCTGATCCGTTTGAAGTTGTATATTGAGTAGGTGTGAGGTGGAGGAGGGTTGAGCAGTATTTGCTGCTGCTCAACCGAGAGCAGTTTTGAGCATTCAAGTGTGTGAGCGAGCAAAAAATTACAAGTCCGTAATAAAAAAACTCAACTGCACACTACGCTTAGTACTGTTGACGTGTCGTCAAGGTAGAATCTATGCAGTTGTGCTAATATACAAATAGTTGCCTTTAGAAATATAAGGAATAAGAGCACTGGTCTTGAATGAGTGGCACAAACAGTACTAAGCAGTGTGCAGTTGTACTCGTCGTAGTAAACGTCCCACGCAGCATTCGGCCTCTGGTCAGACACTCTCTGGTAAGTTTAAATGCAGCAACCTCGCAGATTCGATTGCATAGATTGAACTATTCCTAAATCACAATCAGACACGCCAAGCGTGGCTTCAACAGCAGCAAAAAAGTGCGCCCGTGAAGTCATTTGTAGTGGAAAAATTGCTCGTGGAGCATTTTTTGTTTGTTTCCAACAGTTAAGTAATCGGCAAATACAACAGAAATAACTTGCTCGGGTCCGGAGTAGAATGGGCTACGCTTATGAAGCCTCTTCGACCTCATTGATGGACGAGCATTGAAGGCACTTTTTGCGGAAAGGACATTTTGAGCCCCCCCCCCTCAATGGGACTTTTTGACTCGGTTGTTTTGTGACACAAGACTTGGCGTGACCACGCACGCACGCGGACACGCGCACACGCACGCTATGACATGTGTGGAGCTATTAGACACGGTTCAGCAGGCCGAAGTAAAGAACTTTTCTCTCAGTTCCCTGAAAAGGGTCGGAGCACTCAATGCTTCTTTTGCATAAAACGACGACATTTTGCTCTTCCTGTTGAAGGCAGGATGAAAGCACCACAATGATGCTGGGGATCTTCAACAGGGGTTCTCAGAACTTCGTCATAGGTGAGTTAATATGAGCACACGTGAAGTACACGTCGCAGTTTCACGGTTTTCCCTCTTCAGTCAAGGCCCAGTGTAGATAGGCCTACTTTGAAGAGGGTCTTCTGTATCCCTCTTCCTTGGAATGAAACCGTAGTAGAAGTTCTCTCGGAACTGTGATGCCATAGCCAGATTCCATAGAAAAAATAGAGCTGCCACGAGGCATCTGGGAGCTTTACGTTCACTTTCATGCGATAACAAACACATTCCTTTCAGACACATCTCGACTCCCCAAGCCCCTAGAGATCCAGGAGATCACGCACTTTTTCGAGAACGATGACGAGTGCAGCATGGAGATCGTCGCTATAAAGAGGGCAGAGGTCAGCAGCCTCCAATTCCCTCTCAAGGTGGTGGCAGAGAAGGAGAAAACAGTCTCGTCGAAAAAGACCTCGGTGGAATCTCCGTTTGTACGCGGAGGATTCGGTCGCGTGAGCACCAGCAGCCAAAGCAGGAGGAGGAGGCGGACGAGCGAGGAAAGCAACTTGGCCGAGGAGCTCGCACCAGGAGACGACGCCGGCATGGGGAGCGTGTCCAACCCTTCGGAGGTGATTGAGCCTCTGACGTTGTCCAACGGCAGGTGTTTTAAGCAACGAGGAGTCTTTACAAGCGGGCAGAGTTGCGCGTTTGGCCTGCAACTTGCGCGTTGCTTAGCTCTGACGAATTCTTCAATTTCCAGCCTGCAAAGGCCCCTACGCAGTCTCGCAGCGTTACTACTTTCATTTATGTTGCCTCGCTGCTTCACTGATGTCGTACATCTAGTTCGAGGTGGGAAAAATGAATTCAGAAACCTTGGGTGGCCTTTTCAAGGTCAGATCCGACCCTACCCATTGCACTTCTTAGAGAATCCATGCAACTTCCATTTAATAACATACACCACATCATGTCGCTTTCTGACCAAGTCGGAGTTTTGTCCTTTGAGGTCATCGCACAAGGAGCCTCAAAGCGGCCTTCGATCAAAATGGACATGACACGATATTTCATACTTTGTCCATCGATAAGAAATGTATTTAGTGTTGTGCTTCTTCAAATTCTTGACGTCTGAAGAGCACGAGAACTTTTATAATACGTAATCCTGACACTTTATAGGGCTTAGGCTATGAGTAGCTTATTCAACTTTCTGTGGCCTGTTTCAGACCTTTGTCTGAACAGACTTTTCTCCCTCCCTTCAGATCCATGTGAGACGTTCAAGTGGACGTACGAACTCCATGACCCAAACGGATGAGACGTCCTTCTCGGCCCTCAAGGAGGCGAGAGAGGCTTCCAAAAGGTAAAAATGCGTTCTCGAACTTTTCATCATGCTCGAAATATGCCGGAATGCAAGACGTACGTGAGAAATCTGTCACGCTGGGTACAGGTACACTTTGGAAGCGTGCTGCGTTATTAGTGCAGTGAAACCCCTCTTTAAGAATGATCTCCATATTAGCATAAAATTGCATATTCCTATGTAAAATGTAAAATAGGTCCGTCTCTGCAAGGGTAACTTCACTAAAAGGCATATCAAAGCACTTGGTTTGAAGCTGAGTCTTATGCAGACGGTTACACTGTAATGCAGACGTACAGATTCAAGGCCCATCGAACCACCCTGATTGAACTGTCAACCACTAAAGGCACCAACCCCAGAACTTTTAACCTCACCATGAGGACTACCAAAAAAGGGCAGCTCAGGCTATCCTGCGAGGGGGAGGGGGGTCAAGTAGGGTGTGTGTGTGGGGGGGGGGGGTGCGTGTTGTATTACAGTGGGGGCGGGTTAACGGCATGGCTTGGGGTGG